>Ga0265301_10002083_pt1 | contig 24120 bp, 32 predicted proteins | sample AusTroGonzalo_MG_2_FD_193488 | JGI IMG/M metagenome (GOLD analysis project Ga0265301, IMG submission 193488) | Bovine rumen microbial communities from tropical cattle in Woodstock, Queensland, Australia - Gonzalo_04 | ecosystem: Host-associated > Mammals > Digestive system > Stomach > Rumen ... | reverse complement strand
CTTTTGCTAATTTAATTAATTCACTTTTAACTAATGCCATAATTCTCTATCCTCCTCTTACGCGATTCTTTGAATCTTAACAGCTTCTTGACCATCTGCCATTGTATATTTTTTTACAACTTTGAATTGAATATCGCTGTCTCCGCCTTTCTTTAAATATCCTGTAGAACTGTCAATTTTTAATACGTTACCAACTTCTAATTCTTCCATAGTAACTTTTTCATCTTTAGAAGTAGCAGCAGCATATAAACAGTTAGTTGTATAGATATCACCTACGTTAGTTTTGAAAACTCTAGGGTAAATAGCGCCATCGCCGCTATTTGCAACTTTAAGAGCAAAATCTTTGTAAGTTTCTCTAAAACCATCATATAATTTAACTTCGTTGAATACTAACATCCATTCTCCAGCACCAGTTAAATCTACTTTACCTGCTGCGTAGTCGTATTTAACAAATTGTCCATTTTCTAATGTTGTTAAAGCAGCATCAGCTGGTAATTGAGCATAGATTTGTCCAGTTCTTTGAGCTGATAAATGATTAGGTTCAACTTGTCCGTAACCTATTCTTTCCATAACTTATCCTCCTCTTTAATTTTTGCTATTTTGAGTATTTATGCAAGCAGAAATCCATGCAGGAATATTACTACCTTCATTGTTATCAATATTAAAAGTAGCAACTGCAGAGTTTTCTTCTTCTACTTTATTATTATTTTCGTCTAAATTCTCTTTTTCAAAATTAACCTTATTTTTTACACAAATTACACATAATTTTGATTCAATATCTTCTAGACTATATTCTGACATATGTTCTTTAACATCTTTTTTATCTTCATCAGATAACATATAGAAACTATCAATTAAAGCTTGTTTCTTTTCTAATTCAACACTCTTTTTAAATTCAAGTAATTCATTGTATTTAGTTTCTAATTCATCATAATTAGCTTTTAAAGTGTTATAATCTTCTAAAGAAAATTCTTTTTTCTTAGTATCTACATCGTCAGAATTATCTAAAGGTTCTTCTTCTTCAGACTCTTCTTCTTCATTGTCAGAATAATCAGAAGGAGCTTCTCCATCAGCTTCCTCAGATTCAGATTCAGACTCTTCTTCTTCTTCTGAACTTTCATTTTCTTCACTTTCTTCTTCAGTTGGTTCTGTTTCTTCTTCAACAGCCTCAGCTTCAGATTCAGTTTCTGTAGAAGTAGTTTCTGTTTCAATAGAACTTTCAGTTTCTTCAGTTGCAACTGTTTCTTCTTCAGTTTTTTCAACTTCTTCTTCAACAGCTTCAACAGTTTTAACTTCTTCTTCCATGTTTTTTCCTCCTTCTAATGCATATTTTAAATCTTGCATCATAGTATATAAAGTATGTTTGAAATTATCATCAACTTTACTAAATGAGTTGCTTACTTGAGGAGCTGTAATACTAGCACCTTCAAAACAAGGTTCAACGTCTTCTCCTAAAATACATAATTTAGAAAATATTGCATCACTAATTATGAAAAAGTCCATACCTGTATTAACATTAGTTGACCAATGTCCTTGTAAAGATTCTTCATCAAGTTCCATTGATTGATTATTTCCTTTTTCAATAACTCTTCTTGCTTCTTCAAATTGTCCTGTCCATAAATAACCAGTAGTCATTAAATATTTTCTTGTTATTTTATTTCCAAATTCATCAGTATCTTCAAAATCTTGAAACCATACTTTTGCATCAGGAGCAACAAAACCATAAGGTTGAGTTAAACAATTAAATTTAATTCCTTCATCATCTAAGATAACTTGTTCACCATGGTCAGCGAAGTCTTCTTTTTCCTCTTTATAGTATCCAACAATAGGAGCTCCTCTTAAGGTTTTTGCCATATCTTTGGCAACTTCTTCAGTAATATAACTATGATTTCTATTTTCTCCTACATATAAAACTTTAATTTCACATTTAGACATTAAAGGATTAATATCTAAAGGTTGTAAGTTTATAAATTCAGGAGAGCTAATTGTAGCTATAGATTGGTGCATCATATTATAATTCCTCCTTGTTAAAACTTTCTTTAACTATCATTATATTAAATTTTATTAACTTAAATTATTAAAATTTGACCTAACTTTGAGATTCCTTATTTTGTATAGTTTTTTCTGTTACATCTTCACCTTTAGATTCATTTGTAGGTCTTCCAACTTCACCATCTGATTCAGTTGTCTTTCCGCCACGTTCTTGTCTATTTTTCTCATTAACCCTATTTAATACATCAGAATTCATTGTACTAGACATCATAGGCGGAATAAATACATTAACTAAGTCTAAAATATCATTTTCAAAATAAGCATTTGCTAATATTGAGCTTTGAGTTTGCCCCATTGCAATTTGTGGTAACATTTTGCTAAATCCAACTTGCATTTGTTCTTTATACATTTTAGACATTTCTTTATAATTATAAATTGTTGTAGTTAAGATTTGTACTCTATAAACAAATTTTTTATTCTTTTTATTGAATTTTTGAATAACATTATTTAAGAATGACTCAAATTGAAGTATTAAATTATAAATTGAAGCTTCATCATTTAATAATGATTTTTCAAGAGCAATATTACCATCAGTATTAAATTGCATTTGAGAAACTCCAGCCTCATTATAAACAGTTCTCTCAACTTTTCCTAAATCATCAACAGTTGTAGTAGTATTTCTATCAGCCATATCCGCAACATCTACATCTGCGAAAGTTGTTAATACATCAATACCAATTGCCTTTTGTAGCATATTAACTGCATTATTATGTAATTGCTGAGCTTCATCTACATCAAATACTAAATCACCATTTTTATCAATAGGCATCTTTTGAATTATTATTTTTAATAATTTTTGAGCCATTTTCTTTCTATCTAAATCTTGAGCAGCATCTAAATCAATAATTGCAGGAATTACCGCAATTAAATTTGGAAAATCTTCTCCATTTATATTAAATTTGATTGTGTGATTAATATCTAATAAATACCATCCAGCTTTATCGCCTTGATAATCTGGAACTAATTTTCCTTCTTTAAATAAAATATATCCTTTTTTAAATTCTTTAGGGAATAAATTTAAAACTTTCATTCTTTGATTAGCATCTTTAAAACAATCATCAAAAAATTGCATATTAAATTCAACCGCAGGTCTATTATTAACTTTATATCTAGATCTACAATATCTAATTGGCAACTCTTGAATTTGAAGTTTGTCACCTTCGTCTATTGTATAACCATAATAACAACCATTTTTCATAACTTTTAAAGCTACTTCACCAAAAAATCTTTTAACTTGAAAGTCTTCTAAATAATTTAATACTTTATAGAAATTAGTAAGCGCAAGCTCCTCAGTTTTTGATTTTTCATCATTAATATATGGAGTAACCATCCAATCATATCTATACATGTAAGCTAAATATCTACATAATCTATTATAAATACCACTTGTTCTATAAAAGAAATTAGAAATTTCTCTCATAGCATCTAAGTTATTACTAACAATAGCACGTAAAACAGTTTCTTTGTTAGTTAATCTTGGTTCAACTTTCTTTAAACTACCCAATTCTAAAATTGCATCATCTAAATTTTTAACTCCAACTTTAATTTTTGAAAAGTCATAAGGTACATAATGGTCATCTTCTTCTGACGCAGGGCGCATTGCGAAGCCTTTGGCTTTAATTTCTTGCATCCTATTACTTATCATTTAGATACCCTCCTTTTCTTTAAAATCCTCCAAGAGCATAATATGAATTCATTATATAATCATAACTAATTAAGCTTTCATCAGTATAAGGAATTGCTATTAAAATAATATTATGTTTTTTACAATATTCTCTTTTTAACATATCATTATATTGTTGTTTTTTTAATCCACTAATTCCACCAAATTTACTTTTTGCTATATAATGTTGAATTCCTTGGTATTCAAGTAAAAACATAAGTTGGTCATCATCATCAAAAATAGCAAAATCAAATCTTAAAGGTCTTCCATTTGAACTACATAAATCTTCAAATGAATATTCCTCTTGAAAGTTCATACCGTTAACTCTTAATATATCTTCTATTTTAATTTCTCCACGACTTGCTCTCATAAAATCTCCTTATATTTACATATAGGGACTACTGTTTCTATAATTTTATAAAAAATTAGAAAATATAATGATTGGCTTTTGCCCATAATATTATTTACTCGTAAAAAACATCATATCCGCTATATTTCTTTTTTTCTTTTTCTTGTTTTTATCTTCTTCTTGTTTAATATAATATAAACCATATTCAAAAGCAGAAAACTTATCTTTTGGAATGCTTCTACTAGATTGTTTAAGTATAATATTTACACCTTCATTTTCCTCAATTAAATTTAACATTTGTTCTCTTAAAATTGTTGTTAATGTAAAAGGTTGTAAATAAGCACTTCTTTGTGCGGACTCCATTTCCTGTCCCACTTTAGTAGATAATAATTTTACTTTTGCCTGATTTTCATCTATTAAAAATTTAATTTTTCCACTGCCTAATTGCATTTGTACATAAGTGTGAGCCTCTGTATTAATAGGCAAATTAGCTTTAATTAAATACATTGCATTTTCTTCAACCCCAGGTCCTTTTATATTCTTATAAGATTCAATAACATCTTCTGCAGTTCCGCCTTCAACGCCAAATGGAGGTAATTCTTCTCCAGACTCTGGGTCGACCTGTGCTTTAGTCATAAAATCAATTAATCCAATACCAAGACCATTAGCATCGATTGCCGCAATTTTTGCTTTATATTTATAAAATAATTTTTTGATATTAATAGCTTGAGCTTCAAAATCTTCAGCTTCATAACTATATAAATTAACAAGCGTTTTTAATGCTGCCCCTTGTGGTTGTGGAGTAACTTTAAAAATACAAACTTCAGTTGTACATTTTAAACGACCAACGTCAACACCAAGAACATAATAAGCATTTTTACTACTTCTACCACTATATTCATATTCAGGTTGCAATAAAACCCTATATTTATCAAATCTTTCTGCAGAGAAGAAAGCATTTTCCGCATCTCCGCTCCACTCAGATTCATATTCTCTGGAAAATGAACTATCATTATAAGTTCCATCTAATTTTAAATTAGTAATAAAGTTTCTAGGTTGTAATCCTTCAAGAACCGGAATTCTTCAAGTTCCACCTAAAACAATTGCTTCTCCAGGTTCAATAATTTCTTGAATAAGAATTTGAATTAACTTTTCATAAGCAAATCCATTTTTTCATCCCGCAGTAGTTACATAAATTTGAGATTTGTTCGCAACTTCTTCTTCATGTCTTGAACCATCTGGTAAACGTCTATCAACAACCATTGTTGGAATAATAACTTCATTTAAAAGTGTTTTATCAATTAAAATACACTCTTCCATTAAACCACCAGTTGCACGTTTACCACGAGAACTTTGTTGAGCCGCCATAATATCAAATACACTACCATTTTTAAACTTATAAGTAACTTCATTTTTACTAGATTTAGTTTGACCTCTTGTCCAATCAATTTCATTTTTTAATCCAGGAATTAAACTACATAATTCCTCTACTTTTTCTCTTGTAATTCCCGCAGCCTGTTCCTTACCACCAGTTGTAACAAAGAAATGTGAACCAGGATAAAGAATACACTTTATCATAGAACCTAAAACTGCTAAAAATGATTTAGAATAACCACGAGGGAAAGTTGCATAAGAATATCTATGACGCATAATTGCTCTTAAAAATATTCTTTGATATAAATATAAATGAAAATTTTCTGGGTTACTTCCACATAAAAAATCTACAAACATATCTGGATAAGCGCGCCAAAAAGCAACGTATTGTCGCAATACTGGAATTTGTACTTTGATTCTTTCTTCAGAGATACCAACTTTTTTAGAAAAAGTTTTTTGCTCTGATAATTTCATTAAATCCGCCAACGCCATTATTGATCACCGTCGCTTAACATTTCTGCATCAAAATCTTTTTGCTGTTCAACTTCATCTAAATATTCAACATAATCTTCATCTTGTAATTCATAATCTTCGTTTTCCGCAGCTTCATTCATTTCTTTTTGAATTTGAATTTTCTTTAAAGCATCTTCAATCTGTTGACCAAAACCTAAATCTTGAGTAACTAATTTATGTAAATAATCATTCATATCTTTTAATGTTGCATCAACCTTATCTTGAGGAACATCTATTGCATATTTAGGAATAAATCCTTCTCTTTCACAAATTGTAATTAACTCACCAACTGAATCAACGAAATCATTTTTTTCCTCTTTATTCTGAGCTGCAGTAAATTTTGCAGATTTTCTCAATGAGTCAAATACTCTTGACAATTTTTGATAGCCATCTAAATCACCAATATCAAGGGCTTGATTCATTTTTAAATTTGTTTTACAAATTAATAATAAAGTATTAATAGTATCCGCATCTTGAATGTCAAATGAATGTATCATTTCATTATACATTTTTTCAAGTTGTACTCATTCATTTGGTTTGTATAATCTTCCTCATTTCATTGCAAGATAAATTTTATCATCTTGCGTTAATTCAGCTCCTGGGTCTCCAAGCTCATCTTCAGACAAATAATCATCTTCTTCGAAGCCGACAGAACCTGGGTTCTGAGCGGTTTGACCCATGCCTTCCGCACGTTGAGAATCTATTGTAAGAAGCGTCTTATATTCAGCTTCAGAAATTTCTCCATTTTCAAACTTTTCTTTGGCTTCTTGCTCTCTTTGAGCAATTTCCTCGGCGTGTTTTTCTGCCTCTTCTTTTTCTTTTTGCTGTAATCATTCTGAATCCTCCCAACCATATCGACGTCCGGTTTTCTTGTCCATGTATTGTGTTAACTTCATTTTTGATAAATATCTTCCAAAGACAGACGAACTAGTTACTTTATCAGGATTTTTTGCATATAATTTATCTCTTATTCCATTTCATTCACTAGGAAGATATGGAACATCCATTTTCTTTAATAATCATAAAAAAGTGCTTTCATCAAAGTTATCGATGTGCATAGTTAAACATTTCTTACACATTTCTGTTTTAGTTTTATCTTTATAAGTAAAAAACTCGGTTTCACCCATTCACTTGCCGCATTTTTGACAATAATATTTTTCTTTTTCCGCAGCCATATTATTCACCTACTTTTTCGTCATCTTTTGACTTTTTATTACGACAATCTTTACAAATTGAATAAAAACCATCTTTTGAAGTTTTATTTTTTGAAAAATAAAGATTATGTGCTAATTTAACTTGACCACATCTAGAACATCTTTTCCATTTTCCTTTTTCAACCATTGTATAATACCACTCTAGGTAATTCTTTACAGCCCTTTCCGCAATCAATTTAGGAATTTTATTACGCCATAAAGAACTGATATATTCAACAGAATGTTTAATACCGTATTTTAATTCAAGTAGAAATTGGATTTCCGCATTGCTTCTACCATCTATTTTATAAATTAATAAATCATAATAAAGTGGATAATCATCCATTAGCGCATCATCAACAAGATTTTCTAAATCTAACATCATGTAGTAGCAATCACTTTCAAATCTACCTCATGATTCTTGTTTCAACGCAGAGTAATTACACAATAGTATAGAAATGTGTTTAGGATTAAAGAATGAGCAAATACAATCACTAACAGGCATTCCGCTTTCATTAATTGTAATGTGTTCATCAAATCTAGTGTAAACAAAAGACTTTACGGCATTTGTCGCAAACACAGGTTGTTTAACCATATTTTTGATAGTATATTGTTCTTGATACATTTCTATTAACATTTTCTTTAGTTTATATTTATTTTTACCCGTTGCTTTTTGCTCTTGTCTTTTAATACTCTCTATCGACTGCTTCAAGTCTGCTAAAGCAGGTATTTCCGCAACATCCTTAGGAGTAATAGAAACTTTAGGAGTTAATAGGACGTTTTTATCATTATCTATGGTAATATTATAAAGACCATCCTCCCCATTTTCAAATTTACTGACTAAACCTTGATATGAAGTTTCTCTTTTATTTATTGTTATCATTCTATTATCGGTCATTATTTCTTTTTTCTTTTTTTCTTCTTTATCCATCGCCATTATTATATAATTACTTAATATCTCAATATATTTTTCAGTTAATTGATTAGGAGAGGCATTTTTTACTATTTCTTCAACTAGCTTTTTTCTTTCCGCAGGATCTTTTAAGCTATAATCTAATTTTTTTAAGTCCATTAGTAAATCTCCTTCTTAATTAATCTTTTTTGACCTTTTCTAATATTAGTATAATTCAAAATTTTTCTTTTGTCAACCTTGGTTTTTGTTCTTTTTTGACAATAGCAAAAAAATATAATATAATATTATTAGAAGGTGAATTAATGAAAACAAAAATGAAATTAATATTATGGTGAATAAATTTTAAGCACAAGAGATGTATAATCTGGTGTGCGGCGGCCTTGCTTATTGGCTGCATAGGGACGCTTCTTTTGACGCGAGAAACCTCAACTGCCGCATATTATTACATAGATTTAAATGGTAATCAAGGAATTGCTAAGAAATGCTGGGAGAATGAAAGCGGGCTTATGTGCGATAGAGCTTATGGCGGAAAAATGACAGTAAGAGAATATTGAAGATCGTAATGCGGTCTTTTTTTTCATATTCCGTAAATTCGTTATAAGAAAGGTTTTGGAGAGGAGTGTGTGGAGGGGAAGATCGATTTTATTTTACAAAAAAAATTTTTCCCACAATACTACCCGTAGCACCCGCAAAAGTACGTTCCGTAGCACAAAAAGTGGGTTGCCTAAAAACAAACAAACGCAGGAGCGGAGACAATCGCAGCGACGCGAATTTTACATTTACTTTACACTTACAAAATATTTCATTTAACATTTGAACTTTACACAATTAGACATTTTTCCTAAAATTAAGAATTCTTTTTCTAAACAATACCTACTACCTTCAAAACTTGCCTTTAACCCATAACCCTAAAAAATAATGAAATAATTTAATAAAAACTCTTGACTTTCTCGTATAAGTATGTTATACTTATAATGTAAAAAGAGAAAGAGAGTTGATTAAAAATGGAAGAAAATAAAAAGATAATTGATAATGCAATGACTTGTTTAATTGTTGCAACATTAGTTTTTATTCTATTATGTGTAATGTCAATTTTTTAAAAAAGTTTTTCAAAAACTATTGACAAACAAATACCATTATGTTATAATTAAAGTGTAAAAAGGAAGAGGTGATACCTATGACAACCTACATAATAAAAGACGGCAATAACAAAATCGTTTATCAAAGCAACAACTATTTAGAAACAGTAAATAAATATCAAGAATTAAAAAGAATTAATAATCAATATTTAACAATTTATGCAAAAAGTTTTTTAGATAAAATTAAATAAGAAAGGAATTGATAAAATTATGATAAAATTATTTCTAGATTTAGATGGCACGCTTGCTAAATTCAATAGTAAAAGAAATGCACTCCAAAGATTTGACAATGAAAAAGGTTTCTTTGCTAGTTTAAAACCTTATAAATACATTGAAGAAATTAATAAAATTGCTACAAGTGGAAACATTGAGGTTTACATTATCAGTGCTACACCAAACGAGCAAGCAGACCTTGACAAGATGATTTGGATAAAAACTTATCTAAAAGACATCAAACAAGAAAACATTTGTTTTTGTAGATTAAATGAAAATAAAGCAAAAGTAATTAATAACAAACTAAACATAACAATAGATAAAGAATGTGTTTTGTTAGATGATTATACAAAGAACTTGATTGAATGGAATAATCTTAATGGAATTGGAATTAAGAGATTAACAAGTTTAGCAAATAACAAAAGCAAAAAATGGAAAGGTTTAACATTAAAAGACTTGAGAAAATTGAACTCAGTATTAAGCAATTTGACCTTTTAGGTATGCGGCAACCTAGGTACAGCACACCACGAACCGAGACAGGGCAAATGCACAACCTGAATTCCGCATGACAATTAGAGTGTCAACTGACACTCTTTTTTGTGTAGACTATTGACATTGAACTCAATTGATGTTATAATAATAATGTAAGATAAAGAAAGGAATAAAAAGATTATGAAAGAAAAAGTTTTATTATTTATTATTTGTTTATTATTAGTTATTGGAATTGGAAAGGTATCTGCAATGTTAGACCAACACGAATACACTAGAGCACTTGATAGATGTGGAAACAAAGACAACATCATTGAGAAATACACTAATCAAGGCGACAAATACTACACTTGTAAAGTTGACAAATAAAAGTGTCAACTTTACATTTTGCGGCGCGGCGACGGTTGAGGCGCGCCGCAAATTTTATAGTGTAAAGTAGTGTAAAGTTTTTGCGCTTGAAAGTGTTGACACTTAACACACTCTTGACATCCCAAAATGTAAACTTACATTTATTTTACAAAACCTATTGACATTTATTTTAAAGTATGAGATAATTATAATGTAAGAAAGATAGGTGTTAAAAATGAAAAAATTAAGAATTAGAAAGTGGGTTAAGGTTGTTGGTTTTGTTGGGTTGGTTGTAATTGGTTCTAAATTAATGAGTAAAGAAACAATTATTACTGAAACAATTGAGGTTGAAAAACCTGTTGTAATAACTGTTGAAAAAGAAGTTATTAAAGAAGTTATTGTTGAAAAAGAAACAACAAAAACTCCAAACTTTACAAGACAAGTTGAAAAAGACATTTACAATAAATCTATTGAATTAGGTTTAACTGAAAAACAAGCAATGTTAATGATAGCAATTTCAAGACATGAAACTGGCGCTTGGACTAGTAAAGCATTTAAAGAAAAAAATAACTTTGGTGGCATAATGTGGAAAAATGCCACTGAAATAAAACCTTTTGATAGTTATGAAAGTGGACTTGATTACTATGTAAAACATTTAAGAAATAATTACTTAAATAAAGGTTTAACTACCATTGAAAAAATTGGTGCTATCTATTGTCCTGTTGGCGCAGCAAATGACCCAAATGGACTAAATAAATATTGGGTTGGTGGTGTTACCAATTTCTATAATAGTTATTTAAAACTATTGTAGTTTTTTTGTGTCAAATTGTGTCAAGCGGCTCGCGAACACACGACGCGAGCCGCATTTTACATAGTATTTGACATGTAAAGTTTTGTAAAGCAGATCCGCGACACACCAGGCTGCGTTGTTTATCCTAAAATTATTAAAAAATTTTAAAAAAAGTATTGACATTTTTTCTATAATTTGATATACTTATAATGTAATAAAGGTTAAGTGATTAATACTTAAAAAAACAATTTAAAAAAAATTAAAAAAAGTATTGACAATAAAACCTAGTTATGATATAATGATAATGTAATAAAGAAAGAGGTGATTAAAATGGCAAAATCAATGACACCAGCAAAAAGACACGCAATTCGTGCTATGTATGAGGCACAAGACCAAGCAAAGAAAAATGCTAGATTAGGACTTAAACCTAAACTTGCTAAAAAAGGAAAAAGAAAATAATTTACTTTTTTCTAAAAAAACTATTGACTATAACATTTAATTATGTTATAATAATAATGTAAATAAGAAAAGAACTTATTTACAAAGTAATTTAAAACCATTAAAGAAAGGAAGTGTTGAGAAATGGAAAAAAGAATTACTAAAAGAGATTATTTTAATGAATTGAAAGGAATTGTTGCTAATCGCGAAGATTTAGTTGCATTTATTGACCACGAGTTAGAATTACTTGATAAAAAAGCAAGTGTTAAAACTCCAAGCAAAACTCAAATTGAAAACGAAAATATTAAAAATGTTATCGTTGCAACATTAATTGATTTAGCAAAACCTTCAACAATTACTGATATTCAAAATGCTAATACTGATTTAGCAAATCTATCAAATCAAAAAATCAGTGCTTTACTTACTCAATTAGTAAATGCAAATAAGGTTGTCAGAGTAGTTGACAAGAAAAAAACTTATTTCACTATTGCTGAATAAGAAATGTAAAGAGAGTGTAAACTCTCTTTTTTTGTTTGTAAAATTAGAGTGTCAAATTGTGTCAACGCGTCGTTTTCTGCCAAAACGACGCGTTTTTACGCTAAGTGTAAACTTTACACTTTTTTACACCACAATTGCCGCACCTTGACACAATTTTACATTTCCTGAAATTATGAAAAAAAATAAAAAAATTTTAAAAAAACTATTGACTTATTAATACTACTATGTTATAATTATAATGTAATCAATAAGGAAAGGAATGATTAAAAATGATTAAAAAAATTGATTTAAAAAAAGAAAGGTATTTAATGTTTATTGACACTGAAACAATAGGAACTTTAAATGTTAAGGAAAGTGTATTACCATTTGAAATAGGTATGAAAATATATGACACTGAAACTGATAAAGTTGTAAAAGAAAAAAGTTATCTAGTAAGAAAGTTTTTCAATAATAAGTATATAATGTTATCAACATTTAGTGCTACAAAATATCCTAACTATTTTGAAAAACTAGAAAATGATAAAAGATATAAAACTTATAGTGTTAATGATATAGCAACTGATATAGACAAAACAATTCAAAGATATGGCATAAAAGTTATGGTTGCTCACAATGGCAATTTTGATAAAGTTGCTATTGATAGATTATTCAACGAGTTTGGTATCGAAAATGTTGTTGAAAAACTTGATTTACTTGATACAATGGAAATATCAAAAATAATAACATTTAGTAAAGAATATGCTAACTATTGTATATTAAATAAAGATATTAAAAATAGCATAAATGAAAGTTCTTTTATAACAAATAGTGGTCGAGTTCGCACAACTGCTCAAGCAATTTATTGTTATCTAACAAATGATAGTGAATTCAAAGAGGCACACACTGGACTTGAGGACATTGACATTGAAATTGAAATCTTTAAAAAATCAATGGAAATGCTAGGAAATACCATTGTAAACTTAAATACATCACCAACTTGGCGTGATTATTCAAAAGTAGTTGAAGAAGATTAAAAAATCTTCTTCAATTACAAAAAAACTATTGACATTTTATTTAATTTATTATATAATAATAATGTAAGGAAGTGATAGAAATGAAAAAAAAGTTTTCTAAAAATGAAATTAAAATAATAAAAAACTTTATTCATAATATCGATAAAACATTAAAAGTAAAAGTTAGTCGTGGCGGTAGGTTCGAATGTAACATTGAAAAAAGAATAATCTATCTAGGACTAAAAAAACCTAATCACAAAGAAAATATGTTATTTCAAGAATGGTATAAGCAACAACCTGAATATACACCTATTAACAAAACTATAATGAGTATTTTACACGAAATAGGACATTTTCAAACATTTAATAGACAAGAGTTTGAAATGAGAAATCAAATTGAGCAAATCTTAACTTTTATGTATGAAAAATATTTCATTGATGAAAAACAAATTAATTTTGGTTATTGGAATATTGACAACGAAAGAAAAGCAACTATGTGGGGAGTTCAATATTTCAAAGACAATAGCAATAAGTGTTTAGAATTGGCGGCGGCACTTGGTCTATCAATGTAAAAACCTAGACTTGACAAATGACACACCAGCCGCCGCAAATCTTTTTAAAAAAAATGAAAAAAACTATTGACAATAAAACCCAACTATGCTATAATAATAATGTAAATAAGAAAGGAAAGTGATTGAAATGGCAAAGACAAAAAAATCAGTAAACAAAGTAGTAGTTGACAAAAATGCAATGCAATTTATTAGAACAGCAAACAATTTAGCAAGAAAGGGCAAAACAAATAAGAAATTGCGTGGTCGCAATGCTAACCCTAAAGCAATGAAATATAACATTGCTTAGGGTTGCCCCTAAAAAATTGAAAGGTAGGTGTTAAAAATGACTAAAACAATTATCACACCACAAGACATTTTAAATGAATTATGGACTGATGGAGAGTTCAAAGACAATGTGCTAGAAGCCCTATATTTTTATGAAATAGGTGCTCGTAAAATTGATGACGACCTATTCGACAAAGTGTATAGCAAATGGTTAGGTCGTGAAGATATAACATCTTGGTTAGACCACGAATTAATTGACTGGTATTTTGAAAATGACCTCGATGAAGATGAAGAAGAGTAAGGTTGACAAAACTTTACTCTTTTACTTTACACAATTTGACGGCCCACGCGCGGCTGTGCGGGGCCGAAAATTTTATTATACCACGCCGCTAGAAATTTGTCAATAGTTTTTTGTAAAAAAAATTTTTTTTATTTTTTTCCTAAAATGCTTGACTATTTTTTTATAATTTGATATAATTATAATGTAAATAAGGAAAGGACATCTCAAAAAAAATAATTTAAAAAAATTAAAAAAATGCTTGACTTTTTAAATTAAAAATGTTATAATTATTATGTAATAAAGGTTAAGAAAAGGCAATAAAAAAATTAAAAAATATTTTAAAAAAACTATTGACTTTAAAACTTATTTATGTTATAATTATAATGTAAATAAGAGATGAACCTTATTTACAAAGTTGTTAAAATAAAAGTAAAGGAGAGTGATTATTATGGCAACAACTAAAAAAATAACTAAGAAAGAGAGATTTAATGAATTAATCGCTATCGTAGGTGATAGAACTGATTTAGTAGAATTCTTAAATCACGAAATTGAATTACTTGACAAGAAAGCAAGTACAAAAACACAAACTAAAACTCAAAAAGAAAACGAAAGTTTTAAAGAGTTAATAGTTAATGTATTAAGAAATGGTGCTAGACCAATGACTATTACTGACATTCAAGAAAATGATAGCACACTTGCTACATTAAGTAATCAAAAAATTAGTGCTTTACTTACTCAATTAAAAAATGATAATGTTATCGTAAAAGTTGTAGATAAGAAAAAAGCATACTTTTCAATAAGTGAATAAGATAAGGGGACTTGTTCCCCTTGTCTAAAAACTTTTAAAAAAAATGAAAAAAACTATTGACAAAAAAATCTAACTATGCTATACTTATAATGTAAGGAGAGTGATAGAAATGAAAAACTATGAACTAAATGGAAACTATTATACAATTACACTTGACAATGATAAAAAAGTTAAGGTTGCAAAAAAGTGGGTTGATACATCTATTGAAAAACTAGACACTGACCTAGAAGATGTATTGTTAATGTGGCTAGAAGATAATGATTATCTAGTTAATGAAGAACTTGAAGAACTAGACACGAAAGCAAAAACTAATAAAGTAAAATTAGGTGCTACTGAAAAAACTGAACGAAAAAAAGTAGTTAGAGAGAGAAAACCTAATCCAGACAAAGAATATTTGGTGGGTTGCGTTGCTGAATTTTTAGAAGAATTAAATGCAACTGACATTAAAATAGAAAATGTGGGCAAAATTATCACTTTTTCTTACAAAAATAAGCAATTTAAGTTTGATTTAACTGAAAAAAGAACAAAAAAGTGTGAATAATTCACACTTTTTTTATTTTATTTACTTACTTTACATGTAAATTTACATGTCAACGGCTTGGCCTCGGCGGCCTTGAGCCGAAAATTTCAATTATACCACATTTTAAAAAATTTGTCAAGTAAAAAATGCAAATTTGACACTTTTTTACATTTTCCCGAAATTTGACACTTTTTGACATGTCAACCGAGTGTAAACCACGGCTTTAGGCGGCGACCGCGTTCTAACTCGTATATGGTCGAGATTACTCCGTAAAGTCAACCGCGGTCCCATATGGCAAAATTTTCTGTTGAAAGTGCGGGATCGCGGTCCACGGATCTTTTTCCCAGAACTCCGCATATGGACCGAGGTGCAGAGCTTTTGACTTGCATAAAAGAAAAATTTTTGGTATAATATCTAAAAAAACCAACTTTTCCTTCGCTTAGACAAGAGTCACATCTAGATTATACATGGGGTACAACCTGAATCCCGCAATCCTAAATTGGCATTTTAAGCCAAGAGAGAAATGAAATGAAGATTTTATCGTAAAATTCCTTATAAAGCATTTCCTGTCAAATTTTAAGAACAAGAGCATAGCAAAAAGCGGAAATGAGAAACTTGATTTTTTAGTTGACAAAATAATTAATATATGATATAATTATAATGGGAGAGAATAATAATAATAATTAACATATTTTTTTATATTTGTCAAGAAGCCGCACATAAACAATAGTAAAGAGTAATTATGCGGGGGCTGGTATATTTAATATTAAAATAAAAAAGAGATTTATCTCTCGTTTTTCGTTTTTGAATTTGATTTTAGTTGTTGGGAACGCGGTCGCGCACCACACTTCAACCATTTATATCATTTTCAACTATTTATATACTATTTATATCATTTATTACTATTATATTAAAACTTTATATGTCCTTTTCCGCAACAACAATCACATTCATTATCTAATATATTATATCTAGGCTTAAATAAATCTCTATAAAAATCAGCCATATATTGAGCATCTTGTTGATTATCACATATATCTAATATAATAACACTCATTTTATCTCCATGTATCTTCCACATATTATTTAAATCTCTTCAATATTCTTTACATCTATCATCACTTTTCATTAATGATATAGCATCATTTAAATAATCATATGTTTTATGTGCATTTTCACTTTCTTCTCAATAATATCCATAATATGCAATAAATACTATTCTTTTTGTATCTGGTTCTATTATACCATATATACTCTACTCATTACTATCCATCTATTTATCTCCTTTTTTGGTTCGTAGTTCGCCTCTTTCGTAATGAACTGCCGCAAGGCAGGAATTACGAAATTCTATTATATTATATTAGGATCCGTAACGAGAATTTCTCGTAAAAACGTTTTCGTATTTTTCGTAAATTACTAAAATTCTCATTTCGTATTTTCGGAATTTACGTTTTCTACTTTTTCGTAATTCTCGGAATTTTCTAAAATTTCTACATTTTCTGTTTTCATAAAATCTGGATGTCTATTATCTCTTTGTTGCCAACCTTTATTACTATACAATGTACTTGGTGCTATGCGGCAACCACTTTCCTCTTCTAACAATTTTATAATTTCCGCACCACTTAGGTTTTCTTCATTATATAGTTTCCAAATCCTAATTGGGTCTAACTTAGCCCTCTTTTCAGCCCCCAATTCAGATGCAGCCCTATTTCGAGAATAAGTAGCCCCCATTTTATCCATCTGACTATATATCAAATTTAGCCCCATTTGAAGCATCTTATCATCAGTTTCTAACTTATCCCCATATAGCCCGTAAATTACTAAACCATAACATAATTTTTCCATTTGAGTTCCATCTAGTAAAGCCTCAACATCATCTAACCAATCTTTCTTAATTAATACATCTTGTTTTGCCATACTAACACCTACCATTCTATACCTTCAAAGTATTCTTTAATGGCGGGATTCTTTTGCAAGAACTCTTTTAAATCCTCCATTTGCATTTCTTCAGGTTTCTCTGTCTCTATATAATCCGCTTTTTTACCTCTGCCTTTTTTTTCTATCAATACCCCATATTTCTTTAATACACTTCTTTGAACCTGCGGAAATGCATTCAAAACAGTTATTTCACTGTAATAATATTTATTACAAAATTCTTTTAATGTCATAACACATCTCCTTATCTACATATATTATACGAAAAATTTTCCAATTTTTCCAATTTTGGAATTCTAGTAATTTTTCGTAAAAACTCGCGGCAATAGCCAAAATAAAAAACAGCCCTAATATAGTCTATTTTTAGGTTTATGCGGAAATCCTTGCTTTTTAGATACTTTGGACGCAACAAAAAGAGCTAGCTACCTAGCTCTCGCTTATTAATATTGCATTAATTCTAATATAATATCCTCTGCATTTTTTGCATATATTTCAATTTCTGCATTATTCCATCTGTCAAATGTTTCTTTATTATTTACTCTTAATAAATAGTTAAAATCATTGCCGCTATGAGGCTCACATACACAAAAATAGTTATTTTCAAAACTCCAATATATATGTGTTATATTGTCATTATCATCATATAAGCAATCTATATCTTCGCCCCAATTTTTTACATAATTATATATTTCGTTCATGCGGCAACACCTAGTCCTTTTTAACGCGGGTCTCGATTAAGTCAATCTTCATGGCTTTTCCATTATATGTAAATTCTATAATCTTACCAACATTAGCAACATTAACAACAGCAACTTGGTCTAACCCTCTTAAATATTCGGCAACACCTGCAATTATATTTTCTTTATCAGGATTTGGTTTTCTTTCTACTTTTTTGCGTTCTTTTTTCTTTGCTTCAGCTTTATGAATAGTTGCAGTTATTTTATTGTCCTTTGCTTTTTGAGTTAATTCTTCTTGTTCCTCATTAATTTCATATCCTTCATCTTCAAGATATACTTGGATAGCATCTTCTCTATCTAATCCTAATTGTGTCATTAAATTCTCAATAGTCTTTTCACTTATTCTTATTACTTTTCCATTTTCTAACTTATAATCAAACATCTTACATCCCTCTCTTTCCAAACTTAATTACATAAACTTTTCCATTATTATATCTTTCAACAACAATAGGTAATTCATAGCGGTCATAGCCATCTAGTATCCTATCTAAACTAAACCCCATTTCAATACTATCATTATAAGTGCGGCAATAGTCGCCTACATAATCAATAATCGCATATAAGTTTAACATAATCAATCACTTTCCCTTCTTTTTTTATTTTACATATATATTATAACATTTTTTTAAAAATTTGTCAATAGTTTTGCTAAAATTTTTGAAAAAAATCGTATGGACAAGAAAAAGGCATTATGCCGCTAATTCGTCCATATATGCCTTTAATTGATTACTTCTTATAGGATTTCTCATTTTGCGGAGAGCCTTTTCTTCAATTTGTCTAATACGCTCCCTTGATAAATTCATATCTTTACCAATTTCTTCAAGCGTCATGGGCTCACCATCAAGTAATCCATATCGTTTAATTAAGACTTCCTTTTCTCTTTCCTCTAAACTATCCATTACTTTAAATAGTTGTTCTTTTAAATCAATTTTAGCCATTGCGGCAGTCGGTGATATAAATGTCTTATCCTCGACAAAATCTATTAGACAGTCATCATCTTCTTCACTAACAGGAGTATCTAATGATATTAAATATTGTCCCATATCGAATAAATTCTTTACTTCTAGCACATCTAATTGCATGCGCTCTGCTAATTCTTCAATAGTTGGTTCTCTGCCTAATTCATTTGACATTAATTTTTCAGTTTGTCTTAATTTATAATATTTATCATTTATATGAGCAGGTAATCTAATCGCTCTACCCTTATTAATTATTGCTTTCGTAATTGCTTGTCTTATCCAATATGTTGCATATGTTGAGAACTTATATCCCAAATCTACATTGAACCTATCAACAGCCGCCATTAGTCCAAAAGCGCCCTCTTGAATTAAGTCCATAAATTGTAAACCTGAACCTTTATATCGTTTAGCAATAGCAACAACTAATTTAAGGTTTCTATTAATTATTTCATTGCGGGCATTTTCATTTCCTGCTTTTAATTTTTGAAATAAAGTCTTTTCTTCTTCATCAGTTAATATTTCATATTCACCAATTTGTCTTAAATATGTTTGAATATCATTTATATTTAATTTCATAGTATCAACTCCCTTTCTGCGGCAATCGCTGCCCTATAATTCCATAAACCTCAAATCGGCGAACTCCATAGGAGCCGCCGTGAAGTTATTTTTTATCTTATCTTACGCAATTGTATAAACAGTTTTCTTACCATCTTTACCACGAGTTACTCTATTAGTATCAACTAATTTCTTAACTAATGCAGATGCTTTTTGACTTGATGCTATTTCACATTTTTCCATAATATCAGCAACTGTTACTGGAGCATTTACTTCTACCATGAAGTTGTAAATTCTTTCAACGATTTCTTTATTTTCTTTTTGAGTTTTAGTCTCACCAGTTCTTTTCTTAGAAACTAATTCAATTTGACGGTCTAAGAAACTAACTAATTCAGCGTCGTCAGCAACAATTCCTTTCAATTTTTCAAAATAATCTTTCTTTGTCATCTTTTCCATAATTTTCCACTCTCCTTTTCCTAATATTTCTTATAAATAAGATAACGATTTGGTGTCTTTCTTTTTGTAAACACCACCTAGAATAAATATATTATCAGTTTACATTTATTCTAGGTGCTATCTACAAAGAGATAGCTTAATGGACTTTTTGCCGTAGTTTTTTAATGAGAACCTCTGTTTAAGCATTACCCTGTTCATCAGTGGGTTTCACAAACTCATAATTTATTTCTTATTTATTTATTACATAATAATTATATAATAAATTTTAATAATAATCAATTAAGTAGTTTTTTTCAGGTTCTCCTAAAGCCGTGACCCTGCGGGACAAACTATAACCACTAAACACTCTACAACACCCGTCTAGACCTGTTGCCGCCTGCAACTTTTGATTTCCGTTCCCGCTATTACGCAATATGTCATCAAAATGAACATATATAGGATTAGGTAACGCGTGCAGTTGCCGCTATTTATACAACAAGGACTTTTGATAGAGGAGATTTCCCAGCGAACTCCTTATATATTAACACAAGGATTTTTCAACCTTCGCACGACTTTAATTATTTCTAGGAGGGTTTTCACCTACGCACGATTTTATTTTTGTGTTTTTTCTTTTCTTTACATATATATTATATAATAATTTTTATAAAAAGTAAAATATTTTTTTAATTTTATTTTTCTTTTTTTCCTTTCTTACATATTAATTATATAATATTTTTTATAAATAATCAATTAAGAATTTTTTGGCAAAGTTCAAACCCTCATGCGGCGTCCCCTTCTACTGTTCTTTCAGCCATGACGCGTTCCCATTTTTTAATGAGGCAACCCACAGTTTTGCAATTAATAAAGTATGAAGAAATTCTTTTATTTATTTATTACATTATAATTATATAATATTTTTTTTATAAAATCAATTAATCTCTTTTTGTTGAACTAAGGAAACTTATTTTATCAGCATATACTTGAAGATTTCTTTCAAAATGTCCTCTAATACCAACAACATCTCCTTTATGACAATAGTCTTTTACATTTTTTCCCATTGATGTATTAACTACAACAGGAACAATAAATTTTTCATATTCCCCTTTTTCATTTTTATATGATTTAGTTATCATAACTTCCATTGTATCGCCTTTAATATCGTGTATTCTACCTACTAACATAACACTATTCATAACTTTCAATTCTCCTTTCTTATTTACATATATATTATATAATATTTTTTAATAAAAATAAAATAAAGTGCGGCAGCACCCGCTCAATCAGCGATTGATCTCGGTATTATATGCATTTCCGCACTTTTAAATTATAATCTATAGGTATTCATTGGATTTATTGTAGTCCATGTCGGTGTATTTTGATAATTTGTATCTGGTAGTGTTGCAATCATACCCATATCCTGATTGTTAAATGTCAATGTCATTTCATCACGTTCTGACTCTGCTGACTCAGGTCTAATTGACAAATTGGTATAGTTTTGTATATCAAATTCTGTTTTTATAAAACTTGACTCTGTTTCTAAATTATGTTTTATTTGATAGGCAATTCTATCTAAATAATCATTATAATACCAAAAATGATTGCCATGTTTTGTTTCCCATTCAGAGATTGGATATAATAATCTATCTTCATTATCCATAATATACCACTGGTCATTTTTTCTTACATAAATTTTTTCTACATCATTTCTAAATTCAATCATTGCATAGTCTTCACGTTCTTCAGGATGATGTTGTTTGAAGAAAGGACAACCTGCACATTGTTCAGGATTGCAAGATATTTTATAACTTTCACTCCAATTTGCATCTCCTAAATCTTCTGCATCATATAAATCTCTATTATTAGTGCTACAATGATGAGTTTCTCCATCTATTTCACATACCGCATGTTCTCTATTATAAATAGGACAATGTTCACAATCATGATCGCATTCTTCTACATATTCATCTGCCCATTCACACCAGTTTTCATCGTCATCATAGCCTTCTTCATGCCAGTTTTCATTAACATGACCCTCTCCATTATATTCCATATAATCACTATCATATGAACCCATATAATCTTCTCCGCAACCACATGGACATTTAATTACTTCATTATATATTTGAAACTCTGGATATTCTTCCTCTCCTTTTAATACATAAACATTCTCACTAGCATATTCACTATATCCATATTCTCCATGTATTCTATATGAGTTAATTTGTTTATCCTCGTAAGAGTTATATTTTCTCCATATGTTCTCTTTATTTATTTTTTCAGCTAAATAAGTTTCTACCTTATCTCTGATTAATTTCTTAAAATCATCGCCGGTATCTCTTTTCCAAGGATATATTGTATTAAAATGCACTGCTGTAAAATTTTCATTAATTGCTAATGTTATACGAGCACGCTTATATCTTATCTTTTTAAACTTATATAAATTATATAAAGTAAATTCTCCTTCATTGTTCCAAATGTAGGAAATAACAGTATCTTTATCAATAACCCCTGCTAAACAGCCATCTGCATGACTATCATCAAAATTTTCAAGTCTATAACAAGAAGTCCAGTTATATGGATTTTCACTTGATAACATAATATCAACAGGGTCAATAGACAATGTATATTTGGCGTCAATTGTTGCATTTTCAAATACCCTTCCAATTGCAGTAACTAAATCATCAGGTGCATTAAGTTTTTCTTTAAAGAAATGTGTAATAGATGTTCCATCATAATTAAAATTTGGAAATGCACTTCTCATTATGCTTTCTTGACTCCAACTTAAATCATGTCTATTTATTTTATTTTTTGAATGACTTTCAAACATTTTTAACCAATGATAATAAACAACATATTTTTTACCTAATTCTTCTAATTTATTTTCATAATCTCTACTTTCATCAGTATATTTAATATCCATATCAACCCTTATGTCGCCAAATAAATCAAAAAATCTTTTCTTATTTTTAGCCCATAAGGTTAAATAATTTTCAATTATCTCATCTTTTATATTTTCAATAGAGATACCTGAATATTGTGCAATACATTTAGTAAAATCAGATACACTGATTTTATCTATCATTGGTTTATATTCCTCTCCCAATTTTTCAATTAAAACTTTTCTTGATAGCATCTCAATCACCTTCCTTATTTATTACATATATATTATATAATAAATTATAAAAAAAATCAATAGATATAAAATCTATTGAGTTTATTATTACTTTTAATAGCTATCGTAAAATTTAACTACATCATCATGACTATCTATATAAGTTTCAAGCCATTTTAAATTAATAATAATTTGTATTATCTTTTCAGCATACTCTTCAAATTCCCATATTGAGTCAGCGTATTCATCCCAATACTCTTTTGATAAAAATGGTATTAATACTTTTATTAATGCAGAAATATCTTCTTTATCAAGAGTAAAACTAGCATCATTTTGGTCTAAATGAAATTTATTTATAATTGCTTGTCTAATACCCCAACATTTTCTAAAATATGCAATATCTATATCTACATAGTCTTTATCAATTTTTGGCATATCACTAAAAAAATCATAAGTATAACTATTTAAAATATCATATTTTACAAAATTAGGAATTTCTTTAACCCTGTCTTTTCTTACTCGTTTAATAATAATTCCATTATCTAGTCCCATTTTATTTATCTCCTTCATTTTCTTTTATCATTTTTTTATCAAATAAACCGAATTTATTTTTAGTGTATCCACATACAAAATATTGCTCTATTTTATATTTTTTTGCTGGTATAATTATTGTATATTCGATACTATATGAAGTAAATCTAGTTCTTCCACCATATTTTGGGTCGTCAGTTTCATATTCCGGTTCCCATTCTCTTCCACATTGGTCATATGTATATGACCCTTCTCTATTTTCTTGTCTTATATTTTTATCTAATAAAAACATACGCTCTACTTCATCTAATGTTCTATGATGGCAATAAGTATAATTAGTATCTATTGTATATCTTTCATGCACAACTTCTATTACTATCCAACTTGGTTTAAACATTTTTAACATTTTTCTTTTCCTCCTTAAATTCATAGTGACAATACCCTAAAA
>Ga0265301_10002080_pt1 | contig 24156 bp, 16 predicted proteins | sample AusTroGonzalo_MG_2_FD_193488 | JGI IMG/M metagenome (GOLD analysis project Ga0265301, IMG submission 193488) | Bovine rumen microbial communities from tropical cattle in Woodstock, Queensland, Australia - Gonzalo_04 | ecosystem: Host-associated > Mammals > Digestive system > Stomach > Rumen ... | reverse complement strand
CGGCAGGTGCTCATAAGCCTCGTGATAACGCCCGGTACGGTAGTTCAGTCCCGGCAGCTCGACCGCGGCACCGAAGCCGTTGTGGATGATGTGCATCGCCTGGTCCATACCGTTGGTGACGGGACGGGTGGGGTCGAGCTCATGGAATAGTGCCTGCAGGTCGGTAACAATCTGTATGCCGTCGGGCAGCACCTGGTTCCATACTTCGTTGCCGCTCGACCATAGCATGACTGAGGCATTGTTGCGGTAGTTCTTGACCATGTTCGTTATGTCGCGCCGCCACCAGTCGTTGAACTCCTTGTTATAGTCGTTCTCCGTCTTGCCGTGGTTCCAAACGTCAAAGGGCTCGATCATCATCATCATACCCATCTCGTCGCATAACTCTACAAGTTCGGGTGCCGGCATGTTGTGGCTGGTACGGATGGCGTCGCAGCCCATGTCCTGTAGCATGGCTATCTGGTGCCTCAGGGCGTCCTTATGGATGGCTGCGCCCAATGGACCGAGGTCGTGGTGATTGCATACGCCCTTGAACTTGCGCGTCTGTCCGTTGAGTTGGAATCCGTGTTCGGGTGTGTAGGTAACAGAGCGGATACCGAAACGTGTGCTGTATTCGTCCAGTACTTCGCCTAGGCGCATGACACGCGTCCGGGCAATATATAAGTCAGGTGTCTCTGGTGACCATAGTTTGGGTTGCAGTACTTCCGTTTCGCCGTTCGCACCGTGTATGGTCGCAACTTTCTTGCCGCCGAACAGGATGTCGGTGACAAGTTCCACACCGGCCTGCTCGGCTGTGACGGCCTCGGTGCCGTCCTGCAGCTCGACAGCCAGAGTGACTGTTGCGCGTTCACGGCTCACCTCGGGGGTGCGGACGAGCGTGCCGAACACAGGTATGTGAATACGGTTGGTGCTGATCAGATGCACATTGCGGTAGATGCCCGCGCCCGGATACCAGCGCGATTGCTGGGGCTTGTTCTCCAGCAGGACGTCTATATCCGCGCTGTCGGCAGTCAGCAATTCAGGCAGGATATAGCAGAAGAACGTATTGTAGCCGTACGGCCAGTAGCATACTTCCTCGCCGTTGATATATACATCGGCGTGCGACATCGCGCCGTCGAAGACGAGCGTGTTCCAGCGTGTGGTATCCACGGCTATGCGCGTATGGTAGTGTCCCTTGCCCATCCACGGCAAGCCGCCGCTGCGACCGGTTTTCCATGTGGCTTCGTCCTCGCCGTTCTGTACGACGATTACCTTCTGCAGGTCGTTCTCGCGGTCAAACGGACCGCTGATAGCCCAGTCGTGGGGAACAGTGACGTCTTGCCAGCATTCGCCTGCAGGTTGCCCATGTTCGTCAAGCAACGTGAACTGCCATTGAGTGAGCAGACGCTCCTGGCGGACTTGCGGTTGCCGGGAAGTGCATGAAGCAAAGAAAATACACAATACCGTGAGAAAAACCGGAACAAGATTCTTGGTCATAATATAGCTGTTTTGAGAGTTTGCTGTGCAAAGATACGAAAAATTTTTCGAATATGCAAATATATCCGTATATAATTTGTTTATATGCAAAAAAAACTATATCTTTGTGCCCGTTTTGCGAGGAACCGTAAAAACACATGAGAAACATAAATTCCAAAATTATAATTCATAGATGAAACGTATAGTATGTCTTTTTTCGTGGCTCTGTGTGGCCACACTTCTTGTTATGGCGGAAGAGATGCCGCCTGTTTTTGTTGAGACGTTTGACCGCTGTATTGATGCCGAGGACGAGAACTACGGCTATACTGGCGGTAACGACAACCAGTGGGGAGGCGATATTGCCAAGGCTGTTGTAATCTATCAGGATAGCCCTGAATGGAGTTTCACCTATTGTAACGGCGCATACCAGTGCCTGAAGGTAGGAACAAGTTCCAAGCAGGGATCGGCTACCACGCCGGCTATTGAGTGCAACGGTGAGGCTGTCCTTACGTTCAGGGTGGCTCCGTGGGAAGGCGATTCGATTTTCTATATCAGCCTGAACGGTACAGGTACGACATCCGACCAGACATCATTCCACCTGAAGAAGCACACATGGACTGACGTAACCATTCATATATCGGATATTCAAGGCAGCCTGAAGGTGACATTCACCTCCACTAACAAGCATCGGTTCTTCTTGGATGATATATGTGTGCGTCCCGCCGACCCTGATGCCGGTGCTATACGTACTGCAGAGGGCAGTATACTCGACTGGGGACTGATGGGAAGCAGTTATGAGGCATCGAAACGTGTGCTGCATGTAACTGGTGCGAATCTGACGGACGATGGAATAAGCATATCCATGCAGGATGGGGAGCCGGAACTCTTTCATCTGGCTGCTGACCGGTTGCCTGCTGAGGGTGGGAACCTGGCAATCACTTGCCGTCCGGGGGGAAGTGCCGGCACAACACATGGAACGTTCCTCTACCTGCGTGGCAAGGATAAGACAACCGGTCAGACTGTCGAGAAGCGTGTCATGCTGACCTTTGAGGTGGCTTATCTTGATCTTGACGGAGCAGGCACACGCCCTAATCCATATACATGCAAAGATGTAATCACCCTTGCCAACAACGAAGGAACAGTCTGGACAGGAACGTATTACTGGGTGACCGGTTATGTGATTGGCGGTGTAAAACGCTATCAGAATCAGTACGATGGTGTCAGTCTTACGGACAATCTCTCATTGGTGCTGGCCGACCGGCCTGACGAAACCAATGAAAACAACTATGTACTTGTGCAGATCAGCCATGATGCACGCGCTGCGCTCAACGTAGTGGATAATCCCGAACTGATTGGTGTGCAAATCAAGGTGGAAGGATTGCTTCTCAACGACAATATGAATCCTCTGTATCTTGGCAAACCCGGTGTGCGCAACGTGAGTACGAATGCCCAGTACTGGCGTCCGGCTAAAGACAATCTTGACGAACAGGATCCCATGAACGGAACGAATGATCCAGATGAACCTGTTGATCCGCAGGAAACAGCTGCACCCAACGTTATGGACGAAGTTCCTCACTTCAATCCCTATGCGCCGGCATATACACCGCTCGGCGTGCCGGTGGATGCTACATATCATGGCGTAGTTATACAGCAGGGGCATGCCTATATTCGTTAGTCAAAGACTGCAAGTAATGGACTGACATCCGTGGCAAACAAAAAAAATGCGCATTTATTTGCAAATGTCAAATATTTTTCGTACCTTTGCACCCGCTTTACATAAAGCCCTGATTATCGCATTTGCTCATCGCATTTGATTATCGAAATCGGGGTCCCCGATGCAAACCGACAAAGTGTTTGCGGTGGGGAGAGCGGAGGCAAAGTTGCGCCCTATGCCGCCAAGCGGCATCTGCTAAGCAACTTTTGCTGAACGCGAGGGGATAATTGGTTTTGACAGCAGGTTGAATAGGTATGTAAGCACGCCGAGCACTGCAGAGACGCTCGTTAATATCGTCTGTAAAATTATAACTGGCAACTACAATGTAGCTCTCGCCGCTTAATCGAAGTATAGTAGATTAGCTTAGCTTCGGCACAAGGTGCTGAACCGGGACGTCACTCCAAGCCGGGTCTGTGGGCTGAATGGGTATAGTGGCGCGGAAATTCACAGAATAGCATGCGCAGGCTGCGATGCGCGTGTGAAATTGTAGCAGATAAGGCGGCGGTTGGTGGCTTGGGTCTTGCCGCCGCACGAAAATGAAGGCCAAGATAAGCGTGTAGAAAGCGTATTGATTCCTTGTTTGGACGCGGGTTCGACTCCCGCTATCTCCACTCATTGTTTAGAATGTATCAGCCAACGGGGTCCCCAAAGAGCTGTGCTCGCGTGGGGCGTATCATATTTTGGCTGATTTTTTATAGCCGACTGAATGAAGAATATCCGGAATTTCTGTATCATTGCGCACATTGACCACGGCAAGTCAACGCTTGCGGACCGAATGCTCGAACTGACGCACACCGTCGATGTGCGCCAGATGGAGAACCAGGTCCTTGACGACATGGATCTTGAGAAGGAACGTGGCATTACCATCAAATCCCACGCCATACAGATGGCGTACAAGGGCTACACGCTCAACTTGATTGACACTCCGGGGCACGTGGACTTTTCCTATGAGGTCAGCCGTTCTATTGCAGCCTGCGAGGGCGCGCTGCTCGTGGTTGATGCCACGCAGGGCGTACAGGCGCAGACCATCTCTAACCTTTACATGGCCCTCGAGCATGACTTGGAGATTATCCCCGTCATGAACAAGTGTGACATGGACAGCGCCATGCCCGACATGGTCGAGGATGAGATTGTTGACCTGCTCGGCTGCAAACGCGAGGAAATCCTCCGTTGTTCCGCCAAGACTGGCGAAGGCGTGGAGGCTATTCTGGACGCTATCGTCGAGCGTATTCCTGCGCCGCAGGGCGACCCTGACGCACCGCTGCAGTGCCTTGTTTTCGACTCCGTTTTCAATTCGTTCCGTGGTATAATAGGTTACTACAAGGTGGTAAACGGTACGATGCGCACCGGCGACCGTGTGCGCTTCTTCAACACCGGCAAGGAGTATGACGCCGACGAGATTGGCGTGCTCAAACTCGACATGCAGCCCACCAAGGAAATCAGTGCCGGCAACGTAGGGTACATCATTTCCGGTATTAAGAACTCCGTGGAAGTCAAGGTAGGCGACACCATTACCCATGTGGCCCGTCCCTGCGACAAGGCTATAGAAGGCTTTGAAGAAGTCAAGCCGATGGTGTTTGCCGGCGTCTATCCCATTGAGGCGGAGGATTACGAGAACCTCCGCGCCTCGCTTGAGAAACTCCAGCTCAACGACGCTTCCCTCAGTTTCACGCCCGAGTCCTCTGTTGCGTTGGGCTTCGGTTTCCGTTGCGGTTTCCTCGGTCTCCTGCACATGGAGATTATTCAGGAGCGCCTTGACCGCGAGTTCGACATGGATGTGATCACCACGGTCCCGAACGTAAGCTACAACGTTTATCTCAAGGGCGGCTCGATGAAGGAGGTGCATAACCCCGCCGGTATGCCTGACCTCACGGAGATTGACCATATTGAGGAACCCTATATCCGCGCCTCGATTATCACCACCAGCAACTTCATCGGTCCTATTATGACGCTCTGTCTCGACAAACGAGGCGAACTCGTCAAGCAGGAGTATATCTCCGGCAACCGTATGGAGCTCTTGTTCGACATGCCGCTCGGCGAGATAGTGATTGACTTCTACGACAAACTCAAGTCTATCAGCAAGGGTTACGCCTCTTTCGACTGGCACCATAACGGCTTCCGTCCGTCCAATCTTGTCAAGCTCGATATCCTGTTGAACGGCGAACAGGTCGATGCGCTCTCCACGCTTACCCACCGTGACAATGCAGTCGATTTCGGACGCCGCATGTGTGAGAAGCTCAAGGAACTCCTGCCGCGCCAGCAGTTCGATATCGCTATTCAGGCGGCTATAGGCGCGAAGATCATCGCACGTGAAACAGTTAAGCAGGTGCGCAAGGACGTGCTCGCCAAGTGTTATGGCGGTGACGTCAGCCGTAAGCGCAAACTCCTCGAGAAACAGAAACGAGGCAAGAAACGTATGAAGCAGATTGGCAACGTCGAAGTCCCCCAGAAAGCCTTCCTCGCCGTCCTCAAGTTGGATTAAAGGTTATGGATAATTGATAAATGATATTTCGCCGTGAGATGTCAATTGTCAATTGTCGCTAGTCAATTACAATGACTCCAACAGTTGAATATATTCACGAGCACTTCGATTTGTACAATCGTCAGATGTTTGGCGGGACACTCCCTGTCCCGCCTGTTCATTTAACGAACGCGCGTACGTATATGGGACAGATGACCTGCCGTAAGCGGGTAGGGTTGTTTGGCAAAAAGCACTTCTCCGATTTTGCGCTCCGCATCAGCCGGCAGTTTGACTTCTCCGAAGCAGAACTGCAGGACACGCTCATCCATGAGATGATTCATTACTATATTGCCTACAACCAGTTGCAGGACACCTGTGCCCACGGACAGACTTTCCGGCAGATGATGAACGAAATCAATGAGAAGTTCGGCCGCCACATAACAGTCTCTCATCGCACCTCTCGCGAGGAACGTTTGCAGGTCATAGGCACTAAACCTCGGCCACGCCTCTTTGCCATAATCACCATGCAGGACGGGCAGCACTATATAAAAGTTGTGCCGCGCATTGAACAACGAATGCGAGCCATGCATCGCAGGCTCGCATCTTCGCCTCAAATCACAAGCATTGAATGGTATTATTCCACCGATCCGTATTTTGCACTTTTCCCGTCCTCGATGGGTAGCCGCGTTCAGCGGATTGATCTGAACGAGGTCCAGGCTCATCTCACTTCGGCCACACCTCTGTATTGCTAGAACTCTGAAGTGAAATGGAAGCGGATATGTTCATAGTCCTGCTGTGCCATTTGTAGCACGTAGGCACTGTCCGCCATAAAGACGTCACGACCGTCTTTGTCGAATGCCATATACTGCGGTTTGCGTTTTTTGAACATGTCAAGCTCGGCAGCATCATCGCTCTCCAACCAACATGCTTTGTACATCTGTAAAGGTTCCCAACGGCACTTGGCTTGGTACTCATGTTCCAGACGGTATTGGATGACCTCGAACTGCAGTTGACCTACCGTGCCGATAATCTTCCTGCCGTTGAGCTGGCTGACAAAGAGTTGAGCCACGCCTTCGTCCATGAGTTGGTTGATACCTTTCTCAAGTTGTTTCTGCTTCATCGGATCGGCATTCTCGATGTACTTGAACATCTCCGGCGAGAACGAAGGCAGGCCTTTGAAATGCAGCTGTTCGCCCGATGTGAGCGTGTCGCCTATCTTGAAGTTACCCGTATCAGGCAGGCCGACTATATCGCCGGCAAATGCCTCGTCAACAGTCTCTTTCTTCTGCGCCATGAAACAGGTAGGTGAACTGAAACGCATTTGCTGTCCTTTACGTACGTGTGTATAATAGGTATTACGTTCGAACTTTCCCGAGCAAATCTTAAAGAACGCGATGCACGAACGGTGGTTCGGATCCATGTTCGCGTGTATCTTGAAGCAGAAACCGGTGAACTTGTCCTCCATGGGTGCGACCTCGCGTTCCTCAGCAGTCACCGGGCGTGGTGAAGGCGCGATGTGCACGAAGCATTCCAACAGTTCCTTGACACCAAAGGTGTTCAGCGCCGAACCGAAGAACACAGGCGCGAGTTCGCCGGCAAGATAGGCATCCTTGCTGAACGGGTCATATACGCCTTCAATCATCTCCAGATCCTCGCTGAGTTTGGCGGCATCGTTTTCACCGACCAGACGCGCAATCTCGGGGTCGGTAACATTGTCAAACTGAATGGACTCGGTCACGTGCGTCTTGTCCGGCTGATAAAGGTCAAGCGTCTGCTGGAAGATATTGTACACACCCTTGAAACGCTGTCCGCTGTTAATTGGCCAGCTGAGCGGCCGAACCTTGATGCCAAGTTCTGCTTCCACTTCATCCAACAGATCAAATGGATCTTTGCCTTCACGGTCCATCTTGTTGATGAATACCATGACTGGTGTCTTGCGCATGCGGCACACTTGCATCAGCCGGCGTGTCTGTGTCTCAACACCTTTGGCGGCATCAATCACAATGATGACACTGTCAACGGCTGTCAGTGTGCGGAAAGTGTCCTCCGCAAAATCCTGGTGACCCGGAGTGTCGAGAATGTTGATATGGTAGGTCGTACCGGCTTCGTTATGGTAGGATGGGGTATAATCAAATCCCATGACAGACGTGGCGACACTGATGCCGCGCTGCTTTTCAATCTCCATCCAGTCGGAGGTGGCGGTCTTGCGAATCTTGTTTGACTTGACGGCCCCGGCTACATGAATAGCACCTCCGTAGAGCAGAAGTTTCTCAGTCAGGGTCGTCTTACCTGCATCCGGATGCGAAATGATAGCAAACGTGCGGCGACGAAGTATCTCTTGTTGGTCGGTTGAGGATAGCATATTTGCATGTTTTGGTGCAAAGTTAATAATTTTTGATGAATAATGCAAAAAAATGCGCCAATGGTTTGCATATTCGGAAAAAAGTTTGTATCTTTGTAAACAATATGTGCGGATTTAAGAAAATCAATTCTATGAAAGCAATATCATATATAGGTTGTGATGACCAGACTTTAGATTTGTTTGAGGGACAATACGCTTTGCCCGATGGCATGTGTTATAACTCCTACCTGCTATGTGCAGACAAGGTTGCCGTGTTGGATACAATTGACAAGCGTTGTACCGACGAATGGCTGAACAAGTTGGAGAAATCCCTTATGGGGCGTACTCCTGATTACCTTGTTATTCATCATATGGAGCCTGACCATTCGGGAAGCGTCGCACGATTCATAAAGGCATATCCCGATGTGCAACTCGTCTGCTCCAAGATTGCCGAGAACATGTTAAAGCAATTCGGAGTGGAGTATAGTAATGTGCGCGTTGTTAAGGAAGGCGATGTACTTGACCTTGGCGGATTGTCGCTGCGGTTCATTGCCGCACCGATGATTCATTGGCCCGAGGTGTTGATGAGCTACTGTGAGGAGGAGGGCGTGCTGTTCTCTGCGGACGCGTTCGGCAAGTTCGGTGTTTATGATGCTGATGCTGACGATTGGGCATGCGAGGCGCGTCGCTACTACTTCAATATTGTAGGCAAATACGGTCAGCAGGTGCAAGCCGTGCTTAAGAAGATTGCGCCGCTTGCTGTCAGCAGTATCGCTCCGTTGCACGGTCCGGTTCTGGAAGGAGAGAAGTTAACAGAGGCGTTACGGCTCTATACAATCTGGAGCGCATACGGTGTCGAGACCGAAGGCGTGTTTGTCGTATCGGCATCCATTCATGGTAACACCTTACTGGCAGCAGAGTATATTGCTGATCAACTGCGTGAGCAGGGGCTTAAAGTGGCGTTCACCGACCTCACCCGGGACGATATGGCGGAGGCAGTGGAGGACGCGTTCCGGTATGGTAAGATGATTCTTTGCGCTTGCACGTATGATGGTGACCTGTTCCCGCCAATGCATGCGTTCCTGCACAAGTTGCAACTCAAGGGCTACAAGAATCGTCGTGTAGCCTTGGTAGAGAACGGCTCATGGGCACCTGCCGCTGCCAAGGTTATGCGTGGTATGCTTGACGCAATGGTGAACATCGAAATCCTCGAACCCGTTGTCACTCTTCGCGGCTGCATGAAGGATGCCGACAAAATTGCCATAACATCCCTTCTAACTGCAATTTAGTAATTCGAAATTCGTAATTTACAATAATTCGTAATTTTAAATTTTTAATTTTAAATCATATTCCCATGAACTTTACCCAACAAGATTTAGAGCAACTGAGTGCTCGCGGCATCTCCGTTCAGAAAGCGGAAGAGCAATTGAAGTGTTTCCAGACAGGTTTTCCTGAGTTGGATATCGTAGAGCCGGCAGCTTTGCACAAGGGCGTTATCAGTCCGTCAGTAGCAGAGCGCAAGGAGCTGATTGCTGCATGGCAGCAGTATCTTGCCGAGGGACACAAGGTGCTGAAGTTTGTTCCTGCTTCAGGTGCTGCTTCCCGTATGTTCAAAAATCTGTTCGAGTACCTCGACAACGGCGAAGAGACCCCGTTCATCCGTGAGTTCCTGAGCAATATTGCAAAATTTGCTTTTGGCAAGGAATTGGCAGGGAAGGAAGGTCAGGACGCTGTGCGCTTCCTATTGAAAGATATGAACTATGGCAATCTGCCGAAAGGTCTGCTGCTGTTCCACTCATACCGTGACGGAGCACGGACACCGGCATTGGAGCACATGGTTGAGGGGGCGTTGTATGCCGCATCCAATGGTGAGGTGAACATCCACTTCACAGTGTCTCATGACCATCTGCCATTGTTCCGCAAGCATATTGCCGACAACATGCAGAAACTTGAGGCCAAGTACGGCGTGAAGTTCAATATATCATTCTCCGAGCAGAAGCCTTCGACGGATACTCTTGCTGCCAATCCGGACGGTACACCGTTCCGCACATCCGATGGCAAGCTGTTGTTCCGTCCGGGTGGACACGGTGCACTCATTGAGAACCTGAACGAGCAAGATGCCGATATCGTGTTCATCAAGAATATTGATAACGTAGTGCCTGATCGTTTGAAAGGCTCGACCGTAGAGTTCAAGCAATTGCTGGCAGGTGTATTGGTTACTGAGCAGAAACGCGTGTTCGAGGCGCTGCGTCAGCCCGGCTTGAGCGATGAGGAGCGTGCGCGTCTCAACCGTCCTATCCGTGTATGCGGCGTGGTACGTAACACCGGTGAACCTGGTGGCGGACCGTTCCGCGTGCGTGAGGAAGATGGCTCTATCAGCAACCAGATTTTGGAATCCGTACAGATTCCTGACAAGGAACTGATGGCTAAATCCAAGTATTTCAATCCGGTGGACCTTGTTTGTGCTATTAAGGACTATGAGGGCAAGCCGTTTGATCTGCTGAAGTTCGTTGATCCGAAGACCGGCTTCATCTCGCAGAAATCCAAAGACGGTCGCGACCTGCAGGCATTGGAACTTCCGGGCTTATGGAACGGTGCTATGTCTAAGTGGAATACGATCTTCGTTGAGGTGCCGGTATCGACATTCAATCCGGTTAAGACTGTCAACGACCTGCTTCGTGAGCAACACCAATAATTCAGATTTCTGACATCTAATGAAAAAGGGCTTTTTCTTCGATATGGACGGCGTGCTGTTCAACTCCATGCCCAATCATGCGAGGGCGTGGGAGATTGTTATGGCTCGTCATGGCCTGCACTTCACCCAGCGCGATTGCTATATGGCTGAGGGCTGTACCAGTCGCGATGTTATCCTGAATACCTACAAGGCTCAACAACCTGACCGTCAGGTCAGTCTGGAGGAAGTGGAGGACTTCTACCGCGAGAAGAGGCAGATGTTCGTCGAATTGGGTGGTGCCAAGCCTATGCCGTATGCATATGAGGTACTCCAAACCATCCAAGCCGCAGGCAAGCAGATCTGGCTCGTCACGGGTAGTGCACAGGTCAGCCTGCTGGATCAGCTGAACAGTGCTTTCCCTGGCATCTTTGTTCGAGAACGGATGATTACCGCATTTGAGTGCCCGCACGGCAAACCGCGTCCTGAGCCGTATCTGAAGGCGTGGGAGCGCAGCGGTCTCAGTAAAGAGGAGTGCTGCGTGATAGAGAATGCACCACTGGGCATGCAGGCGGCAAGAGCAGCGGGCTTGTATACAGTTATCCTGAATACCGGTCCGCTACTATATGAGGACTTTGCGCCGTGGCAGCCCGACATGTTTCTGCCCGACATGAAAGCCTTGCTTCAACGCTTACCGGAACTGTTGTAAGAGTGCTCTTGAATGACAAACGCAACCTGCTGGTTGCGTTTGTCATGTATATTGATGTTCGCGTTTATTGAACAACAGTAAGATTGTCCTGCAGTTGCTCAACGCTGCTTGCACCTACAAGCACGGATGTAACGCCGGGTTGCTCCAATATCCATCCTAAGGCACGTTGGGCGGTGGAAATCTTGCGTTCGGCAGCTTCTACACGAACCTGGGCGACCTTGGCGCGCACTTCATCGGTCAGTTGCTCGGCACGGAGAAACTTGCCTTTCGCCATGCGCGAGTCGGAAGGTATGCCGTTGATGTACCGGTCGGTGAGCAAACCTTGTGCTAGTGGCGAAAAAGCTATATAACCTATACCTTTCTCCCTGCAGAACTGCAGCAGTCCGTTGTCTATATGCTCCGTCCAGAGACGGTTGAGTTTACCCTGATAGATCAGTAAAGGAATATCACGTGCTGCCAGGTAGTCGTAGCCTTTGCGTAGTTGCTCCAGCGGCCAGTTGGATATGCCGACGTACAGCGCTTTTCCTGCGCGCACTATGTCCACAAGGGCTTGCAGTGTTTCCTCAACAGGTGTGTTCGGGTCGTAACGGTGGCTGTAGAACAAATCGACATAGTCGAGATGCATCCGCTTGAGGCTCTGGTCGATACTTGCCATCAGGTACTTGCGTGAACCGCCGTTGCCGTATGGTCCGGGCCACATGTCATATCCAGCCTTGGTGGAGATGAACAGTTCGTCGCGGTACGGACGGAAACTGTCGTCCATCAGTCTGCCCATCGTTTCTTCAGCACTGCCATATACAGGGCCGTAGTTGTTCGCCAGATCGAAATGTGTGATACCGTGGTCAAAGGCATAGTGTGTGATGGCGCGACTGCGCTCATAGGGGTCAATGCTGCCGAAATTATGCCACATGCCGAGACTGAGTTTCGGGAGCATCACTCCGCTGCGTCCGCAGAACGTGTACATCCCTTGGTTGTCGTAGCGGTTGTCAGATGCTTTGTAGAAAGGTTTTGTGTCCATAGTATGGTTGATTAAACAGGTTTATAACGCTAAACTTGTAGCAAAGGTACAAAATCAGTATATTGGCACAATAGTGCGGGGCACACGATTACGCATCTGCTTGCGGGTGAGAGGCTGCACATCTTTTGTATGCAGAGTGGTCACAAGTTGCGTAGCGCGAATGTTCAAAGGGATAGTGTCCTTCGATTCAATCATACCTCTGCCTGTAGGCTTGCGGTCCTTGCGCTTGCCGATAATTGTAGCATCGGACAGCAGGTTTTTTTCAAATGGGTAGAGGTGCCCGTCACGCTCCTGATAGATAGTGTTCAGGCTGATGTCAGCATGCACTTTTCGTATCCGGTACTGCTCAATCTGTTTCTCGCCCATGTTCAGCAGGTTGAGCACCTGCATCTCATTAGGTTTGACTTTGTAGCCGAAAGGTATATTGAGTTCAATATGTGCGCGCTCGGCAAACCGCAGTACGCGCAAATCGTCGGAACGTAGAATATAGTGGCGCTTCATCTTATAGACGAAGATGCCTAGGATGTTCTGCTTTTCATTGTAGGTCAGTACCGTCTCGCCTTCGTTCTCGTTGCCGACCTCCCAGTGCCCTACATCCTTCATCGCGTTGGCAAAATCATAGACGATATTTCCCATACTCCAAAGCGTCTTGTGTACCACAACCCCCGAGTCCAAAGCGTTAGCCGCCTTGCGCATATTTGGCTGTATAGCATCGATGTCGCCGCCGGCTAAGATGGTGTCCGCGAGCGCGCGAATGGATGCATCAAAATACCGCTTGCAGCATTCGCCGCCAAACTGAACGGAATCTGTCGGAATGATGCTCTTCTTGCCCGTGCGAGGGTCTTTGGCGATATGCCCCTTTTGAGGTATTACTACTACCTGCGCAATCATTTGCTCCATGCCCCACGGTTCGTCCTCGGCATCCATGCGTACGTCGCTGACAATGTGGTAACCAGTGGCAGTGAGCGGAAAGTCGTTTTGCATCTGCTGATAGACAGTTGTCAGCAGGTCCTGCATGCGACGGCGTTTGTTCTTCTGCTTTTGCGGTTTGGCGGCGATGACCACTTCCTCCAGGTGAATGGGTTGCTCCTTGAGTACAATAACCGTTGTGTCCTCGTGCAGTTCGCTCAACAGGAGCGACTGTTTCTCGTATCCGATAAAGGAGATAATCAGCTCGGAGAATACCGGCAGGTCAGTCTCCAGCCGGAACAGACCGTTGTTGGCTGTAGCGGTACCGACAACCGGATTGTCCGCCATGTAAACTGTTGCATATCCGACAGGCGCCCCTTTGTCATCCACTACACGCCCGACATACTCCCTGGAGAAACACTCCGCAGTGAAGCAGAGGAGAACTGTTAGAATATTTACTAAATGCTTAAGCATATTGTCATGTATGATATTTATCTTGTCTTTCTGCGACAAGTCATTGGCAGGAAGGCCAGTTATCTGAAGTAGTGGTTAAATCCTATGGATAGCAATTCTTTGAACTGCATATGTTGCGGTTCGTCAGACTTGACGGTCGAATCGAAACGCGGATGCAAGGTCAGGTGCGTTGATAGGAAACGGTTGATTATAAAGTCGCACTCAATCTGCCAGTCGAACTCCACCTGACGGTAGTTGGTATAAAGGTAGAGCAGGGTATATAACTCAAGTTCTCGCAGTGGTTTATACTTGGCTTCAACTCGTATCGAACTACCGAATTCCGTAAGCGTCTTCTTGCCCTCATCTATACCGTATTCAGTTACGTTGATCATTGTCGGATTATTGATTGTGGCGTGCACCAGTTTGAATGTGGCGGGCGAAAAGTTGATGTTCAGCCAGTCAAGCGGTTTATAGTCAACACCTGCACCTAAATTAAAACGTATAGGCGTCATGAAATTTGACTTGCATTGTCGGCTGTTGGTTTTCCATGAAGGAAGAAACGTCGTTTGGAACTCCATCGAGCCGGATACATACAACTTGCTGTATATCTGGTAACCCACCTTGGAGTAAAGCTTGAATACGTCATCGGTGATATTCACTTTGTGCACGGTGTCCGCCTTGCCGGTGGTGGAAACACCCATACGCCATTCGCCTGTATTTTCCCATACGAATTTGTCTTTCTTGTACTTGAGCTGTCCTTTGGCGATTGTCAGCATGGCGAAACTGGAACTTCCGCCTTTGTACCAGTTGGGCGATATATAGTTCTGTGTGAACTGAACGAGTGTGCGTGCCTCCTTATACCACGGCGAGAACTCTTGCCGTATAGCCCGGCGTATATCTGCAAGGTCCTCCTCGGCATCAGGTACAATGTGCTTCTCAATGCGTATGTCCTGAATTTCAGTTTGTATGCCGGTTTCCTGCGCCAGCCTTTGTGTAGCGATGCGGATGGAGTCGATGCGCAGCGAGTCGCGGATGATAGAGTCCCGCCGCAATTTCTCCCGCATGGCAAACATAATCAGCTCCGACATTTCGCTACTGAGCTGTGTGCTGTCGATGGCTGCCAGCGAGTCGGCAAGCTGTCTGCCCTGTATTGCTATCAGCCGCATTAGCAGCGAGTCGTCGTGGAGAGTAACCGTCTGTCCGGATTGCTGCAATTTGAGCGTGTCGGTGTACTGATGCACAACGGTGACAGTGTCCTGAGCATAGGACAGTGAAAAATGAAGAATAAGTATGGAAAGAACAGCGAGTCCTCTCTTCCATCTACTATGTATCCGTTCAGTTTTCACCATTTACTTCTCAGCAGTGTCAGGATTCATCGGGCGGCGGTAGGCGCGTACTACCAGCCATATACCGAACAGGATAAACGGAATGCTGAGCAGTTGTCCCATGTTCAGCAGATGTCCGGCCTCGAACAGCTCTTGATCGTTCTTGATGAACTCCAGCATGAACCGAGTGACGAATACGATGAGCAGGAACGTACCCAGCAGCAGTCCCTCACGGCGGTAGGCCTTGCCATACTTGTACATGAGCGAGGTGGTGATAAGCGCCACAATGCAGTAGAGCATCTCATATATCTGTGTCGGATGGCAGGGGACAGCCTGTCCGTCACGTACAAAGATGAATCCCCACGGCAGGTCAGTCGGACCACCGTAAATCTCCGAGTTCATCAGATTGCCCAAACGAATTAAGGTGGCCGTCACTCCTACACCGATACACAGACGGTCCAGAATCCAGATCATGGATGTGTGGAACTTCGGTTCCTTGCTGAAGTGCTTGCGGTTAAGCAGCCATGATGAAATAATCAGACCTATAGCACCGCCGTGTGATGACAGGCCTCCTTCCCAAATCCTTAACAAGTAGAAGGGGTGTTCAATATACGGATTGCGGTAATTGATTGTCCATGCGAAAATTTGAAAAGGATCACGGCTGATATCCATTGCCTTGCAGTACGCAGCCATCCCGGGTAGAGTAACATCATGCCACTCATAGAACCAGCAATGACCGATACGTGCGCCGATTATTACGCCGAGGGCCATCCAGAGGAAAATCTTGTCTGCCCATTCTTCGGGGCAGCGTTCGTGTTTGTATAGGCGTACCTGTATCAAATAGGCAAGGTACAGTCCCGTAGCCCACAGCAGACCGTACCAACGGATACCACCATCTCCTATATGAATGAGTATGGGATCAACGTTCCAAGTTATATATGATAACACGATTTAGAGTATTTGTTTATGAGTTATTGTTTATTCCTATCGTCTGTCGGGTGGCGGTCCCATGGGTGGTATACCGCCTTTGCCCGGCTGCCCCGGAGTCTGGCCGTTCTCCATCATTTCCTGCATATGTCCGGCAAATCCTTTTGCTTTCAGCCCGCCCATCTTGTTGAGCTTGTAGGTGAAGGTGAGCATCAGGTAGGTAGGCAGGGTGTTGTACTCCTTATATTGGATATAGTTCTCGCCAACGACCTGCACGATGCTTTTCTTCTGATGGAGCAGGTCGTAGCCTTTGAGCGACAATGTGGCGTTCGACCAGGTCTTGGAGATCGAGGCGTTGAGCAGTACCTCGTCAACATCATCAAAGCCGTAACCGTAGCGTGCCGTATAACCGCAGTCGGCAGAAATCGTCCACGACTTAGGCAGGTTGAAACTGATGTCACCGGTTACTGACCATCTATATACATTGCTCAGCGCATCAATGTTGAGGTTGTTGTGCGTGCGGCTGTAGTTGAATGAGCCGACTACACCTATATCCACTATGTCGTGCGTGAAGCGAAGTGTGAGGTCCTGATTTACCTGCAGGTTGCCGGTTAGCGATTTGTCGCCCAGTACAAGGTTGTTGGCGGCTATCATTGCAGCTATATCAGCCGCTTTGTGTTCATGGGATATATAGCCGACACGCCGGTTGTAACTGACAGATGTCCGTGTGTTGAACTGCATCATTTTGTTGGCAAATGGCGTGTTGAACATCATGTGCGCTGTAATGTCGTAGGGTACATCCTGCGCGTTGACGGTCTGCTGGTAACGTTTGCCTGTCTCGTCATAGATGGTGTTGCCTACCAGTGCGTCTTTCGTCAAGTTGGCGTGTATGCCTGCCATCAGGCTCCAGAACTTATCGGCGTTGAATGTCGAGTACATGATATTCAGTCTGTGTTTGAACGCAGGATTAAGCCCCAGATTACCCACCGTTTCATACATGGCGTCGGAGTTATTACGCACGGGTTCCAACTGCGTGATTGTAGGCTGGTCTGTGGTTCCGTTATACCGGATTCGAGCGAACTTCTTCTTGCCGAACTTATAGCGAAAATTCACGTTCGGTGAGATGTTGAACACCGTGAGCAGTGTGTCGCGCTGCAGGGTGTATGCGGGCGCGCTACCGTAATATGTACGCGAGTGCGTCTGCGAGAACAATCCTTTCACGCCCGCTGTCAGGGTAAACTTCTCGTGTTGCCACTGGTAGTTCAGTTCCGCCTGTTCCGTGTAAAAGTCGTTCAGCAGGTGGTTGCTGTAGTCATTGTTATATGTCGTGTCCGCCGAACCTATGTCATACTGGTCCTTGTTCGACGAACGGTTGTTACCGCTCAACAGTGCGGCAACCTCCAGCAGGTGCTCTTTCTTGTACAACGGCTCGATGTATGATGCCCGCAGGCTGTAACCCACTGAGGTGTTGCCGCTGTTCGTGTATTGATTGACCAGGATGCTGTCGCCCATGTTGTCAAAGGCATACGTGTCCGTGTGTCCCTTGGTGTCGGTGACATTTGCGTTACCTGTTAGGGTAAGCTTGCGTCCGGGCTTGAGGAACGAGTGTGTGTAAATCACCTGCAGCTTGCCGGTAATGGCTTTGCTGGTGCTGTTGCGTACCTGCCGGCCGTCGCTGATGATCGTCGTGTCCGATGTATCGGTGTACTGGCCGTTGGTGTAGTTGTTGGCCACATCCTGCCATGAGTCGGAGTAACTGAACTGCGGTTGGACAAGGATCTTGTTCATGCTGTCGATCTCGTACTCCATCTCCAGACGGACATTGGCTTCCCATGTGTTCGACAGCGATTTGGATGTCTCGTCCTGCAGATAGTTCGTACCTTTGGAGTACGTATCTTTCTTCGATGAAGCTTCGGTGGTGTTTGCCGAGTGTGCCAGTTGTCCGTCGCCACCGAACAACAGCCCGGGTACATTTTCGCTGACGTCTATGTTCGTGTTTACGCCAATGTTCTCCGCCCAGGTTATTCCTTGGTTCTCGGTGCCCCAACTGCCACGACCGCGCCTCATGCGTATTTCGTTTGTATTGTTGGCGTTGCCTACAACCGTGGTCTGACTGTTGCCGGACAGGATGTTCATGAACAGACCGGCAGTGTAGCGGAAGTCGTTTTCGAAGAAGTGCTTTGTCAGTTCACCGGGAGTGCTTCCGAAAGCCGGATTGGCGTAGTTGAACCACTTGCCGTCATCCGTCACAAGGTCGGCACCCAGGCCGCCGTTGAAGTTCCCGAACAGACCTTGCTTGCGGTCTTTCTTCAGGGTGAGGTTAATCACGCGCGAGGTCTCGTCGTCATCAAACCCCGTCATCTTGGAGGTCTCGCTCTTCTCGTCCAGCACCTGAATCTTTTCTATCATGTCGGCGGGGATGTTCTTGGTGGCGGTCTGAACGTCGTCGCCGAAGAACTTCTTGCCATCCACTCGCACGGCCTTGATGGTCTCGCCGTTGACGGTCACGTTGCCTTCCTTGTCCACCTGAACGCCCGACATCTTCTTCAGCAGGTCTTCCACCACGGCTGTCTCCTCCATCTTGTAGGCGTTGGTGTTGTACTCTATGGTGTCGCCTTTGACGGTCATCTCGGCGGCGTGACCCTTAACATCGATCTCTGCCAATGCCTGAATGTCTTCCACCATGCTTATCTTGCCCATCTCGCGGATCATTTGTTCTTCGGTCAGCTCGACGGGGATGACGCGCGTGTGGTAGCCCAACGAGGACAGTACAAGTTTGTACTTTCCGGGTTTGACCTTCATGAAGTAGAAAAATCCTTCCATGTCGGTCTGTGCACCGTTGATCATTGTGGAGTCGGTAGCGGAGTAGGTGAACAGCTGTACTGCAACCATCTCCATGATCTGTCCGGTCTGGCTGTCAACCACGGTGCCTTGGATGCTACCGGTCTGTTGCGCATACAGCATGGTGCCGCTGAGCAACGTAAGAATTAACAACGCGCGTTTCATAGTAGTGCTTGTTTGAGGGTTTAGTATGTAGGTGCAGTATTTCCGGTTATAAGTTTATCCGCCAGTCTTTGGGATATTTGACGGTGTACGACAGTTCGATGGTACGTGTCTGTCCCGGGGCAAGCGTCAGTTCATAGGTCAGGATGCCGGTCTGTTTGTTCTCCGTGGTTGCTGGAGTGTTCTTTTCACCTACTGACACCTGTATCTCTTTCGCCGTGCTGACCGGATACTGGTCGTTCAGTTGAACCGTTATCTGTTCTTTCTTGTCATTGCGGACGGTCGTTGTGTAGGTGTAGCTCACCTGCTTGCTGTTGCCGCTCTGTTTGCTGTTGGTGGCTGTCAGTTCGCGTTTGATCTTCACCAGCGGGTCGTCGCCGAGTGTCAGACGCACACGGGCTTCGTCGTTGTTCGCTGCCAGACGGCTCTCGCCGTAGTAGGTGCCGTTGTAGGTGATATTTGCAACGCCGTCGGGCAGACTGAGTGCCTTCCAGTTGTTGATGTAGGCTACCAGATATGCGCTCTCGTCCATGCGGGGGGCTGCGTAGTAGTTGAATGATACATTGTCAATCTGTTTTTCCAGCAGGGCGATCATCTGCTCCTTGCCGTTGCCTGCAATGGTGTAGGGCAGGCTGATGGCGTACTCAACGGCTATAGCCTGTTCGGTCGCCTCGACATATGCTGCCACACTGCCCGTTGACATTTCTTCCTCCAGGGCCATTTCGTCCATAACGGCAGCGGTCATGACCATGTTCTTGGCGGCATACACCGTGCGCTGCCGGGTTACTTGCTGCTGCAGCCACCAGGTGCTCAGCGTCGGTGCTTCGTTCGTGCGTGACGGACTGCCGGTGGAGAGCGTCAGACGCGCCTGATGCCAGTCGATGCCGGTTGTCTGGCTTACGTGGGCTTTCATTAGCAGTTGTACAGGCGACTGTAGCGATGCGATATTCAGGTCGTATGTCGCATACCATGATGCGCGCGGGGTGAAGTACTTGAGCGCGGCTGTGATTGTCTGCTTTTTGGGCGAGTTGACCTGCAGGGTTACTATACCGGATTTGCCTGCCTTCAATCCGCCGTTCTCCTTAATCTGCTGTTGCAGGGCTTTGATGCGCTTTTCGAGGGATGCTTTCTCCGCTTTGGTGGCATCCTGTTGCTTGGCGAGCTCAAGCGCATTGGTGCGGAAGTACTGCAGGTTCTTGTCAATCGTTGCTGTTGTTACTCCCGTACTGGCCGTGAGTGTGCTGTTTACGCCGGCTTGCAGCAACTGCTGCATCTCGGCTATGGTGGCTATGCGCCGTTCGGCATCCGCCAATGCGTCTTGCGCCATCTTCAGGCTGTCCTCCAGTGCGGCGGTGTTCATCCGTCGCTTGTCGGCACTCAGGTAGTCGGTGCTGAACGCGTACTGCTGTACTATTACTCCGCCGCCGAGTGCAATCTGCAGGCTCTGCTCGTTGATGTATGGCGACAGACCCTCTATTACCACCGTGTTGTCGCCGGCGTCCAAAGGAAGTGACACGCGTTGTGCCAGCTCTGCGCCGCTGGTGAATACCGTCACATGTTCGATACCCGCCGTGTACGGCGCGGCAGGACTGGTCTGGCTGCACAGGGCAGCTATGCAAATCGAAGCAATAAATAAACGTGTGTTCATAATCGGAAAATTTAATGTTTACCTCAAGCGGTGCAATAACCGTGCCACTATTTGCGGATGTACTCTGCGTAGGTGTACGGATAGGGGTTCTTTTCGTCGGCCTGATGGTCCTCTTCGGCCGTCTGTTGCCATACCTCAGGTTCAATCACCGGGAAGAACGTGTCGGCGTCCTCCCAGCTATGGCGGATGTGTGTGATGTACAGCTTGTCGGCAATGGTCATGAACTGCCGATAGACCATTCCTCCGCCGATTACGAACGCTTCCTCGCCGGCATCCACGTGCTTCAGGGCCTCGGGGATGGAACGGACGACAATCGCCTGCGGGGCGTCGAACGCCGGATTGTCGCTGATGACTATGTTCTTGCGGTTCGGCAGCGGATGTTTGGGCAACGACAGGTAGGTGCGCTCACCCATGATAACCGGATGACCGGACGTTATTTGCTTGAAGTGCTGCAGGTCGGCAGGCATGTGGCACAACAGTCCGCCTTTCTTCCCGATGGCGTAGTTCTCTGCTATCGCTACAATGATGGATATCATATAATCCTGAAATCTTGAAATCTTCAATTCACACCGCCACAACGCCCGCGATGTGAGGGTGGGGATTGTAATCGGTTAATGTAAAGTCCTCGTACCGGAAGTCAAATATCGACTTGACGTCGGGGTTGATAATCATCCTGGGCAGCGGGCGCGGTTCACGCGTCAGTTGAAGGTTCACCTGCTCCAGATGGTTGAGGTAGATGTGCGCGTCACCCAGCGTGTGTACAAAATCTCCGCATTCAAGCCCGGTGACCTGCGCCATCATCTGCAGCAGCAGCGCGTAGGAGGCTATGTTGAACGGCACGCCGAGGAAGATGTCCGCACTGCGCTGGTACAGCTGCAGCGACAGCTTGCCGTCCGCCACGTAGAACTGGAACAGCGTGTGGCACGGCGGTAAAGCCATCGTATCCACCTCCGCCACGTTCCATGCGCTCACCAGCAGACGGCGCGAGTCGGGAGTCTTCTTGATCATTTCCACCACCTGGCTTATCTGGTCAATCGTGCCGCCTTTGTAGTCCGGCCACGAGCGCCATTGGTGACCGTACACGGGTCCCAGCTCGCCGTTCTCGTCCGCCCATTCGTTCCAGATGCGTACACCGTGCTCCTGCAGGTAGCGGACATTCGTGTCGCCCTGCAGGAACCAGAGCAGCTCGTAAATGATGGACTTGAGGTGCAGCTTCTTGGTGGTCAGCAGCGGAAAACCCTCCGCCATGTGAAAGCGCATCTGGTGTCCGAACACGCTGATCGTGCCCGTACCGGTGCGGTCGGTCTTTTGCACACCCTCATCCAGCACCCGTTGGCATAATTCTAAATATTGTTTCATAGTTTCCTTTACTATCTGGTTGACCAGACGACTAGTATAGTTTGTATGTCGTCCTCAGCACCTTGAACTCGGTGCGACGGTTAATCTGGTTGCATATTTCCTGCTGTTCGCTGCTCAAACCGGTCACGAACTCCTCCGTCAGCTCTTGACCTACGGGGATGAAACGGTACTTCTTGTTCAGCGCTGCGTCAGCCACAACGGGCTTCTCCTCGCCATAGCCGACAGGCGTCAGACGCTCGCGTTCGATGCCGTGACTGATAAGGTAGTTCACCACGCTCTGCGCACGCTTGGCGGAGAGCTCTTTGTTGGCTGCGTCGTTGCCTACGTAGTCGGTGTGGGCCGATAGCTCGATGGTGATATTCGGGTTGTCGTTGAGCAGCTTGACAAGCGAGGCAAGACCGGTCTCCGAGGCGGGCGTCAGTTCCCATTTGCCGAACTCATAGAAGATGTTGTCCATCGTTACCGGCTTGCTCACCGGGGACAGGGAAAAGTCCTGACTGTAGGTCTTGCTGTCTTTCAGTCCGAGTGTGTTGAGTTCCTGCTTCTGGTTCAGGTAGCCGCGTGCCGTGCCGAGCATCACATATTTTGTATCGCGCTGGAGCTTGATCTTATAGGTGCCGTCACGACGAACCTGGAGCTTGCTGTTTGTTCCGTTGTTACCCACCAGACGGATCGATGCGTCGGCTATGGGCGTGCCGCTGTTGTCGGTTACCGTACCTTCCACGATAAACTCCATCTCCGGCAGTATGAACGAGTACAGCTGGTCATAGCCCTTGCGCTGACCGCGGTTCGATGAGAAGAAGCCTTTCTCCTCCGTCTCGGCAAACGTTATGCCGAAGTCGTCGCCGTTGGTGTTGAAGGGCGCACCCATGTTGTAAATCACCCAGCCCATGGCGTTCAGGCTGTCAATAGCCGCTGTGTCTCGCTCGGCCTTGAAGATGTCCAATCCGCCGTAACCCGGGTGGCCGGTCGAACTGAAGTACAGTACGCCGTTGTTGCGGATAGTGGGGTAGAGCTCCTCGCCCGTGGTGTTGATCTGCGGACCCAGGTTAACGGGCATCGACCATTCAGAGCCGTCATACTCGGCAAACCAGATATCTTTGCCGCCGTAGCCTCCGGGAGCGTCTGATACGAAGTACAGCGTGTCGCCGCTGGCGTTAAGCGCAGGATGGCCGACCGTTATGCTGCTGTCCTTGAACAGTATGAGCTCCTGCGGTTCGCTCCATTGACCGGATGCGCGTGTCGAGGTGTAGATGCGCGCACCCAGGTCCTGGCCGTTTACCGGACGCGAGTACGTGAAGTACATCGTTTTGCCGTCGCGGCTGAAACAGCACACGCCCATCTCGGCCGGTGAGGCCTTGCCGTTCGAGGTGCTGTCGTTCTCGGCTTTGTCGTCCGATGCGCTCTCGTCATACAGGCCCTCGGCAAGCTCTATGTCCTCCCACTTGCCGGATGCGTTGCGGCGGGCGGAGTACAGGCGGAACAGCTGCTGCCCTGTCACAGGACTGGCGCGCTTGGTCTTTTTCTGCTTGCCCTTCGTGCGCTCCTGACGGTTCGACGTGAACATGATCACATCGTCGTTGTCGCCGATGAAGCTCGGGGCAAACGTCGATGAACGCTTGGCTGTAAAGTCCTTGGCCAACTGTATCTGGTAGCGTGTCGGCACTTTCTTCCACTCGCCTACTTGCTGGCAGGCATATTTGCCCGCTTGGGCCTGATAGCTGTCCGGATGCGATTCGAGGTACGTCGTGTACGCCTTTTCTGCGTCCTTGTACTTGCCCTGGTACATCAGCGCCTCCGCATACCTGAGATACACGATGCTGTCCGGGTACTTGTACTTGATTGCACTCGCATAGGAGTTAACGGCTTTGGCGTCGTTCAGGATGCGGCAGCACTCGCCCTGGTTGAAGCACACGTGTGCCTTCAGGTCGCGCTGCTTCTTCGCGTTGATGTTCTTGTTGCACTGCTTGTACAGCTGCGAGGCGTCGTAGTACTCGCCGATGGCAAACTTCTTGTCTGCCTTCTTTACCCTGCGCTGAATGCTGCACCCTGTCAGTGCAAGCAGCAATCCGCATAGAGCAAGGATGGATATGTTTATTCGATTAATCTTCAAATCTCCAAATTTTTTAATCTTCAAATCTTGAAATCTTCAAATCAGCTCATGTA
>Ga0265301_10002077_pt1 | contig 24185 bp, 37 predicted proteins | sample AusTroGonzalo_MG_2_FD_193488 | JGI IMG/M metagenome (GOLD analysis project Ga0265301, IMG submission 193488) | Bovine rumen microbial communities from tropical cattle in Woodstock, Queensland, Australia - Gonzalo_04 | ecosystem: Host-associated > Mammals > Digestive system > Stomach > Rumen ... | reverse complement strand
CAACCTGTATATGGAGGTGCTGATTATGTTTTGTTATCTTTTATACATCGGAAGCTATAATTCTATAAGCGCAAAGCTTTATCAAGTTTTTGAAGAGCAGTATCAAGCAGAAGAAATGGGCGAAAGATTGAAACAAGGCGGCGGATGTGACTATTATTATGTACAGAGAGAGATAATAGTTAGAGGAAGTATTATATAAATCTACTTTATTTTGAAGCAGAGGTTTCTGCTTATTCTTAATAAAGGAGGGAAAACAATGACTTATAATTCAAGACCAATGTATGGAATTAAGGAGTCCTTCTATGGTCCTGCGGCATATCGTGAAGCTGAATATCAGCAGAGTACAAAGCCACAGCCTGCTCAGTCATTGGCAGTTGGTGATAGTAAGACTAAGCCTACTATTGAAGGCTTCGAGAAAACTATTTACCCTCAGCCAGGAACAAAGCAGGAACTTATGGGTGCAGGTGTAGTTGCTTACGCACAGGCTTTTGAGACTTGGGCAGAGGAAGAGGCAGAGGAAGAAACTCCAACTCCAACTCCAGACCCAACACCGACTCCAACACCAGACCCAACTCCAACACCAACTCCGGACCCGACTCCAGACCCAACCCCAAATTCTGACCCAGAGGAGGTAGAATAATGAACATGGATATGACTATTGGCAATGCCACAAGAAAGGAGTTTATTGATGCTGGTACTTTGAAAGAAATCGAAGCAGCAGCAAGTTTAACTCCAGCAGTACAGGAAGCTAAGGGTAATGGTCACCCAGTTACAACTGCTGCTGAAGCTCAGGCAACAACAATGTTCGACGTTAAAGTTTCAGCCCTTCAGGCAGAAGATGTAACAGTTGACGGTTACAAGATTTCTGGTACTCTTTACAAGCAGACAGAGGGTGACCTTGTTGATGCTTGGGGCGAAGGATACTTCCTTGCTATTAACTTCAGCGAGAACATTCCTGCAGATGCTACAAAGATTATGGTTGGTATGGACCCATCTTATAAGGGCGGACTTGTTGATGCAACAGCTGACCCAGATAAGAATGGTGCTTTCAAGGTAACTGACCCTAAGACTCAGAAGTTTGTTATCGAGACAACTACTGCAACAGAGACAAGACGTCAGGAATTTGACCTTAGCGGCATTAAGTTTGCTGATAAGCCAGAAGAGGACGAAGACTAATTTAATTTCTCATAAGTCAAAGGCTTAAAAACCTTTGACTTTTTTTCTGATTTATAGTATAATATTTATATCAAAGGTGATAAAATGAATTTGATATTGATACTTTCTATTCTTGGAGCTATCTTTAGCCTTGGCGGAAATATCCTCATCATGTTGAAAAAGCGTAGTGGTTGGATAGCTTGGATAATAGGAAACTTCCTATGGATAGCAGTCAATATTGTAGGAGTATTTAATCTACCAATGGTTTTAATGTATATAGCATATTTCATTATTAACATTGGCGGATTTGTAAAATGGAAAGGAGACTAAATATGCCAAGATTATTTTTCACAGTAGGAATCCCTGGCTCTGGTAAGTCCACTTTATATAAGGCTTATTTCTCTGAGGCAGCTTATGTATCTTCTGACCAGATACGTCAGGACGTATTTGGAGATGTTAATGACCAGACTCATAATGCAGAGGTATTCAACTTAATGTTAAATCGTACTCGCGACCTTTTAAAGGCTAATGTCGATGTTTACTACGATGCAACAAACATCAATGCTAAGCGTCGTATTGGTTTCTTAAAGGAATTATCTAAGATACCTGACCTTGAAAAGATATGCGTTCTTTGCATACCTCCTTTCGAGGTTGTAAAGGAGCGTAACGCTTCTCGTGAGCGTGTCGTTCCCGAGTTCGTTCTCGACCGTATGCTTAGAAGCTTCGAGATACCTGACTACGCTGAGGGTTGGGATAAGATAATGCCTTTCGGTAGTGATAATAATTTCGATGTAATAGGAGAAATGCTTTTCGAAGCTGATAATATTTCTCACGATAATCATCACCACTCTTTATCTATCGGCGCACATATGAGAGCGGCAGAGAAGTATATCGTTGATAAGATGATTCAGACAGTAAGAGACTCATCTCATTCTGATTTACTAAGAACTGCGGCGCTCTTCCACGATATTGGTAAGCCTTACTGCAAGGTTTATCACGATGCTCGTAACAATCCTACAGAAGAGGCGCACTTCTATAACCATGAGAACGTAGGAGCATACTTCTACTTATCTCATTCTGGCTGCTCTGACCGTAATCACTATATTGCTCTTTTAATTAACCACCATATGGACCACTACAAGGGCGAGAAGTATATGGAGAAGATGGCGGCTCGTTACAGCGAAGAATTTATGCGTGACCTTGAGCGTCTCCACGAAGCTGATAAGGCGGCGCACTAAAAGATTATAATTCCCAAAGGCAATTTTTACCTTATATAAGAAGGGTATCTTCGGATACCCTAATTTATTTATAGGGGGAATTTTAATGCCAAATATTGATAAGCCTTAGAACTCTGATATGTATCAGTATCCAGATTATTCTAAAAAGAACGGCTGTAAGTGCGGCGACGTTGGTATGTATTTAGGACCAGCTTGCCCTCCATTCCCTCCAATGCCACCAGATTATCCATATCCTCCAGTTCCTCCATGTCCTCCTCCGTTTCCTCCATTCCCTCCTTTCCCTCCTCAGCCAGAACCTGAGCCAGAGCCAGGAAAGAGCAGTAAGGAAGCACAGATTTGCAAGCTCTCTAAGAAGGCTGCGATGATTAATCGTATGCTTGAGAACCTTGAAACAAAGAAGAAGGATGTTATTATTAAGGTTGGCGATACAAGCTTTAACTTTGGTAATATTGACGCGGAGATTAAGGACTGGGCAGACGGCAGCTATGCTGCAACAGTCAAGACAATACTTGAGCATCAGCGTTCACTCATTCAGGCTCAGATTAAGGAGCTTGCTGATGAGCTTGATGATGAAGTTGAGACTACACCAGGTGGTATAGAGGAAGCTATTACTGGTTAATAGCTTTGAGGGGTTCGAAAGAATCCCTCTTTCTTTTTCTTGACTTTTTAATTTTTCTGTGATATAATAATTATATAATCAGAAAGGAGGGAAAAGTCAATGAAGAAACCAATAGTTGTAAACCTATTTGCAGGTCCTGGCGCAGGAAAATCTACTGCGGCGGCCTACATCTTTAGTTAGTTAAAGATGAAGGGAGTAAATTGTGAGCTGATAACAGAGTTCGCAAAGGACAAGACTTGGGAGAAGAACTATTCTGCATTAAGATGTCAGGAGTATGTTTTCGGTAAACAGTCCTATAAAATGGACAGGTGCCGCGACCAAGTAGATGTTATCATCACAGATAGCCCATTACCGCTCGGAGTATTTTATAATCAGAATCCAGTCTTAGGACCGCATTATGAACATTTAGTAATGGATGTGTTTAATACTTATGATAACATTAACTATTTTATCAATCGAAAAAAGCCTTACAATCCTGTTGGCAGGAATCAGACAGAGGAAGAAGCAAAAGAGATTGATGTCAGAATAAAGAAGTTCCTTTAGGTTCATGATATTCCTTATTGGATAAAAGATGGAACTGAAGCAGGATATACAGACATTTGTAATGATGTGTTGGATTATATCCATAAAGCACAAACAAAAGAATGGTTAAGCAATGAATACGATAAATTTGCGACAGAATATTATGATTAAAAATTTGACTTTCTAAAAATATTATTATATAATATATATAGAAAATCAAACGGGAGGAAATATATGATACATTTTACAGGTAATATAGGCAAATATGGTTTCTTAAGCAACTTTTATGCGTCCTCTTTTACTTATAAGGGTATTCATTTTACTAACTCCGAGGCGGCATTTCAGTCACAAAAAGAACCTGAAAATGCAGAGAAGTATGCGGATAGACCGCCTTCTTTTGCTAAGTCTATGGGTAGAAGTGCAAATCTTCGCCCTGACTGGGAGCAGGTTAAAGACCAAGTTATGTACGATGTTCTTTATGCAAAGTTTACTCAAAACCCAGAATTAAAGGAAGCTCTCCTTGAAACTGGTGATGAGACTCTTGTTGAAGCTACAACTTGGCACGACAGATACTGGGGTATATGCACTTGTCCCAGTTGCCGTGGCGTAGGTCGTAATCAGCTTGGTTACACCTTAATGAAATTAAGAAAGGATTTTAAGGAGGAGAAGTAATGAGTTTAAATCAGAGAGGATTTCAGCCTTGGGATATAGTAAAGTCTAAGGTGCTTATGAATGTAACAATGCTCGAAAAAGTTGAAGACGAGAATGGGGTAACATCACTTAAAGTTACCGACAATCAAATTTTTAAGATGAGCGGTAAGGAGTTCAGAACAAGTCTTGAGCAGGACAGACTTGACGGTGTTAAGCACAAGGTCGAGATTGTTTATGAAAAGCCTGAGAAGTTCCAGATAAATGGAATTTACATTCTCGCTGACGGTAGAAAGGCTTGGACTTTTGCCGAAAAGACCAATTAAAAATTTGACTTTTTAAATAAAATATAATATAATATTATTACAATATTAAAAAGGAGCGATTTTAAATGGCTGATACATATGAAATAATCTGTGAAGAGTGCGGTAAGCCTTTTGATTCAGTCGATGAAGAGGCTACACTTTGTCCTGAATGTTGGGAGAAGATAGTATCCCTTGAGGGTGAAGGTCGCGGCGAGGAATGAAAATAGTAACATCTTATTTTTATCAAATAAGATTTTTTACTCCCAATATCATTCCATTAAGTACAGCAGTATCTGACCCTGCTTGGTATCATATTAACGGTGATATGAAGTCAACTTATGTTGATAAGAATGGTGTCCTTATAGGATGCCGAGCAGAACCATTTGTACCAGATTTTCAGAACATCGCTGAGTGTGGCGGCAAGTCCTGTAAGCAGAATCCAAACACTTGTAATTTTCTGCACGATTATTATTTACAGCTCAAATATCTCAATTATGATAATATAATGGAGAGGTTTGAAAGTATTGGACATCGGGTTAAAGACTTCTTACATTTTGAAGAAGAACCTGTTGCCGCTCTCATAGTTTATGAGAAACCTGAACAGCTTTGTTCTGAGAGAATTATGATACATAAGTGGTTTAAAAGCCACGATTATGATATTCAAGAGTTTTCAAAAATTTGACTTTTTTGAAAAAATATGATATAATATTTATAGTGAGGTGAGAAAATGAAAGTCGAAAAGATAACCAAAGTAACCAAAGTAACTAAAAAGAATGAAAAAAATGCAAGAAAAGACGCTACTTATGGTATGACAGTAGATGAGCTTATCGAATATCTGAAGTCAGAATATGTTGACAAAGGTAAGGGTAAAGCAAAATGCAGAGCCAACATCCCTGGCGAAGGCTGGGTTTACCTCACAGAAATAAATGAAGTTTTGGGAGAAGTATATTTCGGACTCCCAGGCTGGTTAGCTGAACAGATGACTGGCTGGACTTCTACAATGGCGAAAGAAGAAACCAAAGAAGATACCGAAGGAAAAGACAAAGACAAAGACAAGGATAAAGATAAAACTAATAAAAAGTAATATTTGGAGTCTTTATGACTCCATAGATTTCGGTATCGTCTAATGGTAGGACAACAGACTTTGACTCTGTTGATAGGGGTTCGACTCCCTTTGCCGAAGCCAATAACTTAGTGGTCTGGCATAGCCATCTTGAAAGTATGCCCCTTTCCTTTCTTTAATGGGACGTTAGTACAATGGTTAGTGCCCTCGGCTCATAACCGAGCTTATCTGAGTTCGAATCTCAGGCGTCCCACCAGTAAGTTAATAATGTGCCTGTAGTTCAGTTGGTTAGAACACCTGCCTTTTAAGCAGGGGGTCATGGGTTCGAGTCCCATCAGGCACACCAAAATAAGATGCTATCAGCAATTATATGACAAGTCCAACCCTGCAGAACGACGGTTCGACTCCTCGGCGGCGCGCCATTTATATGCGTCGTTAGTTTAACGGTAGAACAGTGGGTACGTCAAACAAAAGCATCTTGATAATGCGGTCGTAAGCCTAATTTGGTAAGGCAGCGGTTTGCTAAACCGTGAGTAATCGAGCAATCGGTGTGGGAGTTCGAGTCTCCCCGACCGCGCCATAATGATTTCTTAAAAGTAATTTTGAGGTCTGGATTTTTTACCGCAATGTTAATCAGACTTAAATGAGGAAACGCGGCTCTATCAAGATTACTGTTAAGAGGTCATTATGACCTTTACCCGCCGTGCGGGGTCGTAGAAATACGATAGCTCACCCACCACGTGTGGAAAGAGTTCCTTAGTACGTTATGCTTTTCGTATAGCGTTCTATGATTATTGCCGCCCACCTCGGGGCGTGCCCCTTCTCCATGGAAGCCCTCTTGTGTGGGAGTAAATCACGATGTGACTGTGGATATAATACGAGGTTCGATGTACAAGCAAGGGTTCTTATTTAAAAAGCAAAGAGGTGAAACACAATGAAGAAGGCTATTTTGGCTTGTCTTATGGCAGGCGCTATGGCTGTAACTTTTGTTTCTTGCGATACATCAAAGGATAGCGGAAGCAACAGTGAAACCACAACAGTAGTTACAACAGAAGTTGAAACAACAGAAGCTGAAACAACTGAAGCTACAACAGTAGCAGAGGAGTCAACTGAGGCTACCGAAGAAACAACTACTACCACAGAAACTGAGGCAGAAGAGACTACAACAGAGACAACTACTACAACTGCTGTAGTTGAATAAGCACTCAAAGATTTGACAATTTTTATAAAATATGTTATAATTATTTTATAAGAATGAAAGACGCATTCAGCTATCATTTCTTACAATAGAACACTTAAAATGTTTAAAAGGTAAATGTAAAAGCGTCTTGGAGAATTTTGCCGCTTCGTTTAGTTGGCGAGGACAACGGACTCTAACTCCGTCTTACTGGGTTCGATTCCCAGAGCGGCAACCATAATTCTCCGTCGTCAAGAGGCTTAAGACAGCAGTCTCTAAAACTGCCACTCCTTGGTTCGAATCCAAGCGGAGAAACCAATGTCTTGAAAGGAGGTCTGTCCGATGCAGTACCTAATAGTTGTTTGTGCAACTGTGCTTCTTTGGAAGCTCATAGAAGTTATGCCAGACATCATCGCCGCAACCCATGACAAGAAGAAGACAGACCCCTACAAAGACAATCACTATTAAAAATTTGACTTTTTTCTTTAGATATGATATAATATTTATGTACTTAAAAAATAACAAAACAATGTGGGATTCGTATAACGGTCAGTATTCCTGTCTTCCAAACAGGCGGTGGGAGTTCGATTCTCCTATCCCACACCATTGCCAATTACTTAAAGAGAATAAAAGGGACACGGGCGGGTCCAACCGCCGACCTGTTGGGCAGGTGAAGTAAGGATGTGCAACCCGTAGTGATTGGCGTACCTTAAATGGTACTGGTTGCGGCGAGACTTGTCAAGGAAAAGACGTTAAAAACCCCACGAGGAAGTGGTTTAAACTCCCTTTACACCTTCGCTGAGAGAGAGCGAATCACCAAATATTCTCTACAGTTGAGTTGAGGTTTACTCATTGGACTGTTTAAAACCACAAAAACCAAATTGGGCAGAGACCCATCACAGACCTGCCCGACTGTGTGATGGCAGTATAAATCCGTGTATTGGCTGGCACGGCAGCGGTTACGTACATTACCGACAGTACGATAGGTATACAAGCCCATTCGGGGAAGTTCCGATAAAAATTGTAACATCTACTGCTGACGATGTAAAAGGGAAAATTTCTTGGTTATGAACATACCTAAATCAAGTGGTTAAGCGGCGCGTTTACTGCGATAGTGTGGGAACCTGACGACATTACAATGGTTCATAGCTTGTGTTGGCTATGGCGGCGATTAGAATAGTCGCCCGTTGTCACGGCAAATTATTCACATAGCTACTGCTCAGTGGCTTTATAACTAATGAGATTAGGTTGAAATTCCTTTCAGCAACTGGCGATGGAGGGGTTCGAGTACCCTGTCTCCTGTGTGCAGGAGATGTGGCGGCACCCAAGATTGTTGAAGAAATACTCTCAATTAAGTCTACCTTCACGTGGTGAGAGTGCTTACGAAATGACTTAGCAATTAAAAATTTGACATTTTTTATAATCTATGTTATAATAATTATAGAAAATAAAGAGAACGCGCGGTAGTGCAAAGGTAGCATAACGGAGTCATTATCCGTTGATATAGGTTCGAGTCCTGTCTGCGCAACCAAATAAAGATGTGTCAGCAACTTTTTCTTTAAAGTTTTTAACGCCGCCATTTTAAATCCTCTCGGCGTTATGGTGTAATCTGGTAGCACAGCCCCAAAAAGGGGACGGTAAGGTTCAAATCCTATGAGAGGTAAAAGCACATCTTGATAAATCGCGCCATCTTCTAACAGGTGTAGGAAGTAGCCCTTTCAAGGCTAAAATGCGAGTTCGAGCCTCGCTGGCGTGACCATTAAGATATATCAGCAACTCACTTTTGTAGGTTCAATTCCTATCTCCCCAACCAATTATACTGGGGAGACTGCCCCGCGTAGGAAAAGGGGTTATATCTTGTAGCCTATTTAATAGGCTTATCGGCGAGTAGCGCAACAGGCAGAGGCAATGGACTTAAAATCCATTCAGTGTGGGTTCGAATCCCATCTCGCCGACCAACCGAATTGTTTTCGGTATTAATTGTATAATTAAAGCGGAGATACAGACCTTCGCTATATAAAATAAAGGTGCCGCCCTGACAGATGGCAAGTTCGCAATAATCTGTCTACTTATCGGGGATTACGCCAATTTGGTAGACGGCTGCGCTTGGGACGCAGAGGCTGTGGGTTCGAGTCCCGCATCTCCGACCAGATAAGACTCAGCAGCAACTCTGAAAGTTTTTTGGGCATATGAAAACACAAGATGAGTCTTGATAAATCGGCTCGTGGCGGAATTGGCAGACGCGCCAGCCTAAGGAGCTGGTGCCCGTAAGGGCGTGTGGGTTCGAGTCCCACCGAGCCGACCAGAGAATACGTGCGACCACATATAGCGGTCTGTGGTGCCGCGGCACGTATTATCACCACTAAGACAGTTCAGCAATCCTTTTAATGAAAAAGCATTTGAATTTTAATCAAAAGTAGCTATTGAATAACTGTCTTGAATATTTGAATATAAAGGAGAGATTAACCGTGATTACCGAGAAGATATTTACTCGTGGTAATGGTGAAAAGGTTCGTTATTCACAGATAGGCTCTATTGTAGCCGACTACATCGCAAAGGCACCTAATGCCTCATACGAAATAACTGTGGGTACAGATAGCCAGAACCACAAGTGCACAAGAATGGTGGAAGTAATTGCTGTTCACCGTATCGGTGATGGCGGCATTTTCTTCTATCGCAAGCAAGATATACCAAAGATAAGAGTTCTTAAGACTAAGATACAGGAAGAGACCTCTCGTTCTATTGAGAACGCAACAGGTTTCGTAGACGCTCTTGCTTATGCTCTTATCGACTACGATATTGACCTTGAGCAAATGTCTAATGACGGAAGATTTACTTTCGCTGTCCACGCTGACATTGGTCACGCAGGTAAGACAAATCAGCTTATTACTGAGATTACCTCTTGGATTAAGACTTGCGGCTTCGAGGTTGCTATCAAGCCAGATAGCTATGCTGCATCTGGTATCGCAAACAGAATTACAAAGTAACGAATATCGAGGGAAGGGCATAGCGGTCTTCGGACTTGCGCTGGTAAGGAAAGTAAGTAGTGGGTTGCCTATATTCGTTATCATAAATTTTTCGGAGGGCGGCACAATGGAAAGAGATAGAGCATACTATCGTTATCAGAGAAGACAACACATAGCTCGCAAAAGACACATCATTGATGAAACTCATCATTGGTTTTGTGATTGCGACGGAAAGTTAGCCAAAGGTAAAATTCATTGTTCCTGCTGGATGTGCGCCTTTAACCACCCTAAGAGTGGTTGGAAACAGGTTACATATTCCGATATGAAAAGAATTGAAAAGCTTGATTATTCTGAATAGGAATATCTGGCTGCTTAATAGGGACTACACGTTGTTCTTGTAGTTTAAAAGAAGGATAGAGTCGCTCTCTTGAAATCAAAGGATACGCCCAACCCTATTTTAATGCCGTTATAGCCCAATTGGCAGAGGCGCCAGTCTTAGGAACTGGTTAGTGTGGGTTCGAGTCCCTCTAACGGCACCAGCGGGTTTCGGATTAGGTGTTAACCACAAGTGACACTCGCGAGTCACAAGGGTTTTCTACTGAACAAAAACACCTCGAAAGAGGAACTGCGAGTACTTGACTCCGATAAGCATACCCGTACCAATTAAAGACTCTTCAGCAATATTCCTTTCCAGAATAGACAAAGTGGCTAAGTCATACGACCTAAAATCGTACATATGGGGGTTCGAGTCCCCCTTCCGGAACCGCAAGGTATAGAGAGTCTTGATAATCTCGGTTTAACTCAGCGGCGAGAGTGTCTCCCTTACAAGGAGAAAGTCATAGGTTCGAGTCCTATAACCGAGACCAAGTAGGAATAGTTATGTTCAGTGCTATTGTCTACAGCTAACTCCACTGTGTGGAGGCAGATTTGGTTTTATTTAACCCTGCCGACTTGGGTTAAAGTCGGAATTGATGTGGTGAGTAGCTTAATGGTAGAGCGCATGGTTGTGGCCCATGAAGGTGTGAGTTCGAATCTCATCTTTCCACCCAAATCGGGGCGTGACGTAACTGGTAAACGTGCGTGACTCAAAATCACGATTCTGTGGGTTCGAATCCCACCGCCCCGACCAATAAGGCAGTTCAGCAAAACACTTAAAACTTTTTCTTTTTTTGCACAAAGGGGATGTGGGTTCGAGTCCCACCGTGGCGTTCGCGTCGCGTAGCTCAATAGGTAGAGTTTATAAGTATAACTGTCTTGATAATGCCGAGGTAGCTCCAATGGTAGAGCGGAGGCCTGAAGAGCCTCGCGTTGGGAGTTCGAGTCTCCCCCTCGGCACCACTAAAGATACGTCAGCTACTCAATTTTGCGTTAGGAGCACGAGAGTGTGGGTTCAAATCCCATCCTCCCCGACCAGACTGCCCTTGTGGTGCATAGGTGTGCACGCCGCCTGAAGAAGGCGGAGGGTAACGGTTCGATTCCTGTCTCGGGCAGCATATCGGGGAGTAGCCCAATTGGCAGAGGCACGAGAAAAAAACGTATCTTGATAATGGCGGAGTATCTCAAGCGGCCTTGAGCACTGTCTTGAAAACAGTTGGTACCGTGATGAGCGGTATGGGGCTCGACACCTCACTTCGTCGCCATAACGATAGTTCAGCAAACCAAATGTAAACCCTCAAAAATTGGTTACGTGGGTTCGACTCCCGCGTTTATACAGGCGACGGTCGCCACAAACCTATCGTGTTTAAATTGATACCATCAGCGAAAGCTGAGTAAGGGTAGCGTTGCGACGTTGCCCTTATTTTTCCTCAAAAATTTGACTTTTTTTATAAAATATAGTATAATATTTATAGAAAAACAAATGGAAAGGACGAGTTTAAATGGCTCAATTAAATGAAAAGACAGATATAACAAAGCGTAATGTTCATATAATGATTACAAATCGTTGTAATAGGAATTGCCCGTTTTGTTGTAATAAGCAGTATGATGTAAATGAAATCCCTATCGTCACAAATGAAGAGCTTGAAGAAGCTGAGAACATTTTCTTGACGGGCGGCGAACCATTTGCATTTGCAGACCCTTGTATGACAGCTGCCTTTTTAAAGGGCACTTATCCTAATATCAAAAAGGTGTATGTTTATACTAATGCTTATGAGTTATATGAGTATCTTTATGCAAGAGAAAAGAATCTCTGGGGCATTGATGGACTTACAATTTCGATTAAGGATAAACGAGACTTAGAAGTCTTTAAAGATATAGTTTATCACAGACAAGTTTTCGCAAGGCGAAACGACATAAGAGTTTATGTTTTCGGCGATTTGAAAGTTGATGAATACTTCAAAACTTTCAAAAGAGAGTGGCAGAAGGAATTTGTGGCGGCGCCTGATTCTATCTTTCGTAGAGCAGCAGTCTTTTACGAAGACAGGTGCAATTAAAAATTTGACAAAAATTATATTTTATAGTATAATATATAAGTAAGATAAAAACAGCAAACAAAAATAATTATCTTGAAGGAGAGATGTGTAATGAGTAATTTCGTAAACGCAGCTAAGTCAATGGCTAATCAGACCCTCACCGAAAATGGTGGACTCGCATATAGTTCAACAAACGGCGGCGCTCTTCTTGACATCTATGCAAAGATAGGTGGTATGAGAAAGAGAGATGCTTCCGCTATAATCAGCGACTGGAAGGCAGCAAGACAGGAGAACCCTACTCTTGCAGATAACCTTATCCTTTACGCTCGTAACATCAGAGACTGTGGTCTTGGCGAGAGACGTATCGGTCGTATTCTGCTTGCAGAACTCGGTCGTATCGACGCTCAGAAGATTGTTCGCAATCTCCAGACCATTGTTGATACAGGTAGATGGGATGACCTTTTCATCTTCCTTAACGGAAAGTATCCTGTAATTGAGGCAAAGGTATGGGAGTTTATCTCCAAGCAGCTTCGTGCTGATGCAGAAGGTATGGCTAAGAACCAGCCTATCTCCATCCTTGCTAAGTGGATGCCATCTATCAATACTTCTTCTCAGGAGACTCGTAAGCTTGGTCGTAGAGCTTGTCGTTACCTCGGTCTTACCGAGCGTACATATCGTAAGACTCTTGCAAAGCTTCGTGCACACATCGGCGTTGTCGAGACAAAGATGTCTGCTGGTAAGTGGGATGAGATAGACTTCGAGTCTGTTCCATCTGTTGCAATGAGCAGATATATCAAGACTTACAACAAGCGTTGTCAGGAGAGATTTGCAGCTTATAAGGCTTCCCTTGAAAAGGGTGAGGCTAAGGTAAATGCTTCTACTCTCTACCCATACGACATCGTGTACAAGTATATGTATGGTAACTCTCGTTATCATCTTGACCCTGTAGACGAGGCTCAGTGGAAGGCTCTTCCTAACTATGTTAGCGGAGAGTACGATGTTGTCGTAATGGCAGACGTATCTGGCTCTATGTCAGGTCAGCCTATGGCAACTTCTGTTGGTCTTGCAACTTACTTCGCTCAGCGTAATAAGGGTGCATACCACAACCTTTATATGACATTCACTAACAATCCTCACTTCATATCCCTTGAGGATAGCTGGGGACTTGAGGAGTGTCTTAGAAAGGTAATGTCAACTGACATGGGTTACAACACTAACCTTGATAGAGCTTTCGAGCTTATCTATAAGACTGCTGTAAGAACCCGCGAGGTTCCTAAGGCTCTTGTAGTTATATCAGACGGTCAGTTCGACTACGACGTACGCCCAGACACTGCTGACTCCATCGTCGGTAAGTGGAACAAGAAGCTTCGTGAGGCTGGTCTCCCTGAGACTAAGGTCGTAAGCTGGAATGTTGAGGCACGTCAGGACAACTACATCGGTACTGTCTACGATAACATCAGTTACTGCAGCGGCTCTGGTGTAGGTCCATTCAATGACCTTAGAGAACTCATCGAGTGTAATGCTTATGAGGCTATGGTCAAGATACTTTCTAAGGATGTATATTCTTGGAAGTAATGAAAATGTTGTATGAGTGGGAGTAAAATCCCACTTATAAATACAACAGTACGAGGGCAATAGTCTTCGTATTGACTTACGAGAGAATGGACGTAGAGCAACGTCCTATAAATAAAGAAAGCTCACTGAGCAAGATGAGGACGTAGTGCCGCGCCCTCGTTAAAATAAAAAATGGTTTCGGCTTCTATCAGCAATCTTCTATAATAGATTTGATATGAATTTAGATAACAGGAGGTCACCTATGGTCTTCGGACAGGGTGACGGCGAATCCGATGCGTCGGAAACGTCATAGTAAAATTCCCATATCTGAAATGGTATGGCACTGGTTAGTCACCATGACGACTTGCTTATAGGTATAAGGAACCTATCCCCCTTCAGGGTAACGGAAGGAAAAGTCTGGTGGACCCAGCAGGAAGTCGAGTTCTTATATTACGATTGCATCAGCAACTATTTTTGAACAATCAAATGATAGTAAAACAGTTAAGGAAGCATTGCGCTATACTTTACAGTTTAAGCCGACAGTCAAGGCTATTGACTGGCAATCGTGTTCTTAAAAACTACCGTTTTAAAAGAGTAGACGTTAGTCTGCTCTATTTTTTTATATGGAGGAATTGTAATGGGGCTCATTAACCATATTCAATACCAGTATCTTGCATATTGGATTGATAAGGCAAGTTGTAATGGGTATAGCGGCGTAACAATATATTTTAACGCATATATCCCACCATTATCTTCTGAAATTAAGGATGAACTTAAACTAAGGCAAATAAAAACCAGCGAAGGCTGGGGCGGCGAATGGAAGAAACCCAAACCGTGGATTAGATTTTACTGGTCTGGAGAGGGTAGATGTGACCTTATAGTGCCGCCGTACAAAATTTTCTAAGAGTCAAAGCTATAAAAGCTTTGACTTTTTTTATTATATATGATATAATATTTATAGAAAGTGAAAAGGAGTGACGATTATGATAGCAATTTTATTTACGGCGGCACTGGCAATCTTTATGCTCTGGTATCTTATTATCTATTTTGATGAAGATATTGAGTCTGAAGAGGATACAAAAAAGGCAACAGATTTCCTCAAAAGCACTGGTATGGGCATAAAGTTTACAGTTGATGATGTCAAGCAGACATTTAAGGAGGATTAATGAGAACATTAATGGTATGGTTCTTTGCAAAGCCTGAAGATGGGGATACTCCTATAAGCTCTATAAATCTTTATGAACTATCTGAGGGAGAGGACTTCGGCGATTATATCGACAAGTGGATATTAGACCACCCTTTTGATATAAATGCGATTGCATATAAGCAGCATAGGGTAGTTGTTACATCTTATCGAACTATCCTTGAAGATAGCTGGACCTGGATTCCCGATGATGCAAATTGGGAGGATTATGGAATAAAGGAGGAAGACAAATGATAATTACACACGGCGATGTTTTAAATACAGATGTACACATTATAGCTCATCAGGTAAACTGCCGAGGAGTTATGGGTGGCGGCTTAGCAAGGACAATTAAGGACCGTTATCCCGAAGTTTTTAACAACTATAAGGAGTTTATTGATGAATACTGGGCTCTCAATCACAAGTCTCCATTAGGTACAGGTTGTGCTTGGACCGCAGATGGACACGAGATATGGAATATCTTTGGTCAAGACGACTATGGCAGAGACAAATGCTATACAGATTATCAGGCAGTAAAGGACGCTTTTACTGATATGATACTTGGTTATAGAGAACTTGAATGTATTCCTGCTGATTATGCTCAGATGCCGATAGCTATTCCTTATCTTTTTGGTTGCGGTCTTGGTGGCGGCGACTGGTCAGTGATGAAGAAGACACTGGAGGAAGTTGAGAAGGAGAACAATGTTATCTTTGTAGCTTACAGGTACAGTTAAAAATTTGACTTTATAAATAATCTATGATATAATATTATTATAATAAAGGAAAGGAGAAAAGAAAATGGACGAGAAAGTGATAATGCCAGAAGAGGAGCTTATGCACGTTGCAGTTAAGGAGCTTCAGAAAAAGGGTTACAATGTAATCTTTATCGCTCTATATGGTGCTCAGAACTACAATCTGAAGCGGTCTAAGAGTGATTACGATTACAAGGCAGTTGTCGTTCCTTCATTGAGGGATATTGTATTCAACTCAAAGCCTGTAAGCCTTGTCGAAGAAATGCCTTTCGATGGTCAGGTTGATGTTAAGGACGTTCGTCTTATCGTTGACCAGTGGAAGAAGGGTGCATCTAACTTCGTAGAGCTTCTTTACTCAGACTGGTTCTGGGTAAATCCAGATTACAGCCCTATGTTCTGGTTTATTCTTAATAGGGACGCTATTGCTCACGCAAATGAAGAGTCTGCATTAAAGGCTATTGTCGGTCAGATTAAGGAAAAGTTTAATGCTCTTGACCACCCTTATCCAGTTCAGGTCGAGGAAGTTGAGAAGTATGGTTATGCTTCAAAGCAGCTTTCTCACGAAATGAGATTGCTTGCTATGCTTTCAAGATTTAAGCAGGAAGACTACGCATACATTCTTAACCCATTTAAGGGTTCAGACTTGAATATGCAGAGATACTGGGGCGAAATTCTCGGTGTTAAGGATAGACAAATCAACTACTCTGCGGCTCAGGCTAAGGACCTCGGTAAGCGTATTGTTGAAGAGGCAGATGCTTGGCTCGCTAAGTACAGAGAAGAGGGTCTAAACTTTGACCAGTCTGTTCTTGACAGTATGGACGAGCAGAAATTCCTCATCATTAAGCGTGCGTTAAGCGACGAAATCTGGAGGAATGAGAATGTACAGTAAGTACCCTACTATGCCATAGACCTATAAACTTATAGGCTGGGGCACAAATTCAGAGGGCGAGAAAATCCAAATTGATTTCGGAGAAGTTTCAGACCTAAAAGTTGAAACTTCTTACGATTCAGTTTGTTCCTGCAGCGGTATGCTTGAAATGCCGTGGTAGACCAGCAAAAGTATATCAGTATCATTTAGCACACCAGCTTTTAATCTTGAAGTATTAACAGGAAAGAAGGAGGAAGAAATGGCTAAAGGCAATTTTATTGCAGCTATCTTCCCTAATAGAGACGGTAATTATAGCGCCGATGCAAAGGTTTATTACTATGAAATCGCTACACTTAACGGCTTAGCTGTTGGTGATAAGATTAAGGTATTAACCAATGCTCGTGTAGCTCAGCATTTATCAGATGTTGATTCCGTATCTATGGGAGCAGTTAAGAAAGACCCTTATGGCGATAGCTGGATTCAGGTCTTAGAGATATTCCGAGACGTTAATTACAAGTGTATGCCTGTTGAACTTGAGGCTCTTAGTGCACTTGGCGCATGGTCTAAAATTATAGATTATGACATTAAAAAGTGTGAGCCAATATATGTTAAATATGACCCCGCTTCAGTCTATGTGAAGAAAGAGGACGTAATGTCAATAGGCGATGTAAATACAGAACCTAAAATAGTGTTTAAAAATGGCACAAGTATAGAAGTTATTAAGGAGGAAAAATCAATGAATATGAAAAAGTTAATGGGCGACTTTATGTTTGGTAAGGTAGATACAAATACTATCAAGTATTCTTTCAATGGTATCGCTTTCAAAGCAGAAGACGGCGTAACATACAACGTATACAATGAGGACGGTTCGCTTACTAATGTATCTGACATGGTAATGGACATTCCTATTTTCGCAATGCCTGTTTCTAAGGCACAGCTTGCAGTTGGTGATGTAATCCTTCACCCTGCTGACAGAACTCCTCTTGTCGTAAAGGAGAATGCAGAGACAGCTATAATTGCTGTTGAGCCTAAGACTAACGAAATCAAGACTTTCGCACCTAAGAAGTCTATCTTCGGTTTCGATTTCTACACTAAGATTATGACACCTATGGATATGTTCGGCGGCACAAATGCAAATGCTGAGAATCCATTCGGTAACATACTTCCTTTCCTTATGTTCAGCGACGGTAATACAGATATGAGCTCTATGCTTATGTTCTCTATGATGAACGGCGCTAATGGCGGCACAATGGATATGAATGCAATGCTTCCTTTCCTTATGCTCAGCGATAAGTCTGGCGGCGACAATAAGGATTTTTTGATGGCAATGCTTATGGCAAAAGGTCTCGGCGTCCAGAAGGACTCAGGCTCAAAGCCCAACGAAAACTGAAGCGGCAACTGAAACGTAATATTTAACTATAAAAGCGGAGAGTCAATAAAAAATTTGACTTTCCGCTTATTTTATGTTATAATATATATAGAAAATCAGTTAAAGGAGAAAAATAAATGGAGTTTACAATAATGAAATTAAAAGATATTCCTTTTACCATTCTTGACAAATACAAGAAGGAGTTTATACTTCCTATTGATACAGAAGTAAACTCCGCAATTTACATTAAGCCTACGGCGGCAGATACAAATACACAGATACACGATATGACTAAGCTCATTGGTATGACCAGAATAGCTCTTGTTATTCTTGATGTAGACCATCTCTTTATCAAAGAAGCTGAGGACTGGAGCGTATATGGTTACTACGAGCCGCCGAAGAATATCATTCTCTGTAAGGAAGGGCGGCGCATCGCAAAAACTTTCAGAGATTATCTTACAGAAGTTAATATGTTCAGAGAGATAATCCATACGCCAGAGACTCTGGTCTTTGGAATGTGTCATTCTGGTCTGGTGTACTAAGGAGGATATAATGGACGAGAGTAGGGGAATATTGATATATCTTGATAACAGAACTGTCGCTGATAAAAATACTTTTTACGGCGGCATCATAGACACATCCATATATAATTGCGAGTGGTATTGGCCCTGCAATACATTGGATGACATAAGAGAACAGAAAGATAACTTGCTTCAAGTGTATGACCATTTTGTTATTCATTTTGATGACTTTTATCCAGATTTTCTCAATGAGATGGTAGCTAATAAACATAACACTAAAGATTTTCAAGTAAGAATCCACGGCGTACCTAAAGAAACTTTCTTCGCATTTAAGAAATTTGTTGATGAAAATTGGGAAAGTCAAGAAGGGTGGAGACCTTGGGGCTTTCCAAAAGAATGGCTGGAGGAAGAATAATGGGAAGAGAAAAGTATTATGACGGCACACGCTATTATAGATGTCGAAGTTGTGGACTTGTCTTTACTGAAAAGTTTACCATTGACAAAGTAGGTTTCGAGCCGCAAGTCAGAGATATGGGGCCGCCGAATGTAGGTAAACATAAGAGATGTCTGGGTATGCCGCTTAGCGGAGACGATATTTTCTATGGCATTGGCGACCTTATTGGCATCGGAGTAAGAGATTTTGAGGAGACAAAGTAATGGAAAGATGTCCTTATTGTAATAATGAAATGACAATCTCTAAAAAGCAGGAAGAGATAATCGGAATGGCTTCATATTTTTACTGGGTTATAAAATGCAGGACACACAACTGTCCAATGTCAGTTAAAATGTATGAAGTTATCAATGTAAAATCAAGCAAAGAAGCTATCGAAAAATGGAATAAGTGGGCACGAAAAACAAGAAAAGATATGGAGGTAGCTAATGGGCAAGGGAGATTACAGAAAGGTAAATGAATGTTGGGATGGAGAGGGCGGCAGCCGTTCTTCTCTTAACAATTTTTATGGTGAGGCGGCGCAGAATAAGCCTTCAACAGGTAAGAAGAAGGTAAAAGAAAAGGTTAAGAAGTCAGACCATAAGCATGACTATGAGAAAGTCCTCATTAACTATGACGACTGGCACGGTCTCTGCGTTGGCAGATTATGCCGTATCTGTGGTAAACTTGTATGCGACAAAACTGCTGTTTGTCTCCCTACAAATAATGGTTATTATCGAGCAATAGATGATGATGAACTTCTCAAACTCCCTGAGTACAAGGACCTAAGAATAATTAACGGCGGAAAATTCATATAAAAATTTGACATTTTTTATATTTTATGATATAATATATATAGAAAATGAGGAAAGAGGTAAAAAGAAATGAAAAAGTATGTAGACATCGAGCGTTTCAAGGAGAAGTATGATACCGTCTTTTCAATCGGTGAGCAGGTAACGATTACCGAGAAGGTTGACGGTTCAAATGCATCATTCACATATGACCCCACGACAAATACAGTTCTTGCGTTTTCTCGTAAGAACCAGCTTAATGAGGCTAACACACTCAACGGTTTCTGGAACTGGGCACAGCAACTCAATGTTTCTCAGATTGATATGCTTACACAGCACGGCAGATATGTAATCTTCGGCGAGTGGCTTACAAAGCATACAATCAAGTACCCTGAGACAAGATACAAGAACTTCTATATGTTCGACGTATGGGATACTCAGACAGAGGAGTACCTTCCTCACGAGGATACTTATGCAATCTTTAAGGGACTTGAGAACGCAGTACAGCTTACTCAGCAGGTAATTTACTTTGTCCCTATCTTCTACACAGGTGAGTTCAGAGGTTGGGATAGCGTTTACCAGCTCGTAGGTCAGACTATGCTCGGCGCAGAGCCTTGTGGTGAGGGTGTCGTTATTAAGTCTCAGGACAGACTTGATAACAAGAACAGCAGAACTCCTTCATACCTTAAGATTGTCGCAGAGAAGTTCTCCGAGGTTCATCAGGACCATCACAAGCCTGTAGACCCAGAGGAGCTCAAGAAGAGAGAGGCTGAGAGACAGTATGTAGCAAGTGTTGCAACTGCTCGTAGAACTGAGAAGTGCCTCCAGAAGCTTGTTGATGAGGGTCAGCTCAGACCTGATTGGGACGAGCACGATATGGGAGCAATCGCAAAGGTACTTCCTAAGATGATGTATGAGGATTGCCGCAAGGAGGAGCCAGAGGTCGTTGCAGCTTGCGAGAACTTCGGTAAGATTTGCGGTAGCCTTACAATGACATACGTAAGAGATATACTTAAGAGCAGATAAGGAGGACTCATATGGACATTAATGTAAAGGTAACATTCACAGCTCCTTCCGCTGAAGGACTCAGTGGCAATACAGAGCATAAGTCATGGACATATCTTACAGCTAAATCAGAAAAGGAACTCGATAACGTTATCGAGGGCGTCCTTACTGACTTCGTAATGAAGACTGGCGTTAATAAGGATATGGTCACTATCGTAAAGGAGTACGACAATGACACTGGAGAATCTAATAGCGGCTCTTGAAGCTTTCGCTGAAGTAAGTATCCGCACGACTTTTCACGACGATGTTCTTTTTGAGGGCATCGCCGTTGGAAATAAATCTCAATGGGTTGAATATGCTCAACGCAGAGTAAACCTAATAAAACATAGGAATGGAGTGTATGTAATCTATGTATAAAAAGTTAACAGAGTGGGAACTCAAAACAATGATTGAAACCAGCCCGCCTCAAACAGTCGCGTATATAAGGGAACTTGAAAAGCGGCTCGAAGAGACAGAGCGGGCACTCAGAGTGGCGAGAAACTTCGCCGTAGGCAACTTGACAATAACACCAGACCACTGCGATGGCTGATGTTAAAATATTAAGGAGGACAAAAATATGTCAGTAATTTTAGCTAATCTTGGACTCATTCTCGGCGGTCTCGCCATTCTCTTACTCATCGTAGTTATAGCGACGGGTTATGTAAAGGCTCCGCCAGACACCGCATTCATCATTTCAGGTCTTCGTAAAAAGACCGTCATCGGTAAGTCATCTATCAAAATTCCATTCCTCGAAAGATTGGATAAGTTAACTCTCCAGTTAATTCAGATAGACGTAAAGACTTCAAACTCAGTTCCAACGGCAGACTACATCAACGTTATTGCCGACGGTAACGTAAACGTAAAGGTATCCAGCAATCCAGAACTTTTATCAATCGCGGCAGAGAACTTCCTTAATAAGGACGTCTCAGACATTGCAAAGGTAGCACGAGAAGTGCTTGAAGGTAATATGCGTGAAATTATCGGTCAGATGACCTTGGAAGAAATGGTAAATGACCGTAAGAAGTTCGCAGAAATGGTCGCGGAAAATGCAGGTCCTGACTTCAGGGCTATGGGTCTCGAAATTGTTTCATTCAACGTTCAGAATTTCTCTGATGAGCAGGGACTTATCGAGAACCTTGGTATTGATAATACCGTAAAGATTCAGAAGAAGGCGGCAATCGCTAAGGCAGATGCTGAAAAGGAAATCGCAATCGCTCAGGCTAAGGCACAGAAGGATGCCAACGATGCACAGGTTGCGGCAGACACAGAAATCGCTAAGAAGAAGAATGAGCTTGCTATTCAGAAGGCAGAACTCAAGAAGCAGGCAGACATCAAGAAGGCAGAAGCCGACGCCGCATATCAGATTCAGGAGCAGGAACAGCGTAAGACTGTTGAGACTACAACCGCTGATGCAAACCTTGCTAAGCTCGAAAAGGAAATCGAGTTAAAGGAGCGTAACGTAGCCATCACCGAGAAGGCTCTTGAAGCAGAAATCAAGAAGAAGGCAGAAGCAGAGAAGTACGCAAGACAGCAGGAAGCTGAAGCTCGTCTCATTGAAACACAGAAGGCGGCAGAAGCAGACTTATTCGAGCGTCAGAAGTCAGCAGAAGCTAAGAAGAACGAAATCGAGCGTCAGGCAGAGGCTCAGAAGGTTCAGGCAGAGCGTGAAGCAGAAGCTAAGAAGGTCGCTGCAGAAGCAGCTCTCTACGAAGAGCAGCAGAAGGCAGAGGCACGTAAGGCAGCCGCTCTCGCACAGCAGGCAGCTATGGAAGCTGAAGCAGCAGGTATTAAGGCAAAGGGTGAAGCTGAAGCGGCAGCTCTCCTTGCTAAGGCAGAGGCTGAAGCCGAGGGTATCCTCAAGAAGGCTGAAGCTATGAAGCAGTACGGCGACGCTGCTAAGATGGATATGCAGATTGAAGCACTCAAGGTTTACTTCGAGCAGCTCCCTGCAATCGCTGGAGCAATCGCATCACCTATGGCACAGATTGATAAAATCACTATGTACGGTGAAGGTAACACAGCTAAGCTCACAGGCGATATAATGACAACTCTCAATCAGGTTAACGATGGCTTGAAGGGCTCAACAGGTATTGACATTCAGTCAATCCTCGGCGGCGTTCTCGGCAGCAAGTTAATCGAGAAGAAGGAAGACTAATTTATGAAAGTCAAAGGCGTAAAAACCTTTGACTTTTTTTTTATATTATGATATAATATATATAGAAAATGAGAAAAAAGGTATAAAAGGAGGAACTTTAATGATTTATTTTATTAGCGATTGCCATTTTGGTCATGACCGAGAGTTCGTATTTGGACCGAGAGGGTTTAGCAACATTGATGAGATGCATAAGGCTCTCATTGAAAATTGGAATAAGACTGTTACAGATGAGGACGATATCTATGTTGTTGGGGACTTCTTCCTCGGCACAGATTGGGAGTTCATTAAGGATGTTCTCTACACTCTGAAGGGTAGGATTCATCTTATTGTAGGAAATCACGATACGCCTGCTAAGATTGATGAGTATGACAACTGGGATAATATTGTCGAGATTGCTGATGCACTTCGTGTTAAGTACAAGAAGAGAACATTCTTCCTCTGTCATTATCCTACACTCACAGCAGGTCTTGAGCAGGACCCTCATAGAGCAGTAATCAATATCTTCGGTCACACTCACAGTAAGGAGAAGTTCTTCGAGGATAGACCTTATATGTATAATGTGGCGGCAGATGCACATAACTGCACACCTGTTTCTATTGAGCAGGTTATTGAGGATTTCAATGCAAAGGTTGATGAGTGTATTGCATACCTCAATGATGAGGAGGACAAGTAATGGTTGACGGAATTTATAACGCACAAATAGAGTCTACTTGCCTTGGTCTCTACGACGGCACAGGACCATTGTTCTTCTATATAAGAACTATCTTCTATGACGATGAGCATCCTTCTCTTTCAACGCCAGATTATTGCTCTGATTTCACAACTCAATTTGGTCATTTTGTCACCCCATCACTTGGACCAACAGAGTATATAAGTTATCCTTATACCGATGAGTTAATAAGAGAAACTTTGAAGGTAATTGGTGTAAACAAATGGGAAGACTTACCGAATAAATATCTCAGAATAAAAATCACTGATGGCATTATTACTGACATTGGGCATATTACTAAGAACAGATGGTTCAATATTCGTAAGTTCTTTAAAGAGAAGCCAGAGGTGAAGTAAATGGTTGATGAGACTTACAGCTTTACAAAAGAGGAACTTGACGAACTTGGTTCTTTCTTTAGAGTACACGTTGCAAATGCCAATGATGACGGCAATAGCGGACGATATAAATGTCCAAAGCACTGGATGAAGTTCGTTATATTTGCGCCGCCGCGAGCAGGAATCCTATACAAAGGATTTGTTTGCAACTGCGGTTTCGAGTTTTATTTGAGAAAGAAAAATGAGGGCGGCTAATGAAAAAGGAAACTATAGAATATTATTGCGATAGATGTAAAAAGAAAATCTCATATGGTGAGCATACTGATAATAGAATAGTTCTTTACCCAAGGACAGGTCTGTTTTTGGTAGA
>Ga0265301_10002076_pt1 | contig 24189 bp, 25 predicted proteins | sample AusTroGonzalo_MG_2_FD_193488 | JGI IMG/M metagenome (GOLD analysis project Ga0265301, IMG submission 193488) | Bovine rumen microbial communities from tropical cattle in Woodstock, Queensland, Australia - Gonzalo_04 | ecosystem: Host-associated > Mammals > Digestive system > Stomach > Rumen ... | reverse complement strand
ACCACAAGCCCTCATGCGTAAACACAAATCCTGCCTCGCTCGACTTGATGGTGAATGAATACTTGTTTCGCCCAAAGCTCAGTTTTGCCGCAATTTCGGAAGTAACCTTGGGCCCTTTATGCAGCAGTTTTTCTGCACCGCGCTCGGCCACATAGTTGCGCAGGTTCTGCGAGCAGACATTACGCAAAAGCTCGAAAAACGACAGGAAATTGGTCTTGCCACTGCCGTTAGCACCAATAAGGATGTTCACAGGCCGCAATTCCAAATTCAGGTCGCGAATCGATTTATAGCCTTTTATCTCGATTTTATCCATTTCGTCTTTTCCTTAGTTTCTTCATATCAACGACATACACACCATATTTACTCCAATTTTCAAAATGCAAAGATACTATTTATTTCTCATATAGCCGTAGATGCATTAATTTTTCTATGATTTCCGTGTTACCTATAAACTCGGGACAGGCCGCCTTCAGGCTGTCGAAAACGGGCAGCCAGGTTGACTGCTGCAAAGTAATTACTCATACCTATTAAACCAACAACGGCTACAACTTGAATTGAAGCTGTAGCCGCTGTTAGGTTATTGATTTGGTTGATCATCGTAACGAAACGTTAGCCTATATCTGCTCAAGTCTTCATTGAACTGATCAAAGACAACTTGGTTGCATCGCGAACAGGGGACAACCAATGCATAGTTTTTGATATTAGGAACCGGAACCTTCAATTGATTAATAAAGAACCAATCAGGCTTTTTTACCGGATCCATCATAAAGAAGGTATTGGGGATGATTATCCTTGCCTCTCGTTGGTTTTTAAACTCAGGCCTTTTATGAAACAGCTCATTGCATGGATGCAGATCCCAGAACTGCTTTTTGACATCAAGATCGTATGTTACATATTTGATAGCCATCGGATTGCCGGGGTCGAAATCCTTCTTGTACAAAAAACCGTTCTTAACTACTGCTTGTGGGATCTCTCGTCGAAGATCGTCAGCCAGCATCCACGGAAATCTTATTACCAACATACTCGACTTTTCCGGGTCAATATTCAATGCCTTGATGTACGGCTTAAGGTCTGCGCTCAAATACATTGAACCATTGCCTTTGATGCCAAAGTACTTAGCAGCCTTCTTAACAGCTATTGAATAAAAACAAACAGTTGGCACCAGTGTTGAATACACGTAACGCGCATACACAGTACCGTCTGGTTCCTCATCATTCCACAATGAACGGCTATAATTCAACGGATAGCCGTCATCACAAATCATTCCAAACCGCGGGTCGTCCTTCTTGACGTGAGCAAATATGCCTTCAAACCTGTCAGCAACACCTGGAGGTTGCGTCCTTGCATAAAGAATCCAGTTGGCGGGGCAACCAAAGCGAATATACCCTTCTTCAAACTGTTTTTCAATTTCCTCGGTTGACCCAAGACGCAACATTATGCCAGAACTGAACATGTTTTCAGAATCAGTATTCCTCATATTCCACAAAACCAGTACCGCGTTAGATTACATAACACTCTGCACGATAAAAAACACCTACATCCTTAAAATCCACCACGGGCATTAAAAGGGAATGATATCAGACATAACGAGCCAGTTATTATCGCAATTGCTCAAGTTTGGTGAGCCACTCGTTAAAGTGGGCGCATGCCTTTCGTAAATCCTTAATGCCGATATCGTGGGCAATCATTGAACCGACTGCGGGCTTATTGTTCTCGTAATCGGGAAGAACTCTGATGATGCGTTTCGATGGTGCCGTTTCCGGACCTTGATCTATCAATTCGGGATTAGCAAATTCTTCAGCTGTCTTCTGTAGTTCGTCGATGGCCTCGGGACTTTCGAAGTACTCGATTTCAAACAGTTGCGGATTAACAAACAACAGAGCTTCAAATTCATGCAATTGGATATAGGGGATAAAACGATGGTCGGCAATATCACGGGCAAAAGCTTCCTCAATAGCAGCCACTTTCTGGTAAGGGTTATTGAGCTGTTTGGCTTCAGCGAAGCCCGGGAAATCCTCCGGCAAAGCATAAAAATCGAACATTGTGGTAAAAACCACATCGTCATTGCCTTGCTCCTCCTTAAGCCAGCGCACAATATCGTTTTTTGCCTTGGCATAGTTGGTCATGCCGCCCCGATATTGCTTACCGTGTTTCTTGCCCATGAGCACGCGACGCACATCGGCATAGACGCCGTGAGAAGCCAAATGCGGTTTCAATGTGTCGTTGACAAACGATTCTTCGGTCTGTCCTTCGGCTGTAATATGCAATCGTTTCATGGGCGACCTCCTATCACGTTTTTGTCCCAAAGCTCGCTGGTGGTATATTCATCTTCCCACTCTTTCAGTTGCTCGCTGCTGAGTTGTTTGAAAACCGAAGTGCGATGCTGTTCGTCACGCTCGATAACCACCACCTTGTCGGCGCTAAACTCATCAAGCAAGTTGGGTGATTGGGTGGCCAGCACCACTTGCGCATTCTGGGCAGCTTTTTTAATCAAACCGGCCAAAATGGAGATGGCTTTGGGATGAAGTCCCAACTCGGGCTCATCGATAACAATAATCGAAGGCATGGTTTGAGGGGGCTGGAGGAGCAATGTGGCAAGAGCCATAAAACGAAGGGTGCCGTCAGAAATCTGATTGACACTGAAAATAAAGTCGCTGTCTTTTTCCCTCCAATCGAGCGAAATGTATTCTTTGTTCACCACAGAAGGCTCCATGATGAAATCACCGAACTGGGGCATCACCTGGCGGATGTAACGCACGATGCGGTTATAATAACGTTCGCCGCCTTCCTGATGCTTGATACCATACAGGAACGCAGCCAGATTGCCGGCATTACTACGCAGGAATTTGTTGTCGCCAATATAGCCGTTCTTTCTTATTTTCGAATCCTTGGTGGTATCGTGAAACTGGAAATAGCGGCAGTCTCTAAGCAATTTGATAAACACCTTCACCGTTTCCTTGTGCGTACCCTTTTGAGCCTCATAAAGCTGCGACTCTTTTTTGCCGGCATCCAAGGTTAGGGTGAAAGGCTTTTTGTATCCTGTTTTCAAAAACGAGATGGTTTCTTCGGTGAAAATCATGGAATCGCCTGCGGCGTAGGCAAGGCGGAAGGAGTATTCATTTTGACTTTCGCCGTCCGAAAACAGGAGTTTAGCCTTGATGCAGTCGGTAGTTTTCGATCCATAATACAAGAAGGCATCGGCAAAACCGTTCTCACCGATATAGGTTTGGAGCGACCCGCTCATGGCATAGTTCAGCAGTTGGAAAAAAGACACAATATTACTCTTTCCAACTCCATTGGCTCCTATCATAACGGTAACATCGTCATTGACAGGAATGGTCTGACCTTTGTTGTTGATTGATTTGTATCCTTTTAATACTATGTTATTCAGCCTCAACTTCATTTCCCTTCATTTTTTTTGCAAATATACTAATTCTTTCCATTTCGTTGCTCCTTTGTGATTTTTGTCACAATTTTACTCAAAGAGTTAGTGGCAGCTTTTGTCACTCTTTCTTTCTCCCTTTGCGCAAGCCTATCATCTAAGATAAGAGTAATACAATCATATAAAACGGGAAAGAAACTCTGGCAGTCTTCCTCATCTAATTGATGTATACCCATGCTTAGGATTCCATATAGCTCTTTGTGATTGTCATACAAAAAGGCTGGTAAATAGTTTTTAATAGCTACTATCTTTTCATCCATCTTCTTTTTATTAAATTCATCCTCTTTGATTATACCATCAGAAAATGCTTTCTGTGCTTCTTCAAAAACGATTCCTTCAAATATTCTTCGTAAATAAACATAGGAACCTATGCCCACACCATTATTTGAAATGGTAATAGCAGTAACGAGTTCCATCCTTTGTTGTTCAGTAAGAACTTTTTCATACTTCTTAATATCATCCTTATGGAAATCTCTCAATGACGGGTAAGTCCCAATTTTCATAATATAGCCATCTTCTGTGTACACCACTAATGTTAGAATATCCTTAAATCGTCCACAGCGAAAAGAAAGCACCCGCACGTTGGGATCTTGTGGTTCAAAACCACTGATTCCTAATGGACCATGCCCATAGTTCATTGGCACAGAACATAAATGATAGGTTGTATCCGCATTTCGCAATGGATTATATCCATTAACGGATAGTTTACCCTTTGATAATTCGTTGTATAGAACTTTATAATCATCTCCCTTTACTTTTTTATATGGGGGAAACTGAAAGATAAAATCTTGTACTGTCATTTTCCTCTTTTTTATATTTCTCTTCAAATATATATCTTACAATTACATCTTATTATAATTTACATCTTCCTTCTTAAATTACTGATATTGATTCACCCTCTTATAATTCGCTCCCATCTTCAATAGCATTTGAAACAGTTCCACTCTCTCCTCTGGCAATTTTCCCGAGTTCATCTTTTTTTTCTCGAAGCTTAACATGGCTCAAAGCATATTCTGCCAACGCTCATCTTATGTCATATCAATCTTTAAGTGGATTTATACTCACAATGATTAATCTCCGGCATAAACACACATCCGCCTTTACACACAGGTTGATGCTTACAGCCAATACATGTATTGTGTTGGATTGCTTCTCTATGCCTAACAAAAGCAGGGTGTCTTTGCCATATATCCAATAAGCTCTCTTTTTTCAAATCCCCATATTGCGCTGTGTTTGCCATAAACGAACACGGGTACATCTTCATGTCTTCTGAGATAAAGGCTGAAAACCGCGCAGCCTCACAGGAGTCCACAAGCGAAGGATTCACATCCATCCATGTTACAATGCCCGGAACACAGCAATTGTCAAACCCTATTTTTACAGATTTACAAGTTGACGCAGCTTCATAAAACGCCTTTAACCGCACACCATCCCTGACCGTTAAATCCCGAGAACCTCTTATTGGCTTATAGTTCAATACTATCAACGCGTTAATATGAGAGAACAAAGCTGGAGGTTCTTTAAACCAAACTGTCAGCAATTCAATCGTGTCAGATTTCAGAATCACATGCATGTTAAGCTTGATACCCATTTCTGAAATATGTTTCGCTATCCGGTCATAATTCTCGTATGGAGGATATAGACTCAAAGCCATTGCACCACAAAATTTCTTCGTGGCCTCAAGTATGTCATCTGTCAGCCCCTCGCCGTTTGAAGTATATGATGGCACAATCCCATTCTCTCTGACAATCCTCAACACCTCCACAAATTGAGGATGCTGGTTAGGGTTTCCTCCACCCAATGCTATCTGTAGAACACCTGCTTCTTTAGCTTGCGTAACGACATTTAATACGTCTTCCAACGCCATGTGCTTTCCTGATGGATTGGCACCTCTATAGCAGAAATCACAACATCTTTCACAGTAATTGGTGATCGATAAGTCCAACAGCTCCGGCCCGTCCTCCGCCCAGGAAGGCTCCTCGTATCCGTCTTCTTCCAACCTGACAAAGAAGCCGGTTTTCTTGCTGAACACCGTTTTGTAATGCTGCGCAGGATGCTCTCCTACCACAATATCACCAAGCGTCTTCTGTTGCATCAATAACCAATTTTGCGCTATCTATTACAAATGAGTCGCAACAGAATAGTGTTTCTATTGCATCGTTTTCACTGTCTAAATCTCCAATATAAATATCGAAGCCCTTGGCTTCAGCTTCCTTTACACGCTTCACTGTATCCTCGTCGAAACGGCTCTCCACGTATTCATCAATTGTTCTACAACCAAATTTCTGAGCATACGACAATCCTGGGCTCATACCCTCTTTGAAGCACTTGAACAGATGTACAAAAACATCCAGAAACATGGATTCCGGCGACACCCCAACGGCTCTGAAAAAAGCCTTCAGTGTCGGTTCTCCTTTCGACATAACAATGAAGTTTGTCGAAGAACTATTAGTAACAAAATCCGTCTTTACCTTCATATCTCAAACGCTCATCATTACCAGTTTTTCAAATCTTTCATAAACCTCTTCCGAAGTAATAAAATCATCAAAGTACTCACCGGCTGAAAGAGAGTCATAGTCATATATACGCAACTCTTTCCTGTTATTCAGGATGTCGACTATCTCATTTGCCTGTTCTGGTTCTAATTGGTAATAACCTTTCAGGAATTCTGCCAAGTCTTTGTATTCTGTACTATAGAAAGTGTTATACATATACTGCACATCCATACTTTCTGAGAATATGCTTTTATATATCCGCTGGAACAATTCTTTGGCATACCCGCCAATTACGCCACTCTTTTCAACAAAGTAATCTTCAGTCAGGTCTTTGTGAGCAAATATCAAGAAGCGATATATTTCATATCCGTATCTCATAACTCCGACTTCAGTTTTTCAATTTCAATCACAAGATTTTTACTCTGAGTAACCTTTTGGACATCGTCCATTTGTTGTGTATTATTTAATAACTTCAGATACCGGATATACACATCGCGGGCATATCTTTCAGAACAACTACTCAAATAAAGCAACAATTCAAAGACATGCCGGGAGTCATTCTGTATCATAAAACTCTCATCATAAAGCAACTCCTCCATATGATTTATCAAATACCACCTTTCGCTTTTCTCGTTTTCCCTCCCATAATAGTTCAGCATTTTCTGTGGCCAAACCTTTTCCATGAATTCACTAAGCGCCTTATCATCTAATGAAGCAAGATGGTTCAAAAGCAACCTAATATTAATCAGTTTATGTTTATCCGTATTCCACCTTCCCCATAACACTAATTTGTGCGCAACATATCGGGGATCATCTTTCAAAAGCAGTCGTTGAATCGTCTTAACATCCGAATCATCTATAGATTCTTCATTAACATCCCAAATAAAAGATTCAAAAATATCCTCATACCATTCCAGCCCAGCAAGAAAATCACAAGCAGCTTTCTGCCGGTTGTTCTTTGCATGGACAAAAAGGAATGGGGCTATGCCCTCTTTAAGTTGATGACCACTCGAAGTGTACTGTTGCACCAAACGTTTGTATTCTGAAAAATTGGTTGGTTGGATGCCATCTGACAGATAGGCGGAGATGATATAATCGCGGAATGAGTCATACGTAAAGTTCACTACTTCTTTATGACTAAAAGCCCCTTTTGCTTCTGGAGCCAGGTCTTTCCTTAGCAGGATATTCTCATCCAAGAACCTTTTGAATATCTCCTCTTCCTCCTTGGCTATATTTTTCAAAAGTTGCGGCAATGGCACATTGAAGAACGAGTCATTACTGATCATATAGTTAACCATGTTCTCCATAAAAGCGGCTATGCTCGATTTTTCTAACTGATAGTGTTGCTCGTTCTGGACCTTCTCTATCAGTTTTTGGGTCATCATTTCATAATATTCTGCAAACAGTTCCTCGCGTTTGATACTATGTACCTGCCCCAGCGTTTTTCCTTGGTGTGCCTCACAGAATATTCTCAGCAATAGTAGATTGTCACAAAGGGCATTTTTCACATAAGGATGAATACTTGCCTTGATGTTGAAATAGGTTAGATAGTTCCGAAGCAGTTTCTGCTTCTCTTCGTTCCTAAAATGCACATTTAAGTCCTCTATCTTCAGCATCCTGCCCTGAAAAGCTGCATCGAGCGTATCAAAGCGTTCCTTATAATACTCCGTTCTGCACGTCATCAGCACTTTGACGCAATCATATTGCATCACCAATTCCAGAAACACCTCCAGATTCGAGGCGAAAACGTCTGGTTGTGGATTTTCATTTAGACCGTCTATGATAAAGATAATGGGGCTCCTCTTATACTTACAGTAAGTGGCCACCTCTTTGATGGCATTATCAAAAGACGCCCCCGTTCCAGGAAGCATCATTTCAGCAAAGCTCTTTCCTATATCATCAGGCTTTATCTCGTAACCATTCAAATATACAAAAGGAATATGCCTTGTCAACAACACCTTGTCCACAAGGTCGCACACCAAGTTAGTTTTTCCCTGACCTGCAACGGTGGTTATCAACAACAGTTTACCCGCCACATAATCCAAATGTTCGTTTTGTTTTCCAAACCTCGACAAACTGAAATAGTCACTTGACTTTTTTGTGTTCAGTTCTCCATATTTAGCGCGAAGGAACTCCTGTAACTCTGCTACCCTCCGATATAATTCCCCAATATTCTCTTCTGCCACACACGACTTGTATGGACTAATATCAAACTCAAACGGAGTTCTATGGTTAATCCTTCTTTTTCTGTTTAAGCTATAAAGCTCAAACGAGTCACATCTTTCCAGCGCGAGTTTGCAGAAGGTATAAGGATCCACAAAGTCCCTTAAGAACTGTTTTATCTTTCTGTTTTCAAGGAACACATTTGGCAGGTATTTTCCCGATGTAATGTTCTTCTTTACATTTCTGTCAAAGTAGAGAAACTTGTCATTCTCATCAAAAGCTGATTTGTGTTTTGGATTCTCCACGGCCGTTTGGGCCATCTGTCTGACGAAATCCGTGATTTTATCTTTTGAAAATCTGCTCAACCTCTGATGGTTGATGTCAAACGGCATCCTGTTTGTGTCAATCGAACCGGTATATAGCAATAGGATTACATCATCTATAATACTTGACTTTGCCACGCCCAATTCATACATAACGTTGGGGTTAGGGAAATCTTTCTTGGTTGTTGTAGCAACAGGAGTTAGGTCTGCAACAAACAAATCGCATTTCTGTATTTTTTCCAGCACTACGTCTTCAATGACAGGTGATCCTGACCTTGCCCATGTTGACTCATCATAAACAATGTTATATTCACCCTCAGAACGAATGTCATCACAAGCTTTTCTTAGGGCATCCCCTATTATCTTGTGATTATCCTTCACATCCGACTGCCAAGAAAAAAACAATTTCAATGTCCTCATACCATTCAGTCATTCAGTTTCACAACTCAATCATCAAACACATTACCTTTACATCACACGTCAACACACACCTTTCTTCGCATTAGAATGAAAGTTTCATTTGTGGTTATGTGATGGTGTATTAGAATTTCGGTGCTAGGCTTCAAAGCTTTCAACATACGATTGCACAACTCCTTTCTGTTGGTAATACATCAATTTCTTTCCATCATATCTTTACGAAGCTTAAAGAAACATCTGTTCTTTGAAAACCCCATGCGAAAAATATCTTCTCTTACTTGTTCTTCGGAATACTTAAGACCGGTATCATCATACTCTACAGACAGCATTTTACTGATTTCTTTTATTTTCTCTTCACTGTATCGTTCCTTAAGATCAAGAATGTGTAATGCCAATTGTTTATGATAGTTATATCTATCATGAAGTCTGAAAATCGTCACATATTTATCATAAACATCAGATGGTGAAACAAAATCCAAACGGTAATTTTCTCGGTTTTGAATCAACTCAAAAAAGGTAGAGCATGATTTTTCTGGAACCAATTTAATCGTCACGTCTATGTCAAAACGGTTATTTGAACTGGTTGGACTAATTTTGAGCCAATCTGACTTTGTCCCCGCTAATTCTGAGTCTTTTTTAAGCTTCTCATTACAAACCTGGCATGATGGTACAAAATTGAATAGCGACAAACTTGTTAGAGGGCACAAAGCCTTGGGCAAAACATGATCAAGGTCAAATTGATTAGAATCTGGAGATACTTGGTTTTCTTTTGGCACAAACATCATTCGTTTGTACAATTCAATCTTTTTGCCCAAATATTTTTTCCCATTGAACTCAGACAAATTTGGATATGGCTGCTCATTTAAAATCTTTTTGATACTATCTTCAGATAGTTCCTTCTCGGTAAACCAGTAACGCCATTCTGCTTTCGTCGCATTATTTACAAAGTGTAAAACATTTTCGAAAGTATCACCCTTACCATAGGCATTAATATAGGCCGTATTGCAATAGTGGCAAGTACTGAAGTTAAACTTGTTTTCCGGATTCATGAAAAACCATGCCAGTTTTGGTTGATATCGCTCATAATTAAACAAATCTTCAAGTGTATTAACTTGTTCAACCGTCAATGCCTTTGTCTTGTATTGGTAATATAAATCTACGAGTTTCTCAAAATCTGCAGTAAGAAGGTCTTCAAGATTAATACCAAATAGTACTTCAAATGGTTGCCAAATACGCTTCATCTCTTGCAATTCAAATATCTTCAGATATCGATTGCGCAATGTTTTCAAGTCTATATTATACCCAATTTTTATCATATCCTCTCTCTTTTCTTGCCAATAAGCGATCAAGTCGGTTCCTTGCCTCTTCTATTTGCTTATCAAGCGATTCCTCTGTTTCATATATTTCATTCATCTCTTCCATCATTTCATTGATGGTTTTGTGAAGATATCCATCAGCAATATGTGCTGCAACATAATTCAATCGAGACTTTTCTGACAAGAATACGCTTCTGTTTTCCTGTAAATGATTCTTGTCAAATCTTCTATTATACAGTTTTATGATGTCTTCGACATTCTTACGTGCCACGTCTCCGATTGAATAATTCAGAAAGAAATTCTCACCAAGCATTTCATGAACATTCCCACAAAAGGTTTCTTTATCCTTTCTCACAACAACGCCATTATCCAAATAAAGAGTGTTAGAAAGCGGCACGTCCGACAGGACAAAAGGTGAATGTGTGGCAATCAAGATATTAATGCCACGTATGATTTGAGGATTAATATGACACCATGACAGCATCTGCAATATACTGGATATAAATGTACGCTGATACTCAGGATGATAATACAATTCCGCCTCATCAAACACTAAACATACATTATGATACCTGATACGATAATCACCATCGGTCACACTTTGCAAATTCTTAATATGGTAGATGATATAGCTGATACTCTGCATAAATTGTCGCTCTCCACTACTCATCTGGGTAAGCGTTTCTTTCTCTTCCTTGTCATCATCTTTTGTAAAACTAATGTCCCATTCAAATATGGCTGGTGGCATTAGTTTACTAACCTCATCATAAGTCTTGAACGGAACCTTTCTCTTCCCATCGTCACTTTTTTTATACTCATATAGCACTTCAACTTTCATCTTCGACCACCCATAACCTATCTCCTTGGTCGGATCATCATCATAATCTTCCGGCAACGCTAAATTCTCTGTTTTATATTGTCCTAATTCAACATATCGCAATAATTGATGTATCTTTAGATTGATGTGTATGTCGCCTTCTTGAAACAAAATCTCTTTGATAACATCATTAACCCTCTCAGGAGAAAAATCTAAATAAAAACCAATTTTCCCTTTCCTCAACTGCAATTGTTCCTTTTCAGAAAACTTACGTATTCCAAACAACAATCCATAACTTCGGTATTGGACACATGTTTTCAGTGTTTTATAAACCAGATAACTAAGAACAGCATCGCGGACCTCCTTACGCAATCGTTTATAGCCCATATAAAAATGTCCATTCAGATTATGAACCCATTGCTTTTTTATTTCGCGTTTAACCGCAGTACAATTCTTATTTAACGGAAGGCGTGTTTTAAAGAGTTGATTAAACTTTAAATTATATCTTGAATTCGCATCATGGTCGAACCGATAAACTATTTCGCACGGTTTATAGACATTCATAAACCTTTTGTTCTGTGAACCAAACAAGACAGCAAGAGTCGCTAATCTCTGTTTTGCCAAATCATTTTCATTGTCTATATCAATATAATCCTCTTCTGTTCGATAAGGTACCATGACTAGAGGAGTTAAATAACCATCATTTTTATGGAATAGCCCTTGGATCCACTTTCCGTTGATGTTCGGATTTTGATTTATCCACAACTTATTGGGTGTATAGTCTCGTTGGTTTAGCGAGTGTATACTATAGTTGGTGCAAATAGTGTAGAAGAAGTGACGGGTAAGACGCTCCAATTTTGTTTTTGTAACCATCCTCTTAAAAGGTTCCCCATGAATTGCAGCATCTTCCAACTTGGAAAAATAATACATTGAAACTTTTCCATAGTTATAACGTAGGCTGCCCACACAACCATCCGTTTCATAAAAAAGAATGGCATCAAATCCTTGGGCTTCCATTAAATGGTGGCCACGTTGAGGATTTTTTTCTTGCGCATTATCATACCATAGCTGGTCTATTGTCCTCCAAGCAAAATTGTTTATAATACGATAAAAGATATCAAGCAGTGTACTTTTTCCTGAACCGTTCTTACCCACAATGCAATTAACAGTGATGTCAAGCCTGTCATGAATATCGTTTCCTTCGACTACAGACTTATACATCAATTCACATGCTTCCTCTTGTTGCTTTTGTTCAGGGCTACGCCATTCCCAATTGTTTTGCTTAGTTGGTTCATTGTAATTACCAAACGGATACCATGTGTTATCTTTCAACGTTTTCCTAACAAGAGGATCACAAACGCCAAGTTTAATACCTATCAATCTCATAATGAATCCTTACTTATATTGGTTTACCCTCCGATACTTCTCTCCTATCTCCATCAACTTCTGAAACAACTCCATCCTCTCAGGCTTCAACTCTCCAGCATTCATCTTCTTCCTTGTAGCCTTGAGCCAATTTAGCATATCGTGTTCTTCAATCCGATGACGCGATGGATTTCGATGATTGGTTTCAATGAAATCCATCACTTCATTATAATTTGTCAGCCAGCGTTCGTCTTGTGTCATAGCTCATTTCGACTTGGAACCTTCTGCTTTCTTCGCTTTTTTCTGCACCTCTGTAAGAATATCCTTCTTCAGCTGTTCCGTTTCCATATTACTTCCCGTGTTGAGCGTTTCCATCTCATTCAAAAGTTTTTCATCATAGTTATCCACGGCTCTGACTTCTTCCCTTATCATGTTCAGACGGGCTTTTGCAGCCAGTTTTTTATCCTTTTGCTTGTTGGCTGCTGTGATTGCCATATCATACAGATTCCGTCCTTCTTCAACATTTCCTTTACGGTATTCTACCAACCCGCATGTTGCTACCAAACAAATACTGTTATTGGTGTTTTCGTTTTTATACTGTCTTACATCTATCTTTTGCAACTCTTGTTCGGCTTCTTCAACCCTGTCAGACAATCCCAAAGCATAAACAAGATTATTAACGGCAGCTGGATCCTTGGGATTACTCTTAATAAAAGTTTTCACCACCTCAATGGCATAATCATATTTCTTCAGGTAGTCACACGAGATACCGAAAGCAAATTCTATTGGCCTATGCTCAAACCTATAGTCCTGCATCCATTTCAATGACGATATAAATGCATCTTTATAATTTCCTAGGCTCAGTGATTTCCGTGTATCTGCCTCATTTTTATGGGCTATTCTATTATATGAACTAAGGTCAAGATTTATATTCAAATCTTCTTTTGCAAAAAACTCTGCTTGAGCAAGGCTGTTGTCATTGGGGTCTTCAATTCCCTTTTCAAACATTTTTCGCGCATCTTTTTTGGTCCCGTACTTTTTATCTTCATTGCAAATGGCAAAACATAGTTCGCTGCTGCTAAATGACGACACGTTTCCAGACAGCACCAATTGGCGACCAACTTTCAAATAATGCGAAGAACGTTCCATAACCGACTCAACTGCTATTTCAGCCGCCATCACCCAAGGGTCGCTGTTCACTCTCCCATTGTCAATAAGAATCCTTTTTGCTCGGTCAAATTCTCCAATATGAACGTAAAAACGAGCTGCACTACGCGATATATACCTACTATGTGGTGCCAGAAACACGGCATAGTTCATATACTGTTTTGCTTTCTCATCCAACCCAAGGCTTGCATAGCATCGAGCCAGTTCACAATAAGCAATAGGGTTGTTACAATGTTCATGTAACTGCTTTCTCAATAAGCCAACATTGGCCTTTATTCCATCTTCTTGTGCCTGCAATCCCCTGATTAGTTCCTTGGCTAAATCATCAAATGATAGATCTTTTTCCACATGACTAATCATAGTCGGCTTATCAAAAGAAACTATGGATTGAGCTACTTCGAGAGCCAAAGGAGACGACTCATCCGAATGTTGCAACAAATATTCCGCTGCAGCCAAGACATCTAATTGTTGCTGGTTTCCACTGACTACAGCAGCATTAATTAAATCAGCCGCCGTGATAATGGAATGTTTAGACCGCCATGCCTCCTTATATGTCCCGTAGCTATCAAATCGCACGGGCAATGCCACACGGCCTGTAAAGTCCAGTTCTTTTGCACGCGCCGTATCATCATAGCTTCGCCATAAGGGAAGCATGTTCCTCCTAAAGTCATCTATAAAGCTAGCCATTATTTCTTCTTTTCATTTTTCTTGAAAAGCAACTGTTGCGCCTTTCTATATAGCAAATCCAATTTCGTTAACATGCGTTGCAAGTCTGCATTGGTCTGTACTCTGGCAAAACCTCCCGGGTAGCCACGTTCTTCCGGATCAGGATTGCATAAGCCTTCAATAATTTCGACAATTGGGTCGCGTAATTCCTTAACGCAAATGGATGCTTTTATTTCATCAAGCGATTCATAGAAAGCTTTCCTGATGTCAGGTAACACCTGTGGGTATTCAGCGCCCTTCGAAGCCCAGTCTATAAGCGTATAAGGACATTTCTGGTTTATCAAAGTAGTCAGGTTCATCGACGACAAGTAGTACACCACCAGATTACCAAGCATATAGGTGTCAATTTGGTAGTAAGTACTCATTTCCTCTGAAATCTTATAGCCAAAAAATGCCTCAGGCGGTGCAAAAGTATAATCGCCATCAAAGAGTTTTGCTGCCACTGGTGAATTCAAAACGGTTTGGCGAGTGCGGGACTTCTGAAGGCCACCCACTTTAAACACGCTATTGGTATTAAACACTTCTATACTCTGAGGAGTAATGTTATGGTGGGCTATCAAATGCGTATGGAGTTGCTTAACGCCTTTTGTCACTTGATGAAGCGATTTCAGTTTATCAACCAACAAACCCAAATCTGCCACAAAGTTGGCTTTCGATGAAAACTTTAGGAAATTACCAATTTTCCCTTCCGACATTTCATATACAATGTAGGCCACATTCCGGACAGCATACCCTTCTAACTTCAATTCCCCAGAATCAAGATAGCGAATCACATTGCCCATGTGACTACCCGCACATTCTTTTGACAACTGGGTCTCAAAATGGAAAGCCTCCGCTTCTCTGGCAAGTAGGTCATTTTGGTCTTTTGCTCCGTCCAGATAGTTAGCATTGAGACACTTGTCGTAATTCAAAACCTTCATAATGGCATTTACGCCATCCTTGCTAACTTCATAGAACAATGCGTATTTGGCAGTCATATCATTGTTGATAATCCTATCTCCAACCAGCCACCCGCCTATAGTCTTTCCTTTCAGATCATTACATGCAAAATTTTCCATCTCTGTTAGTATATAGGTTTTTCATCAAGTTTCGAATGTTCCACAATTTTGTCCAAACCATATTTCCTCAGTATGCTTTCCACCAGATTGGCGAACCATCCCGGTGCAGATGGCGATATATAAACTTTCTCTATTAGCATATCCAAGTCCATCTTCACCATCAAACCGGCAGATGCATTACCTGGTTCCCTAAATATGGCTCTTATTTCGTTTTCATGCTGGAACGCTGTTCTTTTATACCAAATCGGAGTACTGTCAACGCCTAATGGTGTTGCATACGAGATATAATTCACACTTCCTACTTCAAAATCCGTTTTTCCTATAGAGTAGCACAGCCTTTCCATTGTTGTTTGAATCGCTACACCTTGGTTCTTGGCAGTAATATACAATTTCCACATCGCCTCAGATTCACGCTCATTGGCATGCCAGCAACTCACGAAATAGTCTTTACGTTTATTCTCTTGCATTTCTATAAGGGCCTTCATCTCTTCTTTTACCTGAAAAGCAATCTCATCGTCAGAAGGATTGTCATTGCCACAGGCAATTAGCTTTCTCCTTGCCTTGAGGGTTAATTCAGGTTTGGTCGATTCATAAATAGCATCTTTCTGGAAATTAAACCCTCGTGCACCTTCAAACGTATCCTCGAAATGATCCGCTCTTGTAAAGAACAACTCACCGCTGTCAAGTAGTGAAACGAATTTCGGAAAATCTATGTATCGCCATAAAAGAATATCTTTCTTTGGCACAGTATATTCTTTCGGATGGAAAACAAAAGGTTTCAAAATGCTTACAAGGTGACTCTTACATCCCTCGCAAGCCATAGCAAAAGTACCGTCTGCAAGAAGACCTGCATACACTTTTTCTCCTTGAGCCAAAGCTCTTGAACATATCGGACATTCCCCATAATTAAGGGCATGTTCCTGGTAAGCTCTTATTTCATCCGAAAATAGAAAGGATGGTTGTAACATTCTTTATAAATTAATTCTGTGACTTTACTACTTTTTCTAATCATTCCTCTAAGGTTCCTCTTTCAGGTTCAAGGTCTTCTTCGGGAACGAGCAACAGCTTGTCAGATGGCACATTATAATAATGATTATTATCGTCTGAATTATGAACATGGCAAATAGGGACTAAATAAATGTTCTCGTTATCCCCTTGCTTGTAAACATGACCGCCCACAATATTGTTGGTTTTCCCACAACCCTCTTTCTCGCAGACAGCAGCTTTTTTTTTCGTGTTTTTTTCCCAGTAGTTTATCCAGGAATCATATCCATCAGGGATTTTGTATTTCCCTTTGACATTCTTTACTTTTGTCATATTCAATTGTTTGTTTACGTAATCTTTCAGATCCATCACATTTGCTTTTTGTTTCTTACTCATTTTATAACACAACTTTTCATTTTTCATTCTTAACTACGAGCACACCTTCCTCTTCATGCGGCACAAACGGACCTTCTTTACATTCGAAGATACAACTGCCTGATTCAAGCGACTCCAATTTGTGCCATACTCCTTTGGGAATGTTTACGCCATAAACACCATCTTCTTGGCAAAGAACGATACTCTCGATGATTGATCCATCGTCGTTATATGTAGTTGACCGCACTTTGCCACGCAGTATCACGAACGACTCATCTTTTGTGGGATGCCGATGAATGGGAATGTCAGTGCCGGGTTCAATCGCATTCAGCATACGATGGCACTTTTCATCCAACGATTGATGAAAGTTATAGTTCATTCGCAGACGAGGCGAGGCCTGCGCTTGCCTCGTTACTTCGTTTAATAGTTGTTCGTTGATTACCATAGTCATCATTACTATTCCACTCCCATTAAGGTCGTTTACAATAAAGCGAAGCCACCTCAGTCACATTCCCGTTTTGACTTTTTGCCTGCTAAACCCGCGGCGGCACTATCATTACGGGGAATCGCTGAGGAACACCCTTTCTCGTTTTGCAAAGCCATTGTTTACTTTGCCATTGCAAAGATACGACTTTTTTTGCAATGGTAAGATTTTTCACAAAAAAGCCCATTCCTCCACGCCTGCACGTGAAGTGAAGAAGGGGCACCACAAGGCTTGTAACCACCTGAAATCTAAAGCCTTTCTGAACCCAGCAGGCCGTGCATAGATTTCCCCCATGTTCAGCATTTTTCTCGCTGCAAATATACAAAAAAAAGGCCGGACTCACTTTGGGATTCAGCCTTTTTCGTTTTGATTTTTGTTTTCGTTTTTGTCCTCGTTTAACATTTAACATCTTATCGCCTGAAGACGAAGATTCGCAACGCGATGATGAGTGCCACTTATTTCGGTTAATCCCGCCAGGATTATAACAAACTTAAAAACATCATACATCTTATGAACCCTATATCAGTCAACTATAGCGATCAAGAATTACGCATTCTCGTCGAAGAATTCATCGCCAAGCAACGTTCAGAGTTCTCCTTTAAAGGCATCTGCTCCTACATTCTTTATCGTGCCATGGAAGAGGGCAGAACGGCAAACAACGGTATATATGAGAGCGATCAACTGGAACACAAAGATAGCGAAAAAGTAGGCGTTATTCTGGATAAGATTGTCGCTGAAGGCAGAATCGCTTGCTCGGCTGACAACTCTCAATTCGTGAAATTTGACAAATAAAAAATAATTCAAACATAAATCCTACGATAATGAAAAAAGTAATGCTTGTGTTCGGCACTCGTCCGGAGGCAATTAAGATGTGTCCGTTGGTAAAAGAATTTCAGAAGTATCCTAATGATTTTGAAACCATCGTATGCGTCACCGGTCAGCATCGCGAAATGCTTGACCAAGTACTTACTATATTCGATGTGAAGCCCGACTTCGACCTCAATATAATGAAGCAGGGACAGGACCTCTACGACGTGACCGCTCGAGTACTTACTGGAATGCGTGACGTGTTCAAAGAATGCAAGCCTGAGGTAGTATTAGTGCATGGTGACACCACCACCTCGACAGCAGCTGCCCTTGCTGCCTTTTATCAGCAGATACCTGTTGGCCATGTTGAAGCTGGTTTGCGCACTCACAATATATACAGCCCTTGGCCGGAGGAGATGAACCGTCAAATCACTGGAAGAATAGCTACGTATAATTTCTCACCAACACCACTCAGCGAGAGTAATCTGATTGAAGAAAAAGCCCAAGGTCAAATCTTTGTGACTGGTAACACGGTTATTGATGCCCTCCACATGGTGGTTTCTAAGCTGAAGAGTGATAAGGCGTTGGCTGACGAGCAGATTAACGTACTGAAGAACGCCGGATACGATGTTACCCGCCTTGATGGTGGCAAAAAGCTGGTACTGATTACAGGTCACCGCCGTGAGAATTTTGGTGATGGTTTTATCAGCATGGTAACAGCTATGAAAGACCTCAGCGAGAAGTATCCAGAGGTGGATTTTGTTTACCCCATGCACCTGAATCCCAATGTTCGCAAACCCATCCACGAAGTGTTTGGCGATGATCTGACCCGCCCCAATTTCTTCTTCATCGAGCCGCTGCAGTATCTTGAGTTTGTTTACCTCATGGAGAAGAGTACCGTGGTGCTGACAGATAGTGGTGGCATACAGGAGGAAGCCCCCGGTTTGGGCAAGCCCGTGCTGGTGATGCGCGATACCACGGAGCGCCCTGAAGCCCTCAAGAGTGGCACCGTTCACCTGGTGGGCACCAACCACGACCTCATTGTAAATGAAGTGAGTACGCTGCTTGATGATGCTGAAGCTTATGAAAAGATGAGCAAAGCCGTTAACCCTTACGGCGACGGCAAGGCCTGCAACCGCATTGTGAGGGCACTCAAAGGGGAAGTGGTTGACCGTTACGAATTATAATATAAAATAGTATGATTTACGACCAAATTTCCAATATTGCCCTATATCGCAACCTCTCCCCAAACATCGCTTTGGCCCTGGACTTCCTCAAGCAGATGAAGCCGGACACTCCCGTTGGTACATATCAAATCAACCATCGGGTAAAAGCCATTGTTTCCGAATACGAGACAAAACTTGAGAACGAAAGCGGCTACGAAGCACACAGGAAGAATATTGACATACAGTATCTGCTGTCAGGTGAAGAACGTATAGCCAGCTTGCCGATTGAAAGGCTGAAAGAAACGAAGCCTTATAATGAGGAAAAAGATGCAGCTTTTTATGCTGCCGATACCAGCCTTCAGCCCTCATATCTCAGCCTTCTACCTGGATTTTTCGCCATTTTCTTCCCCCAAGATGGCCACATGCCTCAGTTGTGTGTGGATAATCCGATGAAAGTAAAGAAAGTGGTTGTAAAAATAGAAGTATAGAATCTAAAACATCAACAAAACAAAATAGAACACCGTTATGAAAGTTTTACGAACCATGAAATCAATGTTAATTGTTATGCTGAGCTTTATGGCGCTGCCCCTAATGTCTCAGACAAACAAAGGGCCTCAAGTGATTAAAGAAACGCCCAAAGGAAAAGTTGTAATAGAAAAAGGGAAAACGAAACTCGTCTTGAAAACTGGGTTAGAGAAGAATGATATTGAGATTAGTGTAGATAACAATACATGGCGAGTGTTGGACAGTATCGTAACCGCACCTTACGGTAGTCCTTTCCAAGTTAAAAGTACCAAAGGGCATAATGTTGATATTCAGCGTGCAAATGTCAGCTCAAATAACGGATTGTTTATTACTTCTGGTTCCAGATTTGTCGCTATTACAGAAGATGATTTGAAAAAACTAAGAAATTAGAATAGTGGCCAACTGGTCTTTACGCGCAACCAGGGCTGCTTTGGGGCAGGAGGGTCTTCCGCACAGCTCACACCGCCCCACAATATTAGGAAGTGGATAAGTCCGCTGGTCTCTCAAAATGGTTCAATATCCAGCGGACTCCACAACCTTCTTAAACAAAAGGATATGTTTACTTTACTATATATCAAAGATCAGTTTAATAGGCCGGACACTTTGTCTAACTTTTTGGAAGCACATATAGAGGAAAGTCCATTGCTTCAAATTGATTGCATTAGCCCATATAAAGGCACTGAGCAAGATTTAGTTGCTGAAGCGTGTGACTACTTGAGTGGTATAAATCCACAGATTCAAGTTTCATGTTGTATGACACAGAATGTTAGCATTGAAACAACTAAAGACGGGTGTTTGGTGGATTTTCTTGTGATACAAATTCAAATTACATCAAATAAACACATTTAAGTTTTATTACGATGAATATATTAGTCACCGGCGGAGCAGGGTTTATTGGTTCCCACACGTTAGTTGAACTATGCAGAGTTGGTCATAAGGCTGTCGTTATTGATAATCTGAGCAATAGTAATCCTGTTGCTTTGCAACGTGTGGCAGAGATTATCGGTGTCTCCGAAATACCGTTTTATCAAGTTGATATTCGCGATCGAGAAGGACTTGAAAAGGTCTTTGTCGAACACAAACTTGATGCTTGTATACATTTTGCGGGTTTAAAAGCAGTAGGCGAAAGCGTAGAAAAGCCATGGGAATATTATGAGAATAATATTGGAGGTACTCTTACGCTTGTTGATGTGATGCGTAAGCATGGTTGTAAAAATATTATTTTCTCATCCAGTGCAACCGTCTATGCTGACCCTGTTGAAATTCCCATTACTGAGAATTGCCCAAAGGGGCAATGCACCAATCCGTATGGATGGACAAAGAGCATGTTGGAACAAGTGCTAATGGATATTCAGAAAGCTGATCCTGAATGGAACGTGGTGTTGCTCCGTTATTTCAACCCTGTTGGCGCACATCCAAGTGGACGTATCGGTGAGAATCCTAATGGTATTCCAAACAACCTAATGCCATACATAACTCAAGTCGCTGTGGGTAAACGTCAAGAACTTGGTGTGTTTGGTAATGACTATCCAACGCCTGACGGAACGGGTGTTCGCGATTATATCCACGTTTGTGACCTTGCAGCAGCCCATGTCTGTGCCTTGCAGGCAATAGCACGCAATTGTGGTATGGGTATATATAACATCGGTACAGGCCATGGTTACAGCGTTCTCGATATGGTGAAGGCATTCATTAAAGTGAATGGTGTTGATGTACCGTATTCTATCAAACCTCGACGTGCTGGCGATATTGCCACCTGTTATTGCAATCCTTCCAAAGCTAAAGAAGAATTATGCTGGGAAGCAAAATTTGGCATAGAAGAAATGGTTCGTGATAGTTGGAATTGGCAAAAGAATAACCCTGAAGGATATTAAAGATTTAAAGATTTTTCAATAGAACAAACAATTAAATTCGTAATAATGGAAAAAGCAAACAAGAAAGTTTACCTTGGCATGATTGGTGACATCATGCATCCTGGTTTAATTAACATCATCACTGAAGGTGCCAAATATGGCGATCTGATGATTGGTCTTTACACCGATAAGGCAATTGCTACTCACAAGCGTCTGCCTTATTTGACCTACGAGCAGCGTAAAAACGTCATTGAGAATATCAAAGGCGTTAGCAGCATTGTGCCGCAGGACGATTGGAGCTATGTGCCTAATTTGGTGAAATACAAACCAGATTATATCATCCATGGCGACGATTGGTTGTATGGCCCCGACAAATACCTTCGCGATGAAGTGTTCAAAGTGATGGAATCGTTAGGTGGTGAAGTGATTGAAATTCCTTACACGAAGGGGATTTCTGCTTCAAGCCTCAAGGAGGCTATTGACTCTTTGGGTGTGACGCCTCAAGCTCGCTTGTCTTCGCTTCGTCGCTTGATTTCAGCCAAACCGATTGTCCGCATTCTTGAGTCGCACAATGGTCTTACAGGTCTTATTGCTGAGCATACCAGTGTTGAGGTGAATGGACAACACAGAGAATTTGATGGTATGTGGGCCAGCTCGTTGACCGACTCTACCTCAAAAGGTAAACCCGATATTGAGGCAGTTGACCTCACCACTCGTTTGCACGACCTGAACGATGCTTTGGAAGTGACCACCAAGCCGGTTATTTTCGATGGTGACACTGGTGGCAAGGTGGAGCACTTTGTGTTCACGGTTCGTACCCTGGAGCGTTTGGGCATCTCTGCTGTCATCATTGAAGACAAGGTGGGATTGAAACAGAATTCACTCTTCGGTACCGATGCAGTGCAAACACAGGATACTATCGAAGGCTTTTGCAGCAAGATTAAGGCTGGTAAAGAAGCTCAGATTACGCGCGACTTTATGGTGATTTCGCGCATAGAGAGTCTTATCGCTGGCAAGCCAGTTGAGGACGCTTTGGAGCGTGCTTTCGCATACGTGGCTGCTGGTGCCGATGGCGTGATGATTCACAGTAAGAATAAAGATGGTATGGATATCAAGGAGTTCTGCCAGCGTTTCCGTGAGAAAGACCAGCATACGCCAATTGTGGCTGTTCCTACCACTTACAATCAGTTCACCGAAGAAGAATTGGCTGAGTGGGGTATCAATGTGGTGATTTATGCTAACCACATGCTGCGTTCAGCATATCCTGCTATGGTGAAGTGCGCTGAAAGCATCTTGACCAATAGCCGCAGTTTGGAGGCTTCAGACCAATACTGCATGCCTATCAAGCAGATCTTGAACCTTATTCCTGGCACGAAAAAGAAATAAGCCATGATCAGACCTGAATTCTTTATTGAGAAATTGAGAGCAGGCGGCATCGACTGCTTTGCTGGTGTGCCCGACAGCCTGCTGAAAAACATGTGTGCCTACATCACCGACCATTTCGATGCAGCTCACAATATCATTGCTGCCAACGAAGGTGCAGCCGTAGGTTTGGCTGCCGGTCATTATTTGGCCACAGGCCAACCCGCTTGCGTGTATATGCAGAATAGTGGTGAGGGTAATATCATCAACCCTCTGGCTTCACTTACCGACCAAGAGGTTTACAACATCCCCGTGTTGTTGCTCATTGGCTGGAGAGGTCGTCCTGGCGTTCACGATGAGCCTCAGCATGTGAAGCAAGGCAAGGTCACAACTGGCTTGCTCAATGTGATGGGTATCAACTATGAGGTGCTGGCTAAGGAAGAAGACAAGGCTGAAAAGCAGATTGCCAAAGCCATTAAAGCCCTTCAAAACAAAGATGCTTTCGCCCTTGTGATTGAAAAGGACACTTTTGATGACTACAAACTTCAAAATGTTGAGGTGAATGACCTCACGATGTCGCGTGAAGAAGCTATCCAGACTGTGGCTGCTGCTCTTGGTGAGAAAGATTGCATCGTTTCTACCACGGGTATGATCAGCCGTGAGTTGTTTGAATATCGTGCTGCCATGAACCAAGGCCACGAACGCGATTTCCTGACGGTTGGCAGCATGGGGCATGCTTCCCAGATCGCTTTGGGTATTGCCCTCGCACAACCTGATCGTCGTGTATGGTGTTTCGATGGCGATGGTGCTGCCATTATGCACATGGGTAGCATGGCCATAGTAGCCAATAAGGCTCCCAAGAACTATGTTCATGTGGTATTCAATAATGGAGCTCACGACAGCGTGGGTGGCCAACCCACCGTCGGATTGAAGATTAACCTTCCTTGGGTTGCCAAAGCTGTGGGTTATAAAGCCACTGTTAGTGTAAGTAATAAAGAAGAGTTGAATGATGTGCTTGCTACCATCAATTCTCAACTTTCTACTAACGGAGGTCCAGTCTTGCTCGAAGTGAAAGTCAAGAAAGGAAATCGAAAAGACTTGGGCCGTCCAACTACTACTCCTATTCAAAACAAGGAAGCATTAATGGAATTCCTGAAAAAATGAGAATCGTAATTCTTTCAGACATCCATGCCAACGTGACGGCATTCAAATCGGTACTCAAAGACGTTGAGTCTTTGGGACAGGTTGATGCCGTTGCAATCCTTGGGGACTTGGTCAATTACGGCCCAAGGCCTAATGAAGTCATTGAGATGGTGAAGGATTTAGACAAACCATTGCTGGTGA
>Ga0265301_10002074_pt1 | contig 24201 bp, 37 predicted proteins | sample AusTroGonzalo_MG_2_FD_193488 | JGI IMG/M metagenome (GOLD analysis project Ga0265301, IMG submission 193488) | Bovine rumen microbial communities from tropical cattle in Woodstock, Queensland, Australia - Gonzalo_04 | ecosystem: Host-associated > Mammals > Digestive system > Stomach > Rumen ... | reverse complement strand
CCTGTTGACCCGCACTGGACTTTTCCACCCGCCCGGGCAGGACCCGCACCCTGGGGCGGGGTTGCCGGGGTTGTCACAGGCACAACAGTCCACGCACGTTTCATTCGCTGGCCGTCCTGGCCAAAGCCGTCCCGTCTGAAACCCCAGCCCCCAAAAACGGGGTTAAAAACCCCATAACCCCATTTTAACCCCGTAGCAAAAATGCCAGCAAGTCAAGTGTTTATGCGGGTTTGCCCCAAAAACCCCGAAAAACCCCAACCCGCGCATTTACATCGGGGTTTGCTTCGCGCGCGTGTAATAAAAATATAATATATACATATATAGAACTATATTAAAGTCTCTGATTTTGTCGTCACCTTAACCCCGAAATCTGTCTATCGGGGTTTTTCGGGGTTTTCGGGGTTTCGCTAGTATTTATGCGGGTTTGTGCATATTTTAGCGGTGGGGTTTCGTGGGGTTTGAGCGGGGTTAGCCCCGGGGTTTCGGCCGGGGTTACCAGAAAACCCCACGATGGCCCCCTAATACACACGCGTTTTGATTGGGTATAAATCGTGTTGGGCTTCACGGGGTTTTCCTAAAAAAGCATTTTTGTGAAAAAATTATTTGACACAGGATTTATTCTAGCCTATATAGCGCTTGTGAGACGGGGACAGCCCAACTGGATAGGAGACACGGACATGACAAATTCAGAAAGATTCATCGAAGCCCATAAAACCGCAAAGAAGATTCGCGATTGTTTTAGCAGCTATCGCGGAGCCTTTGCCTTTGCCCTTACGGAGATTTACGCTATGGAGAGGCAGGAAAAAATGACCGGCGCTTGGAATACCGTGCCCGATTGGTTTCAAGCGAAAAACGGCCTATCGGCATACGCTTTCAACAACAAACAAATTGTTGGCGAAACAGAGAAAGCCCTGAAGGTTCGCACAGCCGTTAATTGGGATAACGGGCTGTCGATTATTAAAGAAGTATGGATCCCGAAGTCGGTTTGTAAGTGCGGCTTGCACGAGAGCGAACTCGGTGAATACGGCGCAAGGCCGTTTGAATACGAAATGATCGCCCGTTCCATCGATGACGGAATCGATTGCTTTGAATTTTCACACGACTACCTCGGCTGGGTAAAATCCTGCTGCGCATAAGGAGGAATGGACAATGAAACACAAGCACAGCTACAACGTGTGGCTTGCCGCTGCGCTTATCGACCTGCGTGATACGGCTATAGCGTACAAAGCCGCGTTAGCCGAACAGACACAATTGCATGCGCTAAAATCTGAGATGGATGCGCTGTATTACCGCGCGGACTGTTTCGACCGCGGGAAGCCCGCGAATACCTTTGGTAGACGGCGCTATTTAGCCGTCGCGCGTGGGCGCATCTCAGCGCAGTATTACGAATGCGGTGAACGCCTTCACGCGCTCCGTGACGTCCAACGGCTACAGGAGCATCTTATTGAGCATGCTATCGCGGTGCATTATGCGCGTATTGCAAAGCGCTGGGATGTAGACAAGTTCGCCGTGTGGTACGTGGAAGACATGCGCCGCGATTACGCATTTCTGGCCAAGGCTGCCGCCGGGGCTCCGCTTCCAGTATCAGAGTACCGGCTTACTGAGTGCCGCACTGAGAGCGACCCTTGGCTCGGAGTGAAGCGATGATACCACTCGAAACAATCGACCGCGTTATGCAGAACGCGCTACAGCGGGCGCTCGCTGGCCTCGATAACGTGGACGAACGTATAGAAATGGAATTTATCCTTGGTCAGTTTTATGCGGGTTATACCGACAAAGACGAGGTTGCACGCGGCATTATCGTGCAGCTTCGGGTGCACCGGGCTGCGCAGCATAGGCACTACTGGGCGCTGGCCGCTAATAAGGAGACATGGAAATGCCTGACAAAACGTACGGAATAAACTCAGTACTCTTGGACAGTCTTAAGCTGGAGGAGCCTCTACTCGACATCGACCGGCTGGTGCGTGCTAAAGACCCGACTGAGTTGCTAATTGTAATTTACCCCGAGGTAAAACGTATCCGAAGCAAATACAAAGACCGGTCAATCTGTAGTCGCACCCTTGACAACTTACGAGCTGACCTCGCCCATTTGCACGAGCAAATCCTGTTCTGTTTTGACTATAACGGCTGCGCGATGCGTCCGGCGCGGCCCTGTGCGACGTACCTACCGTATCGGGTACAGGAGACGATCGACGCGGCCATGCGCCTATTAGACCTCGCCAATGAGCTTCTACCCGTTAGCCTCGATAAATTGATCCTCGACTTGACACATGAACCGGACCCGTGCTAAAAGCACGACGCCGACCCGATTGCAAGCGGGATGATCTGCGGGAGCTTGTCCGAGTCCGCCCGCAGATCCATCGGCATTTTCAACAAGGAAGTGACACGGATAATGGACGCGGCACATGACAGACTTAGACCTATTCAGTAAATACCCTGTTACCCTTTTCGCGAATTGTCAGCGCAGGGATACAGCACGGCGCACCACGTTGGCCGACTATCTGCGCGCCGTCGGGAGTGCAGCACCGCTCCCCGCAGACAAGACATGCGCCCCGGCTTGGGCACTGTGTAACGACACCGGCACGAGCGACGGCCGCCCCAACGGCATCGTACAGCTTGACTTCGACCATGTGACAGACGTCCCCGGGCTGCGCGAAGCGCTCGCCGGATATGGTGGATTTTTGGCTGTTGTCCGGACGTTCAGCGGGCACGGGCTCGTTGCTTTAGGGTGTGTTGGCCCGCGAATAGCCGCAGACATAGGCGCGATCAAGCGGCTTATATACGCGCCCTTGCGCGTCTATCTGCACGACTGCGGATATGACGACGGCACACACTATACGCTTGATCCGGCTTGCGCCAAACCGTGCCAGTTGCGTTTTGAGAGCCGCGACAGGGAACTGTGGACGGTGAGCGCGCCCTGTCGCCTCTGTGCAGATCCCGAAGAGGACGGCGTGCTACTTGCGCACCCTGTCTCGTGGCTCGCCGAGGCGCTCCGCCCCGGTGAGAGCGTGGCCCCGGCCGGACTGGCCGCAGCGCTCGCTTGCGTATCGATGGCGGCGAATTTGCGGTCGCGTATGGCCGCCGGGGCGGGTGCGTATGCGGCGCGGGCGTTTTGCGTCGTGATAGGTGCGCCGGGAAGCCGCAAAACGACGCTCATGGACGCCGTGCAAGACACTGCACGGATGCTCGGTGTGACTGTGAGTGACCCAAAGAACGCCCCTACGCTTCGCGAGCATATCCTCGCCTGCGGATGCGACGAGATTGTCGAACAGACACCGACGGGTAAGCGGCAGACGGTCAAGCTCATAGAACGCACCGACCGCGCGGCGGACCCGTTGATCGTCTGCATCGACGAAGCTGGCCAGCGGCTGCGGACACGTGTACAGGACGAATCGTGCGGTTCGATGGCGGCAATGCTTAGGCAGTGCAACGGCGATCGGATAACGCTTGAAGGCACGGTCAAACAGGAAAAAAAGGGCTCGTACCGCGTTCCCGCGCACGTAAGCGCGCTGCTCGCTACGACCCCGGCGCAATGGGCAGAATACGTCGGGGCCACCGGACAACAAAATGGCGAGCAGCGGCGCATGATCGAGCTCTGGCAGGACAGCGAGCAGCGCGATATGTTCGCCGGGGCTCCGGCAGCACCGGACAGTGAGACCATCCTGGAGCTCCTGCGTAGGCTGCAGGCGGTCGGCGAAATCTGGACGGACAGCGCGGTTGTCTTTGAGCCCGAGCCCTCCGCGCGCGCAGCGTTCCGTGCAGCTGCTGCGTGGCTCGCCGGGTATGGCGTGGACGAGGCCTCTGCGCACTCCCTTGTGATGTGCTACGCGACGCTCTGCGCCGGCCTGCGTGCAAGTTTGGACGGCCGTTCGGTGCTCACCGTGGACGACCTCGGGGCGTGCCTGTGTGTCTTGCGGCGTGTGATGGACGCTCGGGCAAGACTGGCCAGTGAATGCGAGCGGGCACAGGCCGCTGCATATAAACCCGACGGCGCTGTCTGGAGCGAGATTCTGGCATGGGTTGAACGCACCCCGCGCCGTGACAAGGTGTTGGAGAAGATCGCCCGCAGACCGCCGCAGTATCGCAAGGTCTACGACGAGATGGTCGCCCAACGCGCCATCGTCTGCGCTAAGGACGACGCGACCGGTAAGTACGTGTTACGCGTTACGACCGCCGAAGAGCTGGAACGCTGTGAGGAGCAGACCGACGTACGCAGAGCAGCTGTGACACAAGAGACGCGGCAGATTCAGACCCAGCGGCAGGCATACGCTGACTGCTCGGACGAAGATAGAGAGGCCCGTGTACTGGCCTACATAGAGCGATGGCGGATGGACAATGCACTCACCGAGGGGAATCGGAATATTGCTATGAATAAACTGGCCTGGAGCATGCAGAACGCAGGCATGTGGGACGCGGTTGCGCGGGCAGTATTTGACGCGATAGCGTCTAATTCTGGCCTCGGAAGCGCCGAAATCCGCACGCTAATGCGGGAACGAAAAAAATCTAAAAAATCGTAAAAAATTATTTGACACGTGATTAATACATGTGTATATAGAACGTGTGAGGCGCGCAAAAGGTAAAAAGCCCGCCGGGAGCTTGCAAACAATAAGGAGACGCGGACATGCTAGAGATTCTAAATGAGAACGGACTACATAATTACTGCCCTGAAATGGGTGAAAAGACCCCCGGCGGCTGCATTTTTAAAGCGCGCCTTGGCTTTTACGGCAAACACTGGTTTTTGGAGTCGTTGAACGGTCAGACGTTAAAAGGTCGCGGAATTGTTGATGAAGGCGACGGGGAGTATCGCGTAACAATGGCCGCTTTTGAAAAAATTTGCAAAGAGTACCCGGTTAAACAGGAATGCTTTTTGGACTAGGGAGCAAAACCGAGGAGGAAATAGACGATGACAACAAATGGGAAAATTAAGTCTGGCAGACCGCTCACGGTGCACCCCGGGGAGCGGTACGGGATGCTGACCGTGATCGTGCGTGTCGAGGATGGCCCGCGCAGACAGGTGCGGTACCTGTGCCGGTGCGACTGCGGACGTCAGTGTGTTGTCCGCGCCGGTGCACTCAGGACGGGCAATCAGCGTTCGTGCGGATGCCTGCGCCGGGCGCGCATGCGGGCGGCGGCCCGTGCGGCCGCGCAAATCACCGAGCTAATGGTTGGGGGAGACAATGAAAGCAACAGTTGATGCATCTTCTCTCGCAAGAATATTGCGCGGTTTGAAGCTGGGCGACGCCCGGATAAAACTCGAAAAGGGACAGAAAAAAGAGGACGCCGTGAGCGTCGCTATCTGTGCACAGAATAACCGCCTCCGCGTTCAGCTAGCGACCTCCGACACCGTGCTAACAGGGTACGACAGCGCGAAAAAGTGCTGGGACAGTGACGTAGCCCGCTACACAGTGACTGCGGAGATATACGCGCAAGTCATCGAGGAGGGGGCGTATCAGCTTAGCTTCGAGGCTGCGAAGAAAATCGCGAAATCCTGCACGTGTGGAAACGTTGAGCTTTACGCGGACAGAAACCGCGTGGAAATCACGCAAGGCAAACGAAAGTCCGCTGTTGCAGCGCAACGCGGCAAGATGGTTAGCTTTCCCGAAATCGGCGCTGACGCTATTGTGCCACGGGATGCCTTGCGCGGTGTCATTGGCTCGCACGCCGCGCCGGACGATACGCGGAGCTGCCTACATCAATGGGTTGCGGTAGAGCAGAGATCGACCGGGACGACCGTGTCATGGACGGACGGTACGCAGATGCACTGGCAGGCACTTGATCCGGATCTGCCCGGTGACCGCATACTCATCCCGCTGTTCGCTATCGAATGTCTCGAAGCGCTTAAATCTTCCGAGAACGCCGTAGAATGCACCCCTACCGGTATTCAGTGCGGCAGCTGCTGTGTGACGTATCTGGAACAGGTGCCAAACTACTCCCACACGTTAGACGTCGTACAGCAGGCAGAGCGTGCGTCTGGATACACCGAGGTCAAGACAACGTGCAAGGATCTTCGAGCAATGCTCAAACAACTTTCGTCCTGCATGGATGACGAAGTCGTTCTGTCAGCCACCGATGACCGGCTGCGCATGCTAACCTATGACGACCGCGGCTGGTTCCGCCGGAAAACATGCTGGGAAATGTGCCCCCGCGCGGAAACCTGGGTGGACGCTGACGTAGACCGTCCGTTCGGTGCCGTCGGGCTGAACGCCGCAAGGTTCAAGCGCGCAATCGGCAGCTATTCAGGCGTACTGACGCTGCGCGTACTGGACGCTGATAGCCCGATTTTCATGGATATAGAGAATTCCGGCATCAGAACGGTTCTGATGCCATTACGCCCGTCGTTCAAACGAACGACGATTGACTAAACCGCCCCGGCGGGCAAAAGAGGGATAATACATGGGAACTACAGTAAAATTGCGAAACGTCCGCATCACATTTCCACACATCGGCGTCCCCGATAAGTACGGCAAGTACTCCGTTGGCGTGCTTGTGCCAAAAGGCAGCCCTGCGCATAACATGCTCATGCAGAAGCTCCGCGAAGCCTGGTCGGCCGCATCCGACACCTTCGGGCGCGCGTTATTTGAGCCAAACCCGACAAACGCGCGGCTACTGCGTGCCGCCTATATCAAGGACGGCGATGGTGAGGACGCCAAGGGGCGACCGCTCCCAGAGTGGATGCGCGGATGCCTGCAATTCGGCGTCGCATCATCCAAGCCGGGCGTCGTGGTAGACGCGAATTTTGAGCCGGTCAGCCCGAGCGACCCGGATCTGCTCTACACGGGGCAGCTGTGCCACGTTAGCCTTGACCTGGCTGCCTTCAATAACCAGGAATCACACAACTCGGGGTTCTCCCGTTACCTGCGCTCTGTCGTAGTGCTGGGTGGCGGCGAACGAATCGTCACACAGAGCGGTCAATTTACGGATGCCGTCGAAGAGTGGTCAGAGGAGGATTAAATCATGGATCTACGCATTATGATAGACATTTCCGAGCGTTTTGAAGCAGCACTCACCGGTATCGCGGAGGCGTTAAAAGATCACACACCCGCGCAGGCCGTTTGCGCGGCCCCTGAGCCCGCGCCGAAGCCCGAGGCACCCGTTATACCGCCAGCGATTGAAGTCGCTGAGCCAGCCGTCCTAGAGCCGCAGGAAACGGCCATCACCGAAACACCGGCAAACGACGACGCACCAGCCGTCGAACCTGTCCCGGAAAAGCCCAAAAAGAAAAAGGCCTCAAAAAAGCCCGTAGAAGCCCCTGAGCCTGCGCCGGAGCCTGGGGCACCCGTTACACGGCCGACACCCGAACTGGCCGCCACAGCACCCACAGCGGCGCAGGAAACGGCAAAATCCGACAGCGACCCCATGGCGGGGATGACCGTTGTCGATGCCGTACAGGCATTGGTGAGTGAGATTCAGGACAAGGGGATCGACATGGCCTCCGTGAACGCCCGTGTACGCGCGAAAGCAAACGAAATCGGGCTGACCTACGCGTCGGCTGCATGCCTGATTAAAGCCATCGGATATGTGGAAGCCCGCCGAGTAGCCCTTGGCGAAAAGTAACTACGACGCCCGCAGAAATGCGGGCAAAAAGGAGACCGGACACATGACAACAAATAGCGTTTACAGCCTATCCCCAAGCGCCGCAGCCCGTTGGTGTGCATGCCCCGGGAGCGAGCACATTATCCGGCAGCTTCCCCGTCTGCCGTCTACACCCGCAGCTGAGGAGGGCACACTTGCGCATAAATTCGCCGCGTGGATGCTGGCATGCACCTTGCGCGACATGACGGACGTCGAACCCGTCCAGGGCATGCCAGAGGAGCCGGAGCACGCGCTGGCCAAAGAGGATATGCTTAACGCCGCGCAGACCTATGCAGACGCGATTTTCGCAAAGATTTGCGAGGTTTTCGGCGCGTTTGATCCGAAGAACAGTAGCTACGACATCGAAGCCCCGTGCGAGCTCAACACGCCGAACGTATGCCTGCACGGACGTCTCGATTTTGCAGCATACTACCGCGACAAAGCTCTGATTGTGGCAGATTTCAAGTACGGTGGCTCGCCCGTCCCGGTGAAAGACAATCCGCAGCTGCTCGCCTATGCCGCTTGCCTTGCGGACGACTGCATACGGAAAATCGGACAGCTCCCGCCACGCATTATCATCGGTATCGTTCAGCCCCGCTCTGAGATTGCCGACTTCGGTGACTGCGGCGGGGCGATGTGGTACGAATACGATAGCAAGGGCTTCGTGGAGAAATCCCGCTGGCTAAAGATGAACGCGGCGAAGGCTTGCCACGCGGATGATAAGACCGAGCGCGAACCCGGTGACCACTGCAAATACTGCCCCGCGCGTAGTGTGTGCCGCGCCGCAATCGGCCAGAAGCTACTGCTCGCCGGTATCGCGGCAGGCGAGGCGCAGATGCATGAGGACGCTACAAACGAGCAGATCGGCGCGTGGTTGACCGCGCTAAAGGATATGGACGCCGTGAGGGAAGACCTGGTGAGAATCGCGAAGGCAAGAATCGAGAAAGGCGAAAGCGTCCCCGGATGGCGCACACAAGCAAGGCGTGGACGTATCTGGTCGCAGGATATCCGCGAGGCAGACGGTGGCGTCGAGGGGCAAGCCCGAGCATTGGCGGAACGTCTCGGCGCTACCCCCGAAGATTTCATCGCGCAGGCGTTAAAGTCCCCGGCACAGATGGCCAAGACTATGCCTAAAGAGTCGCTCGCCGGAGTAACCGAAGAGACCGCAACGACGGCACTGGTTAGCACAGGGGGGAAGTGATGCCGCGATATGTAATCGACATCGAAACGACCAGCGCATGTGACCTGCCGAGCTGCGGTGCCGAGAAATACGCACGAGATCCCACGACACGGATTCTTTGCACCGCTTGGGACGACGCCGACAGCCCGTTCCCAGACGGGCCAAAAATTTGGCGGTGCGATCGTGAGCCTACCCCATGCGGGCTATTCCAAGCGTTGCTCGAAGCGGAGCTGCTGATTGCGCATAACGCGCAATTTGAGCGCAGCGTTATCGGGCAGCTTTGCCCGCCGCTAAAAGAGGCCTCCCGCTGGGCCGATAGCGCGATGCTCTGCGGCGCGGCAGGCCGTCCGCACGCCCTGCGGGAGGCGTGCTATTCGCTCTGCCTGCCGGACAACCTCGAAAAAGACGCACGCGGAAAGCGGCTGCTCAATATGTTCAGCGTGCAATCGTCGCGGCTGTACATAGGCGGGCCGGAGGCCAATCCGCAGGCGTTCGATGAGCTGTGCGAGTACTGTCGGCAAGATGTGCGTGCAGAACGCGCCGTTTGGTGCGCGCTCGCACCGCGCTTCTATGACAGCCTGCTGCGCCGACAGTGGGAGATGGACTGCGCCGTGAACGACGCGGGCATACCCATCGACGTGGACGAAATACGGGGGGCCAAAGCCATCTACGAGTATTTACAGGAAGAGGCCGAATGCGCGGCTACCGAACTTACCGACGGCGCGGCGCTTAGGTCTACACCGGCACTTCGGGAATGGACCGCCAAACAGGGCTGGCCGCTCGACAGTTTCGCCCGCGATGCCGTGGACGAAGCGCTCGCTGATGATCTGCAGTGCTCCACTCATCCAAAGGTCGAGCAGCTCTTGCGGCTGCGCAAAGCCGCGTGCGGGACGGCAGGAAAAAAATTCGACGCGTTCCTGAGCCGTGCTTGCAATGACGGCCGGATACGCGGTGCACTGATGGCGCGTGTAGCGCATACGGGACGCTACGCAGGCCGTGGCATTCAACCACAAAATCTGCCACGCGGGTTCGCCGACCCGGCAATGCTGTCTTTTACGCGACGCGCTGCGCACCTCGGCGCTACAGACCTGCGAAACGGCGTCGAAATGATGCACTTAATTGCAGACGGGCAAGAGTGCGATGCGCTCGCAAGCCTGTGCCGGGATGCGATCTGTGCCCCGGGCGGCAAGGTCTTTGTGGTGGCCGATTATAGCGCTGTCGAGGCGCGCGTGCTAGCGTGGCTTGCAGGTGAGCGGTGGGTGAACGATATCTTCGCCGGTGACGGGAAGATCTACGAGCGAACCGCCGCCGCGATGTACCGCAAGAGCATTGACGCTATCGATAAGCATGAGCGCATGGCCGGGAAAATCGCAACGCTCGCCCTCGGATACGGCGGAGGCGTTGGCGCGCTGCAGCGTTTCGCGGCTGCCTATGGTGTGCGCTGGACGGACGCCGAAGCGCAGGTTATCGTCGATAGCTGGCGCGCGTCCAGGCCCAAGACGCTTGCGCTGTGGCGGTCGGTGAACGACGCGTTTGTACGCGCCGTGAATGAAGATAAATGCTTCGTTGTAGGCGTCGGCGAGACCTCGCTCGTGCGCATCCGCCGCACCACGCTTGCGGGGCGTCGTGTTGTGATGATGGAGCTACCGAGCGGCCGGCGTATCGTCTACTGGGAGCCAATAATAGACCCGGAAAACGGCGAGATTGCTGTGGAAACATACGGGTCGGCAAATTCAGCCATACCGGCGAAGGCAAAGAACGCCGGGATGACACGTGTCTACGGCGGGCTGCTCGCAGAGAATCTCACACAGGCCGTTGCATTCGATTTGCTGCTGGGCGCGTTGCTCGAAATCCATGAGCGGTACGCCGGACGTTGTCAGGTCGTTATGCACATTCACGACGAGATTGTTGCAGAATGCGCAGAACAGGACGCCGAATTTGTGCAGCAAGCCATCCGAACAGCGATGGAGCGCGTTCCTGAGTGGGGGCGCGGGCTGCGTCTTAACGCAGAGCCAGAAATTATGGGGAGATACAAGAAATGATCATGATCAAGCTAACTATACAGGAGAAAAGCAATGATTTGGCATGACGTATCGGAACTGCCAAAAGAGGGCAGCCTGTGCATACTAGAAGAATCCGGCAATAACGGGGAACTGAGTTATCGCATGGCGCGGTATGTACCGTCGCACGGTAAGAAATACCCCTGGAAGCTTGAGAAAGGGACTTATACGGACGGCGCGTGCGTAACTCGATGGATGAGCATGAACTCAATATTACAGGAATGCGCGCAGATTGGGCAATGGCCGACGCGTACTTTCGACGCGTCTGATTGGCGCGATCGGTTGTGCATTGAATACTATCAACTGTGTGACAGAATAGACAAAATCGAGCGGCAGCTGAATGTTAAAGTCTTCACGGATGACGCGTTAGAGTTGCTGTTTGAGCAGCGCGGGTACATGTTAAAGTACAAAGATGTTTTATTTAGGCGTATCTGTGACTTTGGGATAGACATGTACAGGGATGACCGATGGCAAGAATCCTAACCGCTGAACAATGCGGCGTGACGAAGAGGTATTGGAAATGATCATGATCAAGCTAATCGTTGGGACGTGTATCGGCTGGGCAATCGGCGACCTATTGCGCCGTGGATTTCTCGATTGGTGGAGGGACGATAAATGAGCGAAAAAAGACAACCTGGCAGCTCGCGATGGATAGCCGAAGAACTCGGAATCTCAGTGGACGCTGTTCGCGGTGCGTTAAATCGTGCCTACTACAAGCCCCGTAAGAATCCAGCTGTGTACGCGCTGCTGTGTGACTACATGGAGCTCGACACAGAACGTCGCGGTGTATGGAGGCGTAGATCATGAGATGCCGTACATATCCAGGATATTACCGGCGCGTTCGGAAGCTACACCGGATAGCGCCTCGCGTTCGTGTGTATCGCTACGGCAGATCCAACGGCGTTGAGGTCTATACCGCACGACCAAAGCGGCGTAACGTGGATTATCCTGGCGTTATCTGCTTCGAGCTTACACTTGGCGAGGCGTTATGCTGGTCGGGGAGGCTGAAATGCGTACCCTAACCGCTGAACAATGCGACGTGATAGCGCAGATCGTAGACCGCCCCAAGCTCGCTCTGTGGGCTGACATGGGCGCGGGCAAGACTGCGATAACACTGCACGCAATCGCCGAGCTGCTGCGGCTGGGAATGATAACGCGCGCCGTGGTTGTGGCTCCCCGCGCCGTCGCCGATAGCACATGGCGACAAGAGGCTGCGCTATGGCCGCACACGTCGCAGTTGCGCGTCGTGACGCTGCGCGGTGACAAACGTGAGCGCAAATGGCAGGCGGCGCAGCCTGCCGACGTGTACTGCATCGGTCGCGATGCGCTGGCTGTTCCCGGGGCGCGCCGTGGCTGCATTGCCTCCGAAGACCTGCTCGCGCTTGCTGTATGCCCGGGGCGGACACTGCTGGTCGTGGACGAGGCGAGCTCGATCAAAAATTCTGCATCTGCGCGGTTCCGTGCGCTTGCGTGGTTCCCCTGGGGCCGCGTACTGGAGCTGACCGGGACACCGGCCCCGCAGGGCATCGCGGATATCTGGCCGCAGATCTATCTGTTAGACCGGGGGCAGAGCCTTGGAAAGACTATCACGGCATTTCGCCGCCAGTACATGCGACGCAAAGCGTGCGGCTTTGGCTTTGAGGAAGTTCCCGGGGCACGCAATTCCGCGCTCGAGGCCGTCCGGCATCTTGTGCTCAGATTGGAAGCTCCGCCGCCGTGCGCTGTCACGTATAGGGACGTTTATGCCGAAATGCACGCGCCGGAACTTGACGCTTATCGGCAATTCAAGCGGGATATGGTGGCCGAGATCCAAGGAAAGGAGATAACCGCCGTGTCTGCCGGTGCGCTCGTGGCCAAGCTCGCCGCGTGGGCGAGCGGAGGGCAGTATTACACGACCGACACCCGCGATACGCTTCGCCCGCACTACCGCAAGCGGGAGGCGCTCGCACGGCTGCTTACGCTTGAAACCGGGCCGCACCTTGTATTCTACTGGTTCAACTTCTCGATTGACGATATCAAAGCCGCCGCACGCACGGCGCGTAAGCGCTTTGCGTGTTTCGATGCGAAGCACCCGGAAATCGTAGACGCATGGAACGCCGGGCGGATTGACGTACTGGCAGCGCATCCGCAGTCCGCAGGAATGGGCTTGAATCTACAGCGCGGCGGGCATAAAATCGTCTGGCTGACGTGCCCGTGGAGCTCGGAACTGTGGTTACAGGCCGTCGCAAGGCTCGCCAGGCGTGGCCAAACGCACGATGTGGCGGTCACCAGGATAATCACACCGGGAACGATTGACGAACGAATTTCGCATGTACTAGGCGGCAAGATCGACGCCCAGCGTTTAATTCTTGACGAACTCAGAGGAGGTTAAGGTGAGAAAACTTTTTGTTTCTTTGTTTGCCCTGCTATTGCCGAGCCATGCGCTGGCCGGCGATATAACGGATTGGCTAAGCGTGGACACCTACTTGCGTGCGAGGGCGCTGTCTTCGCTAAACGGCGGCCAATCCGGGGCGCTTGGAAATTCGACGTTACTAGGACGTTTGATGAATGAAAGCACTAAGCTTCAGGTCGATGCCGAAGCACACCCAATGCAGGACGTCCTCGCGCATATCCGGCTCGAAGGTGAGACGTTCAAGGGCGCTGACACGAATTTCGGGTCTCTCGCAAAGCTGGTATTGACCCAGACGTATGTTCAGATAGACAACTGTCTCACAGACGGGCTGTCCATCCGCGTTGGGTCGGCAGACTATTTGATGGGCGTCATGCAATATTACGACTTGAAACCCGGCAGAGTTTTGCTAGAGACCTACGGAATCCGCGCGGATTATTCAGTTGGAGACGTTAGATTAACCGCTGCGCTAGGTGATTCTGGCTATATCAGACTTCGAGACAATTACGCGCCGTTAATCACCGGAGCCTTTGGAATATCCGGGACTACCACGTCCGGTGCAACGTTGTCCGTTGCTGCAGAGGTATTTGGCGAGCTGGAATCCCCAGACGGTGAGCGTGCGTCCACCGGGAACGCCGCATACAAGATCGTCGGCGGAGCCAAATGGCAAGGCGATGGCGTCGTAAAAAGAGCAGATACTTACGTCAATTTCGCTAGAGAGCTACCGGCGGTGGATAACACTCGCCGCGGCCTGCACAGCTTGACTGTCGGGCACGAGCTACAACTCGCGACCAGTGAACGGACTGAGCTAGGGCTCGGCGCTATGCTGTCTTGGTCGTTTTCTTCAGCGGATTTCAAGCAGGCGAGTACGGACAATTCTGTCAGATTTTCGCCGCTTATCCGAATGGAAATAGCGCCGACAGACCTGCTACACACACACTCGTGGAATCCGCGTATTCCGTGCAATATGCCTATAACGGGGGCCCGCAGGACGGCTCAGACGTGTTGCACATTTGGCAGGGGAAGGTCGGACTGGTTCTGTCCCCCAAGGGCCTCGGATTACTTACGCGTCCGCACCTAAGGCTGCTATACGGAGCACAGTTTTGCTCAGACGCGAATACAGATTGCGGTCAAAAGTCCGGAAAACAGTGGAAGCATGCCCTTTCTGCAGAATTTGAAATAAAATTTTAAAAGTTAAAAAAATTATTTGACACACGTTTTAAAAAGATTTATATAGACCGTGTTGGGCGACGATAGCCCGGCACGGACTTGACAGCATAGGAGGAACGGACAATGAGTACTCGGACGAACATTTTGGTAGAGACAAACGACGGCACGGTTTACAAATACTACATCCACTACGACGGTTATCCGGAGGGTGTGGGATGCAATCTGGTTGAATGGCTGGGCAAAGCCTATGCGGCGAGAAATGAGCGTCGCTTCTTTGCATGGAAGGCGCAGGTAGAGAAACAGGAGGTAAAGCCCGAGCCGACTTTGCAGGAAATGGTCTTCGCCGAGCTCAAAAAGCACTACCGCGACAACGTAAACGCGGGCCCCGGCGACCTGCTGGAGCCCGAGGATGCCTGCGACGATGGCGAGCCTAACGCCCTGCACAGTGACATCGAGTTTCTGTATTTCATCGACCTACGCGACCCAAACGAGGCCGTCCTTATCTGCCGGAACGTGCGAGATTACGGCTGGAAGCGGATTTACATCGAATCCGAGCAGTCGTACCGGGCGATAATTTGCGACATAAACGTAAATGGCGCAGTAATGGCGAGCTTTTCGTATAAATTTTAAAAAATATTAAAAAATTTATTTGGCACACGATTAAATCTTGTGTATATAGAGCACATGAACGGCGGGGAACGGTTCCCCGCTGGATTGGTGGAGGAACGGACATGAAAGTTTGGGCAAATGCGAGTTGGGTTGATATTGAAGTTGGACAGCGAGTTTTTATCGGACAATGCAGCAGCGGTCACACCGTGTTCGGCGAGCTCGGAACTTTTGTACGGGCGACAAAACGGCACTGCATCTTTCGCTCGGATTCAGGCTCGGAGGTTAAGACCCCGATAAATAACATAATGCAGACATCCGGCGGCTGGAATGAGGAGGGATGGTGGGTGTCTCTGCACACGGAGCGCGAATACATTCCCCGGCGGCCGGCTTATTGGAACGCGAAGAAACTTGAGCTTTGCTACAAATAGCAGGAGGAACGGATAATGGCATACGGGATTTTTTACGCACAGTGCGAAATCACGAAAAAGAACGGACGACTGCCGAGCGTCGAAGACGCTATCAAGCTGGCCGAACAGCGATTCGACAAATGCAGCCAGGACCCCTGCGAGATGTTCCACACGCTGGCAGATGCACAGGCGGCAAGTGGAGACAGGATATGGCTTGATCCAACAGGAGATAGGGCGTTGACTTGCGTTTTGTCACACGACTTGAAAATCGCCAAAAACATTCTGGAGAACGATTTGCTGCCACCATCACAATTTGATCCAGATTGGCCAAAGGAACACGAAATCGAAAAGCGAAAGTATGTGCGAGTGGAGGTTTGGGTCGATCATAAGATAATTGGTTGGGCTGATGACACGAATGGGAGCTACGAAACGGTATGATGAAATTCTTTGATGAAATCGACATTCACGATCTCAGGGATTTGCCGTCAAACTACAAATTCAAGGATCTAAACGACGAAGCGGAATTTTATGTAATCCGCACTTTTTATCCGGGAACAGACGACGGTAAAACTTGGACGTTTGAGTCGAAGTGGTTTGCAACAGAAGAAGATGCTGCGCATTATTTTAAAAAGGGTTGGTCATTTGACAAAGGAACTAAGCCAAAGGCAGACATTGTGAAAGTGAAGCTGACAATATCAAATCAAGTCAGGTTAATATAGGAAAAGTGGACGACAGGAGCATGGGCATGATGGAAATTTACGAGCTAACCGTATTGCAGTTAGACGCGATTGGGCGTGTGTGTGATTGCGCAACTGAGAACGAATCCGAATACATACGCTTTGTCGAATCTGAGATTAAAGGCGAGCATAACTGGGATAGAGACTTGGCTATGCTCAGCGTGCTGCACGATAACATCAGAGACCTGTATAAGCTAAGACGATACGACGACAATCGGCCATTCATTGTTAACTTTCACTGGGCAGACGAGATAAAGGCTGCACTCGGTAACGCCTTATCGTTCTACCTCGCAAAGAACATGAACATTCGAGATGAAACTGCAAACCTCGTTGTTATGCAGAACTTTCCGGATTTCGACAAGAGGGTTCGACACGAGACGAGTTATGTTTTTTATTACACGATACCAGAAAGAACGTACAAATACGTTCCGGATCCAGTATAGGGAGAACGAGCATTAGAAGGAGAATTGAACAATGGAAGACAAATATTACAAGCTAAACTTTTTTGCGGGTGCCAAACTCGGCGAGTATCCACAAGAAGAACTGCAAGCGTTTGTTTGCCCGGAGGATTACGACACGATAGACGATGCGCGGGTGGTCGCAGAGTATTGGATGGGCCGCAGCATGTTTGACTGCGTTCGGTGCGACGAGTACTGCGAGGATTCTTATGGAAGGGGAAATTATGACCTGAGCAAATCGGGTGTGTTTATCGGACAGAATGTTGACGGAAAAATTGCATGGAAGGAGCGTAAATGAAATACGCTGATTTCAAGAAAGCACTGGATGAATACTTTTTGCCAGACGACGAAATATTCCCTCATGCGAGCGGTAGTGTGGTCACATTTTACCACATCTATCACGGGCAATCTTGCGTGACAGTCGAAAAGGCAGAAAATGGGATTATTTCAGGATTGACAGTTATAGCCGTTCATCCAACTGGTAAACCACTTGAGGGCGACATCGAATAAAAGGAGCAACAAATGACAACCAAAATACACGTGAAATACAGAATGTCAGTGATGAAAGGCCAGCGGAACTTTTTTCAGGCACAGTTCGATGAACTCAAAACCGCCGAGGCTTTCGGTAGAAGTTGTGTGAGAGAGGAAAATTTCAACGACGAAGCCGGTGTATGGCCGCCGTCGCAGGGATATTATTTCAAGATCGAACGAGTGACCACGACTGTTAAGACGGAGTTTGTTTCGAGTACGAGCAACAATCAAAAGCTGAAAGCGCAGCTTGCTAAAGAGGTGTAACAATGGACTTTTTCGACACTGGATTTCTTACGCCGCACATAAACCTTGCGCTATTCATAGCATCCTGGATCATCGGAGTTATCGGAATATGCGCCGGGTTGCTATAGTAGCCGCGGCGGTCTTAATACTGGCAATCGTTGCGCTGTCGGTGTATGCTACGACGCTGTCCCGCAGGCTTGACGACGCCCGCAGGGCAGCCGCTGAGCAGACCGAACGTGCAGCGAAGGCCGAGCACAGAGCCGATGAGCTGCAGCAAGCGGCAGACGCACTCAGGGAGGCACAGGCACATGCAGACCGGACACGACAGGAAATCGCGCGGACACACGCGGATGTGCTATGGCGCATCGATGATATTATTGACAGCGGTGTTCTGGACGAGCGCGTGTGCGAGCTCGCCCGCGCTGCCTACGACAGCCTCGTGTGCGCCGCCGACGGTGACACCGTGCCCCCGGCCAGCACCGCCCATACGCCTTGAGACACAGGCCGACCTGCTCGCCGCATACGTCGATGCGCTCGCCGCATGGGCAGCCTGCAAGGTCGAAGTCGATAAAATTATTGAGTACTACAAGCTACTGGAGGGCAAATGATACCGCCTAAGATAATCGAACGCTACGGTGCAACCTGCCAGCGGAAACGTGGGGGATATGCACCGAAATTTGTTGTCGTGCACTATACCGGCGTCGCTAACACAAGCGCAGAAACGACCGCACGGGGCTTTAGCCGCAAGAACGCTAAGACCTCTGCGCACTACGTGGTGGACGACCACGAAATCTACATGTGCGCCGACGAATCCGTCGCGACCTGGCATGTGGGTGACGGCAAGCCAGACACTCGTTACGCCGGATGCCGTCACGCGGAACAGTGGCACGCTACAATCGATCCAGATGGCAAATTTAAGGGAAACTGCAATTCCATCGGAATCGAGCTGTGCGTTCACAAGGAAAACACAAACAGCAAGGCTGTGTCTGACCTAGACTGGACTATTCTGCAGGCAGAACTTGAGCTTGCCGCTCAATTAATCGCATGGATCTGCTTGCGGCGCAGGATATCTACGCGGCGCGTGCTACGGCACTACGACGCCACTGGCAAGCCGTGTCCTCGTCCGCTCGTTACGATGCCGCACGATCCAGATGATTCCAGGGACGAGTTATGGTGCACGTTTAAACGCAGGATACAGGAGATAATCGATGCAAACGCCTGAGCATAGAATAGCCGCCGCCCTGGTCAGTGCGGCCAAAGAAGAACACGTCTACCTGCGGAAATGCCACTGGGAGGGACGTATGGGCGCGCCGGATTACATCGCGCTTATGCATGGCCGCGCTTTTTTCATCGAGACGAAAGCCCCCGGTGAACGCCCCCGGCCGTCGCAACGTGTAGAGTTTGACCGTATCCGCACCGAAGGATGCTGCCCGGTTATCGTCGTGGATTCCGTCGATACGGCCAGGGCAGTTATTATGTCGATATCCGTCGCACAGCCGCCTGTCTACCTATTCCCACAGGCGGACGACCTCGATGGGTTAGCTCGGAGGGAGCGCAATGCTTGAACGCGCCTTTATCTTTTTTATCGGCTTTCTCGGAGCGCTGATGCTACTCAGCGCGCTGATTTGTCTGGCTAGGGGGATTTATGCGGCTTTTTAAACTCGCGCTTATAGGGGCAGCTTTGGCCCCGCAAACGGCATTTTCAGAACCCGTATGCCAACCGTGGGCTTACAAGGCCGTCACAGAACGGGCAGCCGTTCGCGCCGAACGTGCTGGCCAATGGATAGGGGAGGCCGCGCAAGCACTGTACGACCTAGATCTTGAGCAGAAATGGCTTTATCTTATGCTTGAGGAAAGCGGCGGGAAAGTCCAAGTATGCTCCAACGTTGGCGCGTGCGGCCCGTGGCAGCTCACACAGGCAACGGCGCGGCGCTACGGCTGCACCGACCGAGCGGACCCGTACACGGCGACACTGGCTGCCGGTAGGTACATCCAGCATCTATTGGAAGTTTTCGACGGCGACGAACGGCGCGCCGTCATGGCATATAACATGGGCGGGGCGAACCTGCGGAAACACGGACCAACGAAAGCAGCTAAAGCGCTGGCCGAGCTTGTGACCTGTGCGTTTCGGGTCGATCCGCTTTTCTTGAGGAGCAAAGAACAATGAAGAATTCGGGGTATGTAATCGTCGAGGGCAATATCGGCGTAGGAAAATCTACATTTTCCGCGCTATTGGCTAGGGCGCTACAAGACAATGGCGTGCGGGCAGAATATCTTCCCGAACCGGATGAAACGACAAATCCGTTCCTGGCCGACTATTATGCCGACCCGGCTGGCAACGCGTATAAAATGCAGATGCACCTGCTTCACCAACGCTTTAAATCTACACGCTACGCACAGGCCGCGGCATTGGCTGGAAAGGGCTGGTACATCCTAGACCGCAGTTACTATGGGGATATCTGTTTCGCCAATGTGCAGGTTGCCGACGGGTACTTTAGCCCCGCAGAAATCCAGAGCTATCTGGATGCGCACCGCAATATGCGCGAATTTATCGAGCCCCCAACGTGTGCGATCTTCTTGAACGCTTTGCCAGAAACATGCCTGCGCCGGATAGCCGTGCGTAAACGTGAATGCGAGGCAGGTGTTCCCATCACCTACTTACAGGCCCTCGGCGGAGAGATCGACGAGCTGGCCAACGTACTGGTCGGACGGTGCCCCGTCTGGCAGTACGACTGGAACCCCGATCGCAACGAGACCGAGCAGCGGTTCAAAGCGCAGGAAATCGCGGGCGAGCTGCTCGCTCTTGACCGCGACGACTGGGATTTCTGAAACTTTTTTGTGGGGTTGAATACTGCCGTTTCATTACGGTAGCCGAAAAGGCAACAAAATAGAGTGGTCAATCTTTATCTGACGACACGCTGACCGAGATATCCCCCTTTTTTGCCTCAATTTTGGCCCCGCGTAGCCAGCCGTTAGCGAGGGTTTTTTCCACTGTGCGCAGCACGATGTACGCTCCGGCTATCACCAAGCCGCCGATAACAACCGCACGCCGGATATCCTGCGGCAGCTCGCCGAAATCGACGACAACGCCGATAAGCAGAGCGAGCACGACGACGACAACGCACCAACGGTATGAGATGTACTTAGGAACACGCTTGTCCAAAATCGGCACCCCCACGCCGAAGATGATAATGAATGCCAGGACGATAATTGTTGCAATGTGAGCGGATATCACGGCTGTATTCTCACTCCACAATTATGCCGTGCGAATGAAGAAGACCGGACCAGAAGAACCGCCAGAGGCATAGACAAACCCCGTTAGCGCTACGTATGTGCCTGCGGGGATATATTCGCCCTCTTCCCAGGCATTTGTACTGGAGTTCCATTTGCACGTCTTAACCTGACTCGCACCGAAGGTTGCAGAGCCACCAGCAGATATGGTGTTCACATATCCGCCCTCCTTCCCAAGTACGCCAACTATCCCGCCGATAGGGACAACGAGGGGCCCTACAGAACTGTTTGGGGCCAAGCCGCTCAAGCCTCCGACAGACAATTCACCGGAAATGCTGCCTGAAGGTGCTGAAACACTACCGCTTGAGTCCAATGCGCCAACGTACATTGTGCCAGAAACCGAACCCGTTCCGTTCGAGCCAAATCCGGCTGAATGCGTGCCGTCCCCCGTGGAAAATCCGGTCTTATCCAGCCGTGTTGTTGTCGTACCGTCTGTAGAGGTTAGCTCGTCCGTAGCTATGGTGCCCGCAGACAAAGCGCCGGATACGCTGGCCGAACCGTACACGGTCAGCGTACCGTTCGTATTCCCAGCCGTGCCAAAAGATCCCGATAGCGCGAATAAGCTCGAAGCAGACAGCGCGCTCGATACGTCTACGCTATCAGCAGTAAGCTCGATCCTCGACTGTGTGTCTGCGATAAGCATTACCTCCGGGGCATGCCCTGAGCCATTGTAATTAGGGAAATTAAATGTAATAATCGGCCCGACTGCATTATAACTTACGACCGCTTTAAATTCCCAATCAGAGGTCAGTCCTGTTTCGCTAATTTCCAGACCGCCGCTATTAATGGTAATCCCGTCATCTATTCCGCATCCATTGTTGCCTCGGATAAAATCAGCAACTTGTAAGAATCCACCGATCCCAACGTCGCCAGTAAAGACTTTCGTCCCGAGAATTGATTGACTTTCCCCGCTTGTAGGATCTCCAGCTTTATACATCGACACAAATCTTTGCAGATCTGCAAGCGTTGCGCCGTCGCCGTAGACTGTAGAAGCAGACCCGGCTACATCTATGTTAATGTTGAATGGGAATCTAATGATTTGTGTCGGTGATGCGCTGGAAGGCAAGACAATTTCACTACCATCATCGCTCATTGCAGCAACAATAACGGCATCTGCGTCGCTCTGGCTTGCAAGTTTTCCGATGATACAAGCTGATTTTACTATTTGCGCTGCGCCGCTTGTATTCCCGAATCTTGCAACTATCTTTGCGGTGCTGTCTGTAGCACTACAAGAATCAATGGATCCGCTTGCGCCGTCATAGAATGATAGCGATTTGCCAGCAAGATCCGTCGCGTCTGTTGCCGCAGTTGTCGCCGTCTTCGCGCCTATAAACACTATCTGATTTGTCGCCGTTGCCGATGCGATTAATGACGCACCGGCTGGCGTAACAACGTTAATACTGAACGGGTTTGCCATGATGTTTTGCTCCTACCAAAAGACAACATCGTCGCTGTCTAAATCAGCATTTTTAGAAAACGCACGCTTTTTCCAGAATCTTCTTGTGTTCTTCCATTATTTCAAACCGAAGATTAACTCAGAAACGGGCGTATCCATACGCTTACTCCCTAACTATTGTTGGACGGATCCCAACCGATAACAAGATACTTGTTGGTCTCGCAGTAATAGAATTTATCGTTGTCGAACGTAGTTCCCTGCGTTCCAGCACCGGCGCATCTAAATAGATCTGTGTCCAAGAATCCCTTAAATCCATTGCCAGGAATAACTCCATAGGTTGCCAGATCCGCAGCTATTGACGCAACAGCAATTGGCGACCATGCGGCGATTGAACTCGATGATACACATGTATTAACAAAGTACGGATTTGCTGTGTAGTGAATTACATTTCTTGATGGAGCTGTCGAACTACTGCCATTAATCCACGTTCCATTTGATCTAGCTATGGCCGCTGTGCAATAAATGCTACCAATGTTTGATCCCGTACCCTCGTTGTTATATCCTGCTACATACGTGTAATTTCCTCCGCCGACAAACGTGCTCGTTCCCGATGTAAGTACCACACCCTCACCTTCGTAACTGCTAGACGGCTTTCTAAACATAACTGTTGCATAATTTGCATTGGACGCATCGTCAGACTCATGTGCAAGGTTGCCAAGAATCCTACCTGTTGCATAGATTGGAACGTTTGGCAGTCCGGGTATTGACGATCCGTGTGAGGCGGCTACCGCAACCGCCGTAGATGTGGCAAAAATGTAGTATTTATAATATGTACCACTGTCCGGCGCGTATGCCGCCGAACCATAGGAACCGCTGCTCGAATTATAATAGAACGATCCGCAGATCCTTGTTGCATCGCTTGGTATGAATGAGTTTTGTGTTGGATCTCCGAATACACTCTCCGATCCGCCAGGAATAATCGATATGCAGAGCCCCGTGTGCCGATTTGTAGACGATGGGGCAAGATTGGAACTATTAAAATTCTTTATTCCGTATACCCATCCAGCCGTGCCGAAATAACTCATGAATAGCTTGCAACCGCTGATTGTGTTAATAAAGAATAGCCCCGGCATATACTTCGGCGTGGTTTGCAGGCTTGGAATGTCTGTGTAATCGGTGAGGCTTGTGCTTTTTGTTGTGTCAAGCTGCCATCCACATCCGCAGTCAATCAGGCATTGAGCGCATTTCGTTAATAGAGTCTCGCTCCTTGACCGTCTGAGCGCGTCCGTTGTGCCAGTCGGGAACTCATCGGAGCCGCCCAACACATAACATGACCTCATCTTAAACCCCATAGAACCCTCCTTATGCATCAGCGGTCATTATTCCGCCGAACGAATCCATGTAGATCACATCGTCTGTTGTTGATGTCATTATGCCGCCAACAGGGATTTGTGTTATTGGCGGCGGAACTGGACCAACCGGCTCGCAAATCGCATCATTCTCACAATTTACAGATGGAATCCCGGCTTCAAGCGGTTGAACGTCAATGCTTAACTCTTCCGCCAACTCATAGTACACGATAGGTCTACTACCAAGCGGCGTCGCGCGAATAGCGATTGTGTACGCCTCGTCAAGTGTAAGCATGCGGCTGAAATCTACGCCATATATGCGGACATAAAACGCGAGCCGTGTATCCTCCTCAACCTCTGGAGCCCCAGGCGTTGATACCGGTAAGATTTCTACATCTGCAGCGAACAGTTTATATAGCGCTTCCAGTCTAGCATACGTCGGTTTATATTCACGCCATTGCCTCAGATACTCCACGAGTTCCGCAGTCGTCTGATCCGACTTTATAAGCGGGGCCTGCTCACTTATAAGAGCCGCGATAACAAGCTCACGCTGCGATTCCAACGCCTCCGGGCTATGCAAAACGTACCAACCCCACGCGATGCCAGCGCGATATACCGATGGGTCAACGTCCCAAACAGACGCCGCCACGAGCTGCAAAGCCCGCCAAACCTCGCCGAACGGCGTAGGATGCAGCCCGTAAGGCAGCACGTCCGCGTATGCGTCGAGTAGCCGCGTCATGGTACAACCTCCTCACCGTCTCCACCTATCGGCGGTTGGCTGTCCGTAGACACCCCCATGTACGTTAGTG
>Ga0265301_10002071_pt1 | contig 24227 bp, 16 predicted proteins | sample AusTroGonzalo_MG_2_FD_193488 | JGI IMG/M metagenome (GOLD analysis project Ga0265301, IMG submission 193488) | Bovine rumen microbial communities from tropical cattle in Woodstock, Queensland, Australia - Gonzalo_04 | ecosystem: Host-associated > Mammals > Digestive system > Stomach > Rumen ... | reverse complement strand
GAGTATGACCGCAAGATGAGAAGCAAGCCTAACAGCCGAGTTGGAAAGGCTTACATCAATCTTGCAGATGACTCGAAACGTGTTGCCATGTGGTGTGATGACTTGAAGAAGCGACTGCCCTTTGTCATCTTCATTGGCACCTATCCCATGCGCAAGCCCAAGGAGACAAGTGAAGAAGCTATGTGGCGCAGTCAGCAGCATGTGCAGCTGAATGGCCTTGATGTTCTTGACTTTGACCATGTCGAAGGCGATGTCCGCGAGGCATGGGCAACGGCCTTCAACAAACTCTCTGACGAGGACAAAGCAAGAATAGATCTTGTCTTCGTCAGCCCAGGCGGTAAAGGTCTCAAAGTTGTCTTTGAGGCTGACGAGAATGTAGGCAACCTTATCGACAATCAGATTGTGCTTAGTTCTAAGCTCGGTCTGGCAGTCGATGAAGCCTGCAAGGATGCCGCTCGCGGCACCTTCCTGACAACAAAGAACGACATTATTTTTATCAACGAAGAAAAACTATTCAATTATGAAAACCAAGCATTTTCTGAAAAGTATGCTGAGCAGTACCATCGTGGTAATTCTCAGCCCACTATTGACCTTAGTGTCTATTCTCCTTTATTTTCTGATACTCCCAATAGCAACGCTGTATCAGGTTCTGAACCCAGTCACGTCGAAGATGAACGACCGACTGATGGAAATGTTGAGGATTTAACCATCAGTTTTAACGGATGGTCGGGCGGTTGTCAGAAGCTAATCGAAGAACTTTATCGAGAGTCGGGAGTCCCCGGCTCCGATAAAGGCGACAAGAAGAAAAGCCGCCACACCGAGAGTCTGAAACTCGCAAGCGACCTGCTCATCGTAACAGGTCGTAATAAAGACCTCGTTGAGAAGATTGTCAAGGCTCAACCATGGGTGCAGGACATCATCAACGAGCGTGGTGAGGATGTTCACAAGACAGTGGAAGATGCAGACGCCAGTGTCCGTGAAAAGGAACGCAAGTTCGGTCCTGACGTAAAACCCTCGATTGCCTTCATGGCTGCTGTCAAGAGATTGCGCCTCGCTGAGCGAGGCAAGCAAGAAAGCGTCCGTGATGCCATCGACAGCAAGCTGGAAGATTGGGGTGGTCGCATCGAAGCAATGTTCGACACGTTTCCCTGTCTTCGTGAGGCTTGTCAAGATTTGCGCAAGGCTGCTTATCCTGCTGCTCTCTATACTTCAGCAGCGTTCTTCGGAACGGACATGACGCGCACATGGTGGCACTTTTGGCACCGCCCCGAGGAGGTGCGTCGCTTCAATTATTGCGTCATGGTCATTGGCGACCCGGGTACGGGTAAGTCGTTTGCAACGAGGTTGTTCAAACTGATTGCAGCACCGCTGATTGCTGCCGACAAGGTCGGCAACGATGCCGTGAATCGCTACAAGAAAGAACTGAAACGACTCGGCACTACGTCTGACAAGAACAAGAAAGAGGGCTTGACACCTCCTGACGTGGTTGTCAGAATCGTGGGCACCCGTACCTCTAACGGCGTGTTCATTGAGAACATGAACAAGGCCGTGGAGATGGTGAACAACGAGCCGTTCCATCTGCACCTGCTGACGTTTGACAGCGAACTTGATTCTGCAACGATGGCCTCGAAAGGTGGTCAGTGGATTGACAAGAGTGTGTTTGAGTTGAAGGCCTTCCACAATGAGGAGGATGACCAACACTACAAGAACAATGACGCTGTGGATGGTCCTTTCGAGGTGTTTTGGAACTTTGTCTATACGGGAACTCCGCTGAGCCTGCACCGCAAGGTGACGGAAAGGAATTTTGGTAGCGGCTTGTTCTCACGTCTGGGCGTAATACCATTCCCATCGTCAAACTTCAAGATGATGGAACTACGCAAACAGACGAAAGTGAACCAAGCCGCCGACGAGCTCTTGAAGACGTGGGCTTTCCGTCTTGATGGTGTCAAAGGCGAGCTGCCCTTGTGGCCTCTCGCAGAACATACCCATGCGTGGATGAGTGAGCGACTGGAGATAGCCGACTTCAACAACGACCGCGCAGACGAGCTCCTGTTGAAACGCGTACCGTACTATGGTGTGTGCGTAGCGACACCATTCATCCTCATGCGTCACTGGGATGAATGGGAGAAGAGCAAGACCTTCGAGATTGATGACAAAGACCGGGAGCTGTGCTCACTGGTCATGGAGATTCAACATGAATGTCAGCGGTACTACTTCGGCAAGCAGGCCGAAATGTACTTTGAGAACGAGGAACGTGACGCCGAAAATCGCAGGGTGAAAAGTTCGAAGTACGTGGACTGTTATGAGAGACTGCCCGAGGCGTTCAAACTCGAAACTTTCATGGAGACATACGGCCTCGACAATAAACATGCCGCCTACGTCATCATCAGTCGATTGAAGAAAAATGGCGCGATTGCCAACGACGGCAAGGGCGCTTACAAGAAGAAACAACAAAAATTACTTTAAGCAATGAACATCACAGACCATTTCACGCTCGAAGAACTTACAAATTCCAAGAGCCACCCCGAGGCAGTAAGACTGCCTAACAGCGCACAAGTCGAAAACCTCAAAAGGGTTTGCGGTTGGCTTGAAGTCCTGCGAAGAGTCTATAACACGCGTTATCAAAGCCCCGATGGAAAGGAACAGCCCATTATCATCAACAGCGGCTACCGCTGTCCGATGTTGAACAAGGCTGTCGGAGGGTCACCAAGTTCAAATCATCTGACAGGCTGCGCGGTTGATATCCATTGTCCCGGTGCAACGTATTACGAACGCGGCAAGGTCGCCATAAGGTACGCGACACTCCTTTTAGAGATTGCCGAGGTCAGGAAAGAGAACTTCGATGAGCTTATCATCGAACGCAAAGGTACCACATGGTGGATACACTTTGCAGTCAAAGAAAAGGCCAACCGAGGAAAGATTACTTGTATCACAGTTTGTTGAGGTCTCATTTCTGAACAATCAACCCCACCCCCTGTAAACATGGGGGCGGGGTTAATTTTGGTCTCAGTCTCATGGTCTCAATTTACTTCCCTTCAATAGCACCATATCGATGAAGTATCGCGGAAAAGGTGCTGGTGAGAAGCAGAAAGCGCGCATGTAAAAACTTTGCAACCGAGTTGCGTTTCCTCTGACGTTATTCCGTTGGCGGTTGTTGCTTCAGCAGTTGGCGGCAGCTTTCGATGATGTCGAGGAGCTCGTCCTTTGTCTCGGCTCGCAGCATCGCGATGCGTGTCTGTCGGAAGTTGGGAATACCCTTGAAGACGGGGGTAGCGGCGAGATGGCGACGGGTGTGGAGGATGGCACGCTTCTCGACAGCAAAGTCGGTATCGCCGGGCTTCCGGGTGAGGGACAGGCGTTCGATATTGATGCGCAGCTGGTCCTTGAGGATGTCGATTTTCTCATCGAGCGACAGTGGCTGGCGACTGAAGATCCAGGGGCAGCCGAAGGTGGCGCGACCTATCATGACGGCATCGACGCCGTAGCGGTCGAAGGCTGCATCGGCTTCGTCGAGCGAGGTGATGTCGCCGTTGCCTATTATAGGAATATGTATGCGCGGATTGCGTTTCACTTCGCCGATGAGCGTCCAGTCGGCCTGACCGGTGTACATCTGACTGCGGGTGCGACCATGAATGGTCAGGGCCTGTATGCCACGGTCCTGCAACTGCTCAGCGAGTTCTGTGATGATGAGTTGCTCATGGTTCCAGCCGAGACGTGTCTTGACGGTAACCGGCAGCTTGACGGCCTGCACCACCTTCTCGGTAATCTCCAGCAGCTTAGGAATGTTTTGCAGCATACCAGCACCGGCACCCTTGCCAGCCACCTTCTTAACAGGGCAGCCGAAGTTAAGGTCAATGAGGTTGGGACCAGCCTGTTCGACAATCTTGGCTGCCTCGACCATAGCATCGACATCGCGACCATAAATCTGTATGCCCACGGGGCGCTCCTCGTCGCTGATGGTCAGCTTGCGGACGGTGGAATTAACATCGCGGATAAGGGCCTCTGCGGAGACGAACTCCGTATAGACCATAGCGGCACCGAAACGCTTGCAGAGCATGCGGAAGCCAATGTCGGTGACATCCTCCATGGGCGCCAGAAACAGCGGGCGCTCGCCAAATTCTATATTTCCTATTTTCATATTTTTTAGAGGTGAGAGGTGAGAGGTGAGAGGTGAGGGGTGAGAGGTGAGGGGTGAGAGGTAATTCTTAACTCAGTAAATGGTAAGTGCCCCCGGCCAGCGGCTTGACAACGCCTTTCATCTCCAGTTGGAACAGGAGGGCTGTGAGCTGTCCGATGGGGATATTGGTCTTCACCGAGAGGATGTTCAGCTGCAGGTCGTTGGTCTGCTGCAACAAGCTGACGACAGTCTGTTCGTCGGGCATAAGCTCAGGGAAGAGCTGACGCTCAACGGCCTCCGTCTTCTGAGCAACGGTCTGCCAGCCCATGCTCTCGACGAAATCGTCGGCAGAGGTGATAAGGGCAGCTTTGTTGTCGCGTATCAGTCGGTTACAGCCCTCACTGTAAGGGGCACCGACGGCACCAGGAAAAGCGAAGACATCGCGACCATAGTCCTGGGCGACACGAGCGGTGATGAGCGCACCACCCTTATAAGCCGACTCGACGACAATGGAGGCGTCCGACATTCCGGCAATGATGCGGTTGCGCTGTCGGAAATTATTGGCGAAAGGCTCCGTCTGGCTCATATACTCCGTCAGCAGACCACCGTGGGTAGTCATTTCAACAGCCGTCTGGCGATGGTGGTTTGGATAGATGGTGTCCAGTCCGTGGGCCAGTACACCAACGGTGTCGAAACCACAGGCCAGCGACTCACGATGGGCACAGATATCAATGCCATAGGCCAGTCCGCTGACGACAAGAACATCAGGACAGAGCTCCTTCAGTCGGCTGACGAAACGGCGCGTGAGGTCTTGTCCATAGGCGGTACAGCGACGGGTACCGACAATGCCGACAACATGCTGTCGGTTCAAGTCAGCGTTTCCTTTATAATAAAGGACAAGGGGAGCATCGTCGCACTCACGCAGTCGGGTAGGATAATCAGCATCGTTGGGTGTCAGCGCAGAGATGTGATGTTTGGTAACGAACTCCATTTCAACGGCACTCCGTTTCAAGGCGTCGTCCCAATCCTTTAACGACGCAGCGAGACGCGGCGAGCAGTCGGCGATGATGTCGCCCACATCGCCACGATGCTCATAGACGGCCTGTGCGCTGCCCAGCTCACGATAGAGCTGTAGCGCCTGCTGAAGGCTGAAACCCGTCATGCGGGTCAGCGCCATTGTGTAATAGAGTTCCTGTTCGCTCATGACTGAATATATTTGGCAAAGGCCGCATCGTAGTCGGGGCTGTTGGCCAGCCGTCCGTTGACGATGCACACCAGCTCTACCTTGCCGCGAAAGCAGAGCTGTTCGTCGGCAGCACGGAAGATGTCGTGATGGAACACGTATTTGATGCCTTCCTTGGTGAGTCCCACACGCGAGATGAACTCATCGTCAGGACGCAGGGGTGTCTTGTATTGCAGGTTCATGCGGGCTACGACGGCATCAACGCCCTTGCGGTGCATCTCAGCAAACGAGAGGCCACACTCTTTGAGAAAGAGGTGGCGAGTATGCTCGCAATAGTGCAGATAGTTGGCATTGTTGACTATGCCCTCGATGTCGCACTCGTAGTCGCGAACTTGCATGCGGGTTTCAAAACAATAATTCATGAGGGAATGGAGTTAATGGGCAGATTGGGGTGACTTGAGGTATTCGTAACCGAAACGACAGCGCAGGCAGTCGCGACGATCGCAGTATTCTTTCTTCAGCTGGATAAGAGCCTGCGAGTCGCCTGCCGAGCGCACCTCCAGACCACACTGCTGCCACATGCGGATGATGTAGTTGTTCTCGGGCTTCAGCTGTTCCAAGAGGTCGAAGGCACGGTCGCACAGTTCCTCGCGCTGACGGTGACGGCCTACGGCAAAGAGCATTGGTATGGCCGTGTTGATCATCAGCAGGTTCAGCGAGCCGTAGCTGAGGTGCTTCTCGTTCTTGGCACTGAGCGAACCGAAGGTATAGTGCGTCTCCCAGTAGGGTGTCACCTGCGAGTGGAGCAGCGTCTTCAGATCGTTGACGGTCTGGCACTCGACGAGCGCACTGAGATTAAGCTTCTGCTGGTAATAGAGGTTGGCCAGCTGCGAGATGCGGATATGCGGGAAGTTCTGCGGACGCAGACGGAGGAAATTCCACCGACTGCTGTCCATAGGCTTCAGCGAGAACTTATGGGCCAGATACTGGTACTCGTTACGCAGACGAGCGAAATAGCCGTCGTTCAATGCATCCTGCTGGTAGTGAGCAGGAATGGTGTCGAGCTCCAACAGTCCGGCCTGCCCCATGAAGATGGCTTCTATCTGAAAAAGGTCGTCGCGATGGTGGCCAACGGCGCTGAGTGGCACGTTGTAGGCCCACTCCTCAAAGGCCTCGCCATTGATGCCGAAGCCATAGTTACGGGCCAAGGTGACGAAGAAGGCATCCTCCCACGAACCGTCCAACCGTTCGGCACGTCGGCAAATGTCCTCTGTTTTCCGTTCCAGACGCTCAGTCTGCAAGGCAGCCATCCATGAGTGGACGGTCAGTCGGCTGAGGTCGGGGATAATGCGATAGCAAGGCGGATACTGGTCGGTGTGCAGCAACTCCTCATAGTGCTCGCGGACAGAGGCCGGAATAGTGAGTTGCAGTTGTGGCAGATACTTTCCGTCGGCAGTCATCACATCGCGGTCGATGATTTCGCAGACATGCAGTACCACGTTGTTGTAGCGAGGGTCGCTGTCGTGACCATGCTGGTACCAGTCGCTGGCACGCAAGTGGATTTCAATATTGCCTACCCACAGGGTGTCGCCGATGCGCACCTTCGCATTGAAGAAGTCGGGCCCGGCGTTGCGGTTATGCAAGCCGGGATCAATGACTTCGACGGGGCGTCCGTCGGTTGTCTCCAACGGTTGTAAGGGCAGCAGACGGTGTTTCCACGTGTAGTGCAACAATTCTTCCATGCGCGTACCTTTTATATATACTTACTTGAAATCGAAGCCCAGACGGACACCGTCGTAGTTCTTGCTCAGGTCACCGATGGTGCCCAACGTTGTGTTACCGCTAAGGGCTGAGACAGTCTGCAGGATGGTGAGCAGCTTAGAAGCCTCGAAGAGCAGGGCAATGCCTTGGGTGTTCTTCTTGGCGTAGCAGTTGATGTTGAACAGCAGACTCTTCAGCACAACCTTGCTTGATGTAGCGTCAAAGGTGTAGGTACCGCTGAACTGACGGCCACCGAAGGAGGCTGAGAAGGTGTTGTCGGCATTGAACTGCACGAAGGTATTGCTGGCCGACAGGCCTAATGTCTGATAGGTGGGGAGCAACTTCTGCTTGATCTGGGCAGCCACCACTTCACCACCAGCCTTTGCCAGCAGCTTCTCGCTGGTGAAAGCGCAGCCAGGACCGCTGTATTTCCAGTTGCCCTGCAACGACTGCTGTGTCATCTTCGTAGCACCAATAATGCTGGCAATAGCCTCGATGCCACCGCCATTAACTACTCCAGAGAGGACATCGCCGAGGACGGAGCCCGTTGATGCGCCAGTACCTGTTGTTCCTGTCCCCGTTGTGGTAAACCCTGTTCCGCAAGAGACAGCCATCATGGCAGCCACTGCGATAACTGAAAAGCGTAGTTTCTTCATAAGCTTTGTTGTTGATTATATAATTGATTGATTTTTTCTGCCAAATAGTCCTTCAAGCCGCTGTCGCCCAGAACCTCGATATCGTCGTACAAGCCTAAGATAAAGCGGCCGATGCCTGTATAGCTGCACACGTTCATTTCGACCAGCCAGTGCTGTTCGTCCTCCTGGGTAATGTATCGCTCAGCTCGGGGATATTCCTCGCGAAGCAGGGAGCAGGCCAGACGGCCTAACCGCAGTTTGACGGGCAGCAGTTGCTCGTCGCTGAACATGAAAATGTCGGTGTACACTTGCTTGTGGCGACGTTTGTAGGTCCAGCTGTCATCGCTCATGATAACCTCTTCAACTCGGGCCAGCTTGAATGTCTTGTTCATCTGTGAGTCTGGTTCGTAGCACCGGATCTCGCGATTGCCGTTCATAAGAAGAAAAGGTTCCACAACACGGTTACGGCGTGTGTTGCTATGAGGTGATGAGTAGTTTTTCAGCGTGACACATCGCTGCTGTTTAATGGCCTCGTAGATGACACTCAAGTTATGGGCGTGCTGTTCGCGCAGTTGTTCGTTGTTCAAGATGGGTAGGTCAAACAGGCGGTCCAGCTTCTGCTTGATGTGCAGTACCAATGGTTCATGATTGTCTGCACGTTCCAAGATATTACGAATGACTAAGGCCTCATCCTGTGAGAAGTGGATAATGGCATCGATTTTTTTGAAAAATGGTGAGTCCTTGCGGATGCGGTAGAAAGGCTTATTGTTCTCAACGATAAAGCCTGCATCGCGGAAGAAGTCTAAATAATAGTAGAGGTTACGACGGGATATGCCGATGCTCTCACAAATATCCGGTACGGTATAGTTGTGATTCTCTGTCAGCAACATGAGCAGGTTCAGCTCCCGCTCCAGTTTGTCGTGTCTCATTCTTTAAAGTCCAAACTTAGCTGGCCATCGCCCAGCAAGTTGTAACTCTTACGGTGCAATGGCGTGATACCAAACTCCTTGATAGCCTCGCGGTGCTTCTTTGTGGGATAGCCCTTGTTGCTGCGCCAGTCATACTGCGGATATTCCTCAGCCAACGCGTTCATATAGTCATCGCGGTAGGTCTTGGCAAGAATGGAGGCAGCTGCGATGGAGAGGTATTTACCATCGCCCTTGACGATGGTGGTGCAGGGCAGGTCGCCGTAGGGCTTGAAGCGGTTGCCGTCAACGATGACAGCTTCAGGCCGTACACTGAGCTGATCCAATGCACGATGCATGGCCAGTATCGAGGCATTCAATATATTAATATGGTCTATCTCTTCGGGGGTAACAATGCCAACAGCCCAGCTGATGGCGTCGCGCTGAATGATGTCGCGTAGCTGGTAACGACGGCGTTCTGTGAGCTGCTTTGAGTCGTTGAGTAGCTCGTTCTGGTAGTCGGACGGGAGAATAACGGCAGCTGCGTAAACACTGCCAGCCAGACAGCCTCGGCCAGCCTCATCGCAGCCAGCCTCTGTCAATCCCTCATAATAATATGGTTTAAGCATCTTGTTGTTTGAACTGATTGTGCACAAAGGTACAATAAAATTGCTAATTTATCTTAATCCGCAACAATTTTAACACAGAAATTTTATCAAGTGAACTTATTGTGCACACATAACGCCTATCTTTGCACCCAGAAACAATAAAAAACAAGAATGATATGAGAACAACAATGACAATGACCCCTTCGGTTCTGACTCAGGTGATGAACACCTTAACTACAGTTGTAGAACAGCCTGTTGCCGCTTTGGCAAACTACTATTCACGGGTGCTGGAGCGCCAAGTAAGTTGCCGACAGACGTGGCAACTGCTCAACGCACAGTTGGCTTTCTTCGTGACGGTCTTTTCTTCTTGCGGATTGTTGCTGCGCTTTGCCTGTATTCTGTGGCTGGTCTCTGCTCTTTTGAGATGTAAGGCCGTTTTTTCTGCTGAAGAGCGAAAAGAACTTACTCCATCTCGGTAAGAAAAGCAAGCTTTCCTTTGCATTTCTCTCGTTTTTATGTAACTTTGGCTTCGCCGAAGTTACTGGCACTTGGAAATGAAAAGAAAAACATGTTTTCCTTTTGCATTTCTCTCGTTTTTCCGTAACTTTGCAGACGAAAAAACTAAAACCTGATTATCATGCAAAGAAAACTTTTTATCGTGATGGCCATGTTGGCTGTAATGACAGCAAAGGCCGAAGACGGAAGCCGTCTCTGGCTTAGGTATGATGCTGTGAATACAGCCCGTGTCACTGGCGCAGACAAAACGGTTGCTGCCGAGGAATTGCGTACATATTATAAGGGTGACCGTGTTCATCTGCTTATAGACCCCAATGTTCAGGGCGATGAGGCTTATCGTATCAATGGCGATACGTTGGCAGCACGTACGGAGCGTGGACTGCTCTATGGTGCTTTCGCTCTGTTGCGTGGCGACCGTACATCGTCGGCTCCCTTCTTCCGTCTGCGTATCCTGAACCACTGGGATAATCCCGATGGCAGTATCGAACGTGGTTATGCCGGCAAGAGTATCTTCTGGAAGGAGAGCAGGAGGCTGGATCTTAGCAAACCGCTCTCAGCCCTCGACCCTCAACTGATAAAGGAGTATGCCCGTGCCTGTGCCTCGATAGGCATTAACGGTTCGGTACTCAACAACGTCAATGCCTCGCCGAATATGTTGTCGGCACCCTATATAAATAAGGTGAAGCAGATTGCCGACATCCTGCGCCCCTATGGCGTGAAGGTTTATCTGTCTGTGAACTTTGCATCGCCCATGACGCTCAGCAAGCTGAAGACCGCAGATCCTCTGAATCCCCAGGTCAAGCAATGGTGGAAGCAGAAGGCCAAGGAGATTTATAAGGTTATTCCCGACTTCGGTGGCTTCCTGGTGAAAGCCAATAGCGAGGGACAGCCTGGTCCTGGCGACTATCAGCGCAGTCATGCCGATGGCGCCAATATGCTGGCCGATGCTGTGGCTCCTTATGGTGGTATCATCATGTGGCGTTCATTCGTCTATGGTGCTAACCACAAGGGCGAAGATCGTGTGAAGCAGGCCGTCTCGGAGTTCAAACCCTGCGACGGACAATTCCGTAAGAACGTCATTCTGCAGTCGAAGAACGGCCCCCTCGATTTCCAGCCCCGTGAGCCCTATGCTCCTATCTTCGACCAGATGACACAGACACCCCAGATGGCTGAGCTGCAGATTACCCAGGAGTATCTCGGACAGTCCACTCACCTTGTCTATCTCGCACCGATGTGGCGTGAGTTCTTCTCGTTTGTCAAGCCCTCAAAGCTGGAGGGCATCGCTGGTGTGGCCAACATAGGTCTCGACAAGAACTGGTGTGGACACGATTTCGCACAGGCCAACTGGTATGCTTTCGGACGTCTGGCGTGGAATCCGTCACTGAAGTCAGAAGAGATTGCTGCAGAATGGCTCTCAGCAACCTTTGACAAAGCGGGTAATCTCTCACCTCTCGCCTCTCGCCTCTCACCTCTTCTTAGCATGATGCTGCGCAGCCGTGAGGCCTGTGTTGACTATATGATGCCGCTTGGATTGCACCATATCTTCAAGTTCGACCACCACTACGGTCCTGAGCCCGACGGCTTCAAGCCCAGCTATCCGCTGGAGTGGTGTCCCGTCTATTATCACAAAGCAGACAAGGAAGGCTTGGGCTTCAACCGCAGTCATACCGGTTCTGACGCTACGAGTCAGTATCCAGAGCCTTACTGCTCGCTCTACGATGACATCAACACCTGTCCTGAGCGTTATCTCCTGTGGTTCCATCATGTGCCCTGGACCTATCGCATGAACAGTGGTCGTACACTATGGGAGGAGTTGCAGTACCGTTATCAGCGTGGCGTCAATGAGGTGGAGGACTTTGTCGCCACATGGCAGACCATGAAGCCTTATATAGACGAGCAGCGTTGGGCTGCCGTTGACAACCGTCTGCACCAGCAGCTTGACAATGCCAAGGAGTGGCGTGATGTCTGCTTGAAATATTTCGGAACGTTTGTGGAGTAATCCCACAGAAAAATACGCCGGGGCAGTATGAGACGCTTCCCATCTGCCCCGGCGAAAACAAAACTAACTACTACTAATAATATTACTAAAACAAATCTCTGTTTTCTGTCGGCAAAGGTACTGCTTTTTCAGCAAGTACGCATTATCTGATGTAGCACATTTTTTTTCTTTTGTTGCAACATTATTTATCGACAGAACGTTTATTTAGCCAGATATTTTGCTTCTTGTATCTTACTGTTTTTTGATTTCGTCAAGCAAACGCTCTGCATGGCCCCATTTGTCCATCATAAAGAGGACATAGCGGATATCGACGCCGATGCAGCGTGCAAGTTGTGAATCAAAGAAGATATCGCTGGACAACGAGTCCCAGTTGCCGTCGAAGGCGAGACCGATGAGTCGGTTCTGACCGTCGAACATCGGCGAACCGCTGTTACCACCGGTAATATCATTAGTAGTGAGGAAGCAAAGGGGCATGTCGCCAGCACCGTTGAGCAGGTCTATCATCTCAGGCTGAACCTTGTAATCTTCGATGGAATCGCCCGTTTTCATCTTGGCAACCATACTCGGAGCCTTTGTCTGATAGCCAGAGGGACGGCCACCGAGGTTATACTCTTTTACCTGACCATAGCTCAAGCGCATGGTGAAGTTGGCATCGCTATAGTGGGGCATGTCCTCCTCCATACGCAGCTTGGCAGCACAGAGGTAACGCTCCTGAGTATCGATGCTGTCGTCAATCTCTCGGAAAGCCAGACGCAGGTCATCAAGGATGGATGAGAGATGGAGTCCATATTCAACAGCGAGATCAGCGTTGAACGACTTCTTGTTGGGATAGAGGCGAGCCTTCTTCTTCATTAGCATAGACTTAGTATAGAGCGCATCGGCATAGCGCTGACAGTCGCCACCATACTGTTGGTCAATGGTCTGATAGAAACCTGGCAGGTACTTGGCATCGGCAGTCTGCTCGCGGTAGTTCTTGAGCAGTGTACCAAGAATCTCGCGGTCGGTATCAAAGTCCCACGACTCACTATTGTCCTTGAGGACTATGTGCTGACGTTTACCCGAGCCCACAGGCTGTGCACCATTATGAACGAACATAGCACGTGTGGAGAGCTCATCGGTACGACGGAATGTTTCGTTAAAGAGCATCCAAGCCTTGGAGATTTTCAGGCGCTTGGCGTATAGTTGTTGTAGAAGCGGGAAGTCAAGCTGTCCTTTGAACAGACCTGTGCTGTCCTGCCACTGACGGAGTAAGTCTTCGAACTGCTGCTTCTGACCAATCAGTCCAATGGAATCAATACATTTATTCATGCCAAGGGAGTTCTTCCAGTAGTTGGAAGACTGGGCATATTTGGAGTCGTACTTGATGCGCACAGCCTCAGAGGCATCCATGTGGCGCTTCATCACTTCCTGCTTGACACCACGCACCTGGGCACGGATGGCGTTCTCAGCGTAGCGTTCCTGAATGCCATAACTCGACAGGTAACGCGAGGTGGAGCCGGGATAGCCCATCGTCATTGAGAAGGTGCCTTCCTGATAACCCTCGTCTGAGACCCGAGCCCAATGCTCTGGATGATAGGGGACGTTGTCTTTGGAGTATGCAGCAGGGCCGTTGGTCTTCGGATTGGCATAGATGCGGAAGACGGAGAAGTCGCACGTCTGGCGTGGCCACATCCAGTTGTCAGTCTCGCCACCAAACTTACCCATTGACTTGGGAATAGCGAAGACCAGACGCAGGTCTTTGAAGTCGCGATAGATGGTGGTGAAATAGCGATTACCCTCGTAGAAAGGCTTCAGTTCCAGGCGCAGTGTGGAGTCATTCTTGCGAACGTCCTTAGCCCATACGTTTTCAATGGAATCGAGGAAATGTTCGCGGTCTTTCTGTGATAGTTTCTCCAGTCCCATCTCTATGAGCTGTGGCGTAACGTCCTTCTGCTCAATCATGAACGAGACGAACATTCCCTTGTTGGGCAACTCTTCCTCGTAGGTTTCTGCATAAAAGCCATTGAGCATATAGTCGTGTTCAACGGTGGAGTGTGAGCGAATGGCCTCGAAGCCGCAATGGTGATTGGTAAATACCAGACCATCGGGCGAGACAACGACGCCTGAACAGTATCCTGAGAAATTGACGACGGCCTTCATGATGGCATCGTCGGCTTTGTACAGTTTTTCGTAGGGCAACTGATAGCCCTCCTGCTTCATCGTCTCGTAAACGGCGTTGGGCAGGTTGTAGAGTGTCCACATACCTTCATCGGCGCGGGCATTAGTCATGGCCAGTGCGGCCAGTACAGTAAATAGTAGTTTCTTCATGTTGTTTTTATTTGTTTTTTTTGAATTTCTTTCCAATGACGGGAAGACTGCTTAGGGGCAGGTCACGCTTGATAATGAGAGCCAGGAAGAGGAAGATTAGGAGCGTGTTAACCGCCAACTGCAGGAAGCCTGGCCACGACTGGGGTATCAGGGCCATTGCAGCGTAAAGCACAACGGTAGCCGTGACGTAGATGGCAATATCCTTCATCGGATAGGGAATGGGATTCTTCCGCTGTCCGATGATATAGCTAAGTATCATTGCAGTACCATAGCCGGCAACGCCACCCCAGGCACAGGCCCAGTAGCTGTACTTGGGAATCAACAGGATGTTGACGGCAAAGAGCACGATGCAGCCTGCCAACGAGAACCATGCGCCATAGATGGTCTTGTCGATGAGCTTGTACCAGAACGAAAGGTTGAAGTAGATACCCATCATAATCTCGGCTGCCATGACGATGGGGACGACACCCAGTCCCTCTCGATAGTCCTCACCTATTATATATTGTAATACGGGCATCCAACCGACGACACAGAGGAAGGCCAACAGGGTGAAAATCAAGAAATACTTCATCGCAGAAGCATAGTACTCCGTCTTGTCGCTGTCCTTGCTCTTGGCAAAGACAATGGGCTCATAGGCATAGCGGAACGCTTGGGTAATCATAGCCATGATCATCGCAATCTTCACGCAGGAACCATAAATGCCCAACTGCACGTTGGCCTCAGCCTCATCAGGATAGACGAGTGGGAAGATAATCTTGTCGGCCACCTGATTGAGAATGCCGGCAATGCCGAGGATGAGGATAGGCCACGAATAAGAGAACATCTGATGCAGCAGCCTGCCATCGAAGTTCCAACGGATGCGGAAGAGGTCGGGGATGAAGAATAACGTGATAAAACCCGTGCACAGCAGGTTGATGAAGAATACATAAAAGACTGACGTCTTGTCCAGCCACACGAAGTAGAGCACGTTAAGACCGATGTTCAGGAAGATAAAGAGCATCTTCAGTGAGGCAAAGCGGATGGGCCGTTTCTGGAAACGCAGGTAACTGAACGGAATAGCCTGAAGTGCATCGAGAGCCACGACGACAGCCATCATCAGCAGATAGTCAAGGTGCTCAGCATAGCCCAGAGCGTTGCTGATGGGCGTGATGAAGCCGAACAGCAGCAGAAGGAACACTGTCGTCAGCGAGCCGACGGTGGCAAAAGCCGTTGAGAAGACGGTATCCGACTTGTATTTCTCGTCGTTGGCAAAACGGAACAACGTGGTCTCCATGCCGAATGTCAGCAATACCAGAACCAGAGCCGTGTAGGCATAGACATTGGTACTGATGCCGTAGTCGCCCGAGTCCTTGGGCATATAGTGTGTGTAGAGCGGTACAAGCAGGTAGTTGAGAAACCTGCCGACAATGCTTGAGAGGCCGTAGATGGCCGTATCCTTTGCGAGTGATTTAAGATTTGCCATTTTTTCCTTTTTACTTTTTTACCCTTTTATGCAAAGAACATATAACAGATGGCGATAGCGGCAATGATGCCTGCCATATCAGCCAACAAACCGCAGGCAACGGCGTGGCGTGTATAGCGGATGCCTACTGAACCGAAATAGACGGCCAGAATGTAGAAGGTCGTATCAGTAGAACCTTGGAAGATACACGACAGACGGCCCACGAAGGAGTCAGCGCCAAAGGTGGTCATTGCATCGACCATCATACCACGCGCACCACTACCCGAGAGGGGTTTCATCAGCGCCGTAGGCAGTGCACCCACCCACTGGCTGTCAAGTCCCGTGGCTTCCACGCCCCATTTGACGCCGTCGATGAGCATGTCCATAGCACCGGAAGCACGGAAGACGCCGATTCCGACGAGGATGGCCACGAGGTAGGGAATGATGCGGACAGCAGTGGTAAAGCCGTCCTTGGCACCATCGATAAAGGCATCATAAACATTCACTTTCTTACGCAGGCCTGCTACAATGAAGCCTACGATGATGGTCATCAGCAGGATGTTGGCCACCGAGGTACTGACACGGTTCATCGTCTCGCCATCCATCTGACTGAAGCCCCAGATGACAGAAGCCACAAAGAGGCTGATGCCGCCCAGTGTCAGCAGTAAGGTTCGGTTCAGCAGGTTGATACGCTGGTAGAGCGATGTGATGATGATGCCTGCCAATGTCGAGAAGAATGTAGCCAATAGGATGGGAATGAATATGTCCGTAGGCTGTGCAGCACCCATCTGTGCACGATAGACGAGGATGCTCACGGGAATGATTGTCAGGCCACTGGTGTTCAACACAAGGAACATAATCATGGCGTTCGATGCCGTGTCCTTCTTTGTGTTCAGCTCCTGCATCTGCTCCATCGCCTTCAGGCCAAGCGGTGTGGCAGCATTATCGAGTCCCAGCATATTGGCTGCGATGTTTATGAAGATGCTGCCTGTCACAGGATGTCCCTTGGGAATATCAGGGAACAGGCGTGTGAAGACAGGCGACAACAATCGTGCCAGTACGTTGACGACACCACCTCGTTCTCCAATCTTCATGATACCAAGCCAGAGCGTCAGAACGCCCGTCAGGCCGAGGGATATCTCGAAGGCGGTTTTCGATGACGAGAACGTGGAGTCCATCATCGCTGGGAATACGTCAAAGTCGCCAAAGAACACCAGTCGTATCAGTGCGATGATGAAGGCGACGAGGAAGAATGCTATCCAAATGTAATTCAGTACCATACAAGTTGCAAAGGTACGAATAAATTAAGAAAGGAGAAAGGAGAAAAGCGTTTTTTACAAAAAAAACGTATTTTCTTTTGCTCTTTCCGCAGTTTTTTGTACCTTTACCCGCCAAAATAGTGACATATGAAAACAGCGAAGTTATCTTTTCTTCTTTTGGCTGGTCTCCTGTTAACGACCTTCTCATGCGAAAAGGAGCAGTTCAACAAGGAGGCTTATGACGATTTGGTAGCCTACAGATTTCTCGTCGACAGTATGGATAAGGCACACGACTGGTGTCTCACTTATAGCGATACTGTTACCATCGTGAATCAGTCTGCGGATATCTATGCCGTGGAGGTGTTGACGCAAAATCCTTACCTGTCTGATGGTGCTGAGATAGCTTCTGCGGGCATTTGTCCTCAGAATAGCCAAATTGCCCTTGCCTACACCCTGCCCTCTACGCAACGCCAGGCTTATATCGCAGCCAAGCGTCAGGACGGCTCCTATCTTGGTGTCGTTGGATTTACTGTAGGGACTGACATCGTGAACTTGAATGCTGAGGCTATACAGACCGTCGGCACCGTCAAATCGGTGACATCACAAACGTTCACGTTCCTTTATGAGGGCGGCTTTCCCGTGCCTGGCGACTTCGACTATAACGACATGGTGTTACGCGTCAGCAAGCGCATTGCCGATGATGCCTCCTACATAGACTTGAAAGTGACGCTGGAGGCTGTCGGAATACGAATTCCGTATGCTGCTGCCATTCAGTTGGCCGATGTGAAATACGCAGACATTGAGAAAGTGGAGATTCTTGAAGGAAAGCCCATGGACGAAGACTATCCCTTGAAACGCATGACCATCACCAGCGACAAGACCTTGCTGAAAGGTCGTCATAGCGAGGCTGTCATCAATCTCTTCGAGAGCGCTCATTATGTGCTGAACCATGAACTGGACGAAGTGGGCTCTATACAGACACTCCTTTATAACACTGCGGGCGAGCGCGAGGAATACAGCACAACAGCACCGTCTGTCAGCCGTACTTATCGCATCTTCTTCAAGGATAGTCAAGTGGCACGCAACCTCACCTTCGACCGCATTGACCCTTTCCTTATTCAGGAATACAACAGTGGTCTGTGGGAGATTCACACCTATCGCTATAAGTTCGCAGAGGTTCTGAAAAGCATCTATAACGGCAAACAACATCTTTACGACAATCATGTCAGCTGGTCACTTGTCGTACCCAAGGGCGACTTCCGCTATCCCGTCGAGGGAATGTCGTTAGGAACCTATAATAGCGTGATTGGCGAGTTCTTCGGTCCTTATACGTCTTTTGCCGATTGGATTATGGACCACACGCAAGCCCTCGACTGGTACGAGCACCCCACTTATACGCAGTTGCTGTATTAAGTTAAGGAGTAAAGGAGATAAAGGAAGATAAAAGCGCCCTCGTTCACTTGAACGGGGGCGCTTGTTACTTATTTCTTGTAGAGCAGATCTTCCACTGGGTGTTTGTACCACTCGGCATAAGCCGGATTCTGTGGATCAGCAACGTAATTGACGAACTCGGGATATGCATCCTTAATGCTGGTCCACTCCCTTGGCCATCGCCAGTCGGCAGGAATCATCACGGCGTGTGGATCTTGGCCAGGCGTTGAGAGGTGCACCTCTCTCTCAGGTGAATCCACCCAGAAGTCAAAGGTCCTGAAGTTAAAGCCCTTGGGCGTCTTCACTCGTATGGTGATGGGGTCCTTCGTTTCAAATTTACTGCCGGTACCAGTATTGATGAACATACCTGGCGTACCCGACAATGCTGCGTGAACCTCCTGACCTCCAAAGATTAGGCCCTTGTCGGCAAAGTGCACATACAGACCATAGGAAGCACCAGTACAGCATAGCGTAATATCTATCTTTGTGGTGTCTATCGTGTAGTCGTCCTTCAGGTGGTAGTTTGCTTTCAGCACAACGTCGTTCATGTCATAGTCTGCACGCTTGGAGTCCTCGAAAGCGTAGGTCCAGACGGCCGGCTTCACTTTCTTCGGCTGCGGAACAGTTGACTCATATCCAGGCGTACAGCCACAGACGGCAGGCTCAAAGTCCTCGCTGCCTTCAACGTCTAAGTTGGCGCAACCCTTCTCCACCAGCACCGAACCACCGTTTCCGTCAGGATTTGGTGTCTTGCCAGCAGGAGAGTTATAATCGTTGGAGGAGCCATATCCGTTAAGGATATAGTCGCGCATGGCCACATAGGCGTCTGTGCCATGAGCCTGTCCGGCACCCATTGACGGGTCGTCAATACTCAGGGCGATGTTGTTGATGAAATAGCCACTCGTAATCGGCTCGTCTCCAGTCCAGTTCAGGTAGGTGATGCCTCCGACTTCCAGAATGGCATAGCCCTTCTTCGGACCAATCCAGTTGGTGTTGTTATTGCGTAGCGTACCCAGTTCCGTCAGCGAACCGTAGCCCAAGGCTACATAGCTTTCATCCGTCGTGCCGTCTCCACTTTGGCTCATAAACAGCTCGCCACCCACCTTGAAGTAGGAGCCTTCTTCCACCTCAATGATGAAAGCACGCATATCCTCGTCGCAAATCCAGTGACAGGCATTGTAGATGCGGAGGTTCGGTGTGTCGTAATTTCCACCCCACGACTCGGCCTTGCCCGATCTGGTGATATGCACAACAGCGTGGTTGTAGATGGAGCTATATGCAGCACCACCCACCAGGTTGGTGCACTGGAACGTGCCGTAGTTATGGAATGTGCCGTAGTTGTTGTTGAAAGTGCCGATGTCGATGGTTCCACCGTTGTAGCCTTCCAGACCCTCAGCGTTTCCGTTGGTGACATCGATTCTTCCGCCACCGGTAATCTTGCCGCCAGGCATAACGACCAGACGAGCCTGATTGACAAAAGTCATCTTGGCATTATCAGGGATAACCAGCTCACCGCCATCGTCGATGACAATCACTGCTCCACCACCAACACGCTGTTCCGCATACTCGGGAATCGTCCACTTGCCGCTGACATAGACCGTACGTGCATCGCCCTGAGTTGCCTCGGTCTGCAACACCTCGATAGTCTTATTGTAATTACCCGTAATCTTGAACTTCTTGACATAGTTCTCGTCGGGAGTATAGCCTGGTGTTACGCCACTTACCCAACTTGTCCACTTGCCGGCCTCACTAAGAATCTGGTAAAGATACAACGTAGCCTCAGTACCAGTACGTCCAAAGTAGTCGCTTGTCTGATTCCAGGCATATTGCGTGTAGGGACGGCAATAGGTCTCGAAGAACGTGCGGTCTTCCTCGGAACCCGTAAATCCGCCAGGGTTATACTGGAGTGTTGCTGCGTCGCCTATCCATGAATACCATGCTGCCTGAGAGTATGTGCTGTTATCGTAGTTATCCGTCGTATTGGCATCCGTCGGCTCCTTGGCACCCTCAAGGAACGACTTGGCATAAGCATCATCAGGGATGGTGATATGGGGCACGCTGGGCGACACCTCGCTTTTGTGTATGCCACGTGCCATCGGGCGAGATTCATCACCTGTGGTGGATGTGTCGCCTATGGTGAACGCCAGTTTTCCGTCTACAACGGGAGCCGTCCGATAGAAAGTATATCCGTGATTATCCGTGATACCAAGGAACAGGCGCTTTTCGGCCGACGGACAGTCAAACTGCTGAAGCAGCATCACGCCGTCCTCCATGGTTCCCTCGGCGAGAACTGTTCCATACTCGTTCGTCAGCGGGTCGTTAGAGTAAACCTTCACGTTGTAGGAATCTCCATAGTTCATGTTAATGAGAATCTGTGCCGTTACCGAGGAAGACATACTCCAGTCTTGGTCGGCAGGAATCTCAACGCCCAACACTTTTTTAGCATGGTTCAAGGCGTCCTGCTCAGTAAACAAATCGTCGCTACAAGCGACAAAAGCCAGTCCCGTGACCACGGTGGCCACGGTATTCATCATTATTCTTTTGCACTTCATCATCGGAAAGCCAATTAATTAATAGGGGATTATCTCCCTGTTTTGCATGCAAAGTTAATGTTTTTCTTCGAAAAAAATAGCAAAATCATCATGAAAAATGCCAAAAACACCATAAAAAAGGCAAACACAAAGAAAAAACATCTCAAGAAAAAAGCACTTGCGGTTTTTTCCGTAAGTGCTTTTTCTGCTTCGTGGACCAGCCAGGGCTTGAACCTGGGACCTCCAGATTATGAGTCTGTTGCTCTAACCAACTGAGCTACAAGTCCGATTTTGTGGCTGCAAAGGTACGGTAAAAAAACGAATTATCCAAACTTTTTTTGCCTAAATAGCAAAAAAGCCGTAACTTTGCACCCTGTATGATAGACGAATCAATAATTAATAAGGTGAGAACCAATGGCCTGAGTACGGCGGAGGTGGCTGCCAGCCGCGAGCGGCATGGTATGAACGTGCTGACGCCTCCTCGTCGCAGGTCGCTGTGGCGTCTCTATCTTGAGAAATACGAAGACCCTATTATCCGCATCCTGCTGGTGGCAGCTGTGGTGTCGCTGGTACTGGCGTTCGTGGAGAACGACTTCATTGAGACCGTCGGCATTATTCTGGCCGTATTCTTTGCCACCACCGTGGGCTTCTACTTTGAGCGCGATGCCGCCCGTAAGTTCGATGTGCTGACGGCGCTCGACGAGGAGCAGCCGGTGAAGGTGTTGCGCGATGGTGTGATACAGCAGGTAGCACGCCATGATGTGGTGGTGGGCGATGTGGTCATTGTAGAGACTGGCGATGAGATACCGGCCGACGGCGAACTGTTCGAGGCTGTTGATTTGCAGGTGGACGAGTCGAGCCTGACGGGTGAGACGCTGACCAATAAAGAGGTGAGAGGTGAGAAGCTAGAGGTGAGAGAAGAGAATGAGGGAGCCTACCCGAGGTACCTGCTGCTGCGCTCGTCGATGGTGATGAATGGCAGCGGACGCTTTGTCGTTACCAGCGTTGGCGACCAGACCGAGATTGGCAAGGTGGCACGTCAGGCGACGGAGCTCACGGCCATCAAGACTCCCCTGAATATCCAGCTGGACCGTTTGGCGAAGCTCATCAGCAAGGTGGGTGCTGCCGTCTCCATTCTGGCATTCCTGGCATTCCTCGTTCACGATATTCTGACTGAAGAGCTGTGGCACACCGACAATTATATCGGTATGGTCGAGGTGGTGCTTCGCTACTTCATGATGGCTGTCACACTCATCGTGATGGCCGTTCCTGAGGGCTTACCAATGGCTGTCACCCTGGCGCTGGCCCTGAATATGCGACGCATGCTGAAGTCGAACAACCTGGTGCGTAAGCTCACGGCATCGGAGACGATGGGTGCTGTCACCGTTATTTGTACCGACAAAACGGGTACCTTGACGCAGAACCGCATGACGGTGGTGGATGTAAGATGTATGATGGAAGATGGAAGATGGTCAGACCTCAGCCAACACCCCATAGCCAAGGCCATCGCCCTGAACACCACGGCGACACATAACGTAGGCAATCCCACGGAACAGGCATTGCTGCAATGGCTGCAAGAGCAGGGCGTTGACTATCAGCAGTTGCGCGATGCTGCCACCATCACGGCACGCGAGCCGTTCTCGACAGAGCGCAAGTATATGACAACCACTGTCGGAGAGACGACCTATGTGAAGGGAGCGCCTGAGGTGGTGATGCAGATGTGCCAGATGACGGACGAAGTGCGTCGCAGTGCAGAGGCACAACTGCAGGAGTGGCAGCAGCGGGCTATGCGCACGCTGGCCATTGCCCAGGACACGACCTTGCTGGCCATCGTAGCCATCAGCGACCCGTTACGCGAGGATGTACCGGCAGCTGTTGAGCAGTGCCATGAGGCTGGTATCGAGGTGAAGATTGTTACTGGCGATACGGCTGCGACGGCTGCCGAGATAGCGCGCCAGATAGGTATCGCAGGAAAGGTGATTACTGGTGCCGACTTCGCCGCCTTGAGCGACGAGGAAGCGCTGAAGGTGGTTCGCGACTTGAAAGTGATGTCGCGAGCACGTCCTACTGACAAGCAACGACTGGTGCAGTTGCTGCAACGGCAGGGCGAGGTAGTGGCCGTCACTGGCGACGGTACCAACGACGCACCAGCCTTGAACCACGCTCATGTAGGACTGTCGTTAGGCTCAGGCACCAACGTTGCCAAGAATGCCAGCGACATCACCCTGATTGACGACTCCTTCCGTAGCATTGTTCAGGCCGTCATGTGGGGCCGTTCGCTCTATAAGAACATACAGCGTTTCATCTTCTTCCAGCTGGTGGTCAATGTGGCTGCCCTGCTGCTGGTGCTGGCTGGCTCCGTGATTGGCACTGAGCTGCCGCTGACGGTGACACAGATACTGTGGGTGAACCTCATTATGGACACCTTTGCCGCGATGGCTCTGGCCTCGCTGCCTCCCTCGCGCGAGGTGATGCATCAGAAGCCTCGCTCACAGAACGATTTTATCATTTCGCCAAGTATGATGCGTGGTGTCGTGGGCCTTGGCACGCTGTTTGCCGCAGCCATGTTCGTCTATCTCTACAAGATTGAGATGTCCGACGGTGGCATCGACATCCGCGAGCTGACCATGTTCTTCACCACTTTCGTCATGCTGCAGTGGTGGAACCTGTTTAACGCCCGTACGCTGGGCTCTCATCATTCCGCTTTCCGCTACCTGTGGCGTTGTCGCGGACTGCTGTTGGTACTGGTCATGATTCTTGCCGGTCAGTGGCTCATCGTCACCTTCGGCGACAAGATGTTCCGTACCGTTCCCCTGTCGCTACAGACGTGGCTAACGATTATCGTCGGCACGTCGCCTGTGCTCTGGTTGGGCGAAATCTACAGACTGTTGAAGAGATTGAGAAAATGAGAAACGAGAAAGCAGCCACCATAGGCATGTTCGACGGCGTGCATCGCGGCCATCAGTTCGTCATCCGACAGCTGATGGAGCAGGCCCGGCAGCATAGTCTGCTGCCACTGGTCATTACCTTCGACAGCTCTCCCCGTCAGGAGCGTGTGCTGACACCACTCGACGAGAAACTGCGACTTATCCGCGAGGTAGGCGTCGAACAGATTGAGGTGCTGAGCTTTACACAGGAGCTGAAAGCCCTTTCCGCCCGACAGTTTATGCAGCAGGAGCTGCGTGAGCGCCTGGGTGTACGGCTGCTGTTGACGGGCTATGACAACCGCTTCGGCCATAACCGCGAGGAGGGCTTCGACGATTACGTCGGCTACGGACGGGAACTGGGCATCGACGTCATCGGGCTTCCTGCTGAGGGCAGTTTCAGTTCGTCGAACATTCGTCAGCTGCTGACCGCTGGTCAGGTGGCCGAGGCTGCCGACTGCCTGGGACGCCGCTATACGATTCAGGGCCACGTTGGTCACGGCCAGCACATTGGCACAGGACTCGGCTTTCCCACTGCCAACCTCGTAGTCGATGATGCCCAACAGCTCATTCCTGCCTCAGGCGTTTACGCTGTCAGTGTAGAAACGCC
>Ga0265301_10002068_pt1 | contig 24245 bp, 29 predicted proteins | sample AusTroGonzalo_MG_2_FD_193488 | JGI IMG/M metagenome (GOLD analysis project Ga0265301, IMG submission 193488) | Bovine rumen microbial communities from tropical cattle in Woodstock, Queensland, Australia - Gonzalo_04 | ecosystem: Host-associated > Mammals > Digestive system > Stomach > Rumen ... | reverse complement strand
TGAATACATCATGTTTGTTGACGGTGATGACTACATTGAGCCGAACACCTTAGAAGATTCATATCAATACATTAAAAAACACAATGCCGATGTTTGCCTTTTCAACTATCAAACCGTTTATTGGAAACAACATAAAAAATATATAGCGCCATCTCCTTATACCTTACATTATGAAGGATCTTTTGAAAATGCACCCAAAGAGCTTTTTGAGCGCATTCCTGCCATTTGGGGAAAACTTTTCCGAAACAGCAAAATGTTGCCTCGTTTTGATACAAGCTTAAAAAAGGGGGAAGACGCCTTGTTTTGGTGGCAATATTGCGCGCATAACCCCAAAATACACGCGACAAATAAAATTTATTACAACTACATCAAACATGGCGGAAGTGCCGTCCGGTCTGCAGATTTGATCTTTAGATATGATAATTTTAAATCAGCCGAAACATTTTTACAACTGGCATATTACAAAAACAAACCTTCAAGAGCCCAAATCATCAACAGATATGCCTATGACATACTCAAAGAAATTGAGTATTTTAGTCTCACCAAATGGCCTAAACCTTTCCTTAAAACCATAGAAAAATTTTTAGTTGAAAGCTACGATTTTGATCTTGAGAATGCACCGTTTTATACAAACCTAAGGTCTCTTTATTTCAAACAACATTTTCCGCTTTTATCAAAAATTTATCAAACCAAAAATGAAAACGGCCTAAAGACAACAAAAATTTTTGGCATAACGTTTAAGAAAAAAATTACCCCGAATGATGTTGAATTGGAATACATTGAAAAACTAAAACAAAACCAAAAAAATTATAAAAAAGATATATACCTGCTTGCAGATTGCACATACTCTATCTCAGAATGCAATGATGCTTATTCTTTGTTTTTATATATGAAAGATCAGGGTCTAAAAGCTTATTATGTGCTTTTAAAACAAAATCCGCTATACGAAAAATTGTTAAGAGAGGACAAATTAGAAAACATCATTGTTTTACCCGATAGTAGCAGAAAAATAAGTCTTGTAAGTTATCTATATGACTTTTTGCTCAAAACAAAAGCCATCATTGCCTCGTATGATTTAGAGTTTACACATCAAGATTTTTGGCGCTCAAATCCCTATTTTAAATATATTTATCTTCAACATGGACAATCTTATTTAAAAGAAAGCATCCTCTGTAATGGCTATTTAGACTATAAAAAATATAGTCATGCCGTCATTCCTTCGGAATTCGAGAGAAAAGTATTTAAAAAATATGGCTGGAGCGAAGATCAGTTCATTAAATCACCGCTTCCGAGATGGGATTTGTTGCCTCAAAAAAGCGCAAAAAAGAAAAAAATTCTTATCATGTTCACATGGAGAAGAGGCTCTCAAAAATTCAGTCAATCTTTGTATAAGCAAAAACTTTTGTATATTTTAAAAAACAAAGAGTTTGAAAATTATCTTACTTCTCAAAAAACAGAAGTTTATTTTGCTTTCCATCACGAATTTTTATCAACAGGTGACGAAGATTTGAAAAAAGTCAGCCAAAACATTGTCCCGATGGATCAAATTTCGCAATATATCAAAGAGTGCTCACTTTTAATCACTGATTTTTCAAGTGTCTCTTTTGACTTCATGTTCCAAAATAAACCTGTTTTGTTTTATTTGCTTGATCATGATGACGCTGACATGGATTCCTTGGATCGAACAGATTTAGAAACAATGGCTTACAAAAAATATTTTGTAAACAATGTTTTTCAATCGTGGGAAAAAACTTTTGAAAAACTCAAAGAATATGTCGATCATAATTTCGAAATAGAAAAAGAACTAAAAGAAAAATACAATAAATTTTTCTATTTTAAGAAAGATATTAGAAAACGTTTAACACAAGAAATTGAAAGACTAAGTAGCCTTGATAATACCGAAAAAGGAAAGAAAAAAAATGAGAAGGACTAAAAATCCGACGATCAGTGTGATTGTACCGGCATACAATGTTGAAAGATTTATCGGCAAATGTTTAGAAAGTATTTTAGCACAAACGTATCAAGATTTTGAAGTTCTTGTCATAAATGATGGCTCAACGGATAACACGCCTGAAATATTGGAAGTTTTTGAAAAAAAAGACCAACGAATTAAGGTAATTTTTAAAGAAAACGCAGGGGTATCGGCAGCTCGTAATACAGGACTTGATGAAGCCAAAGGTGAATACATCATGTTTGTTGACGGTGATGACTACATTGAGCCGAACACCTTAGAAGATTCATATCAATACATTAAAAAACACAATGCCGATGTTTGCCTTTTCGGCCATCAGAGTATTTCTTGGAAAAATGGAAAAAAAGAGATTCGCCGCTGGCAGGATGTTTTGCTTTTCTGCGGATACTTTGAAGACGCACCGAAAGAGTTTTTTAGCCTTATTACAACAGTTTGGGGGAAACTTTATAAAAACAACAAGCTGTTACCCCGCTTTAATGAACAATTAAAGAAAATTGAAGATGGCGCATTTTTATGGGAATATTATCTGAATCATCCTAAAATCACCATTTTGAACAACATTTATTATGATTATGTCCATCACCAGGGAAGTGCCATAAAAGATCCGAAATTGGCTGAAGAGTTAAGCATTCAGCAGTCGCTATCATATGTCAAAACTTTAGCAAAATTTCAAGCATTATCTCCAAAACGCAAGGCCCAAATCGTCAACAGATATGCACTTTCAACCATTCGTGAAATCAAAGAAATATATCAAAATAAAAAGTGGCCGAAAGCATACAAACGTGCAATCGGTGGCTTTTTGTTGGAAAATTTCAACAATGAAATCATACAATGTGATGATTACTGCAATTTGCTTCATCTTTACTTAAAACAATGTTTTCCGCTTTTATCAAAAATTTATCAAACAACCACCCAAAATGGCCTAAAAACAACAAAAATTTTCGGTATAAAATTTGAAAAGAAAATCACAAGACGGGATCTTGAGCTCAAATACATAAAAAAGCTCGAGAAGAATCAGGCAAAATATGAAAGAGACACTTATTTACTCATCGATTGTTTAGATGGCGACCTCTCAGAATGTAATGATGCTTACTCTTTGTTTTTATACATGAAAGATCAGGGGCTAAAAGCTTATTACGTGCTTTTAAAACAAAACCCGTTCGTTGGCAAACTTGCAAAAGAAGACAAGCTGGAAAATGTCATTATTTTTCCTGATAATACATATAAAGTCTGCTTTTTCAGCGTTCTTTATGATGTTTTACTCAAAACAAAAGCCATTATCGTTTCACATTCTCTTCTTTTAGACCAGAAATACTTTTTAGCACAAAACCCATATATCAAATACTTTTATATCCAACACGGACAAACTTATTTAAAAGAACATATTTTAGGTAATGGCTATTTAGACTATAAAAAATTTAACTATGCCGCAATCCCCTCGGATTTTGAGTGGAAAGTATTTAAGAAATATGGCTGGAGCGAAGATCAGTTCATTAAATCACCGCTTCCGAGATGGGATTTGTTACCTCAAAAAAGCGCAAAAAAGAAAAAAATTCTTATCATGTTCACATGGCGCCACATGAAAAAAGAAAATTTCGAAAAATCAATATATAAAAGAAGAATTTTAGCACTTTTAAACAATGAGGAATTTGATCATTACCTCCAAGAAAAAGGTATTGAGCTTTATTTTGCACTTCACCATTCTCTTTTAGGCTATAGACAGGTTGATTTCAAGACGGGATACAAAAACGTTGTCCCGATGGATCAAATTTCGCAATATATCAAAGAGTGCTCACTTTTAATCACTGATTTTTCAAGTGTCTCTTTTGACTTCATGTTCCAAAATAAACCTGTTTTGTTTTATTTGCTTGATCATGATGACCCCAAATTAAGCAAATCAGACAAACAAGATATGCAAAATATGACCTATAAAAAATATTTTGTAGATAACGTCTTTTATTCTTTTAAGGATACTTTTGAAAAACTCAAATATTACGTTGAGCACCGTTATGCATTGGAACCTGAAACAAAAGAAAAATACGCAAAATTCTTCTACTTTAAGAAAGATATTAGAAAACGTTTAACACAAGAAATTGAGAAAATCTGCTCTTCATCAAATAAGGGACGATCATGACATTTAAAGATATATTAGAAAGTTTAATTACAGAAAGCTACACTTCAAATTTAACATTTTCAGATATTTTCTTGGCTTTATGTATTAACCTCATCATATCAACGGGGATCTTTTTTATTTATCAAAAACATTCCCAAAACGAGTTTTATTCTAAAACTTTCAATATTTCACTGCCACTTATGTCCATTGTCACAACAGGTATCATACTGGCAATGCAATCCAATCTTGTTATTTCGCTTGGCATGGTCGGCGCGCTATCCATCGTTCGATATCGCACGGCCATTAAAAGCCCACTTGATTTATTCTTTCTTTTTTGGGCAATATCTGTTGGTATTATATGTGGTGCCAAACAATATATATTAGCCCTGATTATGAGTACCTTTATAGCTTTGATTTTAAGTATTTTAACGCACTTGGATTTATCTTCTAAAAAAAATATTTTACTCATAAAGTGCAATAAATCACAAAATTTAGACGCATTAGAAAAAGAAATAAAAAAACAAGCCAAATTCTTTGAACTAAAGAGCAAACAAATTTCCGAAAGCTCGGCCGAAATAATTTTTGAATTCATTCCGAAAAAGGGAACCGATATTTCAAAAATCCTGAACAACAAGAAAGAAATAAAAGAGTTTCGTACTATTTCAAATAATTAAGAGAAGAGTCCAACGCCACACGCCCGGCAGCATATTTGGAAAAAGATTTTTGTTCCAAATCCTCAAATTTTAAAATCTCTTTAATATAACCGGGCAAAAAAGTATCAAATTTAACCTCCAATATCCCAAAATGTGAATCCATTGCAGGTTGAAATAAATTTTGCGATTTCAAAAACGAGTCAACATCATCAGAAACGTTAATATTTTGATCTAACGTAATCCGAATATTAAAATCCGGATCAACAAAAGCCCTTCGATTGTAATTAATAACAATTTTAGGCTGTAAAAGCTCCGTTTTTTTTAGATAATTAAACCCTTCAAAAATATCTGTATTTTTACAAATTTCTCCGGCAATCAAACGCTCGGCATCTCCGATTTTAAGAGAAATAAACTTTTTTCTCTTCATATGAAAAAATGCTTCTTTACACTCCAATTTCAATTTTTCGGTATCCCCATTATAGGATCTAATTCTATACTTTTGGCGATAAGAAAAACCATTTATACTCTCAGATAAAAATCTGTCATTTTGCGTATCAAAGTATAAACTACTGACAAGATAACCCTGATCTGATGCAAACCTATCGCAACTCATCACCGAAGATAAAACTTCTTTTAGAGCTTCAAGTTGTTTTAAGGAGCAAATATATTTTTGTTCGTGTCGAAAAGAATTATTCATACTTTATTCCATTTATTGATTTATTTTTTTTCAAATACAGCCTCAATCTTCTGTGGTTGATAAATGCCTAAATTAAGCTTTTTTTCATAAACCTTTTCTCCATTAATAAGCCAATAACGGAAATTATAACCCTCAAAAACATCAACAGCCAAAAAAACCTTATAATCCGAATAATATAAGCCTTCATATTCCTCGTTTGCATTTAAAGATAAAGTGTTCAAAAAAACAATCCCCCCATCAACAGAACTCGGAACTTTATGAATTTGCACAAAATCTCCTTTTAAATTTAAAAATTTCTTCATATACGGCATAATATTTTCAAACCGATGATCATAAAAATCGCGTAATTTATCTATTTCTTTCTCATAATCTGATTTTTGATAATTCTTTTTTAAGAATCTACGAAAATTCAAGACCATGGCATCTTCATATCTAAAAATAATATCATCTAAGATTTTATGAATTTTTTGCGGTTTAAAATAATAGTTTGCAATATCCTGAAAAGAAACAAAACATGCTTTTTTTATTTTTCTATTTTTCATAATTTTTTTATATGTTTTGGGAATGTCTAAAGGTTTAACCGAACGTTCTAAATCATGCAATACCCAAAAATATTTATCATATTTTTTGTTATAAAAATTAAAAGAATTCCAACCGACAACCTGCCAATCAGATTTATCTTGGTATATATTAATGCCTGTTTCGTAACAAAGTGTATGAATATCTGCTTTATCTGTTTTTCCTGTTTTTAAATTTTGTATAAATGAATCATGGTATTGATTTGTCATTATCCCTTCTTTAATAATGGTAAAATCAGTGTTTTTCTGTTTAAAAAGAGAAGCTAAAAAGTTTTCATTGATTTCTTTTTTTAAAACATAAACGCCCCAATATTCACCATTTAAAAACACGGCAACCAAATTTTGAGGAGCGTATACAATACCACTTCTGTTTTTAAATAGTTCCATAATCATATATTCCGCTACTTTTGTTAGCCTAGAATCGCTAGCTCCACCATTTTTTAACAGCCATGTTTCATTTGTTTTTAAGGCTCTAAATTTAAAAGATTTTTGCAACCAATGTCTTGAATAACCACCATTAATTTTAATACGTATATTATCAGACATCATTAAATTGTGGCTTGTATCAAAAAGATCAATATATGCCGGTCGTTCCCAACCTTTTCCTCTTGCCAAATAATTTATGTGTTCTTCGTCTTTTTTGCGGGTTTTATCCATATCCCAAAGTTTACCCGTCACATAAATCCCCTTTTCATAATCAAAGAAATTTTTGGGATCTGTTATGATAGATACAATCGGAATATTCTTATATTCGCTTCTATGCCCCAAACCCACAAAATAAGAGTAATTACCTATATTTCCTTTTGCTCCGTCCTTTTTTCGTATAGCAATTGTTCGAACAATGGTTGCTTTATCAACGTTAAAATCAGGAGTATACGCAAATTCCCAAACAGATATATTTTTAATGTTAGAAAAAACATTCGGTTCAGATGTACGATTTTTTATTTCAATCGGCTGAGTATATTTGAGAGAATTCTTTGTTGGTTGTGTGCCATTAAGTGTATAGAATATCTCGAAGCCTTCAGGAGCTTCCATTTTTAACAAAAAAGAAGAAGTGTAGAAACCGGATGGATGACTTAAAGACACATCAACATCTACCAGTTTCTCTGCCTTTTTCTTAAAAAACGGATTTTCTCTTTTAGGTGAAGGCTCCCTTTTAACCCATTTGTTCAAGAAAGGAATTTTAGTATACGCCGTATCGCAATCTAAATTTTTAGGAACTTTGACTTTATCTAAAATTTTCCCTTTTCTATCCGATAAATATATTGTTTCGCCGTTTTTTATTGCAAAATTAGTATAAAAATAACTATCTTCATCATTTGTTTTTTTCGCAGCCCAAACCAAATAATAATGCCTCGGCTCTAATATTGTTCCTTTAGGAAATACAAACTTATTTAATTTCTTTTTTGAATCCGAGAGCATATAACCGGAAATATCAGAAGAGAAAAACGAAGGGTTATAAAGCTCGATATAATCATTATAACCTCCCACGTGGTCATACATTATTGAACGATTACACGCAACAATTTCGCTTAAAACAATATTTGATGCATAACGAAACGAGAAACAAACGGTGCACAAAACAACACATATAAAGAAAACTAAAAAAATATTTTTTTTCAAAAGCATTTCTAAATATTTACCTCAACAAATACCCACTAAAAACCTATATTAAATGAAAGGCTTTTGCAAGAAAAAATCATCAAGAACTCAATAAGCACCCAAAACAAAAGAAAAAGGCTCGCAGAGCAAAAACAATCCCGTGAATTGTTTTTGCCGAGAGCATAAGTTGCTGTTAATAAGCGACTTTGCTTTTAGCAAACAAAGCGAATTTACAGCTAAACTTGCCCGAAGCTATAGAAAGCATTTGCTTTCTATAGCAAGAATTCGAACCCTGGGTTCGAATCCCCGGGGTCAACAAAAAAACCTCTCGTTAAGAGAGGTTTTTATTGGTGATGCTAAGTAAGCAGTTTACGAGCCTAATTTTTCAAAATACTTCTTTATTGCCGTCAAAAACGCATCAAAAAATTGGATTTCTTATCAAAATATGCTTAAACCACTTTTCTTGAAAAGCGATATTTTTTTCAATAAGCTCATCCGTCAAATCATAAGCTTCCGGCACCACAATCAACTTATCATCGTTGTCATTCGTGCGATGAACAATTCCTATACATCGTCCGACATATTCTTTAAGTGCTTTATTTTCCATTAATACATAGGCATCTAATTCTTCACCATCGCCTGATTTTGTAAACCGTACAAAACCATAATTTACCGGATATTCAAAACCATATTTTGGATGCTTGCTCCCTAAAGGCCTGTCAATTTTAACATATACCAGTTCTCCAATATATTTTGTATTTGGCGCATTATATAAAATAACCGGATAATCGTCCACATCACACCATGGTTCATATTGTTTCGCCAGACAATCAAATGCTTTTTCATCAATCCATAAAGCATTTTTTTCAATTTCCGTTCTCTTTAATACTCTTTGTTTAGCTGTAGCTAAATCGCAAAAAACACAATGAAAAACAACTTGTTCCGTCAACATTTTTGCCCAATTATAATATTCTTTTCGTTTTTCATGCGTCCAAAATCCATAATCTAAAATAACATCTTGTCCTTGACATACATATTCAGCCGTCTTTTCGCGAATTTCATGGTCTACGATTTTATATTTAGTTTGAAAATCATCAGGATTACGCCCATATCGTTCAAGCATTATTTCATCATGTGTCAAACGAACAGCCGAAAGCTCTTTTTCCAATTCTTTGGCTATTGTTGTTTTACCAAATCCCATAAATCCGACCATTAAATGAATTGTAGGCATTTATTTTCTCCGCTGATAATCTCCGTTCATATATTACAAAACTTGCTCTATAAAGTAAACCCCCTAAAGTTCGTAAAAATTCCCCAAATACCTATTTTTGAAAACACAACATCCGAACTTGCTTCAGTGCTTGATTTAAAAAGAAAAAGCAGGCTTTTTACTGCCTGCTGTTTGTATTGGTGATCCCAACGGGATTCGAACCCATATTACCACCGTGAAAGGGTGATGTCCTAACCTTTAGACGATGGGACCAACGTCTAAATCAAAGGCATATATAAATGTATTTTTTTTATCCGTCAAGAACTTTTTTTAAAAATTGCTTTTTTTCTTATCGAGTTCATCGAAAAGCTCACCTAAACGCACAAGCTTAAAACCTTTATCTTTTAAAGTGACTAGCCAATCTTTCAAAGCCTTCACTGTTTCGCTTTTAGGATGTCCAATAACAATGACGTGCCCCTCTTTTAGTGCCATTTTTTCAGCAATTTGAAGCTGTTTCATAACATACTGATAATCATTTTTATTATCCAAAAACACGTCACGTTCTGCACACGCCACACCCTCTTGAGCAGCAACATGACATCCTCTTGTATATTCTGAAGTTTTCGAATCTAAAAAGAACAGTCCTTTTTGTTTTAAGATACGCATAACCGCATCAAGCTTTTCTTCATTTTCAGTAAACAGACTTCCCATGTGATTATTAATTCCACGTACCCTTACGCCCTTAAATTTACCCAACATATCTTCAAAAAGATCTTGGATTTCATCATCGCTCATATTGATTTTGAGTGTATCCGGTGCCAAATCAGCCTCAACTTTGGGTTCCATCGGTGTATGAATCATAACTTCATGCCCTGCCGCAACAGCAAGTTGAAGAAATTCTTGGAAATTTTTTCCATAAACCAAGAAAGAACTTGTAATCGGAGCCTTAATTTCCAGAATTTCCCGCGTGTGTTTTTGATTAATGCCCATATCATCAATCACCACAACAATATATTTCTCAGAAGTTGAGAACTCTGCTTTTTCACCTTTTTGATGGGCCGATGGCAATACTTCTTCCTGATAGGGTTTTGCCAAAGATAAATTTTCTTCTTGAACAAGCCCCATTTGCTGGGCCTCTGTCTCCATCTCATGCAAAACTTCATCAATCACTTTTTCATCTGCATAAGTCGCTTCTTCCTGTGATGACACTTGATTTGGAACAGCCTCAGACACTTGAGGAACATCTTCTTCCATTACAACAACAGCTACTGATTTTTCAGATGGCATCTCCTTTTCATCAAGGAAAACCCTACCCAAAAAGATCAAAAAGAAAAACCCAAGCAAAACAACAACGCCTAAAACAACTTTAAAAAGCATCGATGATTTTGCTTCCATCTTAATATCGTCCTTCAATCTTAATCCCTCTTTCTTAAAGTCGGAAACGCAATGACATCACGAATTGTTTCAGCCCCTGTCAAGAAAATGGCTAAACGATCGATTCCCATACCCATACCGCCTGTCGGAGGAAACCCGTTTTCCAAAGCGTTCACAAAGTCCTCATCAAACATTTGTGCTTCATCATCACCTTTTTCCCTAGCCTCCGCTTGAGCTTCAAAACGCTCTCTTTGTTCCAAAGGATTTGAAAGCTCTGAATAAGCACAACCCATTTCCATACCAGCCACATACGCATCAAAATGCTCGACCAATCTCGGATTTAAGCGATGTGTTTTGGCAAGCGGTGACACATCACGCGGCATATCCATTACTAAAATCGGATCTATTAAGTTATGTTCCACTTTGGCATCAAACACTTCTTGAACGACCTTGCCCCAAGAAGTACAATCAGATGCATCAACACCAACAGACTTTGCCATTTCTTGAGCCTCTTCCAAAGTTTGAGCTTCCATCAAATCAATACCGGCATATTCATTAACGAGTTCAACAATAGACTTTCTCGCAAACGGTTTTGAAAGGTCAATTTCATGCTCACCAAACTTCACAACAGGTGAGCCTAAAACTTCCGTCGCCACAAATTTTAACAAATCAGGAATGAGATCTGCCATGGTATTATAGTCAGCATATGCCTGATAAGCCTCCAAAGCCGTAAATTCTGGGTTATGGCTTTTATCAATCCCCTCGTTTCTAAAGTTTCTGCCGATCTCAAAAACCCTATCAAAGCCACCCACGACCAAACGTTTCAAATAAAGCTCCGGCGCAATACGCAAATATAAATCCATATCAAGCGTATTGTGATGTGTAATAAACGGTTTTGCATTTGCACCACCCATAATCGGGTGCAACATCGGTGTTTCAACCTCCAAAAATCCATGCTGTTCAAAATATTTTCGAATAGCAGATGTCACCTGACAACGTTTTTTGAAAATCTCTTTTGCATCATCATTAATGATAAAATCAACATACCGCTGACGATATCTTGCTTCCATATCCGTCAGACCATGAAATTTTTCAGGAAGCGGTTGCAATGATTTTGCAATAATGTCAAACTTTTCGGCAGCCACTGAAAGCTCACCGCGTGGTGTGCGACGAATATATCCCGTCACACCAACCAAATCCCCCACATCTAGGCACTTCAAAAGTTCCAAGTCGGCTTCCGGCAAATGATTTTTATGGCAAAAGACCTGAATTTTGCCCGATTTATCTTTAAGGTCAATAAACATACCACTATTGCGAACAGCCATTGCACGACCGGCAATCGTCACACGATCTTCGGTATCGGCACCTGTTTCTAAATCTCTGTATTTTTTCTGCAAATCAGCCGCATAAGCATTCGGCTCAAACTTATAAGGATACGGATTATACCCTTTCTCTTTTAACGTATTTAACTTAGCAATTCGCGATTCGCGATGAATATTTGTTTCATTAGACATTTTATTGACCTTAAATAAATTATTTTATAAACTTCGAGCACTATAAACGTGTTAATCTTAATTTTCAAGCAGATTTTACAAAAAAACGCGGAGAATGGTTTGGATAGAGTAGAAATAAGAAGCGGAAAAATTTTAGTATAGATAAACCTACATGAATTTTTCCGCTTTCGAAATTTCTGCTCTAGATAAGCTGTTATACGAACTTTTTTAGAATTCGCGCTTGACTTCGCGCTCAAACATCCCCCTAATCGTAGATTTAATATCTGCACCTTCAAACACAACCTTATAAAGAGCTTGACAAATAGGCATTTCAATACCATCTCTGTCGGCAATATTTTTAACAGCTTTCAAAGTCATTGGACCTTCGGCAGATTTTGAAGATTGCTCACCTTTAGCGAGAAGCTCACCGTAAAGTCTGTTGTGACTGTTGCGTGAAAAGAGGGTTGCCTCATAGTCACCCAAATGTGCCAAGCCATAAGCACTCATCGGATTACCACCAAAATGCTCAATAAAACGACCGACTTCAATCGGTGCACGAGCCATTAAAGCACCTTTTAGGCCATACCATTCTAAGCCATCTAAAATACCAGCTGCAATTCCAATCACATTTTTTAAAGCAGCACCGATTTGATTACCAACGACATCTGCACCGTAATAAAAACGAATCAATTCACTTTGCATCAACTCAATCCAGTGCTTTTTCTCAGCCTCTTCTCTACTATCGATCACGGCACAGGAGGGAACTTTTTTAAGGTAATCTTGCACATGTCCCGGCCCTCCCAGGCAAGCAAAATGCACATCATTTTGCTTAATCTCTTCAGCCATCACATCAACTAAAATTTTACCACTCGGCTCTTCTAACCCCTTCATGGCGAGCAAAAAGTGTTTACCAGACAAATCATATTGGTTGATTTGCTTAGCAAGCTCTCTTAGGTGCTGACAACCGATTGAAATGATGATGTCATCATTTTTGAAAATCTCTTTTAAATCAGGCGTTAAATACATATTGTCACTCAAAGTTAAATATGGGTTTTTACGAGTTTCTTTGAGCTCTAAAAAATTCGGTGAAGTCGGAATATCATAAAGCGTGACCTTATCCACACGATAATTTGCCGCATACCAACCCAAAAACGTGCCCCAACGCCCGCACCCGATAACAGAAATTTCTTTCATGACAGACCTCATTTAAAATTTTAAAGACTGATTAGAGTTTAGCCACAAATAATCCGTTTGCAAGAAATAATCCTAAAAAAGTCCACAACCCAACACATACATTTTAAAACAAACTGCGGAGAACGTGTGTAGATAATAAGAAACACTTTTTGAAGGTAAGAAGAATTTTTGTATTAGTTACCTATTATACACGTTTTAAAAGTTCGGATAATGGCTTGAATGGGGTAGAAATAAGAAGCGGAAAAATTTTAGTGTAGATAAGCCTACATGAATTTTTCCGCTTTCGAAATTTCTGCCCTAGACAAGCCATTATACGAACTTTTACAGTTTTTTGAGACGTTGCCGCCCTAGTATTGCATTTATATAATCAAAATCTTTGAATGCTGCATAAGCGACATCAAAACTTCTGTTATCGTATGTGTAAAAAACTTGATTTGCCATGCTTTTGATGGCCTTATCGATTTGTGCGAATGCCTCGTTATAATCTTTACCATAGGTATTTTTGGATCTTTTTTGAACAACATCATGATAAGCACGAACAACTTTCACAGCCTCTTCTGCAGCATTTTGATACCCCTTTTTCTCAAAATCATACAAAATTTGTGCTATTGTTAAATAAAAGCACTTATTGGTCAAGATATGTCTCTGCAACGGGTTGTTCGAGTTTATAATCATGCCATTGTCCACCTGTTCATTTTAGAAATATACCATCAAGTTTTAAAAAAACAAGCTTTAATTTAAACAACATATAAACTTTTATATAAACTTTTTCTTGTTTTTTTTTGAACCTATGATAAACTGTCCTCAACCAAAAATAATTGTGTCATAAAATAATTAACATTTAATTATAAAAACTATGATTGGATATGTAGCTTTGCTGCTGGTGATCATCATACTAATGACCATCGGTTTTATTCGCGCCAAAAATGACAGCAAGCGCGAATTAGAAAAAAAAGAACAGGAATGGATGATGCCTTCTGGCGAATTCGTTCCGTGCGATGAGGAGCTTTTACAGTTTACAAAAGAAGACCTCAATGCCTACTCAAAAGATGACCTGATGTGGTTAATTAACTACATCGGCCACAAAATGAGCAAGAATGAAAAAAAGTGGGGCAACCTGTACACCTTGGCGTCACGCGTCAAAAACTACAAGCGTTGGTGACCACATTGATTTAAAAAAATCCCCTCCAATATGGAAGGGATTTTTTTCATAAGGCTTTTAAATACTATTTTACATATTCAGGCAATTCAATATTCAAAATCTTTGCCATATTTTTGCGATACTCTTCAGCCCATGCGATCATAGAGTCAATCACGGGTTTCAATTCATAACCAAGCTGTGTTAAAGTATAATCAACACGCGGTGGAATTTGTGCATAAACTTTACGCACCAAAATACCTTTCTCTTCCAACAGTCTTAAATTCGAGGTCAAAACTTTTTGTGTAATATTTCCAAGTTCTCGCTTTAATTCACCAAACCTTTTTGTCCCATCGAGTAAATTTTGAATAATTAAAACTTTCCAGCGATCACCTAGCATTTTAATGGTCACTTCTGCTAATTTATCAGGCATATATTCATACATATTTTTCTCCTGCAAACGTTTGAAAACACACATTAGTATCTTTTAAGAAACAATCACTCTTAAAAGTGCCTACTTTACACATCTATAACAAAAAGTTATGATGTTCAAGAATTTTATTTCATTTTACCAACAATAAGGACAAAAATAGATGAATAACTTTTATAAACTCGCTGCCGTTTCTGCTCTTGCACTTGTTTGTGCAGATGCTCATGCTGCAGGCTATCAATTGAATGAATATTCCGTAACAGGTTTAGGCCGCTCTTTTGCCGGTATTGGCGTTGCAGGCGATGACTATTCAGCCTTGGCATATAACCCTGCCGGTATGACTTTAATTAAACGTTCCGGCATACAAGCCGGTGTCGTTAACACCCAAGTCCGTTCAAAAGTTCACGGCGACAATGGTGAAAAAACAGACATGGATTTCATGATTCCATTACCTTCGGCTTTCGGACAATATAACGTTAATGACAAACTTTTCCTAGGTGCGGGTGTTTATGTACCGTTTGGTTTAGCAACGCGTTACAAACATGACAGCTTTATTGCGCAAAATGTTCCTGCTGGTGCCAGAAAATCAGAACTTGAAGTAATCGACTTCAACTTCTCCGGAGCTTATAAGTTCAACAATAACTGGTCATTAGGCGCAAGCGCGATTTTCCGCCGCATTACGGGTTCTTTAACATCTAATCTTAACTTACCGGGTATTGGTGTAGCCGGTTACAGTGATTTTAGAGTAAAAGGTTATACGGGCACATTTAACGTTGGTGCAATGTACGAATTCAATGAGAATGCGCGCATCGGTTTGTCTTACCGTCACAAGAGCATTCAAAAGACAAGCGGTAAACACTATGTAACCTTAAACGACCCTCTTTATGCTCCTTATTTCGGACCTGCCGGAAAATATCATTCTGCATCTGACCCTGAGTTACCTGCAAGTGTTATTTTATCAGGCTATTTCAAGACAGCAGACCAGTGGGCAACAACAGCAACGGTTAAATATACATTATGGCACCGTTTCGGTATTTTCCCGGGCAAAACAACTTCTCCAATGAAAGGGGGCAACCTTGATGTTCCTTATCGCTGGAAAGATGCTTGGAATGTTGCATTAGGTGAAGATTACTATCTAAACAATAGTTGGACCTTACGCGCCGGTGTGGCTTATGACCAATCGCCGTCACGTTCCAACACCTACCGCACGAACCGTATTCCTGATACAGACCGTGTTTGGGTATCTCTAGGTGCAAGCTATCAAAAAGACAATTACCAAATTGATCTCGGTTATGCACATTTATTCTTCACACATGGTCGTACCAGAAATTCTGCATCGGGTGATGTGGCAGCAAAATATCACAACTATTCAAACATGTTGGGTATGAATTTCCAATATAAGTTCTAAAAACTTATAACATTTCAAAAAGCCTGAGATTTTCTCAGGCTTTTTTGATATTAAATCTTCAAAACACCCATTATTTGTATCTAATCATAAACCGATTTCCCGTCGGCTTTGAAAGCTTTGTTGCTTCTTCAAGAGTGTATATACGTTTTGGCTTTTTATATGAATAACTACCAACAATTATCCCGTCGGAAATATAATTACCTTCTGATTTCACATAAGATTTAACCTGACTAGCAGAATATAAGCCCGCATTCTGGCACATTTCAAATTGGCCTTCCGAACAATAATATGTAGCTGTATAGCCACTATTAAAAGCATTCTCTCCAATGCTTGAAATACTTGTCGGAATAACAACAGATCCACAGTCTAATTCAATAAACGCACCAGGTTCAAGTGTTTTTATGCCCTCTTTTAATGTGAGCTTAACGGTCTGATCATGTAAAAAAGCAGATCCGATATTCTCAATTGAACCCTCAACAACAACTTCTGAAAGTCCGTGAAATCTTTCCTCTTCTATTGCTACTGATTCATAATCATCAATTTCCGGAACATAAACCTGTTCCCAATCAGCGCCAAGTGAAAAAGCCCTCGCATCAATTTTTGCACCCGGCTTTGTACCAAAAATTGTTAGTATATTTCCTTCTCTTTTATAAACACACCCATCTCCACAAGTACCATTAATTCCATCACCCGTAGCGGTGGCAGCAAAGGCATTTGAGCTTAACACCGTCCCCAACAAAAGTATAATATAAAAAGCATTTTTCATATATTGTCTCCTTTAATAAAACCTTATCATTTAAAGGAACCTTTTTTTGTTACGATTCGCCCTTAAAAACATAAAATCCATGAGCTTGGAGAATGGTTCAGATAAAGTAAAAATAAAGGCGAAAGTACCGGAATGTACATTAAACGTACATGAGGAAACTTTCGTCCTGCAATTTTTGCTTTAGATGAGCCGTTATACAAGCTCACAATCATAGGGCTTGGAGAATGTGGCTAATAATAAGTGCTTTTTTAACGCCGTGTACAAAAACAGTACACAAGGAGAAAAAGTGCTTGTTAGTAGCCCATTATACAAGCCCTCAAAAAGTACATGATCGAACTTAAGCGATTCTTTCTGTACTTAGCTACCAGCTATACGCGGCTTTAGATAAGATTTACCTTACCGCCAACTTTCTCTACTGCCGCCACAGCCGCTTTTGAAGCTGAGTTGACAGAAATCGTAGCTGCCGTAGTGATCGCACCGCGAGCGAGCAAACGAACACCATCAAGCTTCTTTGTAATTAAGCGCGAAGCAAGCAATGTATCAATATTGATATCGCTGGCGTTTAATTTGCCAGCATCAATTGCTTTTTGAATACTGTCTAAATTAACAACAGCATATTCTTTTGCAAAATGGTTATTAAAACCACGCTTTGGCAATTGACGATAAATCGGCATCTGTCCGCCTTGGAAACCATGGATGGAAACGCCAGAACGTGATTTCTGACCTTTCTGACCGCGACCGGCTGTTTTGCCTTTTCCACTTGAAATACCACGACCGACACGTGTACGGTCTTTTCTGGCACCTTCATTATCTCTTAATTCATTAAGTTTCATTTTTTTTACCTAACTTTTTAAATTTTACATAACTAAAGTCTCGTCGTTAAACCTTTTGGCCTTAGATGAGATAAAGTCTCGTCAAAGTTCTTGATCAAAAGGGGTGGGTTGCGCCGTTCTTTTTAAGCGATGTGTAGACTTAAACTACATGAGCGCAAAAAGAAAAAGCATGACACCCCTTTTCACAAGAACTATTCCTCGACTTTAACGAGGTGGCTCACCTTTCTGATCATACCGCGGATGGAAGGTGTATCTTCCAAAACGGCAGTACGATTCATTTTGTTTAAGCCAAGACCGATTAAAGTTGCTCTTTGATCTTTCGGTTTGCCGATAGGGCTGGCGATTTGAGTAACTTTGATTGTTTTCTTTGCCATGGTCTTAAGCCTCCTCTTTTTCCATCTTAGCTGCTGTTGCATATTCACGACGGCTCACAATATCACCAACTTTTTTACCACGTTTAGCCGCGACCATACGAGGAGAGTTGATAGATTGTAAAGCATTGAATGTCGCCTTAATCATGTTGTATGGATTATTTGAACCCAAAGATTTTGCAACAACGTCCTGAACCCCCAAAACTTCAAAAACAGCACGCATCGGGCCACCGGCAATCACGCCGGTACCGGCAGGAGCCGTTCTCAAAATGACCTTGCCGGCACCAAAATGGCCGCTCACATCATGATGAAGTGTTCTGCCTTCACGAAGGGGAATACGAACCATGTTTTTCTTAGCTTCGTTTGTTGCCTTCACCACGGCTTCCGGAACTTCAGCGGCCTTGCCGGAACCAAATCCGACACGACCTTTTCCGTCACCAACTACGACAACAGCTGCAAAACTCATCGTTCGACCACCTTTAACCGTTTTAGCAACACGGTTCACATGGACGAGTTTTTCAATCAATTCTTCAGTTTTTTCTTTTTTATTTTGACGATCAAAAGCCATCATATTTCTCCTAGAATTTCAATCCGGCTTCACGAGCAGCATCAGCTAAAGCCTTAACACGACCATGATAAATATAGCCGCCTCTATCAAAAACGACTTCACTCACACCTGATTTTGCTGCACGTTCTGCAACGAGTTTACCAATGAAGCTTGCTGCTTCAACCGTAGATGTCTTTTTGATATTCGAACGCACTTCCTTATCGAGCGTCGAAGCAGAAGCAACCGTCGAACCTTTAACATCGTCAATAATTTGCGCGTAGATATGCTTTCCGCTGCGGAAAACTGAAAGCCTCATTTTTCCGTTAGCAGCAGCTCGTAAAGCTGTTCTGACGCGCCCCTTTCTTCTTTCGAACAATTTTTTTGGTGTATTATTCATTTTAAGCTAATCCTTATTATTTCTTCTTGCCTTCTTTACGGCGGATATATTCGTTTTCATATTTCACACCTTTACCCTTATAAGGCTCAGGTTTTCTATATTTACGAATTTCAGCAGCAACTTGACCGACAAGCTGTTTGTCAACACCGAAAATTTTGATTTGTGTCGGCGATTCGCAAGAAATTTTAATACCTTGCGGTGCCGGAAAATCAACGTCATGAGAAAAGCCGAGCGAAAGAACAAGCTTTGTACCTTCCATACGAGCTTTATAACCAACGCCGATAAGTTCCAAATTCTTGGTGTAGCCCTCAGAAACACCTTTTACCAAAGTGTTGATGTTGGCTCTTGTTGTACCCCACAAAGCACGAGCGGTTAAGCTTTGTGACAATGGGCTGACAACAACTTTATTGTCTTCCAATTTTGCTGATATATGCGACGTATCATAAGAACAGCAAAGTTCACCTAATTTACCTTTAACAGTTACAACATTGTCTTTAATGTCAACGGTAACACCGGAAGGAATGTTAATCGGATATTTTCCAACTCTAGACATATCTTTAAACCTCCCTTAGAATACCTGGCACAAAATTTCACCGCCGACATTGGCTTTTCTGGCATCATTATCACTCATAACACCATGAGGCGTAGAAATGATAGAAATACCCAAACCGTTATAAACTCTCGGCAAATCTTTCACACTTGAATAAATGCGACGCCCCGGAGTCGAAACGCGGTAAATTTCCGTTATAACTGAAGCACCTTCATGGTACTTTAACTTAATACGAAGTTCATCAATACCAGGCTTTACATTGACTTTTTCATAACCTTCAATGTAGCCTTCTTTTTTCAAAACTTCCAAAACATTTTCACGCAACTTAGAAGCTGGTGATACAACATCACTTTTCTTAGCTCTCTGTGCGTTTCTAATGCGTGTGAGCATATCGCCCAAAGGATCTGTCATAGACATATGTGTACCTCCTTACCAGCTAGATTTTACCAAACCAGGAATTTCACCAAAGCTTGCCAAGTCTCTAAGCTCAACACGGCTTAAACCGAATTTCCTGTAATAACTACGAGAACGACCTGTTAATTTGCAGCGATTTCTTACTCTGATTTTAGCAGAATTTCGCGGCATTTCGGCCAATTTTAAAGTTGCTTGAAATCTTTCTTCAGGAGAAGCGTCTTTATTCATAACAACTTCTTTTAATTTCAGACGGCGATTAGCATACTTTTCAGCCATCTTAACTCTCTTCAAGTTTCTATATACTGAACTTGTTTTTGACATCGTAAAACCTCCGCTTATTTCTTGTAAGGTAAGTTAAATGAGGTAAGCAAAAACTTTGCTTCTTCATCTGTCTTAGCTGTTGTACAAATAACAATATCAAGACCCCTCACATCTTCCACTTTTTCATAATTAATTTCAGGAAAAACGATTTGCTCTTTAATACCAAAAGCAAAATTGCCTCGGCCATCAAAGTTTTTACCCGAAATACCATGAAAGTCTCTGATACGAGGCAAAGCGATGTTAACCAATCTTTCTAAGAATTCATACATCCTTTCAGATCTTAATGTCACTTTGCAGCCAATCGGCATACCTTCTCTTAATTTGAAAGTAGCGATTGATTTGCGTGCTGCCGTCATCACAGGTTTTTGACCGGCGATGAGAGCAAGTTCATCCATAGCATTGTTGAGTTTCTTCTTATCGGTAACGGCAGCGCCGACACCCATATTCAAAACAATTTTCGTCAGCTTCGGAATCTCATGTGGGTTCTTGTAACCGAATTTTTCCACAAGAGATTTCTTTATGACGTCATTATATAATTTTTCAAAATTTGCCATAAAATTTTCTCCTATTTATCGATTACTTCACCGGTTTTGCGTGCCACACGAACTTTGTTACCTTTGTCGTTTTTATAGCCGACTTTCGAAGCCTTACCATTTGAAACGATAGCAACATTAGAAACATGAATAGCTGCTTCTTTGGTGATAATACCCCCTGCGCTCGTTTGGCTCGGTTTGGTATGTCTTTTAACCATGTTAACACCCGAAACAATGACCTTGCTTTCTTTTGGCATCGCTTTTAAAACTTCGCCTGTTTTGCCTTTGTCATCGCCAGAAATGATGATAACTTGATCACCTTTTTTAATTTTCATTTTCGGCATTACAATACCTCCGGTGCTAATGAAATGATTTTCATAAATTTCTTTGCACGCAATTCCCTGGTCACAGGACCAAAGATACGTGTGCCGATTGGCTCACCATCTTTGTTAATTAAAACTGCGGCATTGCTGTCAAAACGGATAACGCTACCATCTTTTCTTCTGATGTCACTTGCTGTTCTAACAATAACAGCTTTGCACACATCACCTTTTTTAACACGACCTTTCGGCAACGCGTCTTTAATTGAAACAACGATAACATCACCCACTGTTGCATGCATTCTCTTGGACCCGCCAAGAACTTTTATGCACTGCACCTGACGTGCGCCGGAATTATCGGCTACATCAAGGTTGGTTTGCATTTGTATCATTTTAATATTCCTTTTCTCTAGGCGTTATTAATGACAGTCCATGTCTTTGTTTTTGAGTAAGGCTTCGATTCTTCAATCGAAACAATATCGCCAACCTTGAACTGATTGTTCTCATCGTGAGCGGCATATTTTTTACTCCTCTTCACGAACTTTTTATAAACAGGATGCATCACCTGACGCTCTACACTGACCACGACAGTTTTATCCTGCTTATCGCTAACAACAACACCTTGAAGAATTCTTTTAGGCATGTTTTTTCTCCTAACTATTCTTCTTGCGCTCTGCTATGAGCGTGTTGATTTGAGCTATTTCTCTGCGAACCTTACGCACTTGCGCCGTATTCGTCAGCTGACCCGTTGATTGTTGAACACGCAAATTGAACTGTTCTTTTTTGTCCTCAGTCAACTTTATCTCCAATTCATCAAGGCTCATAGCTCTTAAATCTTTAGTTTTAACCATTATGCTTCTCCTTGTTGGCAATTCAAACGTTTAACAAACTTGCTCTTAACAGGCAATTTTGCCGCACCAAGTTCAAATGCTCTGCGAGCGGTCTCTTCATCAATACCTTTCGCTTCAAACATAATGCGACCTGGTTTAACTCTTGCCACCCAAAATTCGACAGCACCTTTACCTTTACCCATACGAACCTCAGCAGGTTTATCTGACACAGGAACATCTGGGAAAATTCGGATCCATAATTGTCCGGCTCTCTTCATTTCACGCGTGATCGCACGACGAGCTGCCTCAATTTGACGCGCCGTAATGCGTTCAGGTGTCAAAGCCTTCAAACCATAATCACCCAAATTTAATTCATACCCGCCTTTAGCCAAGCCGTGAATACGGCCTTTATGCTGCTTGCGGAATTTAATACGTTTTGGACTTAACATTTTATGTATTCCTCACCATTACTTCTGTTCGTTGAGCTTCTTGTCTTGCGCCATCGGATCATGAGCCATAATTTCGCCCTTATAGATCCAAACTTTAATACCGCAAGCACCATAAGTTGTATGAGCAGTTGAGGTTGCATAGTCAATGTCAGCACGAAGTGTGTGCAAAGGAACACGACCTTCACGATAGTGCTCTGTTCTTGCAATTTCCGCACCGCCTAAACGACCGCTACAGCTAACCTTAATGCCTTCAGCACCTAAACGCAAAGCAGATTGCATAACGCGCTTCATCGCTCTTCTGAAAGCAACACGGCGTTCAAGTTGCCCAGCGACAGAATCAGCCACAAGCTGAGCATCTAACTCAGGCTTTCTGACTTCTAAAATGTTCAGTTGCACTTCGGAAGATGTCAGTTTTTGAATCTCTTTTCTTAAAACTTCAATATCCTGACCTTTCTTACCGATCACAACACCCGGTCTTGCAGAGTGAATTGTAACCCTTGCCTTCTTAGCAGGACGTTCAATAACAATCTTGCTAACTCCGGCCTGAGCCAATTTCTCTTTCAAGAATTTCTTGATTTTTAAATCTTCGTGGAGATAGTCGGTAAACTTATCATCAGCATACCAACGAGAGTCCCAAGTGCGATTCACACCCAAACGAAGACTTGTAGGATTTACTTTCTGACCCATAACACTACTCCCCACGCTCTGTGACGACGACGGTCATGGAAGAGAAAGGCTTCAAGATACGAGCACCTCTACCTCTACCGCGTGCGTTCATACGTTTCATAACAAGCCCTTTACCGACATAAGCTTCGCTCACAACGAGCTTGTCAATATTAAGGCTATGGTTGTTTTCTGCATTAGCAATAGCTGATTTAAGCAATTGCAATGCTACTTTAGCTACTCTTCTTTTTGAGAAGGTTAGTTCAGCAACAGCTTTCTCGGCGCTTTGTCCGCGAATAGTTTGAGCAACGAGGTTAAGTTTTCTCGGGCTTGTTCTAATCGAACGGCAAGTAGCTGTGCAGCTTTTTACTGCTTTATTTTCTTTACTTGTATTTGCCATAATTACTTACCTTTCTTTGCTGTTTTATCTGCGGCATGGCCGAAGAATGTTCTGGTCGGAGCAAATTCACCAAACTTATGACCAACCATATCTTCTGTTACCAAAACAGGAATAAACTTGTGGCCATTGTGCACACCAAATGTCAAACCGACAAATTGAGGCAACATTGTTGAACGGCGTGACCAAATTTTAATCACTTCATTACGACCCGAATTTCTTGCTGCGTCAGCCTTCTTAAGAAGATAGCCGTCCACAAAAGGTCCTTTCCATACGGAACGTGTCATTTAGCTTTCTCCTTATTTCTTGTTGTCATGACGAGATCTCATAATAAAGCGATCTGTCTTCTTGTTAGAACGAGTCTTAGCACCCTTAGTCGGTTTACCCCACGGTGTCACCGGATGACGACCGCCAGAGGTTCTGCCTTCACCACCACCATGTGGGTGATCAACCGGGTTCATCGCAACACCACGTGTCACAGGTCTGATACCGAGCCAACGAGAGCGACCGGCCTTACCGAGTGACTTGTTTTGATTATCCGGATTAGAAACAGCACCAACTGTTGCTAAGCATTCCTCACGAACGATTCTAAGTTCGCCGGAACTGAGTTTAAGTTGCGCATAGCCGGCATCTTTACCGACAACTTGAGCATAACAACCGGCAGAACGAACAAGCTGTCCGCCTTTGCCTGCTTTGAGCTCAATATTGTGAACGATCGTACCAACCGGCATACTTTTCAAAGGCATAGCATTACCCGGCTTAACGTCTGCTTTTTGAGAAGAAACAATCTTATCGCCGGCTTTCAACCTTTGAGGTGCAAGAATATAAGCGAGCTCACCATCATCATACTTAATCAAAGCAATAAAAGATGTGCGGTTCGGATCATATTCCAATCTTTGAACTGTGGCTTCACAGTCAAATTTATTACGTTTAAAGTCGATAACTCTCAGTTTGCGTTTATGACCGCCACCGATTCTCCGACTTGTGACATG
>Ga0265301_10002065_pt1 | contig 24271 bp, 18 predicted proteins | sample AusTroGonzalo_MG_2_FD_193488 | JGI IMG/M metagenome (GOLD analysis project Ga0265301, IMG submission 193488) | Bovine rumen microbial communities from tropical cattle in Woodstock, Queensland, Australia - Gonzalo_04 | ecosystem: Host-associated > Mammals > Digestive system > Stomach > Rumen ... | reverse complement strand
ACGTCCCTGCTCACAGAGTGCCACGTCGAACAAGATGTCGTTTCCAGCCGGAGCTGAGAGCAGCATACCCATACGGACGCCGTCAGCGCCGTAGTTCTCGATGAGCTCAATCGGATCAGGAGAGTTACCTAATGACTTCGACATCTTACGGCCGAGCTTGTCACGCACGATACCGGTGAAATAGACGTTGCCGAAAGGCACCTTTCCTTGGTACTCCTCACCTGCCATAATCATTCTGGCAACCCAGAAGAAGATGATATCAGGAGCGGTGATGAGGTCGTTGGTCGGGTAATAATATTTGAACTCGGCGTTGTTCGGGTCAAGTATGCCGTTGAACAACGAGAGAGGCCACAGCCATGAGCTGAACCATGTGTCGAGGCAGTCGCCGTCACGACGTAAGTCGCTCATAGTGAGGTTGTTATTGCCAGTCTTCTCTTTTGCGAGTTTAAGTGCTTCTTCGTCAGATTCTGCCACCACATAGCCGCCTTCAGGCAGGTAATAAGCCGGAATCTGATGTCCCCACCACAGCTGACGGCTGATGCACCAGTCTTTGATGTTCTCGAGCCAGTGGCGGTAAAGGTTGACATATTTTGCAGGATAGAACTGGATCTCGCCGGTCTCGACAGGCTTCAGCGCGATCTGTGCGAGGTGTTCCATCTTGAGGAACCACTGCATTGAGAGCTTCGGCTCGATCGGGACGTTGGTACGCTCCGAATATCCCACCTTATTATTATAGTCTTCAACTTTCTCGAGCAAGTCGGCTTCCTTGAGGTCGATGACGATCTGCTTACGCACTGCCTCGCGGTCCATTCCGACGTACATTCCAGCAGCCTCGCTGATGGTGGCGTCGTCGTTGAAGATATTGATAGTCTGAAGGTTATGTTTCTCACCGAGCATATAGTCGTTGACGTCATGAGCCGGGGTCACCTTCAAGCAACCTGTACCGAACTCAATGTCGACGTATTCGTCTTCGATGACCGGAATCACGCGGTTCACCAACGGGACGATGACTTTCTTACCTCTCAGATGCTGGTTCTTCGGGTCATTGGGGTTGATACACATAGCGGTATCGCCCATGATGGTCTCAGGACGTGTTGTAGCCACGACAGCGTAGCCGTTTTCGCCTTCAATCTTATATCTCAGGTAGAAAAGTTTGCTATGTTCTTCTTTATAGATGACTTCCTCGTCGCTCAACGCTGTGAGAGCTTTCGGGTCCCAGTTGACCATACGCACGCCGCGGTAGATGAGACCTTTTTTATAAAGGTCGCAGAACACGTGGATGACGCTTTTCGAGCGGATCTCATCCATGGTGAATGAGGTGCGTTCCCAGTCGCATGAGCAGCCGAGTTTACGGAGCTGTTTGAGGATGATGCCGCCGTGTTCATGTGTCCAATCCCAGGCGTGTTCAAGGAATTTCTCGCGTCCGATGTCGGTCTTCTTGATGCCTTGCTGAGCCAGTTTGTTCACCACTTTAGCCTCTGTTGCGATAGAAGCATGGTCGGTACCCGGCACCCAGCAGGCGTTCTTGCCTTGCATACGCGCACGACGGATGAGGACATCCTGAATGGTGTTGTTCAACATGTGACCCATGTGAAGCACGCCGGTGACATTCGGTGGCGGGATCACGATGGTGTAAGGTTCACGTTCATCAGGAGTGGAGTGAAAATAGTTCTTTTTCATCCAGTGCTCGTACCATTTCTCTTCTGTGGTCTGCGGACTATATTTGCTCGAAAGTTCCATTTTTGAAAATTTAGAGTGCAAAATTACGATTTTTCTTGTTTGCATTGAAACTTTTTTATTATTTTTGTACGATTTTTAAATGAAAACGAGAAATCAATCTATGTATAATTAAAATTTAAGTTTATGTCATTATTATCAATTGCAAATTTGTGGCAGACCAACCGCACCTTGGTGATTTTAATCGGCATTTTGATTGTCGTGATCCCATTTTTGGTCTACTATCTCCGTCAAGCCAAGAAATATCATCCTAAAGGCTTGATTGCAGCAGCTTTAAGCAACATGGGCGAGCGTTTCGGCTATTACATCATGAACGCAATCCTGCTGTTGTTCCTCGTTTCAAAATTCGGTTTGCCGGACAAGACCGCTAGTATCATCTACTCGGTGTTTTACTTCGGAATCTACGTGTTGAGTTTGGTTGGTGGTATCATTGCTGACCGCACTCAGAACTATCCGCGCACCATACAATGGGGTTTGATTATCATGGCTGCAGGTTATGTAGGCTTGGCTATCCCAATGTTCAGCAAGGACGCCAACGGCATCATCCTCGACAACGGCGGTGCATGGTGGGGCATCTTAATCTTCACATGCTTTGCATTGCTCTGCATCTCATTCGGTAACGGTTTGTTCAAAGGCAACCTTCAGGCTCTCGTCGGCAAGCTTTACGACAAGTTTGAAGTTGAGGCAGCTGCAAAAGGTCCTGAGGCTTTAGCTGAGGCAAAAGACCGTCGCGACAGCGGTTTCCAGATTTTCTACGTGTTTATCAACATCGGTGGTGTTATCGCTCCATTCGTGGCTCCTATGCTCCGTAACTGGTGGCTCAAGGCACATAACTTCGTTTACAACGCTGACATGCCGGCACTTTGCCACCAATATCTCGCCAACGGCGAACAGACTCAGAAGTTCACTGAAAACATGGCAAAATCGTTGGTTGACGGCGCAGCAGCACCTACCGACCTCGTGACATTCAGCTCACAGTATATCGATGTGTTCAACACAGGTGTTCACTATGCATTCATCGCATCAGTGGTCGCCATGATGATTTCACTAATCGTGTTCCTCTGCACAAAGAAGATTTTCCCACAGCCTTCAAAGAAAGAGAAAGCTGAAGTTATCGAATACACACAGGAGGAAAAACTCGCCATGGCAAAGGAAATCAAACAGCGTCTCTACGCTTTGTTTGCAGTTCTCGGTATCGCCATCTTCTTCTGGCTCTCGTTCCACCAGAACAGCCAGTCATTGACCTTGTTGGCTCGTGACTTCGTGGTGACCGACTTCTTCCCTGCTGAGATTTGGCAAGCACTTAACCCATTATATGTCATTATCTTGACACCTCTTGTCATGGCCGCTTTCGCTTGGCTCGTAAGAAAAGGCAAAGGCGTTTCAACACCTCGTAAGATTGCTTACGGTATGGGCATCGCAGGTCTGGCATACCTCTTCCTGATGGTTCTTTCAATCTCATGCAACTATCCTTCAGGCGAAGAGTTCCGCGCAATGGATGCAGCTACTATGGCAGCTAACGGTCTCGCAAAATCAGGACCATGGGTACTTATCGTTACTTACTTCTTCTTGACCGTCGCTGAGTTGTTCATCTCACCTCTCGGACTTTCGTTCGTATCAAAGGTGGCTCCACGTCACATGGTGGGTCTCTGCCAGGGCTTGTGGCTTGGTGCAACAGCTATCGGCAACTTGTTCATCTTCGTCGGACCTCTCATGTACGACGCTTGGGATATCTGGATTTGCTGGGGCGTGTTCCTCGCAATCTGCGTCGTCTCAATGTCAGTGATGTTCGGCATGGTGAAATGGCTTGAGAAAGTAACTGCGTAACCCGGTTATTGGTTATAGGTTATTGGTTATAGTAGAGACGCCATGGTATGACGTCTCTACATTTTTAAAAAATGATTTATGAAAAATTTATCTAAAGAGGAATTCGAAATCTATTGCCTGTTAATTGCCGCTGATGCAGATTTCGACATCACCAAGCAGGAGCTTATCGCCATTGGAGCGCATACTGACCCCGTGATGTTTGTAGGGATTTACAACGGCTTCGAGGCAGATAACGACATTGAGAGAGTTAACACTATCGAAGAATGCAAGAAACTGTATATCAACGATGAACTCGACCGACAGAATCATTTCGACAGAATGAAAAAGGTGTTCTTCGCCGATGGCAGGTACACCGCAGCAGAAAAGAGTGTTTTCTCAATGTTAAGGAAACTTATTTGAGGTTCCTCGCCCCTACCGGGTCTCGGAATGACAACCCCATAAAAATTATCATGGCGCGCCACATTTATTATTAACAATGATTTGTCATTCCGAACGTAGTGAGGAATCTCAATACTTTTTCCGGAATTTCGGACAATAAATCAAGAATACGGCTGGTTTTTTATTCCAGTCGTATTCTTTTATTTTTTTCCAATCAGAAATAGGCTTGCTGACGATTTTCTCGTCCTCCATGGTGATATTCGATGCCACGCAGAGCATTGTCGTTGGATGGCAGTTTTTCACCAGCTCGTCAATCATGGCGTTGTTGCGGAAAGGCGTCTCGATGAAAAGCTCCGTCTCGTCGTTGGCAAGCGACTGTCTCTCCAGAGATTTAATCTTCTGAACACGTTCCGGATTCTTGATAGGGAGATAGCCATGGAAACAGAATGACTGTCCGTTGAAACCTGAAGCCATCAGTGCGAGAATCATCGCATTGGGACCGGTAAGCGGCACCACCTGAATGCCAGCCTGATGAGCGAGCTCGACTATCAAGGCGCCCGGGTCGGCGACACATGGAGTGCCCGCCTCCGACATCAGTCCGACATCCTGTCCGTCAAGGGCTTTACCAAGATATGTCAACAAATCGGGATTCTGTGGATTATGCTTGTCGAGTTCGACGAATTCAAGCTCGTCGATAGGACAAGGCATGTGCATCTTACTGAGCATGCGGCGAGCCGTGCGCACGTTTTCGACCACGAAAAAGCGCAGCGTCCTCACTATTTCGAGTGTTCCCGCAGGTATGACCTGTTCCGCCGAGGTGGCACCAAGCAGCGCAGGAAGGAGATACAGTTTCCCAAATTGTTGATTCATAATGATTTATAGAAGTGTCTGCTCAATCTTATCGGCGATAGCACGGAACTGCTTGTCGGTCTCGAGAAGGTTGGTGACAGTCTTAAGCGAGTGTATTACAGTGGCGTGATCTTTACCTCCACACTGTTCTCCGATGGTGATGAGAGGTGCCTTGGTGTATTTTTTCGAGAAATACATCGAGAGCTGGCGTGCCTGAACAATGTTGCGTTTCCTCGACTTTGTGAAGAAATCGGCTTGTGATGTACCCATCTCCTCGCACACCGCATTGATGATATAAGTGATGGTAATCTCGCGGTTCGAGTTGTTGACGAAACGCTCCACCATCTGCTTTGCGAGGCTTATGGTGATCGACTTTCTGTTCAGCGACGACTGGGCGATGAGAGAAATCAGGAAGCCTTCCATCTCGCGGATGTTGGTTTTGATATGCTCCGCGATGTAGTTCACCACGTCTTCCGGGAGCTCCACGCCTTCGTTGTAAGCCTTACGTTTCAGGATGTTACGTCGTGTCTCGACGTCAGGCAATGTCATCTCTGCCGAGAGTCCCCATTTGAAACGTGAGATGAGGCGTTGCTCCATATCCTTAATCTCCGCTGGCGGCTTGTCGCAGGTAAAGATAAGCTGCTTGCCGGTCTGCTGCAGGTGGTTGAAGATATGGAAAAGAGTGTCCTGAGTCTTCGGTTTGCCCGAAAGGAACTGGATATCGTCGATGATAAGCACGTCGATCATCTGGTAGAAATGCACAAAGTCGTCGCGGCTGCTCTTCGAGCTGTTGTTGCGGCACGATGCCTGGAACTGCATCAGGAACTGTTCCGCGTTGACGTACAGAACCGTCAGTTCAGGATGATGTTTCTTCGTCTCAAGGCCAATAGCCTGGCAGATATGCGTCTTTCCCATGCCTGTTGGGCTGAACACGAACATCGGGTTGAAGGCTGTTCTACCTGGGTTTTTCGCCACAGCGAGACCCGCCTCGTAAGCGACACGGTTGCAGTCGCCTACCACGAAATTATCCATGCAGTAGTTCTCGTTGAGATTCGACTCGATATTCACCTTCTTGATACCCGGCAATGCAAACGGGTTCATAATCTTCGTCTCCGCGTTATCGAAGTCGATTTGGATCTGCTTAGGCGGATTTTTGGTGTTGGTACGATCCACCGACGGCTGTTTCACCATCACAGGCTTGTTCTCGTTGTTATCCATCATGATGGAATATTCGAGCTTGCCTTCCGGACCGAGCACCTTGCGGATTGTGGCTTTTATGACTTTTATATAATGAGTCTCGAGAAATTCATAGAAGAAATCGGATGGCACCTGAATGGTCAGCAGACCGTTCCGATAGTCCACAGGCTTAATCGGCTCGAACCAAGTCGAGTAAGCTTGCGGCGGAACGTTCTCACGGATCATCGCGAGACATTCATCCCATATTTCATACAAATTTTTACTCATCAATAACTCAACTATATAAAAATCAATTGTTTATAATGGTCGTTTTTTGCTCAAAACGATGTTACAAATATCAACATAAAAAAGTTAATAAAAATATTTTTTTTGTATTGACTTTTAATTTTTTTCGTATTAACTTACGAGGCAAAGGCAAATTTTGGGTCAAAAATCAGCGTAATTTACTGATATTAAATGGTTTTGAGGTATTTTACAGAGACTCCGTAGATTCGTTTCAATTTTTCAACAATTCTGTCGGAATCGCTTTGTCTTATTGATATTTCGAGATAACAAGCCAATTCAAATTTTGGGTTCTGTTGTTCGAGATTTTCGTCTTTGAGGATGCGCATCACCTCGTTGAGGAGCGGGTAGTCAAACTCGAGGGAATAGACCTCGTCGATGGTTTTTTCAACAACGGTACAGTTGTCGAGCGCTTCTCTTGCTGAGGTTTTATAGGCGTTGATGAGACCTGGCACGCCGAGCAGCTGTCCGCCGAAATAACGTGTCACGACGACGCAGACGTTTGTCACATCTTTTGATAGAATCTGATTCAAAATAGGTTTCCCGGCAGTTCCCGACGGCTCGCCGTCATCGCTGGAGCGATAGCACGCCTTGTCGGGGCCGATCATGAAGGCATAGCAGTGATGTTTAGCATCGAAATATTTTTTCTTGATTTCAGCGACATGCTCTTTCACCTCCGCTTCCGAATGCACCGGAAACGCCTCCGCAATGAACTTGGAGCCCTTCTCTTTGTAGAGCCCCTCGCCTTTTGTGGTCACTATTTTATATGAATCCTCGAATAACAATGTTAAAATTTTTGCAAAGATACAAAAATTATAAATATGATATTCGCTTCGCTCACAATGTGATGCACTATCGTGCAATGTGGTCGCTTCGCTCCAATGTGTACACATTCTGCGAAGCAGCATATTCCGACCGAAGGGAGAATCACATTTCGCGACATCGAATCACATTTTTTTATAATTTTGTAGCATGAAAACGTCATCAAATTTAGTTCGGGATTGTCGCAAGTATTATGCAGGCGAGTTGGAGAAGATTTACGGCTCTGACGAGGCTAATGCATTGATAATGATTTTGTTGGAGCATTATTTCAACATCGACAGAGTGAAGATTGCAATGGATCCCGAGCTGCGTTTGAGTGAATCGGAGATGCTCACATTGCATTTTGCGGTGAAGGAACTGCTGAAAAACAAGCCCGTGCAATATATTATAGGTGAGACGGAATTCTGCGGGATGCGGTTTCTTGTTGATGAAAATGTACTTATTCCACGTCCTGAAACCGAAGAAATGGTTAATATGATTGTTTCCCGTAGGGACAAGGCATGCTTTGTCCGTACAGGATGCGATGTATTGGATATTGGCACCGGCTCCGGCTGCATCGCCATCAGTCTCGCCAAGTTATTGAAAGACAGTGCAGTAACCGCCGTTGATGTTTCCGAAAAGGCATTGGAGGTGGCAAAAAAGAATGCCGAGACCAACGAGGTTAACGTTACCTTTATAAAAGACGATATCTTAAACCCTCAAAACCGGGATTTATTAAACGGACAGTTCGACATCATTGTCAGCAACCCGCCATACGTCTGCGAGAGCGAAAAATCCGAAATGCACGCCAACGTCCTGGATTACGAGCCTTCCACCGCCCTTTTCGTCAGCGACAACGACCCATTGGTTTTCTACAGAAAGATTTTGGAATTCGCACAGAAGGCATTGAAACCCAATGGTGAGGTATGGTTTGAAATCAATGAAAAATACGGCAATGAGATGCTGGAACTATGCCATAAAATGGGGTTCAAACATTCAGAAATCATTAAAGATTTCAGGGATAGAGACAGGATTTTAAAGGCAAGGCTATAAAACAAGAAGAGACGCCATAATATGACGTCTCTACAGATTTCTTTAACGGTTATAGATTACACCATCAAAGCGCCAACCAAACCCAAAATTGCGTAGAATTCTGGAAGAGCGGCGTAGATCAATGTGTTGGTGAACACATCGTGGCCCTGGCTCACACCGACGATACCGTTAGCGCAGACCTGACCCTGGCGGATAGCTGAAATCATACATACCAAACCGACACAGAGACCAACACCAAAGATGATGAGACCATTCTCAGGAGTAGCGCGCATCTTGCTGAGAAGCATGAAGAACGCCACAAATCCATAGATACCCTGTGTTGCCGGAAGTGCCGACAAAACCATGAAGTTACCTGATGCCTCAGGACGTTTCTTGAGACCACCTTCTGCAGCATTGCCAGCTGTAGATGTTCCAATTGAACTTCCGATACCCGCTAAGGCCAAAACCAAGCCTAATCCGAGATAACCTAAAATTGTTGCTAACATAACTCTAATATTTTAAATTTAACATTAATTTTTCAAAGGATTATATTTTCTACCAGTTCCTTCATAACCTGAATTCTTGAAGAACTCAAGGAAATTGAGTCGCAACGGATGCACAAAGGCTCCGAGGACGCACATCGCGACGTTCAAGACATGGCCTATCACCACGATGAGGATAAACCATATCCAGTTGATACCGCCATCGCCAAGTGCCTGAACACCAATGGCATTGAACGCCTCGCCAAGCTTAGCGCCTGCCAATCCGAGAGCGTACAGACGCAGGTAACTCAGCACGTCACCAAGAAGACCGGTAACCATCTGGTAGGTATCCCAAAGTCCAACACCCATGTTCACCAACGGATTGCGGTGTATGTTGTTCAAGAAGAAGATACCCAGCGCCGACAGGATTCCAATTATTATTATGACCCATGTCGCCACCGTGGTCTCCATCACTCCGATGAGAGCAAGACCTCCGACTATGACACCGCCCACAATGAGCAGCGTCCAGCCCCAGGTCCCCAGGGAGTTGGCAAAGCCGTTTACTCTTGTCGCCTGATATGTCTTGACAACCATTGCCAAACAGATATGCACAATACCGACCAAAATAGCCAGCACCATAGTGCCATCAAAGCCTGCAATCTCAGTAGGAACCATGCATTTCTTCACCGCTTCCGGGATGATGCTCCATGTGAGCATATCCGTCGAGAAGAACGTGTGGAACAGCAATCCTATGATTGTCGTTGCGATGCCCAACACCATGCCGAGTTTCGCGATATCAGGCATCATCTTCTTCAGCAAGATACTGGCGCCGATGAGCACCAAGCCGTAACCGGCGTCGCCCATACAGAACGCAAAGAACAGCATGAAGAAAATCGAGATGAACACCGTCGGGTCGAACTCGTTGTATTTCGGACGACCGTACATGTCTGTCAACAACTCGAACATCGACACGTACTTGTTGTTTTTCAACTTGATCGGAGGATTATCATCGACTTTCGCCTTGTCGACAAGGTAAAGCACCTCTTCCCTATCAAGCATTTCCTTAACTTCAGCTTCTTTTTCAGCCGGAGCGAAGCCTTCAAGCACTGTGATATAATCCTCAGCAGCCTTCGTTCCCGAGATATGAGCCAAGTGCAAATCGAGTTTCGACATCGTCTTGTCGAGTTCCTTCTGAAGGTCATTCTCATGACATTTCAGCTCAGACAGATGACGGTATTTCTTCTCGATTTCGTATTGCAAGTCATTGATTCTCTTCTCAATATCAGTGCAATCGCTATCAGGAGCCGGCAATTCCTTCAACGGAAAATCGTAGTTTTCATCATCGGAAACGACCACGAAATACGTCGATGTGCCATCATTTGAGATCTCGCTCAAAGCGTAGTTTTCATTCCAAGCAGGATCCATCGCTGAGGTCTTAGCCTTATAGAAATGCAGTTTCAGGCCGCACTCCTCAAGCTTCTCGAAGTTCTTGACATCAAACTGACCCCAAGGCAACCGCTCATTCATATCTCTATAAAGCTGAGACAGTTGCGATTCCATAGCATCCTTCTCGTTGACGGTGTTGATGACATCCTCAGCAAGGTCGCCGTAGGTCTTGTCTGCGAATTCCGCAGGTGTCACATCCTTCAGCAATGACAAGGCTTTACGGTAATTTCCAGCCTTCGACGACAATGTCTCAGACATATCATCGACAGGTTTTGTGGAACGGGTTATATCCATCACGCCCACGTCCTGCAGTTTCTTGAGAAACTCTTCCACATCGCCACTCAGCAGGATGAAATTATATTTCGTCATTTCAGTTACCATACTCTGCCTCCTCCTCTAGGACGTGTTTGTTTTTGATGATTTTCTGGGAAGCCTTGTCGAGGTTCTCCGCGTCTTCCATGTATCGCTTAATCTTTCTGATGGCTTCGTTATAGCCAGGTATCTGCACCTTTTCGTAAAGGTTAACTTTCTGTGTGGTCTTCTTACGCTGATAGTCGAGCACGCGGCTCACCTCAACATAGACCTCTGACTCGATGCCAAGCTGTGCGAGGTTTTTCAGTATCTGGACGCCGTCGGCATACCACATTGGCTTGGTGAAGAGGTTGATGTCTTTCACATCATAAAGCACCTCTTCCAGCGCCGGCACCGGCACGCCCGCCACCTTCACCGTCTTCAGTTTGACATCGGTCACTGATATCAGTCCTGGCTCAAATTCATTCCAAAGCCGGACCATATACTCATAAGATTTGAGCTCGGTCTCTAACTGTGCGACAAGGCTCTCCGAACGTTTCTTAGCTTTCTTCACCTCAAGGCGTAACGCGCTCTCTTTGCTTTTCAGCGTAGGCAAAGCGCGTGTACGAGTCTTGAGCTGCTTGTTCATCTCGTTCAGCGAAGTCTTGTTATATTGAAATTTGATAGCCATTAAATCTATTTAAAATTTAAGATTTAAAATTCAAAATCGTTATTTTACCGGTTCTTTCCAGTATTTTTCGATAAGTTTTTCCTTCAGACCTGTCTCGGCCTTGGTGAAATACTTGCCAAACAACTCCCAGGCGGTGTCGAGCATCTCGGTAATCGGAATGTTGACGTCGATGGCGAGAAGTCTGGTAGCGTATTCCTTAGCGTAGTCGAGGCAGCGGAGGTCGTAGTCGCTCAAGTCGAAACCGTTTTCCAACTTTGTCTTGGCGTTGGAGGCATCGGCATAGAGACGGACTGAAGTGTTCATCACGGCGCTGTGGTCTTCGCGGGTCTTCTTGTTCTGCACATGCTGTTTCAGACGTGACAGCGAGCGGAACGGGTCGACGATGACCTTACCGGAATCGGCGTCAGCACGGAGGAAGAGCTGTCCCTCAGTGATGTAACCGGTGTTATCCGGGATGGCGTGTGTGATATCGCCGTCGTTCAACGTCGTCACAGCGATGATGGTGATAGAGCCGCCATCAGGAAGCTGCACCGCCTTCTCGTAGATCTTCGCCAAGTCTGAATAAAGTGAACCAGGCATTGAGTCCTTCGAAGGAATCTGGTCCATACGGTTCGACACGATACTCAAAGCGTCGGCATACAGCGTCATATCTGTAAGAAGCACAAGCACTTTCTCGTTTTTATCGACAGCGAAATACTCAGCGGCTGTCAGTGCCATGTCAGGAATCAGAAGACGCTCGACAGGCGGCTGGTCGGTGGTATTCACGAAGCTGATGATCTTATGCAAAGCGCCAGCGCTCTCAAATTCATTCTTAAAGAAAAGGTAATCGTCGTTGGTCAAGCCCATGCCGCCGAGGATGATCTTATCGACATCGGCACGCAGAGCCACCATGCTCATCACCTTGTTGTATGGCTGGTCAGGGTCAGCGAAGAAAGGGATCTTCTGGCCTGAGACCAATGTATTGTTCAAGTCGATGCCGGCGATACCCGTTGGAATCAGCTCCGATGGCATGCGACGTTTGTAAGGGTTCACTGATGGACCGCCGATCTGGCGTTTCTCACCTTCCACTACCGGACCGCCGTCGATAGGCTCGCCGTAAGCGTTGAAGAAACGTCCCGCGAGGTCATCACTCACGTTGAGTGTCGGTGGCTCGCCAAAGAAGGTGACTTCAGCATTGGTAGGGATGTCTTCAGTGCCACCGAAAACCTGCAAGGTGACGGCTTTATCTTTAATCTTCACCACCTGTGCCAGACGACCTGCCACAACAGCCATCTCATCGTTGCTAACACCCTGAGCCTCAAGGGTTACTGTAGCCTTGGTAATAGCTGTCAGCTTAGTATATATGCGTTGAAAAGCTTTCTCACTCATGTTTAAGTTCCTCCTTTAACTGTCCAAGATAGTTTTCAAATTGCTCTGACTTATATTCCGAATAGTTCATCTGACGGCAGATATTGATCAGGTTCTTGAAGTAAGTCATGCATTCCTCGAAGTTTTCGAACTTGAAGCTGCGGTCGCAGATTTCAAGTATCAGGTCGAGCATGAATTTCTGACGATCCAACGGTGAGCAACCATCGATTTCGTCGAAAGCGTCTTGCTGCAGAATCACGTAGTCGATGAGTTCCGACTTCCAATATTGCTCATGATATGACATCGGCACGCCGTCATCGCCCAAGATGTTGATTTGCTCGTAGGCGTCTTTACCTTTACGGATGATATATTTCATCTTGGTGACTTTATCGACCCATCCTTTTTCAATCTTATTGTCAAGATATTCAATAATCTCAGGGTATTCGAGATATTTTGAATATGAATCGACAGGGTCGACAGCCGGATAACGTTTCTTATCGGCGCGGTTCTGTGAAAGTCCGTAGAAGCAACGTGCAGCTTTCTTTGTCGACTCGGTGACAGGCTCTTTCAAGTTACCGCCAGCAGGCGACACTGTTCCGATGAATGTGATTGAACCTGACTGACCGTTGTTAAGTTTCACGTAACCTGCTCTTGCATAGAAGCTTGAGATGATTGCCGAAAGGTCGACAGGGAAGCCGTCCTGACCAGGAAGCTCTTCGAGTCGGTTACTCATCTCACGCAATGCCTGAGCCCAACGTGATGTGGAGTCAGCGAGGAGCAACACCTTCATTCCCATGGCGCGGTAATATTCGCCGAGGGTCATGGCGGTGTACACTGAAGCCTCACGGGCAGCCACCGGCATGTTGGATGTGTTACAGATGATGATGGTACGTTCCATCAACGAACGACCGGTGTGTTTGTCTTTCAGTTCCGGGAACTCGGTGAATATCTCCACCACCTCGTTAGCACGCTCACCGCATGCCGCCATGATGATGACGTCGGCGTCGGCCTGTTCAGCCAAAGCATGCTGAAGCACTGTCTTGCCGCATCCGAAAGGTCCCGGGATGAAGCCCGTGCCGCCTTCAGCGATAGGGTTCAGAGTGTCGATGGTACGCACACCTGTCTCCATCACCTTGAATGGACGCGGTTTCTCGACGTAGCCGCCGATAGCGACCTTCACAGGCCATTTCTGTGTCATCGTGACGTTGACATCTTCACCGTCGGCATTTGTCAAGACTGCTATTGTATCTGTGATTTTATATTGACCGGCGTCAGCCACCTTCTTCACGGTGTAAGTGCCTTCAAATGTGAACGGCACCATGATTTTATGAGGCAGCCAGCCTTCTTTGACCTCACCCAGCCAGTCGGCGGCGATGACTTGGTCGCCAGCCTTAGCTATAGGTGTGAAGTCCCATAACTTATTCTCGTCCAATGGCTTGGTATATTCACCTCTCTTGAGGAAGACATCTTCCATGGTAGCGAGGTTGTTCTGCAAGCCGTCGAAATTACTCGAGAGCAGACCAGGTCCGAGGGTAGCCTCAAGCATATACCCCTGGAACTCCACCGGACATCCGATTGTCAGTCCGCGTGTGCTCTCATACACCTGCACCGAGGCTTTGTCCCCGTTCACCTTGATGACCTCCGCCATCAACTTGACGCCAGCCAAGTCGATGAGACAGATCTCATTCTGTGCCACAGGTCCGTTCACCTCGACGGTGACCAGGTTGGAAATGATTCCTGTAACTTTTCCTGTTGTCATACTATGTAGTTTTTATTTTATTCCTTCAAATGTGCCTCGTACTTCTTTCACGAGTTTTCTGAACATCTCCTCGCCTTTCGCCTTATCCAGCTCAGCCCATCTTTGAACTGTCTTGGCTTTCACCAAGAATGCGAGGATGGCGTTCATGTTAAAATAGTCCATCCGTGCGATGTCGCTTGCCTTCTCCCATTTCAACTCGTCCATCTTCTGCTCACGCAAAACGAAATCGGCGTTCTCAAGGATCTCCTTTATCTGGCTCTCCTCTTCGAAATCAGCCTCGGGCATATCCACGAGATACTGTTCTCCTTGTTTGTTAAGACGTTTTGCCAGATAAGCCACCTTCATGTTACGCAACCTGCCGTCGAAGTCGAAATATTCGCGGATGAAACGGTTCTTGCTCTCGGCCGCCTTAGCATAAAACTCAGCGCCAAGGGTGTTCTCATCGAAGCCCTCCTCCAGAAGCTCGACCAGTTTCTGGTCATCTTCCGAAAGAAGCTCGACAATTTGCTCCTTGACAGCTGCGTAGTCGAAAGACGCGCCTTCGTAATTCACCGCTATCTCCGGCAGACTGGCAACGATATAAACGTAGTTATTCATCAGCCGAACAGGATTTTCTTTGTCGCAGGACGCAGATAGTTGGAAATCAGCTGGTTAAACTCCTCGTCGGTAAACTGAAGCACGTAGCCGCCGTCTTTTGGAGCCACTTTGAAGCCGCCGCCGAGTTTCTTGTTGAAGCTCACGTTGACCTCATTCTTAAACGACTTGCCGATCTCGTTTTTCACGAAAGGCTCAACTTCTTTCTTCATCGACTCAGGCAGGATGAGATCCAATGCCACAGGCGAAGCGTTGTCAGGATTGAACGCCTTTACGATATCTTTTATCAGTTCCTTGACGAAGTCGGCAGAGCTGAGATTGGCTTTCACGCCTTGCTCGGTGGCGTTCATCACCACCATCTTCTCAATCTCCTGCTTGGTGACGGCGATGCTCTGTGTAGCAGCCATCTTCACGTCGGCATTGACTTTCGTCTTAAGCTCTTCAGCTTCTTTATTCGCTTGATTTACAATACGTTCAGCCTCAGCTTTAGCGTCGTTGAGAATCTTCTCAGCCTCTTTCTTGGCGTTTTCCACGATTTCCACAGCGTCGTGATTGGCTTTTTCGACACCTTGTTCGTAGATTTTCTTTGTTAAAATATCAAGTTTGTTATCCATAACAATAAATTTTATGCGTCGATATTTGCGTATGTGGCGTTCTGTTCGATGAATTCGCGGCGCGGACCCACCTCATCGCCCATTAGCATTGAGAAAATATAATCGGCCTCAGCTCCGTTCTGAATCTGAATCTTACGCAATGTTCTGAATTCAGGGTTCATTGTCGTCATCCAGAGCTGCTCAGGGTTCATCTCACCAAGACCTTTGTAACGCTGCACATGAGCATCCTGACCCATCTCTTCGAGAAGTTGGATACGCTGCTCTTCTGTCCAGCAGTATTTCTCTTTCTTGCCTTTCTTCACGAGATAGAGAGGCGGTGTAGCGATGTAAACATAGCCTTTCTCGATAAGTTCAGGCATATATCTGTAGAAGAATGTCAAAATCAAAGTTGAAATGTGGCTACCATCCACATCAGCATCGGTCATGATGATGATCTTGTGGTAACGCAGTTTCTCGATATTCAATGCCTTGCTGTCTTCTTCGGTACCTATTGTGACGCCCAGAGCGGTGTAGATGTTTCTGATTTCCTCGCTCTCAAAGGCGCGGTGCTGCATTGCCTTCTCGACGTTCAAAATCTTACCTCTCAATGGAAGGATAGCCTGGAACTTACGGTCACGGCCCTGTTTTGCTGATCCGCCTGCTGAGTCACCCTCGACGAGATAAAGCTCTGTGAGTTCTGGGTTACGTTCTGAGCAGTCAGCCAGTTTTCCTGGAAGTCCGCCACCCGACAATGCGCCTTTTCTCTGCACGAGCTCACGAGCCTTACGTGCTGCGTGACGTGCTGTAGCTGCCAACACGACCTTGTCGACAATCATCTTAGCCTCTCTCGGGTGCTCCTCGAGATAATTTGCGAGGTGCTCGCTCACGATCTTATCGACGATACCCATCACCTCATTGTTGCCGAGCTTGGTCTTGGTCTGACCTTCAAACTGTGGCTCCGGCACCTTCACTGAGATGATAGCTGTCAAGCCTTCGCGGAAGTCATCGCCGTTGATTTCGAATTTCAGCTTGGCGAACATGCCTTCTTTCTCGGCGTAAGCTTTCAATGTTCTTGTCAAGCCACGACGGAAGCCCGCGAGGTGTGTACCACCTTCATGAGTGTTGATATTATTGACGTATGAATGAAGATTTTCTGAGTAAGAAGTGTTATATTCCAACGCAATCTCAACCGGCACGTTGTCGGTCTCACCCTGAATAGCTATCGGTTCCGGAGTTAGCTTCTCGCGGTTCTCATCAAGGTAGTTGATGAAGTCGATGAGGCCGTTCTGTGAATGGAACTCGTCACTCTTGCCTTCGTTGCCCGTCTCAGGGTCGACACGTTTATCCGACAAGGTGATTCTAATGCCCTTGTTAAGATATGCCAGCTCGCGCATACGTGCTGCGAGGATGTCATAGCTATATTCGTTGGTGATGAAGATGCTGTCGTCAGGCGTGAAGGTGATTCTCGTGCCGTGGTCGTGAGCCTCACCCACCACTTTCACAGGATAGAGCGGCTTGCCGTATTCGTATTCCTGCACAAAAATCTTACCCTCGCGGTGCACCTCAGCCTTCAGGTGTTTTGAAAGCGCGTTGACGCAGCTGACGCCGACGCCGTGCAGACCGCCGGAAACCTTGTATGAACCCTTGTCGAACTTACCGCCGGCGTGAAGAACTGTCAAAACGACTTCAAGAGCCGAGCGTTTCTCCTTCTCATGCATGCCCGTAGGGATACCACGTCCGTTATCGACAACGGAAATAGAATTACCTGGTAAAATCTCAATATCGACCGAGTTACAATAACCAGCCATCGCCTCATCGATAGAGTTGTCAACCACCTCATAAACCAAGTGGTGAAGACCTCTTACGTTAACATCGCCGATGTACATGGCAGGACGCTTGCGAACCGCCTCCAAACCTTCAAGAACCTGAATATTATTAGCACCGTAGTTGCTCTCAGCATTCTGGATTTTTTCTTCTTCTGTCATTTTTCTATACTATATTCTATCAATTATTTACTAAATTTCTAAAACCTTGCAAAGTTAAGAAATTTCTTTGAAATAACAATGAAAAAAATGACAGATTTTTAGCTTTTTTTGCTAAAAATTTCGTCTAAATTAGAAACGATATTTTATACCTGCAAAAAGCTCAAATCCGAGGCTCGGATAATTGTAATAAAGCTGGTATTTGTTGTTGAAAAGATTATGAATTTCAACGAATGCCGCCAGATCTTCCTGAATCTTATAATCCGCTCCGATCTGCATGTCAAAGGCAGGCTTGAGCTGCTCCGGTGCATCGTCGAGATTCAAAGCCCAACGTTTGCCTAAAATCATAATGGCAGCGTTGAAATTCCAAGTCTCGTCGAGACGGTAGTCGCCACGCAAAGTCATAGTAAAACCAGGTTTATACCATGCTTTCCAGTAAAGATGCGCCATCTCAGGAGCATTAGCCAAAATCTGCAGCTGAGGTTTCATAGTATAGCTGTTGATCGACATCTCCGCTGCAATGTCAAGCTTTTCCATGGCTTTCCAATGAACGTCGGCGAGGATGTTCACCACGTTATAGTCGTTGAAAAGCAAGTCGAACGCCTGCAGATGATAAATCGTCGCGTCTTCTTCATAAATGGCATAGAAATCATAGTCAGGAATGTAAAAAACGCTGTTTTTGATAGTGCGGTATCTCACTCCGAGATGTGCGTCGATATTGTTGGCAATCTTCGACTTGACACCAGCCTGGAAGTCGAACTTCGTCTTCTCATATCCAAACTCGCTAAAGTTAGTGAAATTCGTTGTCACGAATGGGTTTTCGGCAATGATATCAGCAAATGTATTAATCTTCGAACGACCGCCGAACTTGGCGTAAAACTCGAGAGAGTTGTCGAGCACGAAGACACTGCCCAAAACATCAGGATAAAAGCCCACATTGTCGCCCGTCTTGAAGTCTAGGCGAAGACCTGCATGAACATGATAGAAATCGCCGCTCATGGTGAAATAAGGATTTACTGCGACGAGCAGCTGACCCTGATAAACATTGTCATAATTGAGGTCCACATCGGCTGCCACTGTCTGCAACTCATTGATGTTTTTATTGTCAAACCAGTTGTCGGAATATGCCATGTGAGCGTTTCCGTTGAGCTGATGCTCGGTGGTGCCGCCCGGGATCCATGTCGCACGATAGTCGCCACCAAACTCGGTATAAAAATCACGATAGCTCGAGCCGTTTGAGAGCCACTTCGCACCCACATTCATCGAATGGATGTTACGTCCGTTAGGGTTCATGACGTTATCATAAGCGCGAAGATGATACATGTCGTATTTGTAATCGACAAACGAGCGGAGCTGTCCTCCACGGAACTTATTGACAGCCATCACGTTGAAGGCATTGTTCATGAACGACGACTTCTTATAGTCTTTCTGATCAAGCCATGAGGAATAGTGTTTCACACCCACGCCGAGGCTCATGTTTCTCGAAATATCCGAATAATGACGGAACAAAAACACCGGCGAGAGACGTGTGCCGATACCCGCTTTGAGGAAGTTGTTCTTTCCCTCAACGCCGTATTCCGCCTTGTAGCTTATGGCGCTCATCGTCTCGACTTCCATGTTATATCCATAGTTGAAGTCGCGTGCGTCAGCTTTATAATTCGGGATATTGAACTCGTTGTCAGGCGTCTCAGGTATCTTCACCAATCTTTCCGAACGCTTGATCTGCGGGCGATACGAGCCTTCCACCGTCACCTGCTCATTATGCGACTGTGCGTTGGCTAAAAATCCGATAAATACGAATAATATGCTTAATATCAATGATTTATTTTTCATTCTGCGTCCTCCTCATTGTTTTGTTCATCTTTCTCAATTGCCGCGAGCTTCTGCTGTGCAAGGTCTTTAGGCTCGCCAGCAGGATAGTTGTCGATGATGCTGTGCAACGTCGCTTTTGCCTGGAAGACATTGCCTTTTGCCACATACACATCGCTCAGCGTCACGAACGACATCGCCACGTAATAGCTGTAACTGCTGAAGTTGTCAGATATGTAAAACACTCTGTTTTCCGTCTCGTCGAGGTTGCCGAGCTTATAGTTGGCGAGCACCACATGATATGCTGCCTCAGCACCCATCTCGCTTCTGTCTTTCTTCGAGCACTCCTGGAGTTTTGGCAGTGCCGCCGAATAGTTCTGTTTCTTATATAGCGACATTCCCACGATGTAATTCGCAAAGTTTTTCTTGTTCTGCCCTATATCCTGCATCGCTGCGAGCTCATTGCCCTTCTCAATAGCAGTATCGTAATCCTCCAATTTATAGCTGCATTCCACAACACCCTCGACAGCCTGCATTTTGACTTTCTCGTTCTCTGTGATATTCAGCAGTCTTTCGTAATAATTTTTGGCTTCAGCGTAATTTCCTGAGGCTTTATCCATGCTTGCCAGCTTCAGCAAGGCGTTGTCGGTGTAGTCATTGTCTGGCTGCGAGATGATATATTCAAGATATGGTCTTGTCTCATTGCCGCGACCCAGCTTCTCCATCGATGTCAGGCCGTAGTAGTTGATCTTCAGCATATAAGCGCCGTTCGGGAATTGCTCGATATACTGGTTAGCAGCCCTGAGTGCGTTTTCATACTGTCCCTGCTGGAAGAAATTCTCCGCCGTGGCAAACGACACTGAGTCTTGCTCCGTCACGCTTGTCGCGATGCCTTTTCCTTCGGTATATCTGTAGAACTCAGAGGTTCTATTCTGCTCCATGTAGATATTTCTCATGATGTTGAGCGCCTCACGCGATTCCTCGGTATTCGGATAGTCATCGATGACTTTTTTCAATGCCGTCAGAGCGTTATCATATTGATTATTATTGTAATACAACATTCCAATCTTCATCTGACCTTGACGTGCGTATACCGAACGCGGACGTTCATTCACCAGCTGGCTGAATTTCGCTATCGCTGAGCGTTCGTCGCCGGTACTGAGATACGCCATTCCCGTCTCATACAATGCCCTGTCATAAAACGACGAGGTCTTGTATGTACTTGTCAAAGTGTTCATACTCTGCTCTTTGGCAGCCATATCACCGAGAGCGCCATAGCCCATACCCTTCTGGAACAAGGCGTAGTCGGCATTCTTTTTGTCGAGCTTCATGGCATTGTTATAAGCCACTATCGCCTTCTGATAGTTGCGTTCCATGAAGTAGCAGTCGCCGATGCGCATCCAGGCATCTGACTCAAAGTCCTTGTCGCCCTTTGCCATGTTGAAGAAATAGTTGAAATTCTTAATGGCAGACGGGAAATTACCTTTGTTATACGAGATATATCCAAGGTTATAATATGCCAATGGCAGGCACTCCGACTGGCCGCTGCCGCTCGCTTTCAGGAAAGCTGAGTAATAATTCTCGGCGTTGGAGTTCTCTTTCTTCTGAAGATAGCTGTCGGCAAGCCAATACAGAGCCTCAGCCCTCATCTTCGCGTCAGCGTATTTGTTGTTGACGGTTTTGTTGAGATATGCGATGGCATTGTCATAATCCATTGCATTATAGCTCTCGATGCCTATGCTATATGTCAGCTGAGCGTAGATTTTCTGCATCTCGGCATTCATATCAGGATATTTTTCCAATGCCTTGATAGCTTTTTTATAATCCTTATTGTTGAGATACAGATGGATTATCATGGTCTGCGCGTCCTCTTTTCTTGGCGAATAAGGGTTTTTCTCGATGAAGTCCTCGAGTTGTGTCACCGCCTCATTGAACGGGTCGACGCCGCTGATAAAGCTCAGTTTTGCATAGTTAAACAACGCGTCTTCGCTCATCTCATGGTCAAAATCGTCTTTATATGCCGTAAGATAGGCGTTTCTCGCGAATTTCTCCTGCTGTGTCTTCATATAGCACTGTGCCAAATAATATGAGGCATACTGTGCCAAAGCGTCGTTGTTGATTTTCTTGGTGGCGTTCTGGAAATTGGTGATGGCGCCCTCAAAATCGTTGCCTTTCATCTTGCAGAATCCTATGCGGAACTCCACTTCGCGAGGGAATGACTTACGTGTGGCACCACGTGCGATGTTGTAGTAATTCAAAGCCTTCTCGTAATCCTGCTGCTGATACCACGACTCCGCAATTATCAGTGCCAGCTCCACTTTTCGTTGACCTTGAGCGTTGTCAAGCACATTGTCGGCATCTGTAGTGACCGAAGTGTAATTGCCGCCGACAAAGTCGATTTGCATCATATAAAGCGGGATGACGTCCTTATATTTTTGCGAGTTCTCAATCTTTTGGAAATGGAATCTCGCTTCGTCATATTTCTTCTTAACATATTGAATATGAGCGTAATAGTAGCGCGCGTCGTCTTTGTAAGGGCTGTTCATGAATGCAGCTTTGTAAAACAGAGGCTCTGCCTTGTCGATATCGTTAGTCTGATAGTATGCCAGGCCTTTCTTGAAATAGAACTCGGCCTTCTCGTCTTCTGTAAGGCATTCATCATCAATGCCTTCGTATATCTTTATCGCGTCACGGTATTTCTTGTTTTTGAAAAGCATGTTGGCGTACATGAAGTCGGCTTTTGTGGCGAAGGTGCTTGTAGGGTTCTCCTTCGAGAAGAGCATGAGTTGCTGTTCGCCGGCGCCCATATATGACGAGCATGCTGCCTCGTAGAACTTGGCTTCCACGGTCTTTTGTTGGTTCTGTCCTTCAGTCAGCTCGAGATATTTGTGAAAAAGTTCCGCTGCTGATGCGAAGTTCTGGTTGTCGAACAGCATTTTAGCTTCTTGGAACACCGATTCCGGTTCATATTCCTCAACTCTCTTTTGTGCTGATACTGAGAGAGTTACGCCGAACAACAATATTAGTAATGCAAATATTTTTCTGTTTTTCAACATAAAGACAAATTTTTTGCGAATTTACGAAAATAAAACGAGATTTAGGCACATTTATTATAAAAATTTTGCCTTTGGATTTTTCAAATCCAAAGGCAAAAGAAAGGCATAAGCGGGATTCTGTATTTGATTGTCATTTCTCTAATCCTGACGTCGCCATCAGGCTTTAGCAACCTACCCTCCCGGCTTGAACGAGCGATTCTTCGTATAGACGCCATAAGATGACGTCTCTACACGCCGGTATATTTGGTCTTGCAGCCCATAAGGTTTACCTCCGCCGCGCGTCACCGCGCGGCGGCGTGAGCTCTTACCTCGCGTTTTCACCCTTACCCTTGCGGGCGGTAGTTTTCTGTGGCACTCGCTGTCGTCGTCTCCGACGCCTTCCCGTTAGGAAGTATGGTGCTCTGTGCTGTCCCGACTTTCCTCACGCTGACTTACGCCAGCCCGCGACAATCACCTTTCGGGCGGCAAAAATACAAAATTTTTTAGTTGATAGTTTAAAGTTTAGAGTTTAAAGTAGTTTTTTAGTTAAAAGTTTTTAGTTTAAAAGTATTAAAAAAGGAAGCCGTAGCTTCCCATAAACTAAAAAACTTTCAACTTTACACTGTCAACTACTCTAAACTCTACACTCTAAACTCTACACTTTGAAAGTCTCTCCCGGCTCCGGAATCACCACATCCTTAAAACCGTTGTTTTCCTTAAGATAATTAGCGTAATTCTCCTGTACGTTTTTCTCGCCATGGACTATAAACACCTTCTTCACCTTATCCGGGTTCTGGCATTTCAGATACTCTCCCATCTCGCTATAGTCGCCATGCCCGCTTAAAGCGTCGATATTGTAAACCTCAGCATTAACCTTGTGCGGCATACCGAAGATGGAGATGTCCTTCTCACCAGCCACGATGCGAGCACCAAGAGTCGTCGGAGCACAGTAACCCACCGAAAGCACCGAGTTCTTCGGGTTGTCGATGTTATTCGCAAGATGATGTTTCACTCGTCCCGCCTCCATCATGCCCGATGCCGAGATGATGATGCAAGGCTCCTTGCTCTCGTTCAATGCCTTGCTCTTCGCCACTTCAGTGATGTAATGAAGACTGTTGAAGCCGAACGGGTCATCGTCATGACGCAACACCTCTGCCACATCCTGGTTAAACTCGTTAAGGTGCATCCTGAAGATATCGGTGGCATTGGTAGCCAAAGGGCTGTCGACATAGACAGGTATCCTCGGAAGCTTGCCCTCATTATAGAAATTATTCAGGATATACACAATCTCCTGCGTCCTGCCGATGGCAAACGACGGGATGATGAGCTTGCCTTTCTTGTCAACGCAAGTGTGCTTGATGATTTCCAGAAGATGATCCTCAACGCCCGCTTTTTTCTCGTGCAACCTGTCGCCGTATGTACTCTCGGTTATGACATAATCGCATTGCGGGAAAGCGTTCGGCGCCTTGAGCAGGTAGCTGTTGTAACGTCCGATATCGCCAGTGTATCCAATCTGTGTGATATGCCCGTTCTCGTCAATCCTGACGGTGGCGCAGGCACTGCCGAGCATGTGCCCGGTGTTGTAAAACTTCACACTGATGTTGTTGTCGATATAAAAACGACGGTTCGTCTCGGTGGTGATAAACAGCTCCATACACTCACGAGCGTCTTTCTCGGTGTATATCGGCTCCACCCGTTTCAAACCCTGACGCGCACGTTTCTTGTTAAACCAATGGGTATCGTTTTCTTGGATAAAACCGCTATCAGGAAGCATTATAGAACACAGCTCGCGAGTTGCCGGAGTGCATATCACCGAACCACGGAAACCTTTCTTATAGAAATAAGGAATAAGTCCCGAATGGTCGATATGCGCATGAGTCAATATGATGCAGTCAACTTCCGACGGCTCAATCATAGTGTTGCGGTTCATGGCATCGGTCTCCAGACCCTTGCCCTGAAACATTCCACAGTCGAGCAACAACTTCTTACCCTTGTCGGTGACAATGAGATGTTTGCTGCCTGTTACCTCACGCGCTGCGCCTATAAACTTGATTTTCATTATCTTATAACATTTAAGACTTTTACAACGTTGCCGTTTTCTGTCATGACATTGATGATGTACATTCCATTGTCAAATGC
>Ga0265301_10002064_pt1 | contig 24271 bp, 26 predicted proteins | sample AusTroGonzalo_MG_2_FD_193488 | JGI IMG/M metagenome (GOLD analysis project Ga0265301, IMG submission 193488) | Bovine rumen microbial communities from tropical cattle in Woodstock, Queensland, Australia - Gonzalo_04 | ecosystem: Host-associated > Mammals > Digestive system > Stomach > Rumen ... | reverse complement strand
ATTTTCCTGGAGACAGTCAAAAGACTTTTTTGCCCAATCGCCGCCCCAAAGAGCTCAAAAACCCATATTTTAAGCCATTCTGAGGGCGGTCAGGTTATTCGAACTCGATGGTGGCGACGGGTTTTTCGCTGATGTCCCAGAGGACGCGGTTCACGCCGGGCACGGTCTGAATAATCCGGTCACGGATGCGGCAGAGCATGGTGAAGGGAATTTCCGGAACGGTGGCAGTGACGGCGTCAACGGTGTTGACAGCGCGGACGATGACAGCCCAGCCCATATAGCGTTCACCCTTGCCGTCCACATAACGAATGCCGGTGGACTGGAAATCCGGGACGACGCAGAAATACTGCCAGGGCACTTCGGGCAGGGAACCGATTTCCTCACGGACGATGGCATCGGCCTCCCGGAGAGCTTCGAGGCGGTCCCGGGTAATGGCACCGACGCAGCGGACGCCCAGGCCGGGGCCGGGGAAGGGCTGACGGTATACCATGCCGTCCGGCAGGCCAAGTGCCTTACCGACGACGCGGACCTCATCCTTATAAAGAAGCTTGACGGGCTCGACCAGCTCGAACTGCAGATCATCCGGCAGACCGCCGACATTGTGATGGGCCTTGACACCGACGCTCTCGGTGATATCGGGGTAGATGGTTCCCTGTGCGAGGAAGGCGATATCATCCTGCTTGCGGGCTTCTTCCTCAAAGACGCGGATGAACTCGGCACCGATGATTTTGCGCTTCTGCTCCGGATCGCTGACACCGGCCAGCTTGTCCAGGAAGCGGTCCACGGCATCCACATAGATCAGGTTGGCATCCATCTGATGGCGGAACACATCGATGACCTGCTCCGGCTCGCCCTTGCGCAGGAGACCATGGTTGACATGAACGGCGACCAGCTGTTTGCCGATGGCCTTGATGAGCAGCGCAGCCACAACGGAGCTGTCCACACCGCCGGAGAGCGCCAGCAGGACCTTTTTGTCGCCGACCTGGGCGCGGATTGCCTCCACCTGCTCATCGATGAAAGCCCGGGCCAGTTCGGGGGTGGTAATTCTTTGCATACTTTCGGGCCGCTTGTTGTTATCCATGTTCATCCTCCTATCTGAACGGCGGGGACGGGCCGGGGTCCCCTTGATCAGGGAAATCATTCAAAGAAAAGAATAGGAAAAGAGAGGGAATGTGTCAATCGAAAAAGATGACGAAAAGATGAAGATAGTTTTTCAAAAAATGTACTTTTGCCGAACGGCGGACGGGGACTAGGAACGGCGGGGACGGGCTTTTTAGTTCAACATTCGTCGAACGAAAAAGACCGTCCCCTTGTTCAAGCCGGGAGTTTGGAGTATGATGGCAATAACACAGAACGGGAGTGAACCGGAAATGGCATATACGGAAGGAAACAGACAGGCGATCCGGATCGATGACGACGGGATCAGCCTGAGCGCGGTACTGGAAAAGCCAAAGAACGGCGAAAGCAAAAAAATCGTGATCCTGCTTCACGGGTTTACCAGCGCGAAGGACCGGCCGCACAACATCCAGGCTGCCGAAGCGATGCGGGAAGCCGGATATGCCACGCTTCGCTTTGACCTGTACGGACACGGCGAGAGCGGCGGAGAATTCCGGAAGCACACGCTGTATAAATGGATTTCGAACACGATGGCAGTGATCGATTTTGTCCGAAGCATCGGGTATACGAAGGTGTATCTGAGCGGCCACTCCCAGGGCGGCCTGGTTGCCGCGCTGGCGGCAGGCATGGAAGCGGACCGGATCCGCGGGCTGATCCTGAGGGCGCCGGCCTTCATGATCCCGCAGGGCGCAAGGGAGGGCAGCCTGCTGGGACAGGCATTCGATCCGAACCATATTCCCGAAGAGGTTCCGGTGATCAAAGGGCTGACGCTGGAGGGCAACTATATCCGGGTGGCCCAGACGATCCACGTTGAGGACGCGGCCGACCGGTATATGGGTCCCGTGCTGATCCTGCACGGGGAGGAGGACGACACGGTGCCGCCGGACGTTTCGCGGCAGATGGCACAGCGGTACAACGACTGCACGCTGGTGGCTGTGTTCGGGGAAACCCACCACTTTGACCGGAAGCCGGAAGCGATGAAAGATATCATCCGGGAGTGGCTGAGGGTCAGGGTTTAGAGTGAAGAGTGGAGAGTGAAGAGTGGAGAGTGACGGGAGGGAAATATGAGATTTGAAGAGAGAACCATTACCCTGAAAGACGGGCGGAGCTGCATTCTACGGCCGACTGCGCCGGACATCGCGGAGGAAATGATCGAGTATCTGAAGCTGACCTCCGCCGAAACGCCCTGGCTGCTGCGCAATCCGGACGAGGTCAACTATACCCTGGAGGGTGAAAAAGAAATCCTTTCCCGGATACTGGAGGATCCGAAGTCGGTGATGATGGCGGCGATCGTGGACGGGAAGGTTGCCGGGAACTGCGCTGTGAACAGTCTGGGCGACAAACGGAAGGTACGGCACCGCTGCTCCATGGCGATCGCGCTGTACCGGGCATACTGGGGCCTGGGCATCGGCACGGCCATGATCGGATATCTGACGGAACTGGCAAAACAGATCGGATATGAGCAGATGGACCTGGAAGTGATCGCCGGGAATGAACAGGCGCAGGCGCTGTACCGGAAGTGTGGTTTCATTGAAAGCGGCAGGCGCCATCATGCGGTGAAATTTGACGACGGCAGTTATCACGACGAAATCCTGATGTACAAGGCCCTGACGGCCAGAGTGAAGAGTGGAGAGTGAAGAGATGTTAGCAGCTAGCTGTCAGTGGCCAGTCTTATTTCCATGCCGGTTTTATAGGGCTCCAGCCCGAGACGCTGATAGAACGCCATGGCGCGGGGGTTGCAGGTCCAGACGTTGAGCGTGACGTTATAGCAGCCTTTTTCGCGGGCGTAGGCAAGAATGTGTTCATACAGCGCGCGGCCGACACCCCGGCCGCGCGCGTTTCCGTCCACGCAGATATCATCAACGTAGAGGGTGTCATGCTCCACCATCAGCCGGCCGCCGGCGTGCTGCATGACGCAGAAGCCGTGGCCGAGCACCCGGCCGGTTTCATCCGCGCAGACGAAGACAGGGGTTTCATCATTCCGGAGGATTTCCTCCAGTTCGGCAGCGGAATACTTGGTCGTCGGGCCTTTGAAGAGATCGGGTCTGCCGTTGTGGTGTACCATGTTGACCTGAAGAAGAAGGTTCAGGATGGTGGGGATATCCTTCGGCTCGGCTTTGCGAAGAATTAGATTGTTGGGGGGGCTTTCCGATCGCCCCCCCACCCCCCTTCGGGCTTCGGGTCTATTCAGCATCATGGAAAAGACGGTGAAAGCCCAGGGGGCGAACTGCTCCGGGGCTTGGGTCAGGAGATCCGAAAGGGCTTCAGCCGGAATCCAGCGGGTTTCGCTGACCTCAGCGGGATCCGGATCCGGCTCACCGTCGGCCCGGCCGAGCAGAACATGATCATATTCATATTCACAAAGGCCGTCCGGAAAGACAGCCCGGTAGACAAAGGAACCGAGCTCCGACAGATCCCGGACACCGCAGCCCAGTTCCTCCCGGACACGGATGCGGGCGGCCGCGGGGATCTTTTCCCCGTCCCGCGGATGGGAACAACAGGAATTGGCCCAGAGGCCGGCAGAATGATATTTGCCGTCCGCCCGCCGGGAAATCAGGTATTCCCTGCCGTTCCCGGTATCCCGGTACAGCATGACGGAGAACGCCCGGTGAAGCAGGCCCGACCGATGGGCCTGCTCTTTTGTTGCCGTTCCGGTCTGCCGGTCCAGCATATCCGTGAGGATGAGCCGGTCGTTTCTCGCCGGATCCAGCGTCATGTTGTCTTTTTGTTCTGCCATATGTTCCTTCTTTCCGATCTTTATCTGATCTGTTTCTGTACACCCGCCATGAGGTAAGCCTTGGTGTCCAGCGGCCTGCCGGCCCGCCAGCGCAGCTTGATAAACACAGGCGCGCAGAACAGCAGGCAGCTTTCCGAACCAAAGGTAAGCCTCTGGGCGAAAGCGGTTTCCTCCAGCCTGCGCCAGCGCCCGTCGGCAAGCCCCTGCTTTTCAAGCTGTTCCAAGAGTGCGCCGGCGGCGTCCGCGTTACGAAAGGGCTGCATTCTTCCGGATGTGTTATCGCCAACGGAAAAGCGTACGCTTGCACCGAGGGTGGCGCCGGCGGCTCCCTTTTCGTCCACATCGAACTGGAATTCAAACTGTAAGGGCGCGGACGCGAGTGCCTGACAGGCGGACAGGAGCGAATCCGACAGAGGGGCAAAGCCAACCTGCGACAGATGCCGCGCGAGCAGGGAAGGATCGAGGGCATAAGCCCGCTGCAGCTGATCCGTCGGGATACATTCAACACGCAGGAAATGGCCGGGCCTGGAAGGGAAGACGCCCAGATAACACGCGAACCAATCTTCCGGCATCCGGCTGAGGAAAGCCCGGTATGCGGGCGCGGCTTCCGGCCGACCGGCGGCCTTCAGAAAGTCACAGGCAGTGCGGTCATCCCTTTTGAAAAGCAAAAGCTGAATCGCTGCGGCAGGCTTGCCGTCCCCGGCGTTCAGGTCCCAGCTCAGGGCAAGCTGCCTTCCGTATTCCGCACCGGCAAACCAATCAAACACCGCGGGATATCCTCCGCAGGCCTCCGGTGCCGGAACATTGCCGGCGGACAGATCCGCGCGCGCGGTCAGCACATGAAGGTCGAACCAGGGGTTTCCGGTCAGGGGAAGCTCAAACCACAGCTCGGGAAAGCCGGCCCCGGGTGCGCTGCAGGCAAAAGCTTCGACCCCGCGGGAGGCATGCGGGCCGAAAAGGTCTCTGTCACGCCCGTCACGGGCGGCCAGCGCGTAGATCAATCTGTAGAGCATGAGACGGTCCATGGGCACCTCCTTCGATGGAGGGTGGAGAGTGAAGAGTGAAGAGTGGAGATGGGGTACGGTTTATGATTCGATGAGGAAGGGGGAAATTCCTGTACAGCTGAAAAAAGCCGGACCGCAACGGGTCCGGCAGGAGGCAAGGCCGGGAAAAGCTTATTCAGTGAAAAGAGCGGTGGAATAATACCGGTCACCACTGTCGGGCAGCAGGGCTACAATGACTTTGCCCCTGTTTTCCGGGCGCTTTGCCAGCTGAATAGCGCCGAACAGGGCCGCGCCGGAGGAAATGCCGACGGAGATACCCTCTTTCCTTGCCAGGAGTTTTGCGGTATCAAAAGCATCCTGATTGGAGGCTTTGAAGACTTCGTCATAGACCTTGGTGTTCAGAACCTTCGGGACGAAACCGGCACCGATTCCCTGAATTTTATGGGCGCCCGCACGACCTTCGGAAAGGACGGGGGAATCTTCGGGCTCGAGGGCGACGACTTTCACGGCCGGGTTCTGCTCCTTGAGGTATTCGCCGGTTCCGGTGACGGTGCCGCCGGTACCGACGCCGGCGATGAAGATATCGACCTTGCCATCCGTGTCTTTCCAGATTTCGGGGCCGGTGGTTGCCTTATGGATTGCCGGATTGGCGGGATTATCGAACTGGCCGGGGATGAAACTGCCGGGGATTTCCTTTGCAAGTTCCTCCGCCTTCGCGATGGCGCCTTTCATGCCCATGGCTCCTTCGGTCAGGACGATCTCCGCACCGTAGTTCTTCAGGATGTTTCTGCGCTCCACGCTCATGGTTTCGGGCATGGTCAGGATGATCCGGTATCCTCTGGAAGCGGCGATGGCGGCGAGACCGATGCCGGTGTTGCCGGAGGTCGGCTCAATGATGACGGAACCTTCCTTCAGGAGCCCCTTCTGCTCAGCATCCTCAATCATGGCTTTGGCAATGCGGTCCTTCACGCTGCCGGCGGGATTGAAGTACTCAAGCTTAACCAGAACGGTTGCTTCCAGCCCGAGTTCTTTTTCGATATTGACAACTTCGACCAGGGGAGTGTTTCCGACGAGGCCAAGAGTTCCTTTATAGATAACAGACATTGTTTTTTCCTCCTGTCAATCATTTCAATTTATTCATTTCAGGGTATCCGGATCATGATAAACGGTACAGCCGGCTGCGCCGACACATACATACCCGGGATCGGGACATCAACTGCACATCCTTTCCGCTTCGATTGAGTGCATATTACACCCATTAACCTACAAAGTCAATAGGTATTTAGAAAAAATTTTTCAGAGTGAAGACTTTTTTCAGAGTGGACATGAAGGCAAATAATGTGATATAATGCCCTCAAGCATGAGCTTTTTTCCCGGAGCTTCGGCTCCAACGGATTCACATGTTGAGGAGGAAAGAAAGATGACAATTAACAGCAAAATGAACGGAACCACCCTGGAGATCGCCCTGGAAGGACGGCTCGACACCATGACCGCACCTGAACTGGAAGCGGAACTGCAGAAGACCATGGGCGGAGCGGAAAGCCTGATCATGGATTTCAGCAAGCTGGATTATATCTCTTCCGCCGGCCTGCGCGTACTGCTCTCTGCCCATAAGGCGATGAGCACCAAGGGCGGCATGAAGGTGAAGAATGTGAATGAGATCGTGCAGGAAGTGCTCGATGTCACCGGTTTCTCCGATATCCTGACGATCGAATAAGTCCGGACAGCCGATCAGATACAGGGCCGGGAGGGGGGATCATTCTGAAGGCGATCACGCTGGAAGCAGTCCGGGAGAACATTCCGGAAATCACTGCGTTTATAGACGGTGAACTGGAGCAACTGGATTGTTCCATGAAAGCACAGATGCAGATCGATATCGCGATTGATGAGATCGTGGCGAATGTTTCCTTCTATGCCTATACCCCCGGTACGGGCAATATCGAGATATGCTTTGACTATGAGCCGGAAAACCGGACTGCGGTCATCATGTTCAAGGACCGCGGCGTGCCGTTCAATCCCCTTGAAAAGGATGAACCGGATACGGGACTTACGGCGGAAGAGCGGGAGATCGGCGGGCTTGGCATCTTCCTGGTGCGCAAAACCATGGATTCGATGGAATACCGGCATGAAGACGGGTGCAATATCCTGACGATCCGGAAAAAGATCGGATGAAAAAGATGATCCGGCCAACGGAAATGATCCGGATTACGGCTGATCCCTGCAACGAACAGGTTCCATATACATTTAAAATGAACGGAGAAGACAGAGAGTACATCTGTCTTTTCCTTATTTTCAGAAGGAGATGACCTCATGAGCGAGGAAGTGCGGGAAAGGACAGAATGCCGGATTTCCTCCCCGGAACAACTGCATGATTATATTCATGTGACAAGTCCCAGCCTGTGGATTCTGCTGATCATGATCATTGTGATACTCGGGGCAATGATCATCCTGGCTGCCACGATCACCATTGAGAACACGATGGACGTTCAGATGGAGGTGACCGATACGGCGAGTGAAGGGGGCGGTTTCATGCTGATGAGTTCGATCACCGGTGAACGGCGGAATCAGGTCAAAATCGGTATGGAGGTGCGGATTGCCGGGGAAAAGGGATCCATCACGGAACTGATTGACAATGAGCAGGAGGTGTTCGTGGTGGCTGAACCTGACCGGGCAGGGGCGAACTTGATGGAAGGGATATATGAGGCGGTCATTGTGCTGGAAAGAACGACGCCTATATCGTTTCTTCTTGAGAAACAATAGGGGAAAAACTAGGGGGTTTGAACCCCTTCGGTCTTCATGAAGAAAAAAAACCAAGGGAAAGGGGCCGCCGGTTTGCAGAACGGGATTTTCAGACAGGAGAGCATGGACCAGGTCAATTCTCCGGAAATGATGAAAGATTATCTGAGAGTGACCAGCCCGCGGCTGTGGATGGTGCTGGTTGCTTGTCTGGCGCTGCTCGGGGGATTCATTGCATATTCATCCGTGGCCAGGAAAGAGATCACGATTCCTGTACGGGTTAAGGCGGAGACTGTTCAGTATTCCGAAAAGAAGACAATCGAGGCAGACTTTGAGATTAATCCGGCGGAGCGGGACACATACAGAACGGGAATGCAGGTGCGCTTTGCCGGGATGGAGGCAGAAATCTCGTACTTTATCGAAACAAAAGACTCGACGCTGGCGGTTGCGGTGGCGGAAAACCCGAAAACGACGATCGAGGACGGAGAATACGACGCGGTTGTAGTGGTTGAATCAAGTACGCCGATCAGCGGGCTGCTCGAGTGACGGGAGAAGATCAGTATGAAGCAGGGAAAAGGCGTCACGCCGGTCATGAAAGGCGTTGCGAAGGTACCGGTTATCATGCAGATGGAAGCGCTGGAATGCGGCGCGGCCAGCCTTGCCATGATCCTGGCGTATTACCGCAAGTGGATCCCGCTGGAGCAGGTGCGGGTGGACTGCGGCGTGAGCCGGGACGGTTCCAACATGAAGAATATTTACCTGGCGGCGCAGAACTACGGCATGAAGGTGCACGGCTACACGATGGAAGTGGAAGCCGTGAAAACCAAGGCGACGTATCCGTGCATCATCCACTGGAACTTCAACCACTTTGTGGTTCTGGACGGGTTCAAAGGAAACAAGGCCGTGCTGAACGATCCGGCCCGGGGACTGGTAAAAGTATCGATGGAGGAGTTTGACCGCTCCTTCACGGGGATTGTAATGACATTTGAACCGGGGGAGGATTTTGAACCCGGCGGAAAGCGGAAAAGTACCGTGGAATTTGCCCGGAAGCGGCTGAAGGGTGCGGCGCCGGCGGTGGTGTTCGTGGTCCTGACGACGGTGATCGCCAGCATATTCAATGTGGTTAATCCCGCGATGAGCCGGGTCTTCTACGACAGGCTGATCAGCGGGCGGGCGCCGGACTGGCTGGAACCGTTCATCATTGTGATGATCGTGCTGATGGTTTTCCAGCTGATCACCAAATGGGCAAACCTGATCTACAGCCGGAAGATCAACGGCAAGATGGCTATCGAGGGAAACGCGAGCTATATGTGGAAAGTGCTGCGGCTGCCGATGGAATTCTTCTCCCAGCGGATGACAGGGGATATCCTGATGCGCCAGAGCACCAACGCCTCCATTGCGCAGACGCTGGTTGACACGGTGGCACCGCTGGCGGTGAACACGATCATGATGATGGTGTACATGGTGATTATGCTGCGGTACAGCGTGATCATGACGCTGGTGGGGATCGGGTCGATCCTGCTGAATTTCTTTGTGGCGCGGTACCTGTCCAACAAGCGGATCAACCTGATGCGGATCCAGATGCGCGACCAGGGCAAGCTGAGCGCTACCACCATGGCGGGCATCAGCATGACGGAGACCATCAAGAGCGCCGGGGCAGAAGCCGGTTTCTTCCGGAAATGGAGCGGATACCAGGCTTCGGTAAACACGCAGGCGGTTGCGTTTGCCCGGCTGAACGCCACTATCGGCACAATCCCGAATTTCGTCCGGCAGCTTTCCGGCTACGTGATTCTGTTCCTCGGGGTGATATTGGCGATGAACGGGCAGTTTACCCTGGGCATGATCAGCTATTTCCAGGGACTGCTGAACGCCTTCATGGACCCTGCGATGCAGATGGTGACCGCCGGGCAGACCATCCAGGAGATGCGCACGCAGATGGAGCGCGTGGAAGATGTGATGGAATACCGGAACGATCCCGTACTGGAGAAGGGGGAAGAAATCCGGGAGGATGCGGATTACTTCAAGCTTAAGGGAGAGATCGAGGTACGGAACCTGACCTTCGGCTACTCCCGGCTGGCGGAGCCGGTGATCCGGGATTTCAGCATGAAGATGAAACCGGGCTCCCGGGTTGCTATCGTGGGCAGCAGCGGAAGCGGAAAATCCACCGTGAGCAGGCTGATCACCGGGCTGTACAAGCCATGGGAGGGGGAAATCCTCTTCGACGGGCGGCCGATGACCGACATCCAGAGGGATGTGTTTACCGGTTCCGTCGCGATGGTGGACCAGGATATCGTGCTGTTTGAGGACACGATTGCAAACAATATCCGGATGTGGGATCCGTCCATTGCCGACTTTGAGGTGATCCTGGCGGCGAGGGACGCGCAGATCCACGACGATATCATGCAGCGGCCGGGCGGGTATAACGGCATGCTGAACGAGAACGGCAAGGACCTGAGTGGCGGGCAGCGGCAGCGGTTGGAGATTGCCAGAGTGCTGGCGCAGGATCCGTCCGTCATTATTCTGGATGAGGCGACGAGCGCGCTGGATGCCAAGACGGAGTATGAACTGGTGAAGGCTGTGAAAGACCGCGGAATCTCCTGCATTGTGATTGCCCACCGGCTGAGCACAATCCGCGACTGCGATGAGATTATTGTACTGGAAAAAGGACAGGTGGTCGAACGCGGGACACACAAGGAACTGTACGCCAGAGGCGGAGCGTATACCGAGCTGGTGACGTCTGAGTAAAGAGTGAAAAGTGGAGAGTGAAGAGTGGAGATATGAGTTTGACAGGCGATAAAAGCAAAGAGTTTGCTATACGGATTGTGAAACTGTATCAGTATCTGTGTGAAGAGAAGAAAGAGTTTATTCTCTCAAAACAGCTTTTGAGATCAGGAACTTCTATCGGAGCGAATCTTGCGGAATCAGAGTGTGCTATCAGCAGGAATAATTTCCTTTCAAAGATTTATATGGCTTTGAAAGAAACTTCTGAAACATTATACTGGCTTGAGTTGCTGAAAAAGACCGATTATCTGACAGAAAGCCAATATGAAAGCTTGCGTTCAGATGCCGAAGAATTACGGAGAATGCTTTCGGCAACAACAAAGACTATGAATGACGGCAAGAAACAACTTCACTCTTCACTCTCCACTCTTCACTCTGGAGTTTCGACCGAAGGGAGAAACGACTAATGGGTTGGTTTGACGAGCAGATCAGGCAGCGGGCGCAGAGCGACCAGGACGTGCTGGAGGATTCCTTTTACCAGATGGCCGGCGCGGTGCTGAACAAGTGGGACGCGGACCGGGCCGAGGACGAGCGGCTGGTGGTGAAGGAAGCGCTGGACAGCATCCTGAAGTATTATCACCAGAAGCCTGCGGAGATTCCGCCGGAAATCACGGACCTGAACGAGCAGTTCGAGTACGCGCTGCGGCCGACAGGCCTGATGGTCCGGGAAGTGCAGCTGGAGGAAGGGTGGCAGAAGGACGCTTACGGCCCGATGATCGGATGCCTGCGGGAGACGGGGGAGACGGTGGCACTGCTGCCCGGGAGCGTATGGGGCTATCGGTATGTGGACCCGGAAACGGGAAAGAAAGTCCGGGTGACGAAGAAGACGGCAAAGCTGTTCCGGATGGACGCGCTATGCTTCTACAAGCCGATGCCGATGAAAAAGATCGGGATTCCGGGACTGATGCACTATATGTGGAAATGCATCAGCCGGGGGGACCTGATCCTGATCATCCTGGCGACGCTGGCGGTGACGCTGGTAGGCAAAATCGAGCCGAGCATCTACGGCATGCTGACGGGCAAGATCCTGAAAGGGCGGCAGATGAATCTGATGATCGGCGCGGGGATTTTCCTGGTAGCGGCGGCCTTTGCGACATGGCTGATCTCGATTGTGAGAGAGCTGCTGATGGACCGGATCAGCACGAAGACATCAATGGCGGTGCAAAGCTCGGTGATGATGAGGATCCTGAGCCTGCCGGTGAGCTTTTTCCGGAGGTTTGCCTCCGGCGACCTGGCCAACCGGGCCTCGTGCGTGGACAGCCTGTGTACAATGATCCTGAATAATGTGCTGAACCTGGGGCTGACGAGCCTGCTGTCTCTCCTCTATATCTGGGACATCATGCGCTTTGCGCCGGCGCTGGTGGCGCCGTCGATTGCGATCGTGGTGCTGACGATGGCGGTGAGCATCGCGGCGGCGGTCGTCCAGATGAAGATCGACCGGAAACGGATCAAACTGCAGGCCCAGGATCAGGGCATGAGCTACGCAATGATGGGCGGCATCCAGAAGATCCGGCTTTCCGGATCGGAAAAACGGATGTTTGCCCGGTGGGGGCGGCTGTACTCCAAGGAGGCCAAGCTGCTGTACAACCCGCCGATGTTCATCAAGCTTAATGAGCTGATTACGCTGGCGATCACGCTGGGCGGGACGATCCTGATGTACTACCTGGCGGTGAAGACCGGGGTATCGGACAACGAATACTACGCTTTCAGCGCGGCAAGCGGGCGGCTGACAGGCGCGTTTACGGCACTGGCGGCCATTGCGGTGAGCGTGGCGCAGATCCGGCCTGTGCTGGAAATGGCGGAGCCGATCCTGAACGCGGAGCCGGAAGTGACCGAGGAAAAAGAGATCGTGACGGAATTAGCGGGCAACATTGAAGTGAGCCACGTGACTTTCCGCTATGAGCAGAACACGCCGTATGTGCTGAAGGACCTGAACATGAAGATCCGCGCCGGAGAATATGTGGCGATCGTCGGGCAGACAGGGTGCGGCAAATCGACGCTGGTGCGGCTGCTGCTGGGCTTCGAGAAGCCGGAAACCGGATCGGTGTTCTACGACCAGCATGACCTGGCAAACGTGGATCCGCGGAGCCTGCGCAAGTCGATCGGCGTGGTGATCCAGAACGGGGAGCTGTTCCAGGGGGATATTTTCTCGAACATCACGATCTCCGCGCCGCAGCTGAAGATGGAGGACGCGTGGGCGGCGGCGGAACTGGCCGGGATCGCGGATGATATCCGGGAGATGCCGATGGGCATGCAGACGATGATCTCCGAGGGATCGGGCGGAATCAGCGGCGGACAGAAGCAGCGACTGATGATTGCCCGGGCCGTGGCACCCAGACCGAAAATCCTGATTTTCGACGAGGCAACGAGCGCGCTGGACAACAAGACGCAGAAGCAGGTGAGCGACGCGCTGGACGGGCTGAAATGCACGCGGATTGTGATCGCCCACCGGCTGAGCACGATACGGAACTGCGACCGGATCCTGGTGATGGACCAGGGGACGATCATAGAAGAAGGCACCTACGACGACCTGATCGCCAGGGAGGGGCTGTTTGCGGAACTGGTGCGGCGGCAACGACTTGATGTCGAGAGCTGAGAGTTGAGAGATATGAGTAAATTTACGGTTGAGTTGAAGAGGGTTGTGGACGACAGCTATGAGATCGAGGTCGGGCGGGAGCTTGCCGGCATGCTGGCAGCGGACCTGCGGGGCGGCCTGATCCCGGGGCGGAAGCGGTTCGCCCTGATCACCGACACGACGGTGGAAACCCTGTACGCAGAGGGGATCCGTGAACGGCTGCTGGAAGCAGGCATGGAAGGGGAAATTTTCTCCTTCCCCGCAGGGGAGCAGCATAAAACCCGGGAGACGAAAGCAGAAATCGAGGACCGGATGCTTGCGGCCGGGTACCGGCGGGACTGTTTTGTTCTCGCCGTCGGCGGCGGGGTGGTTTCGGATCTGGCGGGTTTCCTGGCAGGAACCTACGGCCGGGGCGTACCCTTTATTAACTACGCGACGACGCTGCTGGCCGCGGCGGATGCCTCCGTGGGCGGAAAAACGGCGGTGGATACGCCGCTGGCGACGAACCAGATCGGCCTGTTCAATCAGCCGGAGAAGGTGTATATTGATATCGGCTGCTGGAAGACCCTGCCGGCGCGGGAGATTTCCAGCGGGCTGGCGGAGACGGTCAAGCACGCGTGCATGGCGGACCGGGCGTTCTTCGAATACCTGGAAGCGCATATGGACGGGATCCGGAACAATGATCCGGAAGCGTGTGAAGAGATTGCCCGGAAGAACTGCTCGATCAAATATCACGTGGTGATGAAGGATGAGCGGGAAAGCGGGCTGCGGGAAGTGCTCAACCTCGGACACACGGTGGGCCGGGCCATTGAGACGGAGAGCGGATACCGGCTGAAGCACGGGGAAGCGGTCGCAATCGGCCTCGCCGCGGTCTGCGCGCTGAGCGTGCGGATGGGATATATGACGGAGGAAGAGGCCGGGCGCGTCAGACTCCTGCTGGAGCGGGCCGGACTGCCGGTACGGATTCCCGGATATATAGACCGGGAAGCGCTGGTCCGGAGACTGTATACGGATAAGAAAGTGCGGAACGGGAATCTGCGCTTTGTGGTGCCGAAGGGCATTGGCGCGGTCGTTGAGTTCCGCCCCGGTGTCTGGGCGGAGGAAGTCAGCGAGACCACGGCAAGAGAAATTGTGATGGAGATGGACGGAGAGGAACACTGAAAGAGAGTCCTGAATGGAAAAATGGAGAAAATGACCGAGAACGGACAAAAACCCGAAAAAAAGAGAAGTAAACGGCTCTGGATGATTCTGTTCATCCTGATCAATATCGCGGTGGTCGCCTGGGCGGCGGTGAACGAGTTTGCCGGTAAACCGCCGGGCTCCATCAATCTGCGCTTTACCAAAGAGGCAGTGTTCTTCCTGGCCTGCACGGCAGGATGCCTGGCAGTGCTGCTTTGCGCGGAATCAGTGAAATATGTGCTGATGATGCGGTCCCTGAAGGAAAAGGTTTCCTTCCGCATCGCCTTTGAAACCGCGGTGCTTGGCAAATACTACGACTGCATCACGCCCTCGGGCGCCGGCGGCCAGCCGTTCCAGATCTGGTGGCTGCATAAGCACGGGTATTCGGACGGGGGCGCCTCCGCCATGACAATTACCGGGTACGTGACGGCCCAGGCGGGTTTTATTATCCTGGCGATTGCTATTTTCATCGGGTGGCGGTCGGTGGAGCTGGAGGCGATCCGGTATACGGCGTATGCCGGCCTGGTCCTGTTTTCCCTGATCCCATTCCTCCTGGTGCTCTTTTCCTTCATGCCGAAGACGGTTGAAAAGCTGGTGGCCGCGGTGATCCGCCTGTGCGGGAGGCTCAAAATCGTTAAAAACCCGGAGGAGACCACGGCGCGGGTGTTGGATATGCTGAACAGCTATCATGCCAGCCTGACCGTGATCACGAAGGACAAGCTGACCTCCTTCTGCCTGATCCTTCTTTCCCTGATTTACCGGGTTGCGCTGTGCTCCATGCCGTATTTCGTACTGAGAATGTTCGGCGTGTCCGTCCAATTCCTTCCCATCTTTGCCTCCACGATCTACATCTATGCGTCGATCGCGCTGGTGCCGACGCCGGGGAACGCGGGAGCGGCGGAAGGCGCGTTTTACCTGGTCTTTTCCGCGATGAAATCGGACGGCGTCTTCTGGGCAATGCTGATCTGGCGGCTGTTCAGCCACTATTCCTTCATCATAGCCGGCGCGCTGGTCTATGCGGTCAACGCCATTGAGGCGAAAAGGAAGAAGAAAAAAGGAATACAGAATTCAGAAATCAGAATTCAGAATGAAAAGCATGAGGCGGGGGAAGATCTGCCGGCGGTGTTCGGGAACACCTCAGACAGCGTGAAGAGTGAAGAGCGAAGAGCGGATTAAAAAACCCGGAGGTTTTTTGACGATGGTTCGGTCGATTCAGTTTATCGACAACTATTTCCCGGTGATCGACGGGGTGACGGAGACGGTGCACCACTATGCGCAGGGAATGGACGCGGCGGTGGTCTGTCCGGAGATGGAACGGCACTATCTGCAGGGGTACAGCTTTCCCTACAGGGTGCTGACGTCGAAAACCGTGCGGGTTCCCTTTTCCCGGTATGCGAGCGCAGTGCCGCTGCTGGACAGGGAACTGCCGGAGCAGATTGCGCAGGAAAACCCGGAGATCTTCCATATCCACAGCCCGAGCCTGATGGGAGAATACGCACAGAAGCTCGGGAAAAAGATGAAGATCCCGGTGGTGGCAACCTTCCACAGTAAGTATTACGATGCGATCTATGAGTTCACGAAGAGCAAGGCTATATCAAAGATGGTGACGGACCGGATCGTGAAGCTGTATGAAAGCTGCGATGAGGTGTGGGCCTGCTCGGAGGAGACCGGGGAAACACTCCGCTCCTACGGATACAGCAAGACGTATCACGTTATGCCCAACGGCACGAACGTCTCCCTTCCGGCCGACCCGGAAGCCCTGAAAACCCGGGCGGCGGAGACATATCATATTCCGCGGGGGAAGAAAGTACTGCTTTTCGTCGGGCAGCAGATCTGGTATAAAAACCAGAGGCTGATTCTGGACACCTTCCGCCGCCTGTGCGACCGGAGCGGGGAATGGCTCCTGATCATGGTCGGAACGGGGAAGGATGAGCAGGCAATCGCGCGCTACGCCAGGGAGCTGAAAGTGGACGGGCAGACGATGTTTACCGGGCAGATCCGGGACAGAGAACTGCTCAAAGGGGTATACCTGAATGCGGATCTGCTGTTTTTCCCCTCGGTGTTCGACAACGCGCCGCTGGTGCTGCGGGAAGCGGCGGTGCTGGGCGTGCCGACGCTGGCGGTGGAAGGCTCCAATGCCGCCGGAGCGATCCGGAAAAACGTGAACGGGTTTACCGCGGCCGGAACGCCCGAGGCGATGAGCACGGAAATTGAGCGGATCTTTGCGGAGGAGGATATCCGCAGAATCGGGGAAGAAGCAAGCTGCACGATTCCCCTCTCCTGGGAGAAGCTGATGCCAATGGTGCAGGAGCGCTACCGCACGGTTATCGGGAAAGTGAAGAGTGAAGAAGGAAAGAATAATGCAGACCACTGAAAAAAGCGGGAGCAAAGAACGGAAAGATCCTGCGCTGTACAGGATGATCTTCCGGGCTGTATGGCACCTTACCCCGAAATATACTCTGTACGGCACGGAAAACCTGCCGGAGGAGCCGGCGGTGATCGTCGGCAACCACTGCCAGATGTACGGCCCTCTTGCCGGTGAACTGCACATGCCCAGGGAACACTGGATCTGGTGCGTCGGGGAGATGATGAACCGGAAGGAAGTACCGGCCTACGCGTTTCAGGATTTCTGGAGCGGGAAACCCCAGCAGACGCACTGGTTCTGGCACCTGGCCAGCCATGCGATTGCCCCGCTGGCGGCCTATGTCCTGTCCCACGCGCATACGATCCCAGTATATCACGACGCGCGGGTCATGACCACATTCCGTCTGTCCATTGAAAACCTGCAGGCCGGGGCGGACATCGTGATTTTCCCGGAGAGCGCCGAACCGTACAACGGAATCGTCACGCAGTTTCACAGGCATTTTGCCGATCTGGCGAAACTGTATCACCGCAGGACGGGAAAGGCTCTGTGCTTTGTGCCGATGTATGTGGCACCGAAACTGAAGGAAATATACTTCGGAAAGCCGGTCCGATACAATCCGGAAGCCCCTGACGGGGAAGAACTGGAACGCATCTGCACCACCATGATGGACAGGATCACGGACCTCGCCGTTTCCCTGCCGCCCCATACCGTGGTTCCCTACCTGAACATCCCGAAAAATCAGTATCCTCTGAACACGAACGGCCGGGAAAGGGTCTCATGACGGAGTGAAAAATCAAATGAAAAATGAACTGATCAGGATTGCCCGGAAAGCAGGAGAGTTCTTTCTGGAAAGAGAACTGACCGAGATTGTCAGCAAGGAAGGCCACGCCAATTATGTGACCAATATTGATTGCCGGGTACAGGCGTATCTGGAAGAAGCCCTGGGACGCCTGATGCCCGGGTCCCGGTTTATCGGGGAGGAAAAGGAAAACCAGGCCCTCGGGGACGAACCCACCTGGATTGTGGATCCGCTGGACGGCACCACCAACATGATCCATGACTATCGGCTGTCCGCTGTATCGGTTGCCCTGTGCCGGATGAAAAAACCTGTGCTGGGTCTGATCTGGCAGCCGTATACCGGGGAACTGTTCTATGCGGAAAGCGGTTCGGGCGCATTTCTGAACGACAGACCGATTCATGTCACCGGGACGCCATACAGGGACGCGCTGGCGGCGGTCGGGACCGCTCCGTACTATGAAGAGCTGGAAGATACGGGAATGGCGATCGCGCGGGATTTTCTGCATGAATGCGCAGACATCCGCCGCAGCGGTTCAGCGGCGCTGGATCTTGCATATCTTGCCTGCGGAAGGCATGAGATTTTCTTTGAGATGCGGCTGAAACCATGGGACTATGCGGCCGGCAGCCTGATTGTTCAGGAGGCGGGCGGAAAGATCATGATGCCGCTGGCCGGAGGAGAACCGGACTACAGCCTTTCCACCGCTGTTCTGGCGGCGAATCCGGTTTGTATGGATCAGGCGCTGGAAGTGTTCCGGAGGCATACCTCTGGAGAGAAATAAAGCAATGGTATGTTAATTCTGAAGTGACGGCACTTGACCGGCATTGCGGAATAATGACCTGCGGATTTAACAGAAGGAGGCTGAATAGGACGTGCGCCTGTTTATTGGGATCAGTCCGTCCGATGATGTGCGACGGTCGCTCGTCAAGATGCAAGGCTTCCTGTCTCGTCACGGAGTCAATGGTGTATATTTGACACCGGAGAATCTGCACATGACGCTGGCTTTTATAGGTGAGTATTCGGAATCAAACGCGGTTCTTGACGCGATGGAAGAAGTGACGTTTGATCCGTTCGAAATCATATATGAGCATATTGGCACGTTCAGGGAAAGCATTATCTGGGGCGGGATAGAATCTTCTGAGCCGCTGGAAAAGCTGGCAAAGAGACTGCGGTATGAACTGGACAAGGCTGATATCCCATTCGATCGTGCGGGATTTGTGCCGCACTTTACCCTTGCAAGGCATGCGGATTTTAGCCGCGGTATCCCTCCTGTGGAAATTGTGCCTGTGTCCATGACTGTCGATCAAGTGGTCCTGTTTCGTTCGGATCGCGGGAAAAATGGCATGGTATACACGCCGATCGGCGGAACAAAGATTGAAGTATAGGCACGTAAAAATCCTTATATGGATTGACAAGTGACCTTTCGTTCACTATAATAAGTGAACGAAAGGTCACTTGTCTTCTACGGAGGTGCGCATGGCAAAAGACACGAAAGAAAGAATCTTGATGGCAGCGCTGGATATGTTCTCAAAAAAAGGATATGAGGGGACCAATATCCGGGAATTGAGCGCATCCCTCGGGCTGGTCAAGTCCGGCATCTACAAACACTATGAGAGCAAAGAAGCCATCTGGAATGCCCTGTTGGACAGGATGATTACCTATTACGGGGAACACTTCGGCTCTGCCGAGCATCTGCCCCCTGTGCCGGATTCCCTGGAAGATTTCGTCTCCATGACCATGCGGATGGTGAATCTCACGATCCATGACGAGCAGATCGTGAAGACGAGAAAGGTGCTCACCCTGGAGCAGTACCGGGACGAGCGGGCGCGGAAGCTTGCGACAAAGCACTTCCTGACCGGGCTGACGGAAATGTTCACGCACATCTTTGCCGGGATGATGGACAAGGGGTTGCTTCGGCGGGACGATCCCGCCATGCTGGCCTTCGCATACGCCACGCCGATCTCCGCGCTGATCCATCTGTGCGACCGGGAGCCTGAAAAAACAGAGGATGCGATCCGGAAGATCGAAGCGTTCAGCAGGCACTTTATTGCGACCTACGGGGTGGAGCAACGATGTTCGTTCCGGACAAATAACAGAAATTATGAAAACAATAGATAATATGACCGCGCTGGTCAGCTGTTTTGCAAGAGCGTACCACTGCAGAAAAAGCAATATGCTTGTTTTTGCGGATACTGTTGCGGAGCAGATGCTGACGGCAGAGGAGTACGACGCAATCTCGCGGAACATGACGCAGGGCATTCAATATTTCGCGCCGGATTTCAAAGGAACACAGGAAGAAGCCCTTCAATTCATCGTCAATCATCAGCTTGCGCCTTCTGTTTTGGCCAGATGCGCTTTCTGTGAGCGGGCCATCGACAACGCTGTCCGGCTGCTGGGCTGCAGGCAGGTTATGATTTATGCCTGCGGCTATGACACCTTCTCCCTTCGGACAGACAATCAGGCGCTTACCGTGTATGAACTGGATCAGCCGGAAATAATCGCGGATCGCTGGACACGCATCGCCCGCACAGGCCTTGAACCTGCCTGCCATGTGGAAGACATCGGCTGTGATCTATCCCAGCCTTCCTGGAAAGAAAAACTGATCGAGGCGGGATTTGACGCAAAGAAGAACTCTTTTGGAACCCTGCTTGGCATCAGTTACTATCTTTCCAAGCTGGATTTCAAGAACCTCGTTGCTGCGATCGCATCCATATCCTGCGAAGGATCGTCCATATGCTTTGACTATCCGGTCTCTGAAGCCGGCGCAGAAAGCCAGCGAAACCGTGAGCTTGCCGCCGCCGCAGGAGAGATGATGAAGGCAAAGTATTCTTATGAAGAGATGGAAGCGCTGCTCTCAAATGCGGGCTTTCTGATCTACGAGCATATGGACGCAGGTGAAGCAACCGATGCGTTTTTGAAGGAAAGCGGCATGACCGCCCCGGCAGGCGTGGGGTATTGCCTGGCGGTGAGAAAGGGATGACGAAGCGTGATTATAGAAACACAAAGGCTGCTGCTCCGGGAAATGAATCCAGATGATTTTCAGGCGCTGTTCCAGGTGTTCGGCGATCCTGAAACCATGTGGCATTATCCTTTCACTTTCGACGGACAGCACGTCAGGGATTGGATCGAAAGGAATATGAACCGCTATCGGAAGGACGGCTTCGGGCTATGGGCCGTGTGCCTGAAGGATACCGAGGAGATGATCGGCGACTGCGGGCTTACACTGCAGAATATCAAAGGAGAAATACTACCAGAGATCGGCTTCCATATCCGCCGCGATTGTCAGCGGAAGGGCTATGCCAAAGAGGCGGCAAAGGCTGTCCGTGACTGGGCGTTTCGGAATACGGATTATCCGGCCTTGTACTCCTACTGCAAATATACCAATGTGCCTTCTTTCCGGACGGCAGAATCCATCGGTATGCGTTTTGCCTGCGAATATCCGGATGAGGCAAACGGGAGAACACATGTATCAGTGATTTCGAGGGAGGACTGGCTGAACGAGCTCACAGAAAACATGATCAGCTGGGCAGAAGATAAACTCGGCAGCAAGGAATACACCGGCTGGTGCCTTTCGTTCAACGAGGACGCGTTTGAGAAGAGCAACGGAATTGAGATCTTCGGCGGGAATTCCGCGAAGGAGTCTGCTTTGCTCTATGCTGATGGAATGTGTCAGGGCATACCGGAGCGAGGCGCGTTTGTCTTCTATGATTGCATCTGTCAGGGATCGGACGGTTCGGTCAACTGGGGTCACTGCGGTATCAGCCTTGTGGACAGCAGGATTATCCATGCCTGGGATACGGTACGGATCGACGATTACCAGGAAATCGAAGCTATGACAACGCTCTCCGGGGATCATCCAAAGTACATCGGATGGGTGCCAGTGGAGCGGGTATTGAAACAGAAGGAGTATGACTGAGATGAAGAGCTCCATACATCCTTGCCGTAAGGGGGAAAAAATGAAAACTGAAGATATAACCGCTTATGTCAGAGATAATGAGCCGAATATCTGCCAGATATGCGTTCTGAAAGATGGAAAAGAAGTCTTTTCAGAAGAATGGAACGGATACAAAAATGACGATTGTACACATATCATGTCTGCTACCAAAGGCATCATGAGTTTGCTTGTAGGCATTGCCATCGACAAAGGGATGATCAAAAGCGTTGATGAAAAGGTGATGTCTTTTTTCCCGGACTACACGCCAAAAAGGGGCGAAAAGACAATATTTGATGTCACCCTGCGGCATCTTTTGACCATGCGTGCTCCTTATAAAGGAAAGGGCGATCCGTGGACGAAGGTTTGCTCAAGCAAAAACTGGACAACTGCTTCCCTTGATTTTCTCGGCGGAAGAAACGGAATAACCGACGAATTTGATTACCGTACCGTTTGTTTACATATTCTGTCGGGAATCCTGTATCGGGCATCAGGGATGAAAACCGTGGATTTTGCAAATCGGTATCTTTTCGCGCCGCTTGGTATAGCTGAGCATGAGAATTTCTTCGCGAAAACTGCCGAAGAACACAAGCAGTTCACAATAGAAAAAACGCCGAAAGGAAACCTATGGTTTGCCGACCCGCAGGGACTCGGGACACCAGGATACGGGCTATGTATGAGTGCCTGCGATATGGCAAAAATCGGTCAACTTTGCTTAGACAAAGGAATGTGGAGCGGAAAACAAATCATTTCCGAAGAATGGCTCAACAAAATGACTGCTCCGAGAGTTGTCGAAAGCAAGAATTTCCGCGGGATGCAATACGGTTATCTATGGTGGATCATTCATTTCGAAAAGAATGTTTACGCCGCAATCGGTAACAGTGGAAATGTGATCTATGTGAACCCGGAAAAAAACATCACCGCAGCAGTTTCTTCTTATTTTAAGCCTACCGTATTTAACCGGGTGGATTTTATTGAAGAAGTTCTCTTGCCCTGTTTCAGATAAGTGAAAAGAAAAAGCGGACAAATTTCGTGTTGCGGAGGAACATCATGCAAGTCAGTATTGAAATCAAACTGGCGGACAGAAGTAATTTCACCGAGTTCTCTATGGATTCGTTTGATCGGTTTCAGGAGGTCAAGAACGTTTACCGCATTGAAAACGGCAAACTTGTTCTGAAGAATAATCCCTTTACCGAAACATGGTCTCCTGAACAGAGGCGGGAAAAAGCATCAGAGATTCTTTCGGGACAATACATCACTTATTGTGCGTTTGACGGCAATACGGTTGTCGGCGAAATCATGCTGATACCGGAACTGAACGAAAACCGTGTGATCATCGACAGTTTTCACGTATCCCGTGATTACAGACGGTACGGAATCGGTCGGCAGATGATTGAAACTGTCACTGACTACGCCAAAAGCCGTGGAGCGGAGGCATTATATGCTTCCTGCTGTTCTGCTGAAGAGACCATTGCGTTTTACATGGCAATGGGCTTCAGACCAAGTGCACATCCGATACCATCTTGTGTTAGAGATGAGCCTTTTGATATCCAGATGGAATTTCCAATCATAATTTGAGCACAACCGGGATGCCTATACGGATGCAAAGACAGATTTCATCTCCAAAAGGACGGCAGAAGCGCGAAAGGAATATGGAGACCGATACTGACATCTTCCGGCTTTCGGTATGATCGGAGGATGCCATGAAACAGATATCGAATAAGGAATATGTGAAGCAGCAGCAGTACCTGACAAACAAACTGCATGGACAGATCTGAACAGGAAATGACAGGAAGATTGCTTTTTCTCCGAGTATAATCATCCCATCAGGGAAAGGAGGCGGCAGCGATGGAGTGGCTAACCAGTATCAGAACGGCAATTGATTATATGGAAGAGCATCTGGAAGATAACATCAGTGCGCAGGATGTTGCCGATCGGGTGTATCTATCACCGTTCTTCCTCCAGAGGGGATTTTCGCTGGTGACCGGATGCGGAATCGGAGAATACATTCGGAACCGGAGACTGTATCAGGCAGCGCTGGACCTCAGGGAGACAGAAGACAAGGTGATCGATATTGCTCTTCGGTACTGTTATGAAACTCCGGAGAGTTTCACAAAGGCGTTTTCCCGTTTTCACGGTGTGACGCCTTCACAGGTCCGTGACGGAGCCGCCGGAAAAGTTTTTCTTCCCCTGACAATCAGATTATCTGTACAGGGAGGCAGTCAAATGGATTACAAAATTGCTCCGATGTTTCCTTTCAAAGTCATCGGCTTCCAGAAGGTTTTTGATAATGAAACCGCTTATACGGATATTCCGAAGTTCTGGAATGAAATCTGTGAGAAGTATGCGTACAGTGTTTATGCCGGAAATGCGCCGGCGAACCCCTATGAACAGGCATTGGTGGACAACTGCATCGGTGAATACGGCGTCTGCATCGACGATATCGGCGGAGGTAAATTCCGCTATCTGATTGCGGGCAAGTATACGGGCGGAGCTGTACCGGAGGGGATGGCGGTCTACGAGTTTCCGAGGAATGAATGGGCAGTATTCGATTGCATCGGTCCCAATCCTCAGACACTCCAAAGTGTGAACACCCGGATCTTCTCTGAATGGCTGCCTGGAAATCCGGACTATGAACTCAGCGGAAACGCTACGGTAGAATGGTATGACTGCATCAACGGAGAAATGACGGACCCGGATTATCATAGTGCAATCTGGGTGCCGGTAAAGAAAAAAGCATAATCCCGGCTGCGGCTGTCAGATCGTTAAGGCAAGCGCGGATACTCATATTCAGGATATTTGATTGTTGATTCCTGAATTTCGTTGTATGGCTCAGAACAGGACTGTATTATGCCGGAGAACAAGGGTGCTGCGGCAGAAAGGGAATCACTATGCTGTTTGGAGGGATTGGCAGGACTTTTTCCACGGAAAATGATCGGCAGTACGAAACGATCGGGGCGTTCTGGGACGAGTTGGCGGCAAAGTACGGTCGGTCGAACCTGCAGGGCCTCGGCTACGGCTGGACGGATTGGTCCATTGAGTATGTGATCG
>Ga0265301_10002062_pt1 | contig 24291 bp, 42 predicted proteins | sample AusTroGonzalo_MG_2_FD_193488 | JGI IMG/M metagenome (GOLD analysis project Ga0265301, IMG submission 193488) | Bovine rumen microbial communities from tropical cattle in Woodstock, Queensland, Australia - Gonzalo_04 | ecosystem: Host-associated > Mammals > Digestive system > Stomach > Rumen ... | reverse complement strand
TTCAACCCAAGAGCCAAAATCAAATCGTCTTGACCCCAAGGGGATATAAGTTCAGAAGTTTCGTTCCCTTTTTCGCATTGCACGACACATGAGCAAGTCTTAAATTGCTCCAAGTGTCATCGCCACCCTTTGCAATCGGTATGATGTGTTCTCTCGATGGATAGTGAGCACCAACTTTGAAAACTCCGTGCTCCCATTTTCCATCAGACCAATCGCATTGTCCTCCGCAGAGATAGCAAGTGCCGTTGTACTTCTTATACAAAGCATTGAGTGTCGCATCCCTATCACGCTTCACACCTTTGAGCCTTGCTTCTCGTTTCTTCTCTGCCTTATACCAAATCTCTTTACAGTATTTGTATGTCTGCTTCTTTCTCGACTGCTTCAAGTGCTCGGCCTTGCAACTGTCGCACAACTGTCTGTTGTTCGGAATCAGCTCACCACACTCGCAGAACCTAAACCCGATCTGCTTTGTCGCAAGTCTTCTCTTTATCCTTGCGTTAATCTTCTTGGCTTTCTGCTTCTGCTCGGTTATTGCTTTCTCTGTCGCTGTTGTCTTAACAGAACAGACTTCACAATGCCCGGCTCTTGCACACTTACCTCTGAATGAGATTGAACTGACTGACTTCTCCGTTCCGCACTTCACGCAACGAATGGTCAACATCCTTTCGCCATTTCCTGAAAGTTCACTAGCGACCAACTCAAATTGACCGCCAAACTTCTGATAGACTTTCTCATTCCAATCAATAAGTGTCTTTCCTCTGTTCCATCCACCCATAGTCAACTCCTAGTGACCAATTCACCATCAACAAACTTCCACCGCTTTTCCTCTCGCTTTGTCTTGTGCTCATCGTTATGGCAGGCCAGACACAACGCTTCAAGATTGTCAAACCCGAACATCAGCTCTGGTTTGCCGTAGTTCTCATCCGTCAGATAGATCTTGTGGTGAACAATATATGCAGGCTCGTACAATCCCTTGGCCAAGCACCGCTCACACAAATGGTTCATCTTCTCCAAGTATGCTTCCTTGCATCTCAACCAAGCGTGTGAGTTATAGAATTGTTTTGCTGTTCCTCTATTCAGATTCATAATGTCACCAATAAAAAGGCACCCACAAATGTGAGTGCCAAGAAAGACGGAATAATGACTGTGGTTGGTGGATGTCGTGATATTCCTACTAGCATATTACCTCATAACCTAGTTCATTGTGGTTCACTCTTTATGCCATACATAATATCCGTAGTTCTCATATGGTATTTGGAGCGTGAAGCCTTTGTACCTCTCCAAGAATATGTCCTCGGTCAGATCGTCTTGTATGTGTTCCTCATACGGATTGCCATATAATGCTCCCTGCTTGAACTTATATGGAACCGCAACGATTATCATGTCAGCGTGTTCCTTTGCATACCCGATGACCTTCTGGGCATCCTCAATGCTCATATGCTCAATGATGTCTCCAAAGATAACTAGGTCATAGTGCAGGTATGTGACTTCCCTAATGTCCTTGGGTATGACCATCCTATACTTATGCTTCAAGTCATACTGAATGACATTCGGCATCCATACCTCAACGGCATCCATCGTCAGATATTCTCCCAAGAGATCCGCATACTCTCCGTCACAAGCTCCGACATCAAGACACTCTGCTCCCTTTGGAAGATGCGTGACCACATACCACTTTACTTCCGGTTTGCCTTTCTTATAACTGCTCATGTCTCCTCCCTCTCGGAGAACTCTTCAAGTTTTCTCCAATACATCACGGAATCCTCTCGCATATAGTTGTAGAAGTAGATTGGTTGATTAATCTGCGGAAAGAGATCTATCTTGTGTTCCTTGAACATATTTTGAACCCACTCCACATCGTCATCGTACTTCCTAGAAGTGAACTTGACCGCCTTTGCCAAGTCTGCTCTCCATATCCATTGCCATACTGTATAAAGGTACTTATGGTCTTGGAAAGAGTTTGAAGCAAAGTTCACTCGGAGGTATGTGTTGTTGGGTGATGCTTCAAAGAACTCCAAGACCTTCTTGAAGGAATAGTTGTCAATCAACCAATCGTCTCCGTCTAGGAGCCAAATATAATCACCCGTTGCAAGCTCGATTCCATCATTACGGCCAAGGCCGCTTGAATGGTAGTATCTGTCTTTGATAATCAGGTGCTTATATGATGACCTCAAATACTCCTCAATGATTTCGTGTGTTCTGTCCTCACAGTCATCGCAAATGAAGATAGGCTCAATCTGATCGTGGTCATACTTCTGATATTTCAGAGAGCAGAGAAGCGGCTCGATATACTTCTCCAAGTTGTGTACCGGAATAACAAGTGATAGTTTCATTCAGCAATGACCTCCTGTGGAATAAATGGACTTACGGCATCCAGAGCTTCTTTCAAGTAATGAAATGTCCGTGTCTTTTCGTAGTTGTATGCCTTGCCAATCTGTTGCCAAGACAGCCTATTGATGTATCTTGCTTTGAGCATCCCTCGGAGCATCGTGTCATCAACCTTGTCAATGACTGTATGTGTCCTCACATTCTCTGCCGCCAATGAGTGCATCTTCTTCTCGATCTGTTCTGTCAAGAGACTGTATTCGATATTCTTGCTCTCTGTGGAGTTCTCCCCGTTCTGGGTAGGAATGTGCTCTGCATCGTATTTCCCTATGCCCGACATTGAGCCGATTATCTTGTCTCTGCGGTCAATGAGCATATTTATCTCAATGTCTGCGTTCCACATCCTAGAAAGCCAAGAGTGAGCGTGATACTGTTCATCCGTCATGTCTTCTTCCCCCTGTTTGTCCAAGAGATAGTGACCAAGGTCAGACAGATTATTGCTGTTATAATGATTGCTTTCATTTGGAATCACCTTCTCTCATATCTGCTCCACAGTTAGGGCAAAAGTTAGATTTATTTCCTTTGTAATGACATTTATCACACTCATAATGTTCATTTGTAAATTGCCAACTTTTAATATCGCATATTTCAAGCCACTTGCCTTGTGGTCTTTCATTGTCAAGAATATCAACAAGAGATTTAATTTCGTTATCCATAATGCCCTTTATTTTGTTATGATGTTTAAGTGGTATAGCTTCAACTGTCGGGGCATTGTCGATTAAAGAACATTTATGAAATGAATTATCTAAGCTATACCATCTGCACTTTTTGCACTCAATATGAGGGCAATAATTATCAAATTTATCCTGCAAAGCCTCACGGCTGATTAAATCGTTGTTCATGTCATACCGCCTCCCAGAAGTTTGGTGTAGAGGTCATCAACAATGCCGGAAATGTCCGTGTCCTTGTGAAGCGTTCCGTCAACATAGCCTTTCTTGTAGCCTTCATCAAAACCTCTCTCATAGATTTCCTTTAATGTGAGGTTCTCACAGTTGATATAATTGCCTTTTTCATCAAAATGGTTCTTCATTCCTTTGTACCTCCGTTTGCTGATACCAATGCGATGAGCATAATGCCGAATAAAACTCCGATGCAGAAACCTGCCATAAAGATCAAGATTGCTCTAATCATTTGCCGTTTCTCCCTTCGATAGTGTTTGAGATAGCGGTCAAGACTGCACTAATGACGATGCCCAGAACAAGACCGCCACCAAGACCGACCCAAAAAGCAACAAAAGCATCATTACTCATTCCAACTCCTCCCAATCAATGTAGATGCTTGCCTTCTCTGCGTAATACTTCTTGATGTGAAGGTTCACGATCAAGGCATCATCCTGAAAGAACCCGACAGACACGAGAGCATCTATGCACTCTTTGGCCCAATTATCGAGGTCGGGCCGTGTGTCTTTCACTTTTCCCCACTTGGCCCGTTCCTTGATGTCAAAGTAGAGAACGATAAACAATCTCACGGGTCTGTCAATGGGTTTCTTGGGTTTATGAGCTTTGAACTTCCATTCAAGGGTCTGTCTCATCGAGGAGACTTTTGCCTTCTTGAAGTGATGAACATACGGAACCCTCTTGTCTCCAACGAACTTGTACCGGATGCACTCACCCTTCTGTTGTGCCGTTCCTTTCGGCATCCCTTCCTCAAAGGTGATTATGAATTTGTCTCCCATAACTCCTCCTAGATCTCAAAAGGCAAGTCACCCTTGACGGGTTCGGAGGGTGCTTCAACGGGTGCTTCTGCCGCTTCTGGCTTCGCCTGCGACTTCTGCGGCACGAAACCGACCTTGCTAACTAGAATGAATACACCCTCGACCTTGGTGCCGTCTGACTTGGTGTAAGATTCAGTTTGCAATTCACCCGTGACCTCGATAGGGTCTCCCTTGCGGAAATACTTGACCATAAACTCGGAGGTCTTGCCGTATGCCCTGATCGTGAAGAAGTCCGTTGTCTTGTTCTGATCGTGGCGGTCAACGGCAATCCTTGTTGAGACATAGTTCGTTCCGTTTCTAGTGACCTTTACTTCAAGGTCATATACCAATCTGCCTACTACTGCACAAATATTCATTTCTGGTCTCCTCTCATGCGTGTCCTCTGAATTTCAGAGTGTCTTCGTTGTCATCAATCTTGTGGGATTCCCGTCTGGCTTCTTCTCTTCGCTCACGCTCTATGTCGAGTGCTTCCGCTTCTTTCAAACGCTTGTAGTCTTTCAACCAGAAAGCCAACTGTTCGTGTTCTTTTCCGCATTTCTCAACAAGGCCGCCTTTAATGTGTGGTATCCTTTTTGCTTCTTCTGCCGTCTCTTCATAGTGCTTGATTGCTTCGTCTAAAGTCATCATTTATTCACCTCTCAAAACCTAAAAAGTCTCCGTACATTTCTTCCTCACGCTCGATGATGTCTTCAATGAGGGTTTGGAGTTCGGCTCTGGTCTTCTTCTCCCGTTCCGGGTCTTCAAGGCGGTTATCGGTCTTGTTGGTCTCCTCAAACTGTTTCAAGATCTCCGCTCTCGGTATCATGGACTTGATCTCCGCTATGGTCGGGAAGAAGCTCGACTTCTGCATATGGAACTCTGCCGCTATCTTGATGACATCCGCAGGGTATTCCCCAAGAGCATTGACCCAGAGTTTGACTTCTGACATCGGGTCATTTATCTTTGCGTTCTTGTAGTTCTGCCGTAAGATGGCAAGAATCATCTTTGCTTCCGTCTCTTTCATAAGTCACCCTCCAAGAGATCAAGGAACTCATTTCCGGTTGTGGCCTTGGGTTTATAGGATGGTTTGTCCTCCCGTTCCCAATATCTGATAGAAGCCTTCCAATCCTTCATCGGGTTCTTTCCGACTTTCCATCCGTTTGAGGAATAATGGTCAAACCACTTCTCTGGGTCAACGCTGTTGTTCCTCTCTTGGCAATACGCTTTGACTTCTTCAAGAGATGGTGGGGAGAATCGAGAGTGTGCAACAACATCTATATCTACACTCTTACTCTTACTCTTACTCTTACTCTTACTCTTACTCTTACTCTTACTCTTACTCTCGTTACTATTCGTCACGCTCTCCGTGACGGCCGTCACATTTTCGTGTGACGTTTCGTCACGCTCGGCCTTTTTCTTCTCTCTGTACCTCTTGGCTCTTCTGGCTTCGTCTGAATCAGATGCAGAACCGATCATTGACACGACTTTCGGAAGAAAGAATGTTCCGTCATCGGTCTGTTCCAACAATCCGAGGGTTTCAAGAACTTCAAGACCTTCTTCAACTATTTCAAGTTCAGTACAGGTTATGACCGAGAGCATTTCAGGACAGTACGGGAGAGCATCAGAGAAACGGAGCTTGCCTTCGTGGTCGATAGATTCAAGCATCAACTTCAAATAAAACAAGCAAATCTCCGTTCCGTTTGGAGACCCTTCAATAATCCGGATGTCATGCCGCTTGAAGAAGTCTTTTTTCAGTTTCAACCAATAAAACTTCTTGCTTTCCATAACAACGCTCCCTTACTGCTTGATGAGACCTTTTGCGTATTCAAATGCCGCCTTGAACTCTGCATTGGTCGAAGTCTTGGAAAGGCCGCAGGTCTGGGCAATGGCATTGGCATCAAGATTGAAGTCTTTTATCAAGGAACGAAGCATAGATCTGTAATCCTGTTCGGTTATCTGCGTAGAAGTGGGTCTATTTGCCGCCTGCTTGCCGTCAGATTCGCTCGGAATGTCCTCACCTGCGTAGATATATAAACCAAGTCCGTGCCTTGCTACGGCCTTTGTGAGCGATCTCTGAATGGTCTTGTTGACATCAAAGGATGTTACGGAACCCAGAGGGATGCTCCTGTTCTTGTAATCCATTACGGGCAGATATTCGATGTGCTCAATGCCGTTGACTGTGACACCTGTTTTGACCCAACAGGTCTGTTCATCAGTAAAGTAGTTCCATCCCTTCTCGTTCTCGTAAACTGTGTATGTGGAATCGGGAAACCTCTTTTTAAGTTCTCCCCAAGCAAATGCCCAAGAGAGATATGACAACCCGTTCTTCTTCTCGATCTTGTCATTTACATTGATGCCGTTAAGTTCAGTAAAGTAGTTTTTAGGTTCAGCCATTATTCACACCGCCTTTCTCAATATCTGTATGTCGCAACAACGACCAACTTCATTCCCCTCTTATGAGGGTTTTCAAGCCAGAGTTCGTCATTCACCAACCATCCCTTTGCTAATCCAAGATGACCTTCCGTACATCTAAAATGCTTCTTGGCATTGACAACGATCTTTGTGATGCTTGATTCATACGGGAATACCAAGTAGGTCTTCTTCCGGTTCTTCTCTGTTCTTCCTATGTAGATTTCAAAATCGTTCATTTTTTCACCTCTATGCCTATGAAATAAAAATCTGTGTGTTCTTCTCTCCACTTCCGCAGGTCTTCAATGGAGTGATACTCAATCTCATCCGTGTGATGAGCACCCTTAAAGTCAACATATTTGACGATGACCTTTTTGGCTCCCAGAATGTCGAAAATGGACAACTGTCTCACAGCACACCCCTAGCAAACTTGTCGATATATTCACCCTGCTTTTCCATCCTCTTCTCGTAGAGTTTTCCTCGGAGTTCTGGGTGATCGTGTTGAAGTTTCTGTCTTGTCCGTCTGATGGTCTCAAATGATGGAAGGTTGAAGAATGAAGCGTTCCACATCACCTTCGTGAATGACAGGTGCAAGATCTCTGGGTTTGTGATGGAGTACACCCAACAAATGAGTTTTTGGTCTGAATCCCTTGTCTCTTCGTGCTCAAAAAGGACTTTTTTAACGATAGTAGTCAAGTCATTCATATGAGACCTCCTATCGAATACGGACACTCTGTGACCTTTCCAAGTGTGCGATGCCTTCAAGGTCTTTGCCTGCTTGGATGTCTGCTTTGAGCTTGGCCCTGTCGATCTCCGGTTCCTTGAACTTCAAATACTGTTCGGGAATGTTCTCAATGTACTGCTCATCCATTACAACCGATTCAGGATTGTTCTGAACCGCAATGGAGAACAAAGGTGTCTTGACCTTGGGTTCATCGGGTTTGACTGCGAGGATTGCATATTTCATTGCTTCCTCCATACCCTTTACTCTGTTTTCAAGAGCCTTCCTTCTGTCGGCAAGTCTCTTCTCTTCCGCTTTGAGCATTTCGATGTCTGCCTTGAAGTTTGCTCTGACCTTGCAATAACCCTCTAACTTGTACTCAATGTCTTCTTTGAGGTTTGCGAGAGCATCATCTAACATTGTCTGCTGTTCTTCCGTGAGTTCCCCAGACGAAGCAATCTCCGAAAAACGCAAGAACTCACCTGTCAATTCATAGATATTAGCCATTATTAGCCGCCTTTCTTTTTACCAATCTTTTGTGAAATCGATTTCCTCAAAGCCATCAAGTCTTGTGTCCTTGATCTCGATGACCTTGCCCCTCTGAACTTTGCGGAGGTATGCGTTTTCACGCTTCAATGCTTTGAGCTTCAACTCCGCAGATCTGATCGCATCCCGGTCAATGATGTGCTTGGCCATAATGCCGCCAAAGAACCCGACTGTGAGTACGATTATTGAATAGATAATGAAACCAACCATTTGTCATTCCTTTCTTCGATAGATTTCATCGAACCTGCCTTTGTAGGCTTCTTTCGCATCCGCTAATTCCCTTGTGTTTGGTGACAACTTGCACAACTCGTTTGCAATGATGTGTGATGCGATTGCTTTCTTCTCCGCTCTTGTGAAGGTCTTTACTCCGTCAAGGCAATCCCTTGCCCTTCGCCTGCTCATACACCCTGCATGAGCCAACTCCGTGAGACTTGAAAAGTTCCGACCTAGTGACGGGTACAGACCACTTGAAGCGGTCATACTTTGTCCTTTCTTGCATTTAATGCAACATCAGACTTAAAAAAATAAGACGGAATATCCTTCGCAGGTATCTTCAACACCTTGACCGCTTTCTCCAAACGCTCGACATCCCAATTTCCGCTAGATAGTGTCCTTGAAAGCGTTGAAGGTGTTATCCCTATTGCCTTTGCGAACTCTGCCCTAGTCGGAAACATACTGTCAATCCTTTCTTTGAGCTTATCCATTTGTGACCCCCTTTCGGTTTATTCGTTGCATATCTTGCAACTAATCAAAAGGTAACATTTCGTTGCAAAAATTGCAACACTTTTTGAGGACATTTGTTGCAATATTTGCAATTTGTAACACTTTGGTCATATAATGAGGTCGTGAGGTGGTTGGTATGGATAATCTTTATATAATCAAAGACAGACTTAACGAAGCAATGGCCCTGCGTAATGTAAACATTACCGAGCTTGCATCCATGTCCGGTCTTAACAAGTCCACAGTTTCCCGTTATCTGACAGGAGCGGTCATTCCCCGTTCCGTTGCCATTGGAAAGATGGCCAACGCTCTGGGTGTCTCCCCTTCTTGGGTGCTCGGCTACAATGTTACGATGGATGGCAAGGAACTGACGGAGAACATTCCCGACAACAAGGTCATCAATGAAATCAATGTGCTGTATGAGAGGTTATCACCCAACGGCCAAGAAGAATTGAAGAAGTTTGCGGAATACTTGATCGCAAGGGAGGAGAATAAATGATAACTCCTAGATGGGATGGCCACAGGTGGAGAATACAAGCAAGGAAAGACGGGAAACGATATTCCTTCTCCTCTTCCATTGAAGGTGCAAAAGGCCGCAAAGAGGTTCAACGGAAGTATGAGCAATGGTATTACGGAGAAGCAAGCGGAGAAAAGACAGTCGGCAGGGTTATGGCCGAATATCTTGACGATGTGAAGGCCAGATGCGGAGAGGATTCCCCTGCCCTTGAACAGTATGAGTGCTATATTCGCAATTATATTGCCCCTGTTTGCTCTCACAAGAAAATGAATAAAATGACCCTCCGAGATTGGCAAGGCATCTTAAACGAAGCCACAGGCCGTAATAAGGCATTGTCTGACAAGACATTGAGAAACCTCCGAGCCATAATCAATGCGATCATCAAGTTTGGCTATGAGGACTATCAATGCGAGATGCCCAGAGGTTCACTCTATATCCCCAAAGGACACTCCAAGAAGGAAAAGGAAATCCTTGACCGAGACGAAATCAGAAGGCTTATGGAACCGAGCACACTTTGGTATCACGGAGCCTTTGTCCTTGGTGTCCTCACGGGCATGAGACCCTCCGAGATATTGGGCCTACAAGTCGGAGACATAAAAGGCAACCGCATCTATATAAGAAGGGCAATCAACGCAAGAGGTCACATCACAAGCGGAAAGAACGAGAACAGCCGCAGAATGGTTCCGATAGGTGACTTCGCATCAAGCATCATTCAGGACACGATCAAGAGGAATGAGGAACACAATCTACGGACTGAATGGATATTCTGCTCCCGTGACGGAAGCCAAGGAAAGCAGAACGGAATGAGGAAGCATTGGGCCAAGCTCAAAGCGGAAAGAGATCTGTCCGGAACTGTTTATTCCCTGCGACACACATTCATCAGTTTGATGAAGATGACACCCTCAATGAGTGAAGCGGTATTGAAGGACATCGTGGGTCATTCCACAAGTATGCAAACATATAAGGTCTATGGACACATTCTCAAAGACGAAGCACGGCAGGCGGCAGAGATAATCGACCTCACTTTGGGTGACATTTTGGGTGCCAATAAGTCCATAAGTGACGGACAAACAGACTGATTAATGCCCGAAAGTCCTTGAAATACGGACATAGTGAGCACGGGTGCTCATACAAATACGGGTTCAAGTCCCGTATGCTCCACCAAAGACTAGCCGATGAAATAAGGCTTTGTGGCATCTGTCCAATTATTTGGGTGCCATTTGGGTGACATTTGTGATAAAATGATTAAACCTTATTTGAAGGGCTCTTACATCCGCCCAAAAGAAAAACCCCACCGCTTAATGCGATGGGGTCTTTCTTTGCAATAGAGGTTCCAATATGGCATTGGAGCTGAATTTATAAACTCTCCCGTCTAGAAAGGAGCCAAAGACGGGAGAGCCGATGAAGGGATTGAAGAAGATTGTCACTTCCAAATGGGTCTTCCATAACCGAGAACCTTTTTACTTCCCCATGTTCCCTTCTTCCAATTAAAGGAAGTAGGCTTCACGGAGTTGGAGCAGTTGCCCGAGTAAAAAGTTCCCGTGCCGTTCTTGTTCGTGCTTGTGACCATGCCCTCATGGCCCGTGACGAAGATAACATCACCAATATGGGGCCTGTTGCCAACGGCTATGAACCTTTTATTTTTCTTGTAATATGCCTTCTGGTTTTTGCAGGTTGCCGACTTGGAGTAACCTGATGCCTTAATCTGTATGAAGCACGAAGCGACCGAGATAGCACACCAAGGGTTCTTGCGGCAGTCTGCGTGGCATCCGCAAGCACGATTCCAAGGCTCAATTATGTACTTCTGCGTTTGGGCATACTTGGTTGTCTCGTTGTACCCTTTCCAAGAGACCCATTTGGCCTTTGCGGTAGATGCTTTCGCCATAGGTCACTTCTCCCCTTTTCCGTCATAGAGCTTCTTGGCAACGATGACGATGGCACCAAGCAGAGTGTCAAGAGCGGTCAATGTGGCCGTGATCTGTTCACAGTAAGGAACATTCCAAATGGAACAGAGAGATGCGATGAACGCAAGAACCGGAACTGCGAAGAGTGCAACTGTCTTGATGATGTCATAAGTCTTATTACTCATTGTTCTTCCTCCTATTTCATAGAAATGTATAAAAGAGCCGCCAAGATCGTGACCAAGGCGGCTATTATCAGAAATTCAACTGCGTAGAGTATCATCGTTTTTCTTTTATGTTCAACTGATTGACGATGCCATCTAACCGATGATGAGCAGATTTCGTGCTCTGCTCAACGACGACCATCCTCTCAATGAGGTTGTTATGCTTCTCCACTCTCGTTGAAAGTCCAACGATCTTCTCATTCATAAACTTCATCCGCTCATCAATGACTTTATCGTGAGACCTGTTTGAGAGTATGACCGCAATAACGGCAGGTATTCCCCCTCCGATAGCGGTCAGAAGCGATACCCAGATGTTATCCATATCAGACCTCCGTCAGAGTGTATGTGATGACCATCGACTGATTGTTCGTCTTGGTGACGGGTGAAGGCAGATTGTACTTCGTTGCCAAATAGAATTTGGAGATAGCATTCCAATATTCATGCTGATTATTGATTGTACACAACTGCATCGACAACTGAACAAGACCTTCCCTCTGTTGCATAACGGGTGTCCTTGCAAAATACTCGTACCAATTCGCAGGCGATGAGTATGCCGTGTGGTATGTGACATCATTGTTAATAACAAAGCCCTGTCCTACTAATATCCTATTAGGCTTATTAGGAACAAATACACCACCACTAGCAAAGACACGGGTATTTCCTGTTGTACTTTGGTCTGCCGTGTTTGAAAGATTGACCTTCAAGAAGCCGAGTGTACCAATACCCTGATGTCCAATGGGTGAGGGTCCTGTTGTGTAATTCTTCAAATATACATAGGTTCCGTCAAACGGAGCAACAAGAGCATACCTATCACAATTGAGTGAGACATCCGCATCAGTTGAGAATGTTCCGTGGTCAAGATTGGTGAAATCCGAGACTCTTATCTTCTCCCAACTGACAGACCTTGCCGATGTCGAATAGAATAACCACAAGTAGTCATGCTCGCAGTCATAGAAATATGAAGGCTGAGAGTTGAATGAGACTGTAGTTGAGACTGTATGGGTAGTCATTCCAGTATCATTGAACAGAGTTCCAATCAATCCTGTCTGGGTGTACGGCATTACTATCTTGGATATAGTGACTGTCTGACCTGAACAAGCAAATCTGTACCCATAGCCATCTCTGCCTATGAAAAGGATGCAGTAAGCAAGTGTCTGTGAGTAAGGTGTCAAGGTCACTCCGTTGTATGCGTTAACGCAAGGTGTCATTGCGTTGAAAGCGTTTGAGTTTGAACCCGTGCCTGCATCTCCTACATCCGAATGAGTAAGACCGACAGACTTGATCTCTCCGTTACCTGCCGCAGAACCCCACTCCCAAGCAAGCGTGACCGCTCCATCCGTAACGACCATTGATGTGTTCAGAGGGTTTCCTCTCGTAACATCATCCGCTTGGTCTGAAAATGTGGTCTGCCCTGCGTGAGCTATGACCTCATTTACTCCGTTGTCCGGTATGAAGTAATCTTTTGCCGCATCCTCACTTGTGATGTCCAGAGTGTTCTTAAAGCAGATAATCCCTCCAAACATTTTGGAGTAAAGCGGAAGCAACTGTTTATAATCCGTGATGCCGCAGTAGTTAGCCGCAAAGATGTCGGAGACCGCATCGGTAATCATATTGTCACCCTCAATGATTTCGGTCTTCCAAGTGTTCGGGTTATGGAGACGAATCTTGACATGACCTTTCAACTTTGGGAACTTGACGGAGTTAATCTTCTCCAATGACATATTATCGTGAAACATATTACTCCTCCGTTGCTTCTTCAACTTCCTCTGCTCTGAACTGTGCGGTCTGTTCCTCATAGTAGTCAAGAGCATCATCATTCAGCCAACCATACTTTGAATGGTCTGAAATGAGAACATCCGCATAGTCAACGGAAAACTCTCCGTGCTTGATGCAATTAACGAAAGCATCAACAACTCTTTTCATTCTCTTTGTCATTTTGTTCCCTCACTTTCTAATATGTCTTCAATAACATTGACCACAAGGTTTAACGAGTACTGCTCTGCTTCTGTCGGTCTCAACCAAAAGTAATCACTTGAATTGATGATGTCGAGAGCAACTTTGAGAGCCTTTTTCATATCTTCATCCATTGGCATCACCTCACAAAACCAAAGCCTGTGTCTGTGCAATCTTCTTATCAATATAGTGTTGTATGCCCTCTCTGTAAGAGACTTCCACATCACCGCCAACATCAGAAGTGATATTATTCGTACCCACGATAGCCGAAACTGAAAGTTCAGACACATCAATTTCTATGGGTGTGGCAAGTTCGTAGGCAAACAAAATACCATCCATAGCGGTCTTAAAATCAGCCTCGCTTAAACTTGCTTTTGCGTCATCTCTGATTGCAATAGTATTTTTAAGACTTGCAAGGTTATAAGTGCCGTATTCATTATCAAGTAAACTATCACGGCCATTATTTGAGTTTATATAACTTTCGCAAAGTGAATTAGTATTTTGTGCTTTGTCCGTGATATTTGTCCAAAATAATGCATAACCGCCTGCTGTTGTTTTGGTATATGTTAGCGAGCCTAAGTCAACAATTCCCCATGTAACACTCAACTTCCCCCTCGTAACATCAAGCTCGCCACCGTAAACTGTCTGACCGAACTGAACTGTGAAGGTATCACCGTTGTAGGGGGCGTATGCCGTTGAATTTCCTATAACGAGCATTATTCTGTTTGTTGCAAAATAATCCTCTATTGTGGTTGTTTTGTTATCAAACCCTACGGTTGTTCTTATAAACCGTGTGTTAGCATCAAGAGTTATTGTTCTTGAAAATGATGCGTTTGAAGATATATTTATATTATTCGTACTCTTAATAAATGCCTTGTTTGCATCATACTCACAAAAACGAACACAAAAATTATCTTCTGCTCCATCCTTATATCCTTGAATTGTTACTGTTCCACTCGCATTAATAAAAGCAGAAGTAATCCAACTCAATATACCCGAATTTAACGAACCATCTTCATAGTTTAATAATCCTCTAACAAAATCTGACGGATTAAGAAGATTCTTTCCACACCTCAACAAATTCAGTTCACTATGTCCGACTATCGGGATAGGTGTCGAGGGCGTTCCGCCTCCGCCACTTGCTACGATTGAGCATTTTACGCTTACGAGGTTGGTAGCAATGTCCGTATTGAAATTGCAAGGGTTTCCGCTTGCAGTTCCTACGGGCAACAAGGACTGAATATCACCCTTTAATTCTTCAAGACCTCCGAGGGGAGTCTTGTCCGTGAAGTCGGGCAAGTCCGTTGAGTATTCGGTTCCCTTGAGCATCTTGTTAGCGACTTGGAGAACTGTTCCGCTCTTGGTGGTATAACCCGTCTCTGCCTGTGCATCGGGCTGGGTCATTATCATCAAGTCTCCCGTATTAATCTGACTTGCTTGGGTCATTTCGGAAACAATAATGTCTGTATCTGCCATAATTCCCTCCTGTTTACATTTCCACTCTTATGAGTAAGCCATCCTCTGTCTTGATGAGGATGTGTGTTTCTGTTGCCAATGGGAGCCAAGTCTTGATGATCTGCACCGCTTCTCCCAAGTTCGTTACTCCGACATAACCGAGGTCAATCAAGGTGACATTTTCGGAAACATCAATGACTTCTGCGTTTGGTGCATCAATAGTGACCAACTCTGTGAGGTCTTTGACACCAAGACCGGCCAAAGCAATCTTGGTGATGTTCTCACGGACTTCAATATGACCATCAAAGTGTTCTTCGCCATAAAGTCTCTGACCTTCAAGAACAACATGAGCGTTCTTTGTATCAATGGTCGTTTCATCAATGCCGTGAGTAATTATCTTGACTTGCCAAGTGTGTCTCTGATTGGGAGCGACATTCCTAATGATGTAGAAGAAGTCTCTCGTAATGGAGAACTCAACAGGGTCAATCGTGGCTTCCTTGTCTTCCGTGTATGGCTCCTCTTGTGGTTGAGGAACAATCGGCACTTCCGTATTGGCTACGATGGCACTCAAACTCTCATATGGCTTATATGGGAGCAATTCTTCATCAAGGTAATACCTCAACTCATAACCGCCATTGATGCCAAGGTCACGAAGCATATCAAAGATAAATTCGTGCATTATCTTGACTGTGGTGGTCTGGGCCGCAGTAAAGGCCAATGAAGCGATCGTGGTCTCAACCTCATCCTCGATCTCTATCGGGTCAAGGTTCTCAAAGGTATAGTATGTGACCTCGTTCTGCGTGGTCGTGTTTAATATGCCCGATATATCCTTGTCGGTCTTGCTCTGGCCTTGACGGAGGTTAGGATTGTCACCATAGCACTTAACGGCAAAGGACTTGTTATAAGTCCATGTGACTTCCATAACGGCACCTGCACTTGTGTCTCCTGAATAGTCATCCGTCATTGAAATGACATCGCCTAGATCAAGAGCAACGAAAGCAGGGAGCATCGAGGTAGAGAACGGAACATAGGTCATCTTCTTGATCGTGTTCACGATCGCATTGGCCCTGCGTTCCTTTGCTTCATACACACCCAACTGCAAAAAAGGTTGAGTGCCGAGTTCCATCGTCATTCCTCTTCCGTCACCAAACACACGAACCATCTTTGCAGGTGCATCCGTGTATTGAAGTGTGTCATACAAGGTCGTGAAGTCAGAGAACGAGGAACCGGACTTTCTTCTGTTCTTTGGAACTGTGAGAACCGAACTGTCATCAAAAGCTCGGAGCTTCCATGTTCCGTCTCTGTCAGCGTATGCGAAACCTCCGACCATCTGGGCAAGAGCACTCAAAAGGTCTCGGAATGTTTCAAGGTTTGCTTCCTCATAAACTCCGATGGTCTCCGTGCCGTTTGGCAGAGCTTCACACTCCTGTTCAGTCATTCCAAAGGTCGTGCCTGTCTCCGTTGCGATATATTGGCAGAAGCCATATATCTTGGAACTTGCCTGCGTGACCGCATAGGCTTTGTCGAGCTTTGAGAGTACATCATAGGCCGTGATGTCGACACCTGCCGCAGTCCATACTGCTTCTGCGATATAGAACACTCCGAGAGGTACGGATTCCCATATAGGCTCCTCATTCTCATCGAGACCCAGATAGAGTGCATCGGAGATCGTGATCGTCTTGCCGTAATAATCCCCTCTGTTCAGAAGGTCGGTCAAGAAGGTCAGTTTGAGCACTCCGATATTGACGGAGCCTAACTCGACCTTTTTGTCAGCACACCTGTTTGTATAGGAAACACCAATGACATCCGCTTCCGTAAAAGGTACGCTATCGACTATTCCATACAGTTTGTGTGTCTGTATCTGGTCGAACATTTTTGTCTGATATGCTTCCGAAACTGAATACATTTTAGAACTCCATTACTTTGACCGAGACTGTGAAGAGACCATCCGTGTTAGCCGCCCACTCTGAATAAGGCACCAACTGTTCCTGATAGTCTCTTATGCGTACTGTGTACGATGTACCCATATAGAGCATCGTGACTGTCTCCAAGAGCGTGAGACCTTTCAAGACTTCCTTCTTCCCGGAAGAAAGATTGAAGTTCATGCTCCAAGACTTCTTGGAAGGTCTGACAACAGTAACAAGGTCTGTACCTGCTTCACTCTGCGAGACATTCTCAATGGCCTGCGATGCCATTGAGACAGATGTGGGGTTAGGGAAATCAACTCCGTTGAACTTTAAGTAATAACCAAGCATTAATGACCTCCCGTCAAATAGTTATGTCTGTCAAGGGCATCAACGACCAATGTGTCAACATGGTCTCCTCCGATATAGATCGGGAATACCCAAGTGCCTTCACCGCTTCCTCCAACGGATGCCATTGCCTGCTCAATGCGAGAAAGACCGCCCTCATAATCCGTTGTGCGGTTGACCATCGCCTGCTCTCCGATGTTCCAACCGGAACTAATCAGACTTGCCGTGCCGTTTACTGCGGCCGCAAGTGCAGGCTGTTCCTTCTGCATCGACTTGATGAACTCATCGATCATGTCACCGCCCGACTTGGAGAAGTCAGACAACGGGCCGAGATCTGGTTCCGAGAAATGCAGATAGGATGCTATGGTCTTTGCGACATTGGAGACCGCAGAGGTCAGTTTACCGACCATCTTTTTGATGCCGTCTATGAAGGACTGAATCATGTCAGCACCCCAATTCCCTGCGGCCGTGATGATCTTGCCAAAGGCATCTCCAAAAGACTTCAAGAGTGCATCTTTTCCGTCTCCGAGGATGTATTTGCCCATCTCCAATACGAGAGTGCCAAGGGCCTTTACGATTGCCGCAATGATGGCAGGCAGGTTCTTGACGATAGCCACAAGCATTGTGACACCTGCATCAATGATTTGAGGAAGTGCATCACCCGTTAAGAATTTGGTTATGCCCATAATCAATTCGGGCAAACGCTCGATGAGCTTGGGAAGGTTCTCAATGAGTGCCTTCGTGAGCGTGATTATGAGGTTTAAGCCTGCTTTCAATATCTGACCAAGACACTCACTTGAAAGGAGTGTCTGAACCAAAGTCAAGACCGCATTGATGGCCGCAGGTATGAGAATAGGCAATGCCTGTGTGAGACCATTGAGAAGGTTCGTGATGATGCTTGTCGCACCATTTACGAGCTTGACGATATTCTCATCCGTGAGAAACGAATTGACCAATGTATCGATGATGGTCAATGCTCCGTTGATTAGCAAAGGTGCATTGTCTATCAAGGCCGTGACCAATGCAGAAATTAACTGTACCGCCAATGGAATGATGACAGGTATGAGAATTGCAACCGAATTGGTCACGCTTGTGAATAGCGATGTGAAGGCCGCTATGAATGAACCTGCGTTCTGTGAGATAGATGTGGCAATCTGCTCAATGAGAGAGCCAATCATAGTGATGAGCTGTGGTGCAACCGCCAAGACCGCAGGCAAAAGAGCCTTTAAGACCGACTGAACTATGGTCAAGATCTTGGGGATATATGTCTCAATGAGACTGACCATCTTTGGAGCGTAAGATTCAATGGTCTTGCCAATCTTCTCGACATCTCCGTCTGCATCGGCAAGAGCACCCGAAAAGTCACCCAGAAGGGAGACACCATCGCTGCTCAAATCTGTGAGAACCGGAAGAAGGACACCGCCCAAAGACTGTGACACGGCCTTGGCGGTATTCTTCAACCTTTCCATATTGTCATCAAAGGCTCCGAACTTGCCGATGGTCTCATCTGACATGACATAGCCTATTCTGTTGGCTTCGTCTGCGTAGCCTTTTAAGGAATCGGAACCTGCTTCAATGAGAGGGTTTAACTCTTTGGCCGACTTTCCAAACAAGTCCATCGCCTTTTGGTCTCTCTCCAAAGGATTGGTGATCTTGCCAAGGGCATCAACGGCATCATAGAAAATGTCTTCCGCACTACGCATCTGACCACTAGCATCACGGACATTGATACCCAGAGCCTTGAACTTGTCTTCACCCTTTGAGGATGCAAGTGTCTTTTCCATCTTCGTGATGGAACCCGTGATAGTCTCCGTTGATACATCAAGCAAGCCAGAAGCATAGTTCAGCTCTTGAAGCGTTTTGGTTGATAATCCCGTTGTCTTGGAGAGCGTTGCGAGTTCATCTGCTTCCTTTGCGGTATTTACTGTCAGATTGGCAAGTCCTTTGCCTGCCGCAACTGTCGCACCTGCAATGGCCGCTCCGACTGCCGCAGATGCCGCAACAACAGCCTTAAAAGCGGCAGAAGCAATGTCACCTGCCTTCTTTGCGGCATTTCCGAGTGCTTCATACTTGCCACTTGCATTGGAAGCCTGCTCTCCCGAATTTTGAGCGGAATCGCCTGCATCATCGAGAGCATCACCGCTCTGGTTGGCTTCGTTTTCAAGATCGGTCAAGGATGCTTCCGTCTTGACTATCTCTGCGGTCAAGGAAGCATACTGTTCTTCCGTGATGTCTCCTCTTTCCAAAGCGGCATTGGCATCATTGGCAACCTGCTTCATTATGTCGAGCTTCTCATTGGTCTGCTCGATCTGCTTGTTCAGCAAGGCTTCCTTCTGGGCCAATAAGTCCACATTGGTCGGGTCAAGTTTTAATGCCTTGTCAACATCCTTTAAGGCAGAAGTAGTCTTGTTGATAGATGAATTGGCTTCTTGAAGTGATTTGGTCAGTCCTGATGTCTTGCCTTCAATGTCAACTGTGATGCCGATTATCTTGCCGCCTGCCATACGCTCTCCTATCTACTAACCGAACATACCTCCGAATGAATCAAAGTCGTTTTGCGTTGCTCGGTAGTTGTATTTTTCGTGATCGTTTGCCGCTTCGACCATGATGTCCGTCACTTCCCCGTATTCAAGGTCAAAGAGTTCTCGGAATGAGAACCCCAACTGCTTGCATCGGAGGAAGTAAACGGCCGTGTTATATTCTCGGTCTAGCGGCCTTTTCAGTTTTTTGGATTACTATGTGTTTTCGCACCTGCCTGCCATATATCCATGACCTCTCCCGTGACTGTGAGAAGTTCGTCTTGATTAATGGTCATAAGCCATGCGAGGTAGTTTTCTTCGTTAAGTTTGGTGAAGATGGTTCCAATCTTCTCGTTTGCTTCCAAGTACATAATGAAAGCAAGTTTGGGAAGTGTCTCCGATGCAAATGTCTGCGTTGAGAGGTATGTCTCACTCTGCATTATTGCGTTCAGCTCTTCCAAGACCTCTTCCTCGGTCTTGGCCGTATCTTCCCTCAAAGCGTTAATTCGTGCCTGCAAGCCTTTCATTTCTTTAAGGCTCTTTGTGTATTCGGAGAGCTTGATGAGTAAGTCTTCCTTGAACGCTCTCTTATACAGTATGTTCGTAGCCGCAGAGGACTTGAAAGAAAGTTCTCTGTCCCCAACTTTAATGACCTTTTCCATATGTTTTCTCCTATTGCAAATAGTAAAAAAGGGAGACCCCATAAGAGGTCTCCCTAGTCCGTTATGAGAATGTCGGAACCGGAACTGCCGTGTACCATGCCTGTGTGACCGCAGTAGAAGTAGTCTCCTGTGTCTGAACATGGATGTACTTGTCCTCATCAACTCTCGGAACCGCAGTCAGAGTGAGTGTCTCTGTCTGGGGGTCAGTAGAGCCGTTCTCGCCCGTTGTCTGTGATGCGATGTCGGGCCTTGAAGCAGAGCACTTATAGAGACAATGCTTTGTTGCCCTCTGATCGCCATCGAACTCAAATACGATTGCGAAGTAGTTGACTGTCTTGAAAGCAGAAGAAGATTCAACGAGCATCTTGTCTGTGTCTTCGACATAACCGAGAACATCCTTCAAGAAGTCTTCGTTTACTCTAGCGACTTCAAGATCGCCTTCATAGCCGCCCTCTCCGTATGAGACATAGTAGTCTTCATTGTCTGCACGGAATACGCTCTTTGAAGCGGTAGAGGACAGAGAGAGCGAAACCGCTCCTGCGAGTGCCTTCATTTCGCCATAAGAGGAGACGGTCTTGCCTGCATCCGCACCTGTTGTAACAACAGTTTCGGTTACAAGTGCATAATGGACATTTTTAAGTCCGTACTTAACCTTGTTTGCACCCATTGTAGGTACCTCCTAAAATAGATTTATAGTTTGCCAAACATCATATCGATGGCATTTGCACACCAATCCGCAACCTCACGAATGTGCGGCTGTGGGTCAACATTTCCGACAACCTTGCCATTTCTGACAAGCGGATGTCCGTATTCAAGGATGTGTGTCAACTGTGGGTCTGTCTTGTTCCGGACAACACCAGAACACTTGAAGTTATATGTGCGTTTTCCCTTCTCATAGACCCAACCCTTTGCATATCTTCCCGAATGTTTGCCTTTTGGATTGACGGGAGACTGTTCACGGAGCATCTTTGCCGCTTCCTTGCCGACATCATCAAAGATGGCCTGCATCTCATCGGTCATTTCAATGCCGATGTTTGACAGTTCTTCTTGAATAGTCTTTGCAAGATAGCCGTAATCCGCATTGCCCATTCCTGTGAGGTCTCCACCGCCAAGAGTAATGACGATTTGTTCATTGCCACTACGCTTATGAGTTCCCCTCGGTTTCCGTGCCATCATCCTCACCGCCTTCCTGTTCTGGTTCGGGTGTCGGTTCGGGAGGTGTAGGCGGAACGGGTGCATCCTCGTTTCCGACTGCTTCAAACTCGAACTCGACTTCCCAACAGTTCTGGTCATCAATGTATTGCTCGGTCTTGACCCAAGCCAGACCATTGTCGTTTAACAGCTTCTTGATTGCCGCTTCACTATCCAAGTCCTTTTCGACTGAATACAGATCTATGCGGAAGTTCCACTTCTCACAATAGACTTGGTTATCTGCCGCAAAGTTGTCGGGTTCTTCCGAGTGTATTGCTATGAACGGGAGTTGGGTTCCGACAGGAGCGTGGTCATAGAAAGACGGAATTGAAAGAGTATTAAGAAGGGTTATCACTTGAACTTGGTTCATCCTTCGTTCCTCCCCTCTCTTCAAGGTACAATTCCACTCTGTCGGTTCCGTTCACATAATAGATGCGGTACACGGAATACAATTTGCCGTTATACTTCACAATGGCTTCGTGGTCATACTCAAAGTCATACATCGTGGCCTTCAAGGATGGCTGAAAGCCCAAACGGCCTGCCGAAAAAAACTCCGTCTGTGAGACGGAGCTTATTTCAGCAAGGACTGTCTTTGTGGTTCTTGTCTTTTCGACAACTTGGTTAAGAGCATCCTTTTCGGTTGTGACCTCAACCAAGTCAATCGGGAAAACATTATTCTTCATTAGGCATCACACTCCTATATGCACCGGACAGAGCCATCTTTGTCTTCATATCGTTGTAAGCAACGAAGTATTTGTCATCGTTGAACCACTTATATGAGACATAAGCGATGACCGCACCTGTCTGCATCGGGTCTGCATTTGCCGTAGTAAAAGGCTTGATGTCTGCCGTTGCCGTCAGATCAAGGATTGCTTCATTTATGAGGTCGGAAATCTGGGTGTCAAGTGTATTGAAGGACACTCTCAACGCAGTTTTGACCTTTGGCAATAAGATATTGGTTTCAGCAGACATATTCTTTTAACCTTTCTTTGTTCTTGTAGTCTTTGAAGGTGTCTTCTTGACTGCCTTCTCAACCTTTTCCTTCTTTTCTTCGATGACCTCATCGGTCACGGGTTCCATATACTCAGGTCTGAACTTGCGGACTTCGCAAATCTCACCCTTCTTATGGATGCCCCTCTCATCGAAGAACGGAGCCTTAACTCTGATTTTCATTTTGTTTGCCCTCCGAATACGCTTTATAGAAAGATTCATTGACAACGATCTGACCAACATGACCGCAAGTCACCTTCGGGTCAAGAAGAATGTCATATCCGCACTCTCTTGCCCTCCAACAGAAAGACAGGTCTTCACCAAACCCGTTCATTGGTTCAAACCATGTCTTGTACTTTGCCGCCACATCAAACAGGACATCAGTTCTAATAAGCACACAACCGAACCCGACACCACCGCATTTAACGGTTTCTGTCGGCAACGGAAGGTCTGACCATTCCCTGTCCTTGGTATTGCACTTGTCAAAGGCAACCAAGTGATATGGTGGACACCTTCTGAAATATGCACCGCTAACGATGGGTGCATTGTGTTCCAAGAGTTTGAGCATCGTGTCCGGTTGGAAGATCATGTCGGAATCAAACCACATTGTGTAGTCTGCTCCCATCTTGATCGCTTCTTTTGCAAGTTTGTTCCTTGCATCGTAGATCAACGAGCCGACTTGGAACATGACTGCAGTCTCATTACCTCCCTTTTGGAGCATGGCAAGCGACTGGGCAAACCCAGCCGCCACCATATCCATTGAAGGTACACAAATCAGTATCTTTGCCATAAAGTCTCTCCCTTCATAAAGCCTTAAATGGCAAATTACTCTGCGGCCGCCTTAACGATCTTAACGAAAGACTTGGGACCAACTACTCCGATGCCGACATACTGACGGCCAACGATCTTAACGAGGTCTGCTTCTGCGAGTGAGAGGTCATCGTACTTGATCGTGATGTCATCGCCACTAGGGAAGTTTGCGATAGCACCTTCTCCGAGATCGCCAACGATAGCGAATGTGACACCTGTTGTAGCCGCAGAGTAAGCGGTAATTGTGTTGTTGAAAAGGACATCAAGGCCCTCAAACGGGTCATATCCGTAAGAACCTGCGGCCTGTACTGCCTTGAAAGCACCCCATGTAGCCTTGTTCATAATGATGACAGGGTTTGCGGCCTGATCTGAAAGCTCTGCGATAGCGGAAGCGATTGTTCCGAGAGAGATTGCGGAAACCTCAACTTCGGGAACAGCAACATTGACAGAAGGTGTGTTTGTGGAAACTGTACCGCAAGCCTCGATCTTTGCGATGAGAGTGTCTGCGGCCTTCTTTGCGATCTGGTATGTAAGTTCATCGTAAACATACTGAATGAAAGCACCGGAATCCATGTCCATTACTTCGTCAGAGATTGTAATCCACTTCTTGATAGAAGCAGGAACAAGCTCAACTACACCAAGAGCGAGTTTCTCTTCGCTAGGAGCATCGGCACCCTCTGTGTGAACGACTGCACCATCAGCACTAACCTCGAAACCAACCTTGAGGTTGCCCTTGAGGTATGTCTTCTTAACGAGAGCCATGATGCCTTCCTTCTCCCAAGCGTTCTTTACGATGTCGTAAACGATTTCGGGAACGGGAACATTGCCTGTTGCGACATTCTCTGTGAGGAGCTTTCTGCACTCTTCATCCTTACCTGTGATGAGATACTTCTTGAAAGCATCTCTGTACTCTGTTGACTTGATAACATCAGCGTTTGTCATTGTTCTTTCCTCCGTAATGACTTCTTTTACATCTTCGACTGAAACCTTGTCCTCTGCGATTGCTTCACGGGTTTCCTTGGCTTCTGCCGCCATCTTGACGATCTCTTTCTTTCTCTCTTCCAGAGCATCGAGTTCGGTCTTCATTTCTGCGAGCCTTGCTTCATCTGCACCCTCGATCTCTGTCTGAATCTCGGAGGTTCTTGCTTCGACCTCTTCAATCGTCATATCCTTGATCTCAATCATCTGATTTAACCTCCATAATTCTTGAAATCTGTTCCATAAGAGCACTCCGCTCTTCCTTTATCTTCTGCGAGTGAAGTCTCTCCGCTTCAATCCTCTTGATCTCTCCGTCAAGATGACTTCTCGCTGAAATGCTTGTCTGTTCATTAGCCGGGAATGAA
>Ga0265301_10002061_pt1 | contig 24304 bp, 19 predicted proteins | sample AusTroGonzalo_MG_2_FD_193488 | JGI IMG/M metagenome (GOLD analysis project Ga0265301, IMG submission 193488) | Bovine rumen microbial communities from tropical cattle in Woodstock, Queensland, Australia - Gonzalo_04 | ecosystem: Host-associated > Mammals > Digestive system > Stomach > Rumen ... | reverse complement strand
GCGCGGGGTGTCCTTGATGGTGCGGTGTTCCCGCGCCGGGCCTGTGGTGAACAGGAAGACGGGGATATTCTTTTCGTAGAATGTCAGGAAATCGGACGATACGGGCGGGGCGTTCACCACTTCGGGAAGCTTGATCACGGGCTGCAAGCGGGTCTGGTCGAGGATGTACTCGTAGTCCACGCGGTCCAGCTGGGAGAACACCGAGAACAGGTGGTCGGTGCCGCTGCGACCCAGGCAGTCGAGGTCGACCATCGCCTTGACCTGGCGGATCTGCTCGAAGGCCCGGTTCACGAAATACCAGGAGCCGGCCATCCCCTGCTCCCCGGCACCGAAGCCCACGAACAGGATGGAGCGGCGGAACATGCCCTGGTACTGCGCCACCATCCGCGCGAGCTCCACCAGCATCGCCACGCCGGATGCGTTGGCATCCGCGCCGGGATAGAGCTGCACCACTGGTTCCCCGTCGATCACCAGGGTGTGGGTGCCGATGTGGTCGTAGTGCGCACCCACCACGATATACTCCTCGCGCAGCAGCGGGTCGGAACCGCTCACGATGCCCACGACGTTCTGCGAGCGGATGTCGCCCTTTTCGCCGGAGATGGTGAAGTCCTGCCCGAGCGAGTCGGTGAGCATCAGCACGCCGGCGTCCTTCAGTGCATCGTAGAGATAGCGGGCGGCCATACGCTCGCCCGGGCTGCCGGCCAGCCGGCCGTCCAGTTCCTCGTCACACAGGGCTTCCACATGCTGCCGCAGGGCCGGGGCAACAGCAAAATTCTGTGCGGCGAGGCCCGCCGCACAGAATTCCACGATCAACAGTATGATGAGTTTTCTCTTCAACTACTTCTTGTAGAACGGCACCTTCACCACTTCGGCCTTGAGCAGTTTTCCGCGGACGTTGATGAAGATTTCGCTGCCGGGTTTGTTGTACGGGACATCTACATATCCCATGCCAATCGCCTTCTTGACGGTCGGGCCCATAGTGCCGGAGGTCACGTGGCCAATGGGCGCGCCGAGTGCGTCGCAGATGGGCATCTCGTGACGGGCGATGCCGCGGTCCACGAGTTCGAAGCCCACGAGCTTGCGCTTCAGGCCGGCAGCCTTCTGGTCAAGCAGGTACTGTTTGTCGATGAAGTCGCCCTTGGTGTCGTTGAACTTGGTGATCCAGCCCAGGCCGGCCTCCAGCGGGGAGGTCGTGTCGTCGATGTCGTTGCCGTAGAGGCAGAAGCCCATCTCGAGGCGGAGCGTGTCACGGGCGCCCAGGCCGATCGGCTGGATGCCTTCCGGCGCGCCGGCCTCGAAGACCGCGTTCCACAGCTTGTTGCCGTATTCATTGGGTACGTAGACCTCGCATCCACCGCTGCCGGTGTAGCCGGTGGTGGAGAGGATGGCGTCGGGAATGCCGGCCACTTCCAGCTGCTTGAAGGTGTAGTATTCCATCGAGATGATGTCTTCCTTGCAGAGTTTCTGCATCACTTCCATGGCGAGCGGGCCCTGGATGGCGAGCTGGCAGGTCTGGTCGGAGGCGTTGACCAGGTCCTTGCCGACCTTCATGCCGAATTTCGGCGCGACGGAGCACAGGTGGTTCCAGTCTTTCTCAATATTGGCGGCGTTGACGGCAAGCAAGTATTTCTCCGTGCTGAAGCAATAGGTGATATAGTCGTCCACGATGCCGCCCTTGCCGTTGGGGAAGCAGGTATACTGCGCCTTGCCGGGGAAGAGCACCGAGACGTCGTTCGAGGAGACGTACTGCAGGAACGGCAGGGCATTCGGGCCCATGACCCAGATCTCGCCCATGTGGGACACGTCGAAGACGCCCACTTTCTCGCGCACGCAGGCGTGTTCCTCGTTGATACCCTTGTATTGGATCGGCATGTTGTAGCCGGCAAACGGAGCCATCTTCGCACCCAGCGCGATGTGCTTCTCTGTGAATACGGTATTCTTCATATTTAGATGTGTAGTTTCTGTTTCGTATTGTAGATCCAGGGGTCGGAATCCGACAGGTTCAGTTCGCGGAGTGTCGCCACGTCGCGCTGCGCTTCCTCCAGGCTTTCGTGCCCGTCGATGCACACGACCTTCAAGCCGCTCCTGAAATCGAAGACATGCACGGCCAATCCCTTCTCCTGCAGCTTGTTGATATACTTCTGCGCACCCTCCGGATTCTTGAACGCGCCAGCCACGGCGTAGTATCGCTTCAGGGTCGTGGATGCGGGCTGCTGCTTTTGAGCGGTCGGCTGCTGTGCGGCGGGCTGCTGCTTTTGGGCCGGCTGTTGCGCGGTCGGCTGCTGTTGCTGGGCCGGTTTGGCTTCAGCGGGCTGCGCCGGGGTCTGTTGGGTCGGCGTCTGTTGGGCCTGCGCTGTAATGTCGGTCGGCTTGGGCGCCAGCATCTCGAGCGCCGTCGAATCGCCGGCAGCGAGACGCGCCTCGGCCTCGCGCACAGCCGCGATGCTGTCGCGCAAAAACCGCTCACGCGCCTTAACCTCCTCGCTGATCTTGTTCAGGTCGGCAGACGTAGGCTTCCCGAGCGACGCCCGGATAAAATCACACCCCGTACACAGGACCATCAGCCCTGCCACCAAAATCACGATGCGGACAACCCTTTTCATAATCTTTGTAGCTTAATCCTACAAAGATAACAAAAATATTCAAAAAATGCTCCGGCGGCCTTTCCCTCCGTCACCCCCGGCTTGACCGGGGGTCTCGTCTTGCCCGGCCTGACCGGGCATCTCACACATTGGCCGCGAAAACACCCTGAGATACCCCAGCGCGCTCTCGCGGCCATCAATTCCTCCCTTCCGCCCTTTTCGTTCCGCGACGACTACGTCAGCCTATTCAGCAAGTCGTCGCGTCCCAAAAAGCACAAGAAGGCAACAGAAAAAAGAAGAAGAGCCCCGGTCTCGCTGCGGTCCTGAGAAAACCTTTTGTTCACCAGGGCTCTGATCCCTATTGCTGAGTCTGAGGGATTACCGTCACAGATGATGCGGTATTTCCGTCGGGTACCGACCATCCACTCTTCATGCGGCCCACGAATTCATGGACGGTTGACATATCTTTACCCTCTTCAATATCTGTCGGGTAGACTTGTTGAATTGTACTATTACTCACACTGTTGCTTGAGAAAGTATTTGCCCCGTTCGCCATGGCGCCTGCGATGCCTCCCAGGTCACGAGTTCCTTGGATAGTTACCCCGCTGACTGAACAGCAAGAAATATTAACACCATTCCCGTAAGCGTTCCCAACAATGCCGCCCACTTGATTGCCGCTCTCCTTCTTATTGCTACTGTTAGTAAACGGCGAAGATGTGATAGTGTGAGCATCGGTGGTACCAACAACTGAACAGTTACTGATGGTAAGCGAGGCACTGGTATTCTTCCCATAGTATCGACCCAGAATCCCGGCCGCCATATGCTGACTGGTAATATTCACGGCACTGACGGTCAAATCTTTGATAACAACTGATTTGTCGGAGTTCACGGTTATGTTCCCGAATAGGCCGGCAAAAGAACGGTCGCCATTTTCCTGCGAGACAGTAAGGTTGCTCACTGTCTTGTGGTTTCCGTCAAACGTCCCCAAGAACATATTGATTTCGTTGTTCAAGTCATCGTCAGCCGAAGATCCACCAAGACCAATAGGTGTCCATGCCTTTTTATTCAAGTCTATGTCGGTCATCAACTTCACGGTCTTGCCAGCGTATGTGGTTCCGCCATTTACATCGGCTGCGAACTGCGCCAGCTGAGCGGCGGAATAGATGCCATACGTATTGGAGCCCAGATCCGTGAGGGCCATCGTAGAGGTTCCATTCCAGGTGGTGCTATAGTTGCTCAGCATTGTAATGGTTCCATTAAATGTATTACCATCACCGATTGCCCAAGCCGTATTACAGGTACTTTCACTGTTGGAACGACGGCCAATGAATTCATTTACGGTGTTGACCACTTTCCATGTAGGTTGCGTATAGCCTCCATCTGTCTGGGTAATAGTCATCGCTTTCAACGTATTATTGGCAAAAGTACCGCTGGTCATGAAGCCCACTGCACCGCCCAAGTCACGGAAGCCGCTTATACTCACAGTATTTACAGTATTGGAAGAAACTGTGAACGTGCCATTGTAAAGGGCTCCTGCAATGGCGCCTACCTGATTGGCGTCGTCATTACCAGAACTCGTTGTTGAGGGAGTAGATGTGAGCGAACCGTTCTTTATGGTGCACCCGGTAATCACGACACCTCCAATACCACCATCTACGCCTGCATGGCCAATGATCGCACCAGCCTGGTGATTGCTCTGGATGGTAAATTTGTCGATGGTCAGATTCTTAATGGTTGTCGTCGTGCCCGTGGCGGGATTGACAACACCGAACAAACCCGCAAAGGAGTTACCGCCATTGAGGCAGACAACTTTGAGGTTGGATATGGTCTTTCCATTACCGTCAAAAGTGCCTTGGAATCCTTTCCCGGCCACATTCCAATTATCATAATCATCGCCAATCGGGGTCCAGGATTTGTCGTCCAGGTCGATGTCGTTCATCAGTATTACGGTCTTTCCAGCGAAGGATGTGGGGGTGCTAGCATTTACGGCAGCGGCGAAGCCCGCAAGTTGCGGCGCAGAGTAAATGGCGTAGGTATTCTCGTCAATTTGCGTGAGCTCCGCCGTGCTGGTACCATCCCATTTCAAAGAAAGGATATGGACGGTACCGGTACTTCCCGTTGTCGTTATTTTCGAAGGGTCAACGCCAGCGGCTACCGTAACATTCAGCGTGACGTCTTTTTCTGCTATAATGTGCGCAGCTGCATTCGCCGTGATGGCCGGCGGATTTGCTGCGTTAGTGACATCCACAGTAACCGGATCCGATCCAGAGGTGGCGCCGGCAGCGATGATCACGTTTTGGACATTGCCGTCAATCTGGGCGTTGCCGCCTTTGATTTCTATGGTTTCAAAAGACGCTCCTTTTTCTATGATCAACGTAGATGCGGCCGTAAAGCCACTGAATGCTTTGAAACTACCAGAGATGACCCGGACGGTTGAAGAAGAAAGGTCACCAGAAAGGGTAATGTTGCCCTTTTCAGTGTTTGTCGGACTGATGATGTATATCTTCTTCGGCTTATCTGAAGCATAGGAAATAGTGATATTTTTATCGGTAACATTTTCCGCTGCAGAGAAATCTAATGTCACGCCCTGAGTAGTAGAGGGAAGCGTAATACTCGTTTGGTCAGATGCCACATTCACAACCTCTTTCAAATCATACATAGTAGAGCTCGTGGGTATCAGATCCGCTCTTGTAATAGCAAATGAGGAGTGAGTATAGCGGGCGATGACAGCGCCGTCATTGTTCTTCATGTCAATCTGGACGCCGTTTGAATAAGTACCGACCGGGAGCGGGATGTAGAGGATGCAGGCCTCATTTCCGCTAGTGCGGGTGTAATTGAACGTAATTTGATCATCACCCGAAATACTGCTTGCCTCCGTTCCAATCTCAGCGGTACCGCTTGTCACATCTCCGGTCTCGAAAGAACCATTGACCTTAAAACCAGAGAATGTGGCCACAAATTGCGTCACTTCAGGCGCAACTGTACCCAGGTTAACCTTAAGCATGCCGCCCAGATGTTTGAACGAAAGAGTAGATGATCCTCCACCTACATACGAAAGCATTGGCATAAGTGCCTCCTTGGAGGAACCTTGCTTTATAGCATACGTATTAGGCAGGGTGACGGTCACTTTCTTCGTCGAAGAATTGTACGAAGGATTCAGAGTTGAGGGGAAGACACCAAAAGCGGGGGCAGAAATCGACGTCTCCCCATCATCAAGTGTAAAAATGGCTTTGGTCCCATCAAGAGACGTAGCCGTATACTTACTCCAAGAAGTACCATCCGCACTAACTTTAATCTTGTCACTATCAACTGTCCATGAGAAAGTGCCATCATCTGCTACTTGAGCTTTGGTTTCACCTTTAGTTTCGGCAGTAGCATACAGGACGTGAGAGCCGGCGATTTCGACGACCGGTTCAATATTGTTGACGCAGCCCGTCAATGCAAGGGCTGCCACGCAGAATAATAAAATCTTTTTCATAGCGCCCTCCATTTTAATAAGTGTTCCAAGTTTCCGAGAAATATGATCTTTCCCAGGGAGTAAGGGGCGTCATCTTTTCTCCGTTGCCACTATGGCAAAGCATGCCCCCGTGCTTTAGTTCGATCGCCTCCACTTCGGGAGGGGTGTAGGTTAGTTTCTTTTTCATACGCGTATATTTAGTTTGGTTTTTCGTCGGTGGCGGGGCGGAGGGTCGGGGACGGAGCTGCGCATAAAAAAAGCGGGCATCATTTGCTCGCTCTGAGGTCCCAGGAAGACGATAAATGGTACAAATCACGCCTGCCGGGAAGGCAGGCGTTCGCGATTTGACCATTTATCTTTCGAGGAATTTCCTAGGTTCCAGAGCGATATGGGCAAATAGCAAACGCTATTCTTTATGTCTGCGTAGTCCTGACACTACACGTTACAAATATATAAAAATCTTCTGATAATCACAAAAATAAAAAATCTCCGCTTGAGATTCACTGCTCGGGCATGATGCGACATGACGAGATGCCCGATCAGGTCGGGCATGACAGAGGGGGAAAGCTGGGGCACTTATCTCCCGTCAGGCTGCTACGGGATAAAGAGGGTCCCGTAGCGCCTGCCGAGGATAAGTGCCTGACAGCCGACCGGGGGTTGTTTGGCCGCGACGGCACTGTGAGTGTACCCAGGGTGTTCTCGCGAACGCGTATTGGACGAAATGGGACATTTGGGGGTAGCGACGACATTGTCAGCCTCTTCAGCGTGCCGTCACGGCAAAACTAGGCAGCGGCGCAGCTGTGCTTCCGTGGAGGTCTTTCCGCAGAGTTCTGCCTGTCCCATCAAAGTACGCTTGTCTTGTATCCGCGTATTACGAAATCTGTTGATGTCCCGGCTAACCATATCGAACAGCTTGCTTCTCTCCTGCATCGAGCAAGCATAAGGAGAAGAGACTATCGCTTCCTTCTTCAACCAGGGTACGTAGTACGCGTCTATCAGTCTGCAGATTTCCATATCCGTCATTTTGCTTTTATTGACGCGACCCTGTTCATTCTGCAGCATGCGTTGAACGTCGAAGTCCGGGGTCCCTTCTTCGATGAGGTCAATTGTAATCAAGGGCGTGCTGGACTTTTCTTTCTTCTGATCCTCCAGCGCCTTTTCGTCCGTATACTTGTTCATCTGGTAGATATAGTTTCGCGGAGTCACATAGATTAATTCTACATATGCGGTATCCAGAATGTCCTCCCTGAACAGCATTCCGTTGATGGACATCCTGCAAGTTTTGGGAACCGCCGTATTCCGGACCAGATAATGATGGCGTTTTTCGGGAAGGATCAAAGAAGGGGTATCCATGACCAGTTTCCCGAGATCCCGTCTGAAAAAAGAATTGGCCGAACAGTATGGATATCCAAAAGGGGTAGCCGAAATGCCATGGTGAAGCCCCTGTCTGTTGACATAATTCAAAGCGGCGGTCACGCGATGGATACCGTCCAATTCCGTAATAAATGCATGCTTCTCCCCAAGACGCCCGCTTCGGCCATACTTCGCGTTGAAATAACGCGCATAGGCATATCTGCACCTGTGAACAAAGCCGTCCGGATCATCTGTCTGGACGATACTGTGCCAATGCGTAGACATCAATCCATCGGCCAAAAGCTTGCTGTCCGTGCAAAATGCGGCTTCGGCCAGGCAATTGAAACCGATGGTGAAGTCCATATCATTGCGGAATAATACTTCGGTGTGTGATGAAAGGCTGATATGGTAGAGTTTTTTCATGGGAGAGGTGGAGCGGGTTATGGGGCGGTGCAGAGGCCTTCTTTTTCGGCGCGGGAGATGATGGCGCCGAGGGATCGGCCGTGGAGGGAGGCGATGGTTGCCAGCTGGGCCAGTGTGGCGCGGTAGTCCGACAATTCGGCGTGAAGTTGCCGGATCTCTTCTTTCAGCCAGGGCTCGAATGCGTTGGGATAGTTTGCGTTTCGTTCCCGGGTTTTGACCTTTTCCGGGAGCAGGCCGAGTTCGACCAGTTTTTCCTGTGCTTCTTTTCGCAATCGGCCCAGCAGTTTGGCGCAGCCGGACACCGAATAGCCTTGCGTATGGAAACGCCCCAGGCGATCCACCTCCGGGTCCGTCCACGGCAGGCCCCGACGGGAGAGATAAGGCTCGATCTCTCCGGCCTGAACCAGTTTGATCCGGATGGCATTGACCGTCCTCCCCTGCATACGCGCTATCTCATCTACATGTTTTCCATCCCGGAACAATTCACAAACGGCTTCTCTTTCTTCCTGCGTCCAGGCTTCATTGAAACGGCTGGATTCCTCCTGAATCCTTTCCTTTTGCTCGTCAGTCAAGTTGTAATACATGCTCATGGCGTTTTTTGCGACAAAAGTACGATGTGGCAACTGAAAAGGGGCGGCAGGACAGCAAAATCGAAAGAGTGCGTTTCAGTTCTGTCTTCCAGTGAGTTACGACATCAGTTCCTGACGAATATATATTATCGGCCGTCATTTTCGAAAATAAGGTATTTCGGAAAACGCCTGTTCCGCCGAAAAGAAACCCCCGATCAGGTCTGGGGAGACGGTGGGAAAGGCCGGGGGCGATAAGATGCCCGATCAGGTCGGGCATGACAGAGGGAGAGGTCGGGCATGACAGGGGGAGAGGTCGGGCATAACGGAGGGAAGGTCGGAGGCGACGGATGGATGGGCACGGCGGAGAGGAAAAGATGGGGCACTTATCTCCCGTCAGGCTGCTACGGGATAAAGAGGGTCCCGTAGCGCCTGCCGAGGATAAGTACCTGACGGCAGACCGTGGGTTGTTTGGCCGCCACGGCACTGTGAACGAACTCAGCGTGTTCTCGCGAACGCTTATTGGACGAAATGGGACATTTGGGGGCAGCGACGGCATTGTGAGCGTGCTTAGCGTGTCGTCGCGGCCGGAAAGGGAGATGCCCGATCAGGTCGGGCATGACGGAGGGGAAGGTCGGGAAGGACGGAAGGGGGAGATTGGGAAGGACGGAGGGGAAAGGTCGGGGGTGAACGGGGCGGATTAGCAAAAAAAAGCGTATCTTTACATCGGAAAGAAAACTGTATGATCCGATCCGTCCGTAGAACGCTGCTGTTGGTTGTTGGCCTGGTGCAATGCCTGGCGGCGGTGGCGCAGCGGCCGGATACGCTGCGGATCGTTTTCATCGGCGACGTGATGTCGCACGGGCCGCAGGCGATGGCGGCGCTCCGGCCGGGCGGCGACCGGAACAATCCGGCCGATTACGACTATTCCGCCTGTTTCCGCCATGTCCGGGACCGGTTCGACGCGGCCGACTACGTAGTGGCCAACATGGAGTTCCCCTGCGGGGTGACCCCTTATTCGGGATACCCTTTCTTCTCGGCGCCCCAGAGCCTGGCCTACGAAGCCAAGCGCGTGGGCGTCGACCTGTTCCTGACCGCTAACAACCATATCTGCGACCAGGGACGCGTCGGCATCGACAGCACCTACGTCATCTATTCCCGGATGGGCGTTCCCTTCACCGGTGTGTACCGCTCGGAAGGCGAAGAGTGGGAGAAGAATCCGCTGATGGCCTCGATCAAGGGCTACGACGTGGCCTTCATCAACTTCACCTACGGCACCAACGGCCTGGATGTCCCGAAGCCGTGGCACGTGAACCTGCTCGACACCGCCCATGTGCAGGCGGTTATCGCTCGCGCCCGGGAACGCGGCGCCGACCTGGTCGTCGCCCTGCCGCACTGGGGAGAGGAATACCACCTGCTGCCCTCCGCGCAGCAGCGATGGTGGGCGGATTTCCTTCATCGCAACGGCGTCGACGCCGTCGTGGGCGGGCATCCGCACGTGGTGCAGCCCGTCGAATTCGAGCCACCCTTTGCCACGGCCTATTCGCTGGGCAACTTCATGTCCAACCAGAGCGACGTCAATACGCAAATCGGCATGCTGCTCGAGCTGGTGCTAGTCGGCACGACGGGCGGCCGCCTGCAGATCGCCGAGGTGCGGCCCACCTACACCTGGTGCTCCCGCCGCCGCATGCTCGAAGCCAACTATACCGTGATTCCCATCCTGGATTGGATCGGACGCCGCGACGAGTGGCTCGACAAAAGCGACTACGACAAGATGGTGCGCGAGTGGAGCGCCCTCCAGAAACAATTCAACCTGTAACCAACCCCTTTATCATACATGGAAAAAACCATTCTTCTCGAAGAGATCGACCCCATCGACATCTATGGCATCAACAACCGCCTGTTCGACCTGCTCACCAGCCACTATCCCAAGATCAAGGCTACGGCCCGCGGCTCGGAAATCTACCTGATGGGCCCCCAGAGCGAACTCGACGACTTCGAGGAGAAGATCAATCTGCTGCGACGCAAGCGGCTGACCAAGAGTGTCCTGAACGAGTACGACGTGGAAGCGCTTTTTGAGGGCGAGGGCCGCAGCGCCGAAAGCGGCACCGTCCCCACCGACGAAGCTTCCGAGAGCATCATCGTCTACAGCAACGAGGGCCGGCCCATCAAGGCCCGCACCCCCAACCAGAAGCGGATGGTGCGCGAATACTACCGCAACGACCTGATCTTCGCCATCGGGCCGGCCGGCAGCGGCAAGACCTACACCGCTATCGCACTGGCCGTGCGTGCACTGAAGAACCGCGAAGTGAAACGCATCATCCTCACGCGTCCCGCCGTCGAGGCGGGTGAACGCCTGGGTTTCCTGCCGGGCGACTTGAAGGAGAAACTGGATCCATACCTCCAGCCGCTGTACGACGCGCTGGGCGACATGATCCCCGCCAAGCGGCTCCAGTCGTTCATGGAGGAAGGCATCATCCAGATCGCGCCGCTGGCCTATATGCGCGGCCGCACGCTCGACCGGGCCTTCGTAATCCTCGACGAGGCGCAGAACACGTCGCTGGGCCAGCTCAAGATGTTCCTCACGCGCATGGGCTGCGACGCCAAGTTCATCGTTACGGGCGACGCCACGCAGATCGACCTGCCCAACAAGGCCGATTCAGGCCTCATGCGGGGCGTGGAACTTGTCCGCGAGATCAAGGGAATCAGTATCGTGGAGTTCGGGAAGGAGGATATCGTCCGTCACCCGCTGGTCACCAAGATTGTGGATGCGTTCGAACGCATCTGACCGAAGCGCGGAGATCGTCCTTGTCGGTATAGCTGACCGGGCAGTCGCCGCGGTCGTACCAGATGTAGCGGTAGTAAGCCTGCCGCTCGTTTTTCTCCGTGGCACTCCACCAGCAGCCATATTCGTTGACGCCCTCGAAGAGGGTGGCGGTGGCGAAGGTATAGCCCAGCGGGAGCGCGTTCCAGCCGATATCGTTGGTGTGGATGTTGTCGGGGGAATAGGGCCACATCCGAGATTCGTTCAGGTACGCGTCTGCCGAGAGCATGGAGCCGATGCCGGCCCAGTTGTCGATGAAAGGCAACGGAATGCCGTCGTTGAGTTCGGTAGCCAGCGAGACCCAGTCTTCTTCCGTGGGGACCGACCAGCCTTCCGGGCAGACATTTCCGCTCATCGCCTCGTTCCAGGTGTAGAAGCTGCCGAACATGGCGGCCGTGGCCGGTGAGGCCTTGAAGGGAACGCCGGCGCCCTGCCAGGCGAGGTTCTGGACGAACCAGTCGAGGCCGCCCACCGTCACATAGCCGTAGGCCAGGCCGTCGCGGTCGTCGACGATCCAGTCGTCGGCGCGCTTGAGGCCGGTCAGGGAGGTGTTCCACGCCGTATCGATGGTCGTCACGGACTGCGAAGACGCGTTGCTGTAGAACCCGTCGGCCAGCGAAGTGGCCGAAACGGTGAAAATGCCTATGCTATCAGGGAATTGGACGGTAATCGTATTGGTGGCGAGGGAGTCGGTATAAACGCCCGTGACGTACCAGTGGTAGTTGACGATCTTGGGATGGATGATGCCCGAGGCGGTCATGGTCACGGTTTCCCCTTTCAGTACATAGTAAGGGACGTCGAAGACAATGGTGCCGGACATCGACAGGCTGGTCTCTTCCTCTTCCTCCGTCTTCTTGCAGGAGGAGAGGCCGGAAACGAAGAGCAGCACCAGGGTCAGGCAGGCTATTTTTTTAATCAGATCCATACGGTCTTCTGTCTGTTACAACTTGCAAAGATGCACAAATAATCGTAAATTTGCAAGAAATGTACCGTACCGTCGTCCCGCTCCTGATTTGTGCCCTGCTGCTTTCGGGCGGCTGCGCGCCGAAGGCCCGTTACCTCCGTTTCGAGGGATTCGCCCAGGGCAGCACTTACCACGTGACCTGCCGGGTGCCCGGCCGCGTTACGGAACAGGCCGTCCGCGCGAAGGTCGACAGCCTCCTGCTGGAGATCGACGGGTCGCTGAGCGGCTATAACAAGGGCTCGCTGCTCTCCCGCCTCAATGCCGGCGAGGACCTTCCGCTCAACGATTTGTTCGTAGAGTGCTTCTCGCGTTCCGCGGATATTTGCCGGGAAACCGGCGGTGCCTTCGACCCGTCTGCTGCGCCACTCTTCGACCTCTGGGGATTCGGTTTTTCCAACAAGGGCGAGGTGACACAGCAGGCCATCGATTCGATCCTGGCTTTCGTCGGCATGTCGCACCTCTCGCTGGAAGAGCGCCCGGACGGCTGGCACCTGGTCAAGGACGACCCGCGCATCCAACTCAATTTCAACGCCATCGCCCAAGGGTATTCCTGCGATGTGGTGGCCGTCCTCCTCGAAGGGCTCGGCGCCACCGACTACCTCGTGGACATCGGGCGGGAAATCATCTGCAAGGGGAAGAATCCCGCGGGCAACGACTGGCGCATCGGGCTGGACCGCCCCACCGACGGCAACTTCGACGAGGGGAAGGACCTGGAAGCCATCATCGAGGTATCGGACTGCGGCATCGTAACCTCGGGCAACTACCGGAAATTCTATATCGAAGACGGGCAGAAATACGCCCATACCATCGACCCGGCCACCGGCCGCCCCGTGACACACAACCTGTTGAGCGCCACCATCGTCGCTGCCGATGCCACGACGGCCGACGCCTACGCTACGTGGATGATGGTCGTGGGACCGCAGCGGGCCCGCGAGATCCTTGCCGCACGGCCGGACCTCGAAGCCCTGCTGGTCTACGACGAGGCGGGCCAGATGAAGACCTTCCAAACCGAACATCTCAAAACACGATAACATGAACAGAAGAGATTTCCTCCGGACTTCGGCACTGGGTGCCGCCGCGCTCGGACTGACCAGCCTGACAGGCTGCAAGGTGTCGGGCAAACGTTCCTTCGACGCAATCATCAAGAACGGCGTGATCCACGCCGGCGACGGCAAGCCGCCCATCGAGGGCGACATTGCCATCCGTGGCGGCAAGATCGCCGCCATCGGCAAGGACCTGGGCACCAACGCAGATACTGTCATCGATGCCAAAGGTCTCGTGGTGTCGCCGGGCTTCATCGATATCCACACCCACACCGATACGAATCTCTTCGACGCGCCCAAGGGCGACAGCCGCATCTACCAGGGCATTACCTCCGAGGTGGGCGGCAACTGCGGCTACTGCCCGTTCGTCTATTCCGACGAAGCCTGGGAAGGACGCAAGGACCGGCCCCGGCACGGCGGCCCGGCCTGGCGCGACATCGACGGTTTCTACCAGCGTCTGGAAGAGAACAAGATCGGCATCAACTATTCCAGCCTCGTGGGCCACGGCGACGTGCGCGAGGCGGTGGTCGGCCCCTACAATGTGAAGACTTCCGACGACGATCTCCGCAAGATGGGCGAGATCCTCGACCACCAGCTGACGCTCGGCGCCATCGGCCTGTCGTATGGCCTGGAGTACGCCCCCGGCTGCTACTGCGACACGCGGGAGATGGTGGAGATGAACAAAGTGGTCAAGAAACACAATGCGCTCTATACCATTCACATGCGTAACGAGGATGACCATGTGCTCGAAGCCATGGATGAGGCCATCGAGGCGGCCCGGCTCTCCGGCGCCCGCCTGGAAATCTCGCACCTCAAGGCCCAGAATCCCGCCAACTTCGACAAGATCGACGAGATGTTGGGCAAGATCGACGCCGCCCGTGCCGAAGGCATCGACATCGCTTTCGACCGCTATCCCTACACAGCCTTCTCCACGGGATTCACGTCGTTCATTCCCATCGAACTGCGCGACGGTACGTCCGAAGACATCTACAAGCGTCTCAACGACCCTGTCGCCTGCTCCAAGATCGAGCGGTACGCCTACAGCCGTCTCGAACGGTTCGGCGGCCCGCAGCAGGTGGTAGTGGCTGGCTGCAACGATCCGGCCAACGCCGTGTATGCCGGCAAGAACCTGGCGGAGTGCTGCAAGATCTCCGGCATGAATGAATGGGAGATGATCCGTTATTTGCTCATCTCAGAGAAACTGGAAGTCAATCAGGCTACCTTCGCCATGAAAGAGGAGAACCTCCGGAAGATCTACGCGCACCCGCTCTCGATGCCAGCCTCCGACGGCAGCGTCTACTCGCCGGAAGGCCCGCTGGGCAAGGAGCTGCCGCATCCGCGTTCCTACGGCACGTTCCCGCGCTTCTTCGAAAAGTTCGTCCGGGAAGACAAGGTGCTCGACATGGCTACGGCCGTCTGGAAATGCACCGGCCTGCCCGCCTCCCGCATCAAACTCAAGGATCGCGGCCTGCTGGTGCCGGGCTACGCTGCCGACATCACGGTCTTCGACCCGGAGACCATCGCCGACCGCTCCACCTACGCCCAGCCGCACCAGTTCCCGGCCGGCATCATCCACGTCTTCGTCAACGGCGTACACACCATCAACGAAGGCGCCCACACCGGTGCTCTTCCCGGGGTCATCCTCGGCAACGACCAACTGAGCCGGTGAGATGCCCGGTCAAGCCCGGCATGACGGGAGGGAAAGCCGGGCATGACTAAGAATTAGAACCTGGCGCGGACACCGACCTGGGCGATGCCCTGCATACCTATGCCCAGTTCCAAAAAGCCGCTGACGACCTTGCCTACCTCCAGACAGACAAAGGATGTCTGGAAGGTAGGAAGCACCACGGCGCCATTGAGCAGACCTTGCAGAACGATGCCCTGTACGACCATACAGCCCAGACCGACTTTCGAATACATACAGAAAACATCGTTGCGCGTGTGGAACCAGTCAAACTTGGCCGTCCCCAATAAGGAATAGATGTTAGAACCGGCGAGGGTCAGGTTCGCGTCGTAGACGATTCCATTGAGGCTGGCCCGGTTGAATCCGAATGCACCGCCGACGGAAATACAGCGATTAAGCTGCCGGGAATACCCGATATTCAGGACGCCCCTGGTTCCGCCGCTCAACAGGCCTGTGACCCGGCCTGTTTCGGGATCGACATACTTGAGGTTGGCCTTGTCGATCATGCACACGCCAAAGTTGATCAATGAGAATCCGTAACTGGTGGAAATCTCATTGGGATGATAGATTCGGTAGGGATGCTGTGCCTTTGCCGGAACAATCACCAGCACAAACGCCAGCAGGACAAACAATAGTTTCTTCATAGGTTAAGGCATGGTCGATTAGAAACGGGCACGAATACCAACCTGGGCAACGCCCTGCATGCCAAAACCGAGTTCCATGAAACCGCTGAAGCCCCTGCCGACCTCGAGGCCGATGAGCGAGAGGTGACCGGTGGGGAGCCAGAGCGACTTGTGGGCTTCCTCCATCAGCGAGGCGCCGATACCCATCACACCCAGATTGACCTTCGAGTACATGCCAAAAATGTCGGAACGGGTGCGGAACCAATCAAATTTAGCACCGGCCATAAGCGTCCAGACATTGGCTCCAGCCGCAGTAATCTTGCCGGTTTCGTCTTTCAGGTTGACGCTCATCCGGTCGAAGCCCATGGAACCGCCCACGGAAACGACCTTGGAGAGCTGACGGGTATATCCCAGATTGATATAGCCACCCGTACCTCCGTTCTTTATCTCGATATCGGTGACTCCCAGAAACTCCCGGAGCCAATTGGCCTTGTTGACGACGGTTCCGATGCCGGCTCCCAGCAGGGAGAATCCGTAGCTGGCGGAAATCTCATTGCGATGCGAGAGTTTGTAATAGTTCTGCGTCTGTGCGGAAGCCTGCGGCGCCATGGTGGCGAGGCAGCAGACCGCCAAAAGGGAAACAAGAATCTTTTTCATTTTCTGAAAGGGTTATTGTTGTTTGTATTTCTGTGTCTGTTCGGCGATGAGTTCCTCGAGGGTCCCTTCGTCGAAATAATTGATTTTCATAGCACGCTTGACGGCGGCCAGCGTCCCGGCGGCTTTCGCCTGGGCCGCCTCGGTGCCTTCGCGGAGCACGCCGTAGACATACGGAATGTCTTGCTCCAGCTCCTTGCGGCGCCGGCGGATGGGTTCGAGCGTCTCGTTGAGCACGGCGGTCAGGAAGTTCTTGCACATGACGTCGCCCAGGCCGCCGGCGCGGTACTGCGCCTTCATCTCGTCGAGGCTCTTGAAGTCGAAGCTGACTTTCTTGCCGTGGAAACAGTCGGCGTAGCGTGTGAAATGCTCGGGCTTGCAGAACGCATCGAGGTAAGTGAAGACCGTGTTGCCCTCCACCTTGCCGGGATCGGAAACCTGCAGGTGGCCCGGGTCGGTGTACATGCCGCGGATCTTCGTGGCGACCTCTTCAGCGCTGTCGGACAGGTAGATGCAGTTGCCCAGCGACTTGCTCATCTTGGCCTTGCCGTCGGTGCCGGGCAGGCGCAGGCAGGCCGCGTTGTCGGGCAGGAGGATCTCCGGCTCCACGAGCGTCTCACCGTAGGTCGCGTTGAACTTGCGGACAATTTCGCGGGTCTGCTCGATCATCGGCTCCTGGTCCTCGCCCACCGGCACAGTGGTCGCCATGAAGGCGGTGATGTCGGCCGCCTGGCTGATCGGGTAGCAGAAGAAGCCGACCGGCGTACCGGCTTTGTTGTCGGCGCCTTCGGCGTCGTTGAAGCCGCGCATCTGGATTTCGGCCTTGACGGTCGGGTTGCGCTGCAAACGCTGGACCGTGACGAGGTTCATGTAGTAGAACGTGAGCTCCGTAAGCTCGGTTACCTGCGACTGGATCAGGATATGGCTCTTGGCCGGGTCAATGCCCGCCGAGAGGTAGTCCAGGGCTACTTCAATGATGTTCTGGCGGACCTTCTCCGGGTTGTCGGCGTTGTCGGTGAGCGCCTGGGCGTCCGCGATCATGATATAGATCTCGTCGAATTTCCCGGAATTCTGGAGTTCGACGCGGCGGCGGAGCGATCCCACATAGTGGCCGATATGCAACCGGCCCGTAGGCCGGTCACCGGTCAATATTATTTTTTTCATTCTAGTCTTTTACGGTTTTCAATTTCTCGCGGATCTTGGCTTCGATCTCGTCGGCCAGCTGCGGGTTGTCCTTCAGGAGCGCCTTGACGGCGTCGCGGCCCTGCGCCAGCTTGGCGTCTTCGTAGCTGAACCACGATCCGCTCTTGTGAATGATGTCGAGCTCGACACCAAGGTCCACGATCTCGCCGACGTGCGAGATGCCTTCGCCGAACACGATGTCGAACTCCGCCTTCTTGAACGGCGGCGCCATCTTGTTCTTGACGATCTTGGCGCGGGTGCGGTTGCCCGTGGCCTCGTCGCCGTCTTTGAGCTGGGTGACGCGGCGCACGTCGATGCGGACCGACGCGTAGAACTTGAGCGCGTTGCCGCCCGTGGTGGTCTCGGGGTTGCCGAACAGGATGCCGATCTTCTCGCGGAGCTGGTTGATGAAGATGCAGCAGGTATTTGTCTTGGAGATATTGGCGGTGAGTTTGCGGAGGGCCTGGCTCATGAGGCGCGCCTGGAGGCCCACCTTGTTGTCGCCCATCTCGCCTTCGATCTCGGCTTTCGGGGTAAGGGCCGCTACGGAGTCGATGACGATGATGTCGATCGCGCCGCTGCGGATGAGGTTGTCAGCAATTTCGAGGGCCTGCTCGCCGTTGTCGGGCTGCGAGATGAGCAGGGTGTCGATGTTGACGCCCAGGTTCACCGCGTAGCTGCGGTCGAACGCGTGCTCAGCATCGATGATGGCGGCGATGCCGCCCTGTTTCTGCGCCTCGGCGATCGCGTGGATCGCGAGGGTCGTCTTGCCGCTGGATTCGGGACCGTAGATCTCGATGACGCGGCCGCGCGGGTAACCGCCGATGCCCAGGGCATGGTCCAGGGCGATGGATCCTGTCGCGATCGTGGACACCTCCAGCGAGGGCTGGTCGCCCATCTTCATGATGGTACCCTTGCCGAAATCTTTCTCAATCTTGGCGATCGTGGCCTGCAGTGCCTTCATCTTCTCGGCGTTCTTCCCTGCATCGACCGTCATTTCTTCGTTTTCTTTTGCCATAGTGCGTTGAATTAATGGGTTAATGGATCGCTGACACGTTCCAATCCCTGCAAAGATACTATTTTTGTATCGATTTTCGCGCGTTTTATCGTATTTTTGCATAATAGACCGAGACCATCGAATGAAAGAGACACTACTGGGCAAAACGCTTCCCGAACTCCGGGAAATCGCTTCGCAGGAGGGCCTTCCCGCCTTCGCCGCGAAGCAGCTGGCACAGTGGCTCTACCAGAAGCGGGTGACGGACATCGACGCGATGACCAACCTCTCCAAGGCAGCCCGCGCCGCTCTGGCGGAACGGTATGAAGTGGGGCGCGTCGCCCCCGCGGCCTGCTACACCTCGAAGGACGGCACCCGCAAATACCTGTTCCCCACCTCGAAGCCCGGCAAATACATCGAGACCGTGATGATCCCGGAATACGAGGACGGATCGGAAGGCGGCATCGCCCGCGCCACGGTGTGCATCTCCTCGCAGATCGGCTGCAAGATGGGCTGCCGCTTCTGCATGACGGGCCGTGGCGGCTTCCACGGGCACCTGACGGCCGGGGAGATCATCTCCCAGTTCCTCAGCATCGACGAGGCGGATCAGCTCACCAATGCCGTGTTCATGGGCATGGGCGAGCCGCTCGACAACTGGAACGAGGTATCCAAAGCGCTGGAAATCATCACCGCCGACTGGGGCTTCGGCTGGAGCCCGAAGCGCGTGACGGTCTCGACCATCGGGGTGCTGCCGGCCCTGCGCCGCTTCCTCGATGAGAGTCGCTGCCACCTGGCCGTGAGCCTGCACAACCCCTTCCCACAGGAGCGCGAACGCATCATGCCTGTCCAGAAAGCCTGGCCGCTGCAGGACGTGCTCTCGCTCATCCGCCAATACGACTTCTCCGGGCAGCGCCGCGTCAGCTTCGAATACACGATGTTCGGCGGGATGAACGACACCCCGCGGTACGCCGACGCGCTGGTCCGGCTGCTGAAAGGCATCCCCTGCCGGGTGAATCTCATCCGTTTCCACGCCATCCCCGACAGCCCCTTCCGGACCTCCTCGCCCGAGGCCATCGCCGCTTTCCAGGCGCGGCTCCAGGCGGCGGGACTGCTCACCACGCTGCGTGCCTCGCGCGGCGAAGACATCATGGCCGCCTGCGGCCTGCTCGCAGGCAAAGGACTGAACCCAGAAAACCGACCGCAATGAAACGATTCTTCCTGCTCGCATCGATCCTGCTCATGCTGACCCCCGCGCTCCGCGCAGAAGACACGGAAGAAGCGCCTGCTCCGCAGAAAACCCGCCCCAAGGTGGGCCTGGTGCTCTCCGGCGGTGGCGCCAAGGGCCTGGCCCACATCGGCGTCCTGAAAGTGCTCGAGGAAGCCGGCCTGCCGATCGACTACGTCGTGGGCACCAGTATCGGCTCCATCGTGGGCGGCATCTATGCCCTGGGCTACAACGCCGACGAGATGGACTCCCTCGTCCGTGCGCAGGACTGGAACCTGCTCATGCGAGACCAGATCACCCGGAAGAAGGTCTCCTACGCCTTCAAGGAAGACAACGACCGCTACCTCTTCACCCTCCCGTTCTGGAATCCGAAGAACCTGTCGGATGAAACGCAGGTCGCCCCGGGCGCCAACAAGGGGTTGCTGCGCAACATCCCCGCCGCCGTGGTGGAGGGACAGCACCTCGACCAGCTCTTCACCAAGCTGTCGGTGGGCTACCAGGACGACATCGACTTCAATACCTTGCCCATCCCCTTCGCCTGCGTGGCGGTCGACCTCAACACGAAAGAGGAGGTCGTCTGGCACCGGGGCAGCATCGTGACGGCCATCCGCTCGAGCATGTCGATCCCGGGTTACTTCGCGCCCGTCCGTGTGGGAGACAAGTACCTGGTGGACGGCGGCATGCTCAACAACCTGCCGGTCGACGTGGTCAAGCAGATGGGCGCCGACTATGTCGTCACCATCGATCTGCACCACTTCAAGAAAGTCAAGGAAGAGACCGACCAGACCATCCCCGAGATGGTCGGCACGATGCTCAGCATCATGAACGGCGAGAAATACCAGGCCGGCCGCGCCGCCTCCGACATCCTCATCGAGCCCAATACCAGCGCCTACGGCGTGCTGGACTTCGACGAATACAGCGTCAACGCGCTGGTCGACAGCGGAATGGTGGCCGCCCAGCGCGTGCTGCCGCAGTTGCAGTCGCTCATCGAACACCTGAAAACCTACCCCGATTCCGACAGAAAACGCCCGAAGCACGCCATCAACCTCGACCAGGATTCCGTGCGCGTGGACCAGATAGAGATCTCGGGAGGCGATTCCAAGGAAATCAATTGGATCCTTTCCAAGACGCATATCGCTCCCGGCCAGGTCATCACGGGAAAAGACATGGACAAGGCCATGGAATTTCTCTATACGACCAAGGCCTTCACCAAGGCCGGCTACCGCGTGGTCGGAAACGATGCGACGGGCTATGGGCTGAAGGTCGCGTTCGTGCCCCAGCGCCTGCACCAGGCCGGCATCGGTTTCCGTTTCGACAGCGAGGAGATGGCTTCCATCCTGCTGGGCGTGAGCCTCAACAAGCGCAAGATCTTCGGCTCGAAGCTCGACTTCGAGGTGGAGCTGGGTACCCACCCGAACGGCACCCTGACCTATGGCTATACGTTCCGCAACCTGACCAAACTGAACGTTTCCGCCTCCCTTTACCATACGAGCATGGATATCTACAATGACATATCCATCTATGAGGACGGAACGGACGCCCCCTACAATTTCGGTCTGGACCGCACGGAACGCTACAACCTGTTCCGCAGCGAACTCAACTACCAGATCACCGGATGGCGGAACGCCGACATCCATTTCGGCGCCCGGTATGAAAACATGGACGTCCGGCAGATGTCGGCCGTCAATTACCTGGACCAGCACTACACGATGCAGGCTGCCAGCGGCTTTGCCAGCTTGAAGTTCGACAGCCTGGACAACAAGTATTTCCCCTCCCGCGGCGTGCAGTTCCGGCTGGAAGGCGGCGCGCACTACGGCTGGACCTTCCTGACGAGCGACTCAGGGGAACGATGGCGCGACGACTACCCGTTCTACGATGTGCAGTTTGACTTGAAGACCCCCATCCCGCTTGGCAGCCGGGTGGCCCTGATCCCCCAGACCTGGAACCGCTGGCTGTTCGGTTCTCCGTTCAGCTTCTACCAGAACTACGTGGGCGGCACGATGTACGGCCGTTATACCCAGACGCAGATGCCGTTCATCGGCATCAACCATGTCATCCTCGCCTACGACAAGGTGGACATCTTCCGCACGGACCTGCGCGTCAATCTGTTCAAGCAGCACTACGCCACGCTGTACGCCAACTACATGCTCAACTGGGAGCGGGGTGGCGACGAGATATTCACCCAGCATTACTATGGATTCGGTGCCGGCTATTCCCTCAATACCATCGTCGGCCCGGTCTCGCTGATCGTCCACTGGTCCAACGTTTCGAAGCGGGTCGGGTTCCACTTCTCGCTGGGCTTTGAATTCTGATGCAATGAAAAAGATCCTTGTCTTCCTGTTATTGCTCGCGCTGAGCCTGTCCGCCGCGGCCCAGCGGCCGAAGGTCGGCGTGGTGCTGTGCGGCGGCGGGGCCAAGGGCGCCGCACACGTGGGCGTGCTCAAGGTGCTGGAGGAGAACGGCATCCCGATCGACATGATCTGCGGCACCAGCATGGGTGCCATCGTGAGCGGCCTCTACGCCATCGGTTACACGGCGGCCGACCTCGACTCCCTGATCATGGCCCAGGACTGGAACTTCGTGATGAGCGACCGCATCCCCCGCAGCAGCCGGCTGTTCGAGCGGAAGCAGGACCAGTCCAGGAACCTGATCGAGATCCCCTTCGGCGCCGGCGACTACAGCCGCCTCAGCGCCCGGAACCAGCGCAAGGAAGAGATCCCGCTGCTGAGCAACATCCCCATCGCCATGGTCAACGGCCAGAACATCTACAACCTCTTCACGCGGCTCTCCGTGGGCTACCAGGATTCCCTCGATTTCTCGCGCATGCCCATCCCCTATGCTTGCGTGGCGGTCGACCTGGTCAGCAAAAAGGAAGTAGTGCTGCGCGACGGCCGTTTCATCGATGCCATCCGCGCATCGATGGCCATCCCAGGCTATTTCTCCCCGGTGCGGCTCGGCGACATGGTACTGGTGGACGGCGGCGCGCTCAACAACTATCCCGTGGATGTCTGCCGGGAGATGGGCGCCGACATCGTCATCGGCGTGCTGCTGGGCGATCCGGAAGACGAGGCGGAAATCCCGTCCGTGGACAACATCGGCGAGATGGCGACCCAGATGATGAACCTCTACCTGGACACCAAGCTGCCCGCCGCCATTGCGAACACCGACCTGCTCATCCGGCCGAGTACCAAGGGCTACAACGTCCTGAGCTTCGACAACGAGAGCCTGCGCGCCCTCATCGACAACGGCGAGGCGGCCGCCCGGGCCAAGCAGGAGGACATCTCCAACCTCAAGGACTGGCTGGACCGCTCCACACAGCATTTCATCGGGCCCATCAAGCAGCCGGAACGCTACCGGAAGGCCATCCGTCTCGACCGCGACTCCATCACCCTGGGCACCATCTCGTTCAACGGCATTGCTGCCAAGGACTTCCAGTGGCTGCTCCGCAGGAGCTGCCTGAAACCGGGCGCGCGCATCAGCGGCCGCGACCTCGACGCGGAGATCGCCCGCTTCTACAATACTGCCGCGTTCGAGTCGGTGACCTACCTGCTGCACGGGCAGACCGATCCCTACGACCTGGAACTCAACTTCGTCCCCGGCCGCAAGTCGGTGCTGGGCGTCGGCGTGCGGTTCGACAGCGAGGAGATCGCAGCCATCCTGCTCAACGTGGGCATCAACGAGAACGCGCTTTACGGCTCGAAATTCAACCTGACGGCCAAGCTGGCCTACAACATGCAGGCCTCCCTCCGCTATGCGTATGCGTTCCGGTCGCTCGCCCAGTTCAAGGCTGGCTACCAGTACCGCTCTTCCACCCTCGGCATGAGCAGTGACGACGCCGTGGCCTACCTCGACTTCAAGCAGCACACAATCAGCGCCGCGTTCGCCACCAAGGCGCGCAACATCTCCATCGACCTGGGCGCGCGCATGGAGTTCTTCCTTTACAAGGGTCAGCTCTCCACGGATGACCTGCCCGGCTATGACATCGATTTTTCGCGCAACAAGTTCCCTGTGGCATTCGCCCGCTTCCAGGCCGACAGCCGGGACGACGGGTACTTCCCGCGGAAGGGCAACCAGCTGGATGCGGAATTCGACTACTGCTTCAACCGCCTCATGGGCCAGGACTACGTCAACTTCATGACCGCCCGCCTGCACTGGTCGACCGTCATCCCGGCCGGGAACCGGCTGGCCTTTATCCTGGCTCTCGACAACCGCACCATCTTCGGCCGCGACGTGCCGATGGCCTACGCCAACGTGATGGGCGGCTACCTGGGGGGACGCTACATGGACCAGCAGATGACTTTCCTGGGTTTCACCCAGCCCCATGCCTTCCAGAACGTTCTGACCACCGCCACGCTCGACAGCCGCTACCGCATCCTCGACAACCACTACGTGTTCCTCTCGGGAGCCTACGCGCAGGACTTCCAGAACCTGAAGAGCATCTTCGCCAACAAGCCCATTTTCGGCGCCCGGCTCGGCTATGCTTACAACTCATTCCTCGGGCCGCTGGCGTTCAACCTGTTCTGGTCGAACCGCACATCCAGTGTCGGTGTCTACCTGAGCGTCGGCTACAACTTCTGACCCATGGAAGAGCGAGAGAAGCTGCTGGGCCGCATGATGCGGCTGTGCGCCGGGCGGGAATGCTGCCGGAGCGATATCCGGCGCAAGCTCGCCTCCCTGCCCGCCGACCAGGCTGAATCGGTGCTCGAGACCCTTTGCCGGGAAGGCTACCT
>Ga0265301_10002058_pt1 | contig 24340 bp, 28 predicted proteins | sample AusTroGonzalo_MG_2_FD_193488 | JGI IMG/M metagenome (GOLD analysis project Ga0265301, IMG submission 193488) | Bovine rumen microbial communities from tropical cattle in Woodstock, Queensland, Australia - Gonzalo_04 | ecosystem: Host-associated > Mammals > Digestive system > Stomach > Rumen ... | reverse complement strand
CTCCCATAGCTTCTTTGGCAATATGTGCCGCTTCCAACAAAGATTCACGTATGGCGATTGTCTGCTCATCTTCCGCGGTGTAAAGGTCGTCGGCATTTTCCAAAGCGTCCATAGCCTGTTGCCATTGTTCGCTTGTGTCTTCATAGGTTTCGGCATATCCGCTTTGAATAAAGCCCAAGCCTTGTAAAAACTCCACCAAAGAATCTTCACTGTCAATCCCACCGCTTTTTACAAACAAGCCCGATGCTCCGCCGACTTTATCCTGTTGTCCCATTAACCTGTCTATGTCCATAGACTTGGCAAACTTTACATTGATACCTCCGGCAGCCCTTATACGTTGCGTAAGGTTCTTGGGCATACGGGGAACACGGCGATTTATTGTCTTTACCAAATCACGCAAATCATCCAAACCCAAACCGTCAACCGTAACTTCTTTGCCTTTTACGGCGTTGCTTATTACTTCCCGCAAGGCAGAGGTTTTACCCCGTATGTTTTCCAAACTGACAGGCTCGGCTTTATCCATAGCCAGCATTTTATCAAAAAATTCCCGTACATCTTCGTTTATGTCTTCGGGCTTAATTACTTTTGCCTCTTTTAAATCGTGATACACGTCCAGCAAAAAGTTACGGAACTTCTCAAATAACCGCTGTAAAATACCGCTCGGGGCGTTGCCTTCCATAACATACGTCTCAAAGCCTCTTGCGAATCGTTCGTGATGTTCTGTCGTCATCTCATTGGTGGAGGATACGCCCAACCAATCCAGCACGCCTTTTAACTCGTCTTGTCTGCCTGCCTTTACCATAGCTTGCAAATATCTGTTTACAAAGAAATGCCCTAACTCGTGTATAATCGTGGACTTGTCCGCATTCTTTAACAGATGAATAACCCCGCCCGCCGTACTGATGTTGATATATCCCCGGACTTCATCTTCACCTTGATTAAGGTGCTTGATATTCCTTTCATTCGGTGATATACTGAACTCATTAAGTCCCGCTCCCAATTCTTGACGACTAAATGTAGGCTTGGATTGTGTAGCTTTAAGGGTTGCGTTAAACTCCCTTTCTGCATCGGGACTTACTGTTGTATCAAATCCCGTTAATAACCAAGTCTTTTTCTTTCCGTTTTCGTCCAGCGACAGTATTGCTTCTATGTTATTTTTCACTAAATGAACAGTTTTGTTCTTTTCCGTGAAAGATGTGATTTTGCCGTCCACTACTGTATCAAGCACTTTCAATAATGTTTTAATCCCGCCGTGTTTATCGGCAATATGAAACAATCCTTTCTTCTCATCACCGTAAACAAAGGTAACGTCATTGGTACCGCCGTATGCCTCCAAATCATCACGCAAATTTTTAACGGTCGCTTCCTCTGCCCCGTCGGCTATTTTTTGCAAAGCCTCTTTGACTTCTTTGGCTTTTCGTTTCGCACTCTCGGAAATACCCGATTGATAAAACTTTTGGATAACCTTAACATCTTTATCATCAAAGATAACAAAACACTGCCCGTCTTGGTACCCATCGTACGTTATGCCCTTGATACCGTATTTTTTCAACATTTCAGAGGCTGCTTTTGGCGATCCTAATTCAGCTGAAAGTGCATTATATATTTGCCTACCGCTATAATTATTATCAAGGTTTTGCAATACTTCATACTTTAGCCCCTCTTTATTAACCATATCTTTCAAAGATTTTTTTACATTGTCAGATTGACTATTAAAAGGTAACTGTTCGTCAAGCAAATAAGGATTTTCGGGTATATCAACCTCATGTACTTGTGTTTTTTTATAATTTTTATTTAAAACTTTTTCCTTTATTTCCTTTTTATACCAGTCAACCACTTCATCAGGAAAATAGGACAAGCCGCTCTCATCGTGTTTGGCAAGCAAATCCTCCAACAATTCAACCTTACCGTAATCTTTTGTTTTTCCGGCTAATCTTTCTTGCTTTTGTCTTTCTTTTTCTAAGGCTTCTTCATCAAAAAAGTAATTATCCAAATCAAAAGTCTGTCGGTATTTTTCAGCCACTTCTCTATTTAAGGCATAATAAAGTCCCCAACCGTGGACTTGTGCTCCCTCACCGCTACCGATAGCCTCTAAACTGGGCTTGTCATAATCAACACGAGAACCGGCAAAAGCCGATTGATAATAAACATTACCTGTTTTTTCACTGAAAGCACCTGTATTATCCACGGATTTTATTTGTTCGGGATTAAAAGCCACAACCATTTTTGAAGAACCGTCATCAACAATAATACCGTCATTTTTGTTGTTATCTGTTTCTTCAAGCACAAAGTTTTGGTAATTATCCCAAAAAGATATGGAGTCTTCCCTATCAAACACCGTACTGCCAAGACCATTTTGCTTTGCCCATTCGGCATTGATTATCAACGGATTCTCAGCGGATATATAAACCGGCATAACCACACCTTTTTTATTTACGTCAAATTCAGATAAGGCATAATCATCGGCAATATTTTTTTTATCAATAAAGAAGAACCCCTTGTTGTCAGAAACAAACCTTGAACCTATCATTTCTTTCGAAAAAGTATCAAAAATGTTAAGTGTCCCGTGATACACAACAAGCGGGCGACCTTCTTCATCAACAACCTTACTGTTACCGAACCACCGCCAAAAATTCCGCAAACCTTCTTCGGTTTTAAATATCCTTCTGCCTTCGCTGTTGAATACAGTCCGCTCAATCCCGTTAATCTTTATTGTTTTTCCAGAATAGCTGTTGACAAAATCCATTAAATCGGCTATGGTAATTACATTACCGCTGTTGCGTGAGATTGACTTGTCAACCTCGGAATATCCTAAGGAATTCGCAGCGGTATTTTTTCTGCCCACTTTCAAATCGTAAGCCGATAAATCCTTACCGCCGTTTCCCTCTATCTCTATATCCGTAAGTTCACCTCTTTTGTTCGCCAACTCTTTTACAGTCATTTTGACAATGAAAGTTTCTCCGTCGGATTCTATCACATTGGCATAACGCCGTATCTTATTCTGCGAGCCGTGTTTCGTATCATCGGTTGTTTTTACAAGCAAGCTGCTGTTGAAAATATCGGCTATATTGGCAATACATTCTTTACCGAGGATACCTCCGATGTTTTGATTGTCTCGAATTGCTGTTGTGTCAAACATTTTACCGATTGAATTGTTCGACAAACTCACGGTTTCTCCACTCAAGCTGTTCTTCAGAACACGCACCCCGTTTTCGTTTCGTTTTACCGTTTCATCCAAAGCATTGTTAATATCGTCAATACTTATATCCTTGCTGCTTTTACGATCAGCAAAAAAGCGGTTGATTTTAACCGCTTCTACTTTTTCACTTTCTCTGCCTTTCAATTCCGGGTTTACGTTTTTCCGCTCAAACGCCAGCCTGTCCGCATCAATTTTGCTGATAGCGGTAATCGCATTTATTTTTCCTTTTTGGAAAAACGGAATATCATCGTCAACCTGTCCGATAGTGGCTTTATCTTGTATGCTGCCTTCTTCCATTATGGCGGCACGTTCCTCTGCGTCGTAATCAAAGTCTTCATCATAATATATGTTGTCATCAACAGGCGTAAGCTCATCTATGCTTGGCGATGTTTCTTTCTCAAACGCCAAAGCACCGCCGTTTTCCCATTGTTCTTTTGGTGTCTGCCCCGTAATGTCCGTCAGGGCAATCGCCGCTTTTTCCGTCAATACCGCCGCCGCTTGTGCCTCATCCTCATCATATCCCGCATCAAGTGCCGCCCGCTTTACTTCTTCGGCAATATCAAAGTTTTCGGCAATAATGTTACGTTGCTTTAATTGTGCGTCCATAAACTCCGCACCTGCCTCGGGGCTGTTTCCTTCGTATGTTTCCGGGTCAATTTCCGCTGCCGTAGCTTTCAGTATTTCTTCCCTTACTTCACCTGCCTCATTAACAAAAGCCTCTGCCAAGCTCTCGGCTGTTGCCTCATCAAATCCCTGTTTTTTAAATTCCGCCGTGCCGATTATCTTTTGTATTTCTTTGCCTGCCTCGTTTCTTTCCTTGCTGTTACCGAAAGCGGCATTTTCCGCCAGCCGCATTGCTTCATCTTTATCAACATCATATTCGTTATGCAAAACATCGGCACTGTTCTTGGCAAAACGCTTGGCGAATGGTCTGGTTACCGTACCTGCAACACCTCCCAAAATCGCCCCGTAAGCCATAGCCGTCAAAACATTTTGCACTTTGCTTTCCATTCCCTCATCGGTGCGGAACTTGGCAAGCAATACTTCTTCCGCCGTTTGTTGCATCATTTCCTGCGAACCTTCGCTGATAACCGATTTTACGGCACCCTTCATCCAAGTTTTTGCCGCCAGATTTTCAACCAAACAGTGCAATCCGATTTTTTCCAAAACGCCTTCGGCAATACCGGCGGGGGTTGCGTACAGCATAGCCTCTCCGGGCATAACGTTCTTTTCTCTTAATTCTTCATAAACACTGCCCGTTTGACCTAATCCGAAAAGAATCGCGACAAACGGATTCTTGGTAATAAGAGACCAAGCCAAAGCAGCCGACACAGATGCCGCTCCACCACCCAAGCCGTACATAAAATCATTATCCGTATCTTTCTTTTGCAGCCCGACATATTTATCAATCCAGCGTTCCGTGTTTTGTTTTAAATTATCGTAATAGCTGTCCAGCATATCATAATAATCGTCCCCTTTCTCAGGCTTTCGGTCAACATCAACCATTAAATCCGGGACGACTTCCGTAACTTCCGAATTATAGCCCTCCAAAAATCCCATAGTCAGGTTGTATGTAAAATCTGCAGATATACGGCTCAGCTGCCTTGCCATCGTCGGTACAGCAGATACGGTGGTACGTCCCAAGCCTTTTAACAAAGAACGTATGTAATTTGCCCCCTTCTTGTGCGGCATTTCCATATAGCCGAAATAGCGAGCTTTTTCATCTTGCTTTTCTTTTGTTTTATATCTGTATCGTGCCGAATACGCATCGTCCGAATCATATAACACGGTCATTGCCTTTTCTTTCGGCAAATATAAATTGTACTCCGTTTGGGGTATTTCGGTCATTTCACTTAACAAGGGTATATCTTCCATTGCTTCACTTTTTAACATTATTGTATCCTCACTTTTACAGAATTTTCGGTAAATTTCCCATCTTTATCGGGATAAACTTTGTAGCGATTACCGGCTTTGGTTTCCATAATTTTGTATTCGCCGCCCTTGCTTTCCCTTCCTCCCTCCGGTTTATAATTGAAAACCTTTGTTCCGATTAAGGTGGCGTTTGCTTCTTCCGGCAGAGTGCCCTTTAATTTATGTGTCAGAAAAGTATTTTGTACGTCGGCAACGACTTCCTCTACGGCTTGTTTATTTTTATCCCAGCTTGCTTTTAAATCCGCACCCCTATCCTTCAAGCCGAAATAAATCAGCTCATACAGATAAGCCTTTTGTGCCGTATTATCTTCATCAAGTTCGGTCAGCTCGCTTATTCTTTCAACTGCCTCATCAAAGGTATTGTTGAAAACGCCTAACGATATATAGTCATCAACCTTTTTCAATAAAGGCATCACGGTTTTTGCATGCAGCTTGGCATAATCACTGCCTTTTAAGTTACCCGCTTCGTATTCAGTTTGCAAAGCGGCACGGTATTCAAACAAGCTGTCCATATTCTTGGATATGGCTTTATTGTCATCGTCCCACTTGGCTTTAAACATCTCGTTTGTCGCCTCTCTTACACTTGCCAGTTTATCTGCATCTTCTTTGCTCATTCCCTCATCGTTTTGCAAGGTGTTACTTTCTTTGTTCACTTTCTCGGCAATGCTTTTGATTTTTTCTTTTTCCTTGGCACTTATTCCGAATTTTGAAAGGTTATCAAGTGCCGCTTGCGGATTGGAATACGCCATATTTTCGGCATAATCATACTTCCAGGAATCAACTGCATTTCTTCTTTTGGCGGCGTCTTCCTCTCCCAACCAACCTGCATCACGGACGGCATCAATGTTTGCCTTTTGGTCAGCAAGAAAGGCAGCATTACCCGTTTGTACATACATGGCGTGATTACCTTGTTCTTGGCTCAATAAATCCGCCATGGCAAAATCCTTGTACTTACCTCGCATTTCCACACCCAAAGACCGACGGGATGCGTCAACTTCCGCCGCCATAAGGGCAGAAAAATAATCGGCATTGTCTTTGTTTGTGAAATCTCTTGCAACCGACGGCACAACCTCGGCTATTCGCTTTTGGAACTCCTCATCTTTTTTCTTCAGCTCGGTAAAATCCAAGGGTACATACTCTTGTGCTTCATTTAAGATTCCACGCAATCTTTCCTGTACATTCGTTTTACCGTTAAAAGCCTCTGTTTTATTAACCGTTTCCTGCCACCTTGCCCACAGCTCGGCAGCCTTATCAACACCACGAGCCAATGTTCCCGTCAAATTCTGCTGTGCTTGAATAACGCTTGTATCAAGCCTCGGAGAAACTCTTGCGATATTAACTCCTGTATGCTCACTGTGATATACCGGTAATCTTGCCATTATAATTTTCCTTTCACTCCAACAAAAAAGCCCCGCAATTTTCTCGGTAATTTATTTTATTTTTCGCACATTTTCCGAACAGTGTCGGTGTCGTTTCCTTAATGGACAGGCACTCCTCACCCGTCGGCTCCAAATACCAAAGGCATTCGTTACTTATCACCGTATTTTTGCATCCGGTCGGCAAGCTCGTCATCAGACATATTGTAAACATTCCGAACATTATCCAGCACTTCTTTTGTCTTTTTTGCCTCTGCCTCAACGGCGTTTGTTTTCTGTTCATTTTTCCCCGTCCTTTTACCCAAGTGATACATCAGGGCAAGGACAATCACCGCCCCTGCCAAGTAATATAAAAAGTTTGTCATTTACCCAGCTTCTCCTTATCTTCCTTTTTAAAGGCGGTAGAGAAGTAATCAATAAAGCTGATTATTTTATCCAGCACTTCATTGTCTTTGGTATTAGGCGTCAATTTGACGATAACGGTACAAATCGCCACTATACCTCCGTATATTGCCAAACAATCGTTCCAATGTTCACTTATCCAAGTTATAATCTGTTGCATTTTCTTTTCCTTTCAATAAAAAAAGGACGGTTTCCCGTCCCTTGACATACATAAAATAAAGACGACTATAGCCTCGTCTTTCTTTATCAATCAGCACCTCTTTTCATAAGATTTGCCAATGTTTCCGCACGCCTTCCGACTTGCTTTGCCCAGCGTGAGTTTAACATTTCCGCCGCAGCCGTGTCATAGTCTCCCTCTTTTATTGCCTCAAGCATTTTCTTAAAACTCTTTAACTTCGGCAAGCCCAGATTAAAGCACATCTCTATAATAACTTCCCGCCTTATTTTATTTAAGCACCCGAACCACTTAAAAGCACTTATACATTCTTTTTCCGCCCGCCGTAAATCGCTTGTCAGCATAAAAATTGCCTCGGCTTCCGTAATCCCCGCATCGTCAAGGTTTCGTCCGTATCCGATTGTCAATTTCCCTGCCGTGTCCCGATAAGGCTTTCCGCTGTACCCCTCATGGAATTTAACTCTGTTTATCAACTCAGGCTCAGTCATTATTCAGTTCCTTTTCAATACGTTTTGCCTCCGCCCGCTTACACCTGATTTTCCAATACAGATAAACAAGGGTAAAACCGAAAATCAAAAAGCCCTCAATCTCAGGCAAATACGCAACCAACCCCGTCATAATACAGCTGACCCCCGTCGTTTCTATTGCTTCTTTATCCATTTGTTCCCTCTTGCGTAACTTCCGTATAGTTACCTGCCACATCACCGTTATGTAACCAAATTGAGGAACCGACAATTTCACCGTCTGCAATACGCTTTAAATCGTATCCGTCCTCTGCCGTTAATATATCCATTACCTCAAGCACTTCTGCACCCTCAGGTAAAGTTGCACTTACCTTAACAATACCGTCAATTTTGTACTTATACATATTTTGAATATACATTTTCCTCTCCTTTATGATGTTGCCGTCAAATCAAATGCCAAAGTTATAAGACTCGCACTACCGCCGAAAGTCGGATAACCGTCTAACCCTTGTATTGTTGCCTGCAAATTACTCGGGAAATGTACGGTTAATCCACTTGTTGAGCTTGTTGAACCTGTTGAACTATTAAACATATTACTGAACTGATTGGTATAACTTCCGAATGAAGTTGTGGTAAGTGCAGGAAATGACAATGTTGACAGATTCTTACAACTATAAAATGTGCCATTCATTGCAGTGCTTCCGCTTACTGTTGTTAATGATGATAAATTTACGCTTGTCAGTGCTGTACTTTGAAAAGCTGAACTTAAACCATTGCTTCCACTTATTGTTGTTAATGATGATAAATCAACAGATGCTAAAGATGCACAATTAGAGAAAGCTGAACTTAAACCACTATTCCCGCTTATTGTAGTTAACGATGATAAATTTACACTTGTTAGTGCTGTATTTCTAAAAGATTGGGACAAACCATTCAATCCGCTTACTGTTGTTAATGATGATAAATTAACAGATGCTAATGTTGGGCAATAAGAAAAAGCATAGCTTAAACCACTGCTTCCACTTATCGTTGTTAAATCAGGAAAACTCACGCTTGTGATTGTCGGATTTGAGTAAAAACGATAATACATTGCATCCACTGCAATATCTTGCACACCTGTAAAAACAAGACTTCCTGATACAGACGGTTGTTGTAAAACTCCGTTTGCGTCAACATCACCAAGAATACTGTCCATACTTACACCGTATTTGGTACTGCTTCCTCCGCCACCCGTAATACTTCCTATACAGGTTGCAAGATTAGCACTGTTTTGAGTCACGGGCATTGTTGCCCCTTTATTGTTACAAGCGGTATAAGCTGCCGCTATATTATTGTTTATCCTTGTAATTTCACTTGCTATTGTCATATTTGCCCCCTTATATCGCAGCCAATAACGTTTCTATATCGCCAAGCACGGTATAAACCGCACCTGATGTAATAGGTTTTGTTGAAGCACTTACGGGTGCCGTATCCATATCAAGCCTTGCATTCGGTATATATCCCGTTGTACCGTCAAGAAGTTTGTAATTACCTGCACTGTTATAACCGAAACCGACATAAAGAGTATTAAACTCACTGTTTGTGCCCGTGCCTATTTGTATTGCACCGTCTGCATTTGTTACCGCACTATGTCCCAAAGCTATTGCATAATACCCGTACCCCACGGTATTATATCCGACACTTGTACAGCCTACCGTGTAATTGTGTGAGCCTATACCTACATTAACACTTTGCATTGCTCCCCAGCCCGATGCAACGCCTCCGACAGTCAAAGAATCAGAACCTGCTTCAGCCGTATTTTGTAAAGTCGGACCGGTAACGCTTATAACGCCGCTTGTAATGTCAATACCCGTTCCTGCGGTATAAGTCGTGCCACCGCCTCCGCTTACCGTTGCCCAAGTACCATCGCCTTTTAAAAACTTGTCGTTATCGGTTGCGGTCGGAGCGGGTACGGCACCAATCGTTCCTGCATTTGTTCCGTCTGCACCTGTAAAAGCACTTAAGCGAGCATTCGGTATTTTGCCGGTTGAATCAAGCAGTTGATAATTTTGACTGCTACTTGTTCCAAGCCCTACCGAAAAGGTATTTTGCGTTGAATTTGTACCCGGACCTATTTGAATTGAGTATTGTGCTTCTGCCTTTGCCTGATACCCTATACCCACTGCAATCATTCCCGTTGCCTTTGCACCGTTTCCTATGGCTATTGCACTTGATTGAGATGATTCGCTTTGTGAGCCTATGGCAATGGAACAAAGTCCTGACGCTTTAGGCGTATAACCAACGGCAAGACTGCTACCGCCCGACGCTTGAGCACCCTGACCGATTGCAACGGAGTTTGAGCCGCTTGCATTTGTTGTCAACAAAGCAGAGGCGGGCGAGCCGATAGCTACGCTTTTTGAGCCGTAAGCTGTTGTTGAAGCACCTATTGCTATTGCGTCCGAATTAGTCGCAGAGGCACCCGAACAAATAGCAAGCCTACCGTCCACATTAACACTGTTATTTGTAACAACAGGACTTGTAACGCTTATCACGTCGCTTGTTATGTCAATACCCGTTCCTGCTGTATAAGAAGAACCTCCGCTTATCGTTATATCACCCGAGCCGAGCAAAGAATTGCCGTTTACAGTCTTTATATTCGTCCCCGAAACCAACGTTTCTTGTACTGCCACATCACCCGAGCCCAGCAAAGAAGTATTATTTATAGTCTTTATGTTAGTACCCGATACAAGCGTGTCTTGTTTATTTGATAAAGCCGTATAAACGCCGCCCGAAGTTACCGTATTCGTACTTGCCGAAGTCGGTGCATTATCCATATTGATACGGGCATTCGGTATATATCCCGTTGCCCCGTCTAACAGCTGCCAATTATAATGAGTTGTGGAATTGTTATAAAAACCGACACTGAAAGTATTTGCCGTTGAATTTAAACCGTATCCGAGCTGTATTGCAGAAGTTGCACTCGCCCCCACCCCGGCAGAACGACCTATTGCTATTGATTCGGAAGACGGAGCTTTTGCCATATCTCCCAAAGCCGTTGAATAATTACCTCCTCCCGTATTGTAACCTATTGCAACGCAGTGATTTGATGTTGTATAGCCTAATATAGCTACCGAACCTGAAGCACTTGTGTTGTTTTTTAATATCGGGTCTGTAACACTTATAACATCACTGGTTATATCAATACCCGTGCCTACCGTTAATACATCTTGTTTTCCGCTTATATCCTGATGTTGTGTTAAATAACCTGCATCATTGGTAAAGGCAGATACATTTGTCGGTACAGTCGGAATAGTCGGCTTATCCGTCAAATCATTATAACTTCCGCTTGTTGCCACCGTTGCCAAATCCGCACTTTTCAAAAAGTGAGATTCTCCCGTTGCGGACAGGTTTGATAAGTCAACGTTAGCTTTATTATTTCCTGCCTGTTGTGCATAGTATTTGGCGGAGTATTCCGTTCCGTCCACCGTTCCGTTTGTCTTTGTTGCCCAATCCGATGCCAAACTTGCGTAAGCCAAGGCATTACTTTCGGACGCGGCAGCATTACTTGCATAAGTACTTGCGTTGTCAATATTGGTTAAATCTGCCGCAATCGCGTTGATATTCGTCAAATCATCGGCAACATCATCTATATTGTCGCAGCTCAAATAAACCCTTTCCACTTTTCTTGCCACTTCATCGGGGTCGGCATCGGACGTAATATCCACCATCACGCACCTGTCAAGCTGTTCCTGCAACTGTTGGTCAACCATTGTCAGCTTATCAAGATTCCCTTCCAAAGTATCTGCGGGAAAGCTGTTGAAATCCTCATAATCGCTACCTTGCGTCAATTCGTATTCACGATATATTATCAAAGAATAATCGCTTGTTTTTGCATCATTAACCGTTACCGTTCCGCCCACACCGTTTGCGTTAAAATTTACGGTATAATCCGTACCGTAGGTAAGTGTGGTTTCCGTTTGTCCGTCCGTTACCTTCACTTTGATTGCGGCTTTGGCTTCTTCGCTGCTCGGGTCTTCCGTCAGACACTTAAACGAAAAAGTGTAACTTGCCACTCCCATTACCATTGCCGAAGTTTTATTTGTACTTGTTCCCACCGTCATTTTCTTTTTCCTTTCCTATTCATCGCCCCTGTCGATAATACTTGTTTTTCCGCTGCCGCTGAAAGCAAAGTAATTGCCCACAGCTCCGATAACGCCGTTCAATAAAGAGTTTGTCGCATTTATATTGCCCGCTGACTTTGCCGTACCTATACCGGCAAAAGCCATTCTTGCGTTATATCTTGCCTCTGCCTGCGAAACATTGATGTTATAATTTTGCCAAATTTCCTCTTTATTAAGTTCCGCCAAACTTTGAGATATGGAATCCGCCACGCTTCCGCTTATCTTTACACCGCTTGCAGCCGCCCTTGTTACGGCATCACCCGTCAACAACTGTCTTTGCGTCCTGTACCTTTCCCGCAACAGCATACGTTGCACTTCCATTTGCTCGGCTTGCAGGTTGTATTGCACGCCTTGTGCTTTATAAGCCGCCGCCTGTATCTTTGCCGCATTTTTGCTTTGTGCCGCCGAAAGCCCGCCTAACGCCAAGCTCGCACCGGCTAACGCTAATGCTACCGACATTTACACCTCACTTATCCACTTCGTTTACTATCGGCACTATTGCCAGTATATTCATCGGCAGAGGCTTGGATTGTTCTACCGTTACGCTTGCTTCTTCCGTCCACCCCTGATTGTATTTAATGTTCGGGATTATTCCCGTAAACAAAGGCTCCGCCGTCCCCATGGGAGTTTGCGGATTTCGGTATTGCACCGTATGCAAATCGGACAAATCACGTCCCACCCTAACGGCAGATGTTTTCCACACCCTTAAAGCCAATTCATTAACTCTTTTCTTTTTACCGATAGCCGTTCCGTTTTCACTGCCCACCTCAAAAGGCATTGTTGTAATATAGCTTACATAAGGCAGACCGACCGTAACCCTAAAAGCAGCGGTATCAAGAATTATACTGCCATCGGTAACAACTTTCGGACTTTGCACCGCTCCGTCGGCAAAAACGCTTACCGTTTGTCCCTCCAGATGATCCAAACCAGCCACTGCCGTAACGCTTATGTCCCCTTCATAACTTAAGCTGTCCCTTAAATAACGACATTCGGTTTGCACATCAGGGGTTACATACGCTTCGCTTCGCTCAATATGTCTTACTTCTTCCTCGTTTATCGTATGCTTAACGACCATATACATTTCGTCATACATACCGTTTTCTCCGGGTATGCACTCTATACTTTCAATAACGGCTCCGTCATATTCAATTAAAAACCACGCTTGAACTTCCTGATCAGGCTCATACACCATTCCCGCCAATTTGCCGTCCGAACGCAAACACCACAATACGTTATCGGGTTGTTTTTGCACCGCCACGTCCTTTATGCCTGTCTCCAACAAGTGTTCGGAAAACAAAGCCACATCAACCGCCTTGTACATATCGGTATAATAATCATAATAAAAGTTTCGTACCTTACCGCCCTTTGCCTGCACAAAATGTATCATAGACCCCAGCACGGCAGGCTGTATATTCTCACTGCCCCAGTTTGTGCGAGCTTTAGCCGTAACATCACTAGGCGTTATGCTTGCTTCGCTGTTTGCTTTTATTACAAACTCCGCACCGCCCGTGCCGGCAACCAAATAAGATGCACCGACCAACCATTGCAGACGTGATGAATCTCCGCTTGCATTACTTGCCAATTCCACATTGATTGCTCCGCTGCTTTCGTTATTAACTGCGGGCGTATAATCTTCATACGCATAAGGTTGAGAGCCGAAAACGTTTCTCGGCTGATAAGGCGTTCCCCCGTAATAAAGCCTGCCGTCAAATAAAGCAATCGTGCTGGGATAACCGCGAACACCGCTCCAAGCTCCCTCTGCCCACACATTTGTATTGTTATTGCCGTCCAAAGTCAAAGTCCATAATACCTGTGCCGTAACCTGCCTTTCATTTACAAAAGCGGTTATCTTCACAAAACCCTGCCTGACAACATTATCAATCGTGGTTGTTCCGCCCAATCGCCAATATGACCCGACGTGTCCGGTTCCGAATATATCTGCCGTTGCCGTCATCGTAATCGTTCCGTTTGTGGCAGAGCAATTTATACTGACGGCTTTATCTCCCCAATCCAAAAAGGGCGAACACACAAAATCAACATCACGGAACACCCAATTTGCCGCACCAAAACGAATTAACTCTTTCGGCTTATTGGTTTTGCCAGCATCATCACGGCATACCAGCTTTATCACATCGTCAATCTGTACATACTGAATACTTGAAAGCCTGTCGTTTGTATAGTCATTTGCAACTTCGTACACATTATCGTTTCCGTCCAGTAAGGCAGCCCCGTCTTTAAAAAAGCGGAATTTTCCTGCCGTAACTTCAATCATATAGTTATCGTTCTCACCGGCACAAAACTTTATCAATTTTGCATAGGCGTTATTTCTTGTGTTTGCCACATATTCAGTTCCGCTTATCCTGCTTACGCCTCCGAACGGACGTACAACGCAATTACGGCATTTTTCCAAACAGGCGGAGTAACTGTCCAAATCCGCTCTGCCGTACATCTGGGGAGAAATCTCTCCCTTGGTAAAAGCCGTATATCCCGGACTTACTCTTGCCATATCTACCCCCAAACAGTTCCGAAAACACTGTCAACCCAAGCCGAATCCCTTACTTTATCGGGCGTTACATCTCTTGCGTTTTTACTTCTTGCCGCGGGTAAATACTGCATCTCGTACAACTCCAGCAATTCCTGTGTTTTGCTTGTCGTACCCGTCAGCTCATAGGAAACATCGTGAGCCAACAAATAAGTAAAGGCATTTGTGAAATAAGGCGGATACATCTCATCGGCTTCATTCAAAAAAGTATAGATAATCCCGACACTGTCGGCATTTGTGATAAGGTTTTGCCCTTCTATCGTATAAGCACAATCTTGTGGCAGGTTTGTTTTAAACAACCTTACAATATCGCCCGGCAAAGCAAAGACGTTACCGTCCCCGAAAACAGGTTTTTCCGTTGTCAAATTCAAAACGGCTCGCTTGGCGGCAAAGTGCCACAAGCATTCCGACAATATAGTCTTAAGACTGCCCGTATAAACATTGTTTAATACGATAGCTTCCTGCATATCATCGGCTAAGGACGTTATCTTTCTTGCCCCCAGCAAAGCCAAAGCCTTATTACAAATCGCAACCTTACTCATTTTCACCCCGTTAAAAATCAATAACTGCCAAGCAAAGTACGCCGTCTTTTATTGTATTCGTCTGCCGTCTGCTTGTTGCGTGCTTCAATAGCCGTATTCATATCCATATCGTACACGCCGCTTGATGTCATACCCGATGTATCAATCCCGTATTTTGCCGCTTCCCGCTTTTTATTTTGAATGTTAAGTACGCGTTCCGCCTCTACCTTTGCTTCCTGCAAAGCCTTTTCTTTTGCCGCTTCGTCTTGCAATATACCGAATAGGTCAAAACCCTTTTTGCCGTGAAAAACATTCCTCAGGGCATTTGTTGTATCTTTGTTGTCTGTTTTGCCGCCAAAACCATTCGCCAAAGAATTTGTTGTATCTTTGTTACTGTCTGCTTTTTTAAACAAAGAATTTGTTGTACCTTTGTTGCCTGTTTTTCTTATATCTTCTGCCGCCTTTTCTCTATTCTTAAGAAATATGCTCTTCGTCATCTTTCGTCTCCTTTGTTTCTTCTTTTTCGGTTTCGGTTGCGGGTATCAGCTCCGCTTTTTTCAAATTTTCCTCTGGTTTTTCGGTTGTATGTTTATAAATGCTCATTTATAGCCTCCCAATAACGTTTTCTTTTTGGTTTTTACTTCTTCGTCATCATTGTTATATTTGTCGGCTAAGGCATAACGTGTTCGGCTGATATTATCGTTACCGTATTTCAGCTCGGCGGCTTTTTTGGCTTGTGCTTGTGCCTCTTGTTTGGCGGCTTCCAGTGCCGCCCGTTCCTCATTCGCCGCCGCTTCTGCCGCAGCTGCCGCTTTCTTTGCCGCACTTTTGCCCGTTACACTATCCACCACATTTTGTATCGGTTTCGTTACGGCTTTCACAATACTTTTCACACTTATATGCATTTTCTTCTTCTCCTTAAAACAAAGGGGCGGGAAATAATCCCGCCCTGTTTCTTATGCCACAAAGGCAGTAAAGCGTATCTTACCGGTTGCCGCAGCTCCGCCGACGGTTGCCGTCAACAAATCATCGCCGGTATTTGTGCCGATAACATAGCCTCTGCCGCCTATTCCCGTTCGCAAGGTTGTTGCCGAAGCCGTAGAGGTGGCAGCGATATATCTGTCATCATCATCGCCGTCTCCGACTTTTAAAGTTGTGCTTGCTCCCAATGCCGCCACATCAACGGCCAAAGCGTGTATGACCGTGCCTTTCGGTAATCTCAAAAGGTTAATCACCGTTCCGCTTGCCGTGGAACTTGCCGTATAGGTTGCACTGACGACCCTCAGCTCCGCGTTAAAAATACCCGTATCAAGGGCAATTTTTTCGGACTCTTGTGCCGTATATGTATCACTGTTTACCGTAGTCATAATTCAATCCTCCTTATTTTACGTCATTGACCACAACGGACTCATCGCCCTTAATCTGCACGACTTTTGCTTCTTCCAAGCGTCCCGCACCGGCTGTTATCTCATAGTAGATTTGCTTGCTGTAAGATAAATCCGGGCGTTCTTCTTCCCTCAGGAACATACCGTCCAAATCACCGAAAATAACGCCTGTTTTCTGGTAAGCATAATAATCGGCGATATTGCTTGCCTTATTGATAATACCGTCAGGCAACCAAATAAAACGGAATCCCATCCAGGAATTCAGATCACCGTTTACCAAAGCCTTAACGGTATTGTAATCGGACGAAGTCGGTGCTTGCGTACCCAGCAACTGTTCCTTTGCGGTTGCCGAAGCGACAAAGTACCTGTCATAGCCCGGAACACCTTTTGCGTCCAATATCTTGGCAGCGTGTCTTATCTTTGCGGTGGTAAGTCCCGTATTCGTACCGGCAGCTTCAAAGTCTGCAGCTATCTTTTGACCTGACGGCAAAGAAACGCTTGTTCCGCCTGCCTCACCTCTGTAAGTCGTACCGCCCAAAGCAGCATAAATAATCTTATCGTACTGAATACCGACGGAAGATTGTATGCACACCGAACTTTGCGAAAGCGGGTCGGACAAACTTTGTAAACCCAGCGACCTGTCTATCGTCCTTGCATCGTGATATGTGTGCATATCAACCCTTGTTCTGGACAGATTAGGGTCGTTTTTAGGCGTCTGCATATTAACAGCCGTTTTCGGCGTCATCTCCCAAGTACCTATTTGGTCTTGATAAAAAGACTTACCTTTTATCCCTTCTTTATCTTTGTGGAATACGGTTTCCCAAAGCATTGACCGCTCTTGTCTTGCCAAGGGCAGAATGACGCTTGAATACGCCTGTGCCCTTACATCAAATTGTGTATTTATTGTCATTTTCCTTTTACCTCTTTAAAAAAATAAAAACTTTAAAAACCTTCAGCTTATCCTTATCGGGGCTACACTTTTTCGGGGTCTTACGATTGTCCCGCCATAGCTAAGAGCGAATTAACATATTCCACTCTTGCTTTTCGCTCAGCCTCGGAAATCCAAGGTTGATTGTTTTCGCGGCACCATCTGGCATCATTTCTGCGGTTGCCTACGCCTGCAAAGTAAGCGTCATCGGGATTGGCAAGTATCGCATTAAGTTCTGCCTGTGCCTCGCTCGGGGAAAGCGTAAAAGAACGCCTCGCCCCACCGTCAAATCCGTCAAGGCTTCCTTCCTTTGTCATCTCGCCCATTTCGGCAAGCAATTTAAGCATCTTGACATCATTGCCTATCTTTTCGTTATAATAATTATACTCATCTTCGTTATCGCACATCTTGCGTAAACAGTTTGCGGCATTATCTATCATCTCGTTATATTTCAAGCCCCATTCTTTACGCAAAGCCGCTTCCGTCGCCTGCATTTTTTCATTACCGGCTTTTATCTCGTCCGCCTGCATTTCGCTAAACTCACTTACCAAAGCGTCAAAGATATTTTGTGCTGCCGCGGGCGGTATGTGATTCTTTTTCATCAGTTCGTTAAAGCCCGTCATATCAACACCTTCGGCAGCCTTTAAATTATATCCGTCGGCAGCTTCAGGTATTCCCAGTGCTTTATCATAAGCCTGCCAACCTGCTGTATCTTTATCGTCCTTGGGTATGGTAACCCGTCCTTGTCCCATCAATGATTGCAAAGCAAGGTAAGAACCTGCCAATTTATTTACATCACCGCCAAATTTGGTAATAGAGGGATTATCTCTGTATTCGGGAGCAAACTCAAATCCGCTTGTGCCTTGTGTATTTGCCCCTGTTTGTTGAGGCTGTGCATTATTTACATCAGTTGTCTCATCGTCCATTTTCTTTTTCCTTTTATCTAACCGTTCCGTTTAAAAAAATCCGCAATCTGCTTAGGCTCAATGTCCTGCCGCATAATTGTCTTAAGTGTTAAAATCACATCACGCTTTCCCGCACGGTATGCAATTTCTACGGCATCACTGCTAAAGCCCGGAACGTTAAAGCCGCAGTAATACTCTAAAAATCTCATCACTTCAGGATAGTTCTTTGCTATGTCCTGCAAGTTCTGAGCTATCTCGCCGATATATCTTTTATCCGTCAAATCAGGCAGTTTGCTCTGCATTTTTCACTCCGTCCATTGCTGTTTTGTATATATCCGCACCGGCTTGCTGCCTTATAAGCTCGTCTTGACGAGCCTGCCCTTCGGCTCTTGCTTTCCTTATTCCTTCAACATAATCGTCATCGTTAAGCAATTTTGTTGAAACGCCCGTGATTTCAAAAATTTCCTCAACCGCTTTATCGCCGTTGATTTTATCCAATACTTCGGGCCGGAATTGTGCAATCTGTCCGGCTATCGCAAAAGCATTAACAATGTTGTTGACCTCGCTTTGCCGTTGCGTCTGTACCAAACGACCCACAAATTTTACCTCAAAATTGCTGTCTTGCCGCATTATATCGGGCATCTTCGGCAGTCGTCCGTTCTCATAAAGCATAATAACCACACGCTCTACCAAAGGTTGCAATACATCATTCATAAACCGCCCGACGGCAGGACCAAGCAAAATCATCTTTTCGCTTATCCTTTCCATCACTTCCGGCACTGTCATCTGCTTTGTCAGCTCATTAAAAGCCTGAAAAGTATCATAGAACATCAGCTTTCTTATTTGCGATTGGTAAAATTCCAGCATATCAACTCCGATATTCGGATTGCCGTAAGCCCCGATGGGAACAATCATATCTTTCATATTCATATTACCACGCCCGTAATAGTTAATCGCCCTCGGATTAAAGTTCGGTGTTCCCAAAAAGGCATCATCAGGCAAAGCTATTGCAGGGTCAGTCATCTTCATTGCCGAGCGGAGCATTGTGTCCGCAATCGTATTGACCATTCGCACATACGGCAGGGCATTCATTGCAGGCGAATAACCGTAAGGTGTTTGCGGACGTTTATAAAACCTGTGAGCAACGCAGGGCATCATATAAAAGCCTTCCTCAAGCATAGTTCTTTGCGTTTCTTCCTCAACCCAAACACAACGAACGGGCATATTCATTTTATCGTTTTTGTCTTCCTGCCTCTCAAACCTTTCTCCGAAATAGCATATATAGCGGAACTTTTGCTTATTATCCCTGCCTGTCCCGAACGCCTCTTTAACTCGGGGCGAACACTTATCCCCGAAGCGTGATATTGCCTGCTGCGGAGTATATTCAAAAATCAAATAAAACTCTCTTGGACGCTCTCTTGCATCTTCCGTAATAAACACGTTGTTTATCGGCAGATTATAAAACCGTACCGCGTCCTTTTCGTCATTCTCGCAAAACAGAACCGAAGTACCGTAAACACCGCTTGCCTTGTAAAATATCGGCATCTGGTTATAAAAATTACTTCTGCCCAACACGAACAATACTTCTTCCGTTGCCGCTTCCATCCAATCCCGCACATTCCTGTCCTGTCGCAAAGCGGGATTAGCGTGTTCCAAAAACAACCACTTGGCACTCTCGGGTGTCAGATAATTTGCCAGTCCCGCCGATAAAACATTCGCACAATCAAGAGATGTGGCATCCAGCAAGTGGTGCATTTCCACTCCGGGAGTCTTCTTATCCGTTACGTTCTCAGCCTCAACGTAGTAATAGTTGTGCAACGTCTGCCACAAAGACTCAAAGTTACCGCGTGATGATTTTAAATCACGAGTGTTTTCAACAATTTTCTTACCGCTCAATTCCATATCTCAAAGCCCTTGCCTCAACAAAAAAGCGGAGTGGTGCTCACACTCCGCCTTACTTGCTTTTATGAAGACATTTATTTAAAACATACGTTACAAAAAAAGCCTTCCGACCAAAGCCGAAAGACCAACCGAAAGAATCCGAAAACCGTTCATAAAAAAAGCTGCGAATCATCAAAAATCGCAACTTTCACACAAATCGTTCCCGATTCTATCAAAAATATAGCATATTTTTAAAAAAGTGTCGCATTTTTTTTTGCACTTTTTCACTTTTTGCTTAAGTCATTGTTTTTAAACAAAAGAATTTTCAATAAACTTTATCGTTCGGATATTGTTTAACCATCATCAGTATTTTGCCAAGTCCTTTGTGAAAGTGTCGCAGCAGTGTACTTCTGTGAAAGCATCGTGTTATTGTTCTTCTGCATTTCAGTTCTTTGGCAATTCGTCGCCAGCTTTTGCCTTGGCAACGCAAGCAAACGATTTGTTTATCCAAGCACCACGGAACTTCCGACAGCCACCTGCCGACATTATCCCATACTTTCAAATCTTCCGGGCAAAGGGTATTATCTATGTCGCACAACACGTCTTCCGGGCTTCGTGCATTATCGGGAATGATTATAAAGCGGGCAAGCTCCGATTGCGGTCTTTTGGGCAGCACGGGCGGCAGCAATCTGTCAACCCGATAAAACCGTCTTATCATTTCTTCCAGCTCCCGAACATTTGAAGGTTTTTTCATTTTACCCACTTTTTCGCCTTTTCTTCGGTTGTGGTCTCAAACAGGTTATATTCGCGGACATTGACCTCTTGCTCCGTCTTATCCCGCCACCCGTGGTTTTTCAGCCAGAATATCGCACCGGTACTGCTCTTTTCCCCGCTTAATAGCGAACTTTCAACTTCACCCTCAATCCGCAGAATTGCTTTTTTTATGGTGCAAGTAAATTCAGGGTTATCTTTGTAGTCGTACAAACTCTGCCTGTCGCAAAAACCCAAAGCCAAAGCAAGCCCGGATACCGTCGGCATAACATCCTCCCTCAAACCGTTAAAGTACGCATCAATCTTTGCCTGCATAGCTTCAGCCTCGGTATATTTCGCTTTTCTTCCCCTTTTTGCGGGATTTTCTTTTTTCTTGGTCATTTCCAAAGTCCCTCCGTTCGTTTCATTTCGGTAACGCTGATGCCGTAGCTTTCCAGCAAAATAACAAACCGGTGTTTTTTCAGCTCCAACTTTTTTGCCATCTGATCTAAAGTCAGCCCTTGGCGTATCCAGCCCTTAATCATCTCAATTTCCTGTTCTCTGCTCATTTCAGCCTCCCTTATGCCTGCCTCCTTTCTGCCTTCCACTCCTTCGTCCGACGCAGCCAATTTCGCCACGTTGCAAGCCAGTCTTTCTTCACGCCTTTACTGCCGGAGGTGCCCAGCCAGTAATCACGGAAAGCGGCGAATTGCTCCACAATTTCCTCCCATTCAAAGCCCATATCCTCACCTGCCCACGAAAACGGCACGGGAGATTTTTGCGGGGATTCCAAGGGAATGAAGAACACAGAGTTTTCAAACCGACACGGCTTTGCGTCTTTCGGTATTTGTTCTGCCTCATCTTCCCCGTTTCCTTCATCATCAAAAAAATCATTGGGGGGCGAGGGAGCGTCAGCGACTTTCTTTTTTTCCTTTCCCTTTTTTTCTTTCTTTGTTATTTGTTCTTTGTTATTTGTTATTCGGGTTTTCATTTGGGTTTCATTTGGGTTATCATTTGGGTTATCATTTGGGTTTTCATTTGGGTTATCATTTGGGTTATTCGTAGCTTCCTTAGGAGGTCTACCGCCCAACTTACCGTTACTTTGATTCCTGTTATATATCACCGAATCTTTATCAAATTTTTCCAGTAATTTGTCCCAATGATATTCTTGTTTAGCCGTAGCGGGTGAGTATTCACACTCACCCCACCGACAAAGGTCTGCTAACGCCGATAACATATCCATTATTTCATCAGCGGATAAATCTACCCGCATAACGGCAAAATTATCAGCATAAATGGAAAAATAGCTCTTCATGACATTTCTCCATCTTTTGCCTTTTCCTTGTAAGAGTTTAAAACCTCAGTCAAAGCCGTTAAATTCTTTCCCGTCTCATCATATTCTAATTTAAACAGTTTAATTAAGGCTCTGTTCTGTGATATTTTAACCAAATCCCACATTGTACCTAAATGCAGGCATATATCGGTTACCAGTTTAAAATCTCTAGCATCATTTTCTTCCATCTTAACCTCCTATCATTGACCTGACAGTTTGCAATATGTGCAAATCCGGTAGGTCGGTTTGCTCTAATTCGGCATCATCAATATCGCCTTCATTTGTAATTATATCCGCTATAAATTTCAGCTTTATTTGTCTGTCCTCCTCACACTGCGGGGGCAAATTGATAATAGCGTCAGATATAGCGTTAAACGCCACATTATAAAATTCTTCCTGTTCAATGGTGTAATCACCTTTGTACCAAGTGGCTTTCATTTCTTCATAATAACGATTTAATGATTGTATCGTTGTTTCTGTGGATTTAATTGTATTCATCATTTTATTGACCTTTCTTAGAATGCCCGTTGAAATTGAGCAGCGGGCGGACTCACTAAAAGCAGCCAATAAATGCTTTGACCGATATTCAATATATTTTCGGTTCTCATCCAGCCCATAAAAAGGCATAAAAATAACGCCAAGTCTGACGGGGGCGAAAGCCGTATTGACTGTTTTTAGGCTTCCAGCATACCCCGTTTTAATTCCGAATGTCAACAATAAAATCACGTCGTCCGTCCCCTACATTCTGTTCTTTACGCAATCAAAGGATTTTAAATCGTTAAAAATCCCCAGCTCCACGCATTTTTTACTCATCATTCCCCGCACTTTCCACGGTTGCCCCGGATAGGCAAGCTCCATTTCTCTGTAAGCCTGTTCCCCTATAATGGCAGGCAGTTTTTTCTCCACGGCTTCGTAAAAGATTTTATTCAACAGCCACGAGTCATAAAATGCCCCCTTCGGCACAAAAGCACGCACATAATCGGCAGTGTTTGTGTAACAAGGCTCATCATCTTCTTTCTCCTCGGGTATTACGGTTTTCGGTATTTGCTTTAAGGCTTCCAACACATGTGCCAGCGTCGGACACGTCATACTTTTTTTATGCTTTTTGATATATCCGACCGCCGCCCTTAATTCCTCCCCGGAAAACGACTCCAAAGCCTTTGCCCACTCCTCAACAATAAGCTCGGGATTTTGTTCCCCTTTGGGATTATCCAACCAAGGCACGGATCCGTAATAATCCCTTATCGGCTCAAACAGATTCGTATCCAGCCTCAACTTAACTTTAGCTAACTCATAATTCATCTATTCCTCCACGTGCCTGTAAATTCTCAATTCGTCCTTTACCCACTTGCGTTTGACATTCTCCGCCATCTTCTCTTGCACCGCATTAAAGGCAAGGTTTACACCCTTAAAGAAACTTTCCGTCATCAGGTAATCCCACGCAATCTGTCCCAAAAAAGTATGGAACCGATACTTTAAACCCGCCGCCGCTATGATACAGTCCGCCCATTCGTCAAGGGTATGCTCCTTCTCATACTCCATCATTTCTTCATGCAATTTTAAAGTCTGCGATTCCTCTGTTGCATCCGGGAACACCTTTGCATTCCAAAGGGCAATGTTCGCCGCCAACCTGTCAAACTCCGCTCTGCTTATGTCCATTTACAACCCCCTCCATCAAACTGTTTATTTCCCGGCCCAAAAACTTAATTATTTTTAAGACTGTTTCTCTACTGACCGGCTCACCGTATTTGGCAACAAAATCGCCGTCTTTTTCAAACACTGCCATTACGCAAGGCGGGCAGTCGGTTTTGCTTTTTTCGGCAATAACGGTAAAAGTTCTTCCGCCGATGGTAAATTCCGCCTTTTCCGTTTTGTCGCTACATGCAGATTTAGGAACAGCGGCAATTCCCAACGCTTCTTCCTTGCTCATACCTTTACTTCGCCGATAATAATAAGTTTTAATGTTAACACCGGCGGCATCACATTCTTGTTGTATGCCCATTTTCAAACACTCCCCATTCTTTTAAAGTATGTATAAATTCATCAACGCTGCGTATTTCCGCCCATTTCACACCGCCCGCCAAGCACCCGTTACGAAAAACCTTTTGTGCCTCCGTCAGCGTGTTTCTGCCGTATTTGAATTCCAACCACCCCACGGGCTGAAAGTCTTTCATAACCAAATAATCGGGAACACCGGCACGCACGCCCATACGCTTAAACTTCGCCCCTTCTATCGGATTGCGACTTCCTCCGTTGGGTATGTGGATAAGCCCGAACGGTGATGAAGGCAAAACCGTGTCAAAGTATTGACGGCACGCCACGCACAAAGCATCTTCGCTGTCAATCACACAACCGCCCCAAAATCGCAGGTTAGCACACCCTCGGTC
>Ga0265301_10002048_pt1 | contig 24418 bp, 31 predicted proteins | sample AusTroGonzalo_MG_2_FD_193488 | JGI IMG/M metagenome (GOLD analysis project Ga0265301, IMG submission 193488) | Bovine rumen microbial communities from tropical cattle in Woodstock, Queensland, Australia - Gonzalo_04 | ecosystem: Host-associated > Mammals > Digestive system > Stomach > Rumen ... | reverse complement strand
GTGCCGCCCCTCACAATCTCCTTTGCCTTGTAGAGCATCGTGTCGAAGTCGGGCGTGAACGTGAAGACCTTGCTCGCATAGATGCGGTCGTAGTCGCCAAACATCGGCATCGCCCATTCCACGTCGTCACCCCTCAGTCGGTGCCACGATGCAATCTTCATCAGTGCCACGTTCGGGAAGTTGTGACCGTCAACATCAAGTAGTCCGATTCGCATAGTTCCTTATTCCGAATATTGAAAAATTTTAAGCCCGATTTTAGGGGCTTTTTCGCTTTGCTCGGCTTTGCCGCTTTTACAAAGGCGCAGCCGACTAAAAGAATGTGTAAATAAATGGAGAAATAAGCAGGTTTCAATCCGCTTATTTCTCCGATAGGGTCTTTGGTCGGACGCTAATCCTCTTTCGGTTTAATGAAACGTTCACGGGGATTGAGCGTTATCCACTCATGCTTCAGGTCGTGCAACGGGCGATTGATGGCCTTTGCCTTCGCCTCGATGTCCTGATACTCTGCCGACAATGCCGACAACTGCTGATTGATGGCCTGCTTCTGAATGTTGAGCAGTTCGCGCTGCTTCACGATTTCCATCTTGCGGTCGATGAGCGGGCGGTTCAGTTCTCCCTGCTACTGATTGATGTCCGACATGATAGCGTCGAACTCCACTTGGTTCTCCAGCTGGCGAGGCTGGTGCTTGGCCTTGATTTGTTCTACTGTCATAGTTGGTTGTTTATTGGTTCAAACATTTCTTTGAATGAATCAGGATTCACGGCGAATCCTTTGCCCTCTATCATATACACGTTGTGCGTCTTATAGAGGCTGTAGATGTGGCCGACCTTCAACCATCCGAGAGGGTCGGCCTTGATACACTTGCACTTCATGACTCGTACCCGATTTTTACGTTGTCGATTTGGTGCTTCTCTCGGATGTTCATCATGCCCTCAATGAGTTGCTGGCGCATTTCGGGGTCTTTGCAATCGACGTACTTGTCAACGATTTCCTCGATGTCGCCACCTGCTTTCATTTCGGCCACAATCTTAGCCATGAGTTCATCGCCCTCCTTGCTGCCAGTCGTGTAGGTTCGCTTGTCCTCTTTCGTCTGCTGAAGAGCGTTGCAATACACATCCACCATCTCGTTAGCGTCTTCGCCTATCACGTCACAGAGCGAACGGATGATTTGGTCGGTCGTTGCTACCAATACGGTGAGTGCTTCTGACACCGATACTTCGTGCTTGGCAAATTGTTTCTCTAAGATGTAGTCGCCAATCTGGTCGATCATCTTCATTCTTTGTTTCTCTGTCATAGTTCCTTTTAATTAAAAGAGAGCCGACGCGATGCGCCAGCCCTCAATGTTCAATGTTCAATGTTCAATGGCCTACGGCTCCAGCCCCCCGCCCGTGTCCTGACTGCCACCGCCCTGCTGGTTGCCGCCGTTGCCACCGCCAGAGTTACCGCCCTGTGCGGGTTCGTCGTCGTTGGGGATGGCAGTGTCGGTTGCCACCATCTTGACCTTTTGAGCCTGCTTGCTCAGTGCAAACTGCTTGCTGAAGGTTTAGCTCGGCGGCCCGAAGGGGAAAGCCAACTTCACGCCGATCGTGGCACCAAGCACCCAATTAAGGCGGTCGGTAGTCAGGTCGCTTTCCTCGGCACGGGTGCGGATCGGAACGCTTGGGTCTGCCGTGTGGGCTGCTGCCCGTCCGCTTCGGTTTCGGCCTGAGGTCTTCGTTGCCGAATAAGTCAAGTTGCTGGTCATTTGTCATAGTGCTTTGCTCGTTCTGGTGGGATAAGGTCGCGCCACCATAGCTTATTGCTTGGCATGAAATTCGCACCTGGTGCCACAAACACTTGGTCTCCGTCATCGTCTTTTTCAACAAATGCCGTTCGGTAGCGGAAATTGTCGGGACTTCCGTCCGGCACATCGTAATCAATAAACAAAAGTACCTGCCGTTTGGTCTGCGGCAGGTGCTTGTCTGACCTTACCCACGAATATGGGCGTGTACGACGCTTGTTCACTCTCGCTAATCTGACGTATGCCGCAAATAGAATGACAAACGCCACAAGTAAAATGATAAATGAAATGTTCATAATTCGTGTAATTCGTTAAATTCGTGGTTTCCCTTTGGGCTTACGCCGCTTTCCCGATTAGCGGGAAACGCTCAAATGTCAGCCAACTCGGAGTTGGTGATTTCGTTGTTAATTACCGCTTCGGCAAAGAAGCTGTGGCTGCCCTGCTGGGCACTCGTCGGGTTGTACTCCCGAACCCTGTACTTTACTTTACTCATTGTCGTATCGTTTTAATTGTTCAACCTATATTTCTTTTTTCAGGAAACCTATACCTTTCTTTGGCAAAAGGTATATGTTTCTTTGGCAAAAGGTATATGTTTTCTACCTCTATATGTCGGGTAATAATGCGGTGGGGGGGTTACCGCGTGGTTTCGACCTGCTGGATGGCTCGGAAGATTTCGTACATCACTTGTGGGACGATGGCGTTTCCGTAGGCTTTGAGGGCTTCGGTGCGCCACTTTCCGAAAGAAATGGTAAGGCGGTCCACATCAAAGGGAAGCCCATCATTTCCTCGGTGAACAGGGGAGACAGACGGGAAGTTTTGCCAGCGTTCTCCGCAGGTTCCTTCCGAGCCTCCCTCATCACCGTGTCCGGCAACGTATCGCCGTAGATACAACCGCTTCCAGTCTTCACCACACCCGGATTCGTCTCGCCCTTCCAATCGCGTGTTGTCGGTGTCGGCAACATTCCGCTGCCCGCCATTGCTGAGAGGCTTTGCCCCATCTGCGAGTTCGGATTCCATGTGTTCGTCCACTTCACGCCCTCGATGGCTGTCGGGGTTGGGAGTAGATTGGCTTTCCTCAGTCGTTCCACCGTGTCCGGCAGGGTCTCGCCGTTGACTGCTTTCAACATCCGTAATTTCGCCATGTATTCGTCTGGTTGCACAAGAGAACTTTGATTCAATTCCCCTTTCTCCCACATATCGACTGCCACCCCTCGAAGATAGCCCTTCTTCAGGTCGTGGTCGTTGCTCTTGTTCTGATGAAAGCAGTCGCTCGCGTTCGGTGTCGGCAATACGCCTTGCGACGATGAACACCCTGTCCCGTCGGTGGGGGGCTCCGACGGCACAAGCCGGAACAAGCACCGGCTGGACGGCATATCCGTGACCTTCAAGGTCTGAGCAGATGCGTTGCAGGGTAAAGGTCTCTCGCAGTTCGTATCGTCCTCGAACGTCGTTAATCTCTGCGAATAGAGAGGCTGGACTTGCCACTTTAGAAACCTCGCCCTGCTCGACCATCGTGAGGATGCCAGCAACGTTTTCAGCCACAACCCAAGTGGGCTGGATTTCATCGATGGCGCGATACATGCTCGGCCAGAGGTAGCGGTCATCCTCCGCGCCTCTTCTCCGCCCGGCATAACTGAATGGCTGGCAAGGAAAGCCGCCAGTGAATACGTCAACTCGTCCTCTCCACTTGGTGAAGTCTGTTCGTGTGATGTCGTCATAACTTTCTGCATTTGGATACCAATAATCTAACACCCTCTTTCCGAAGGGGTTTATCTCGCAATGGAACAGGTTTTCCCATCCAAGCATACTTGCTGCTACTTCGGGTCCGCCTATTCCGCTAAATACTGATGCGTGGGTCATAATGTTCGTTGTTCTTTTACTCAATCGTCACCTCCCGACCGCCCGTTCTTTCGAGGTCAATCAGGCACTCGCCCAGCCGACGCATCTGGCGGTCAGACTCCAGCGTGATGCACGTCTTCATGTCGCTCTCCTCCACGTACAGCATTACGTGGTCGTGCTCATAGTGTTTCGTTACTTTCATTATCTCACTCCTCCTTATGTTTAGTCACTCCGCAAGCGTCGGCCAACAGCGTCACCTTCTCGCAGAAGAAGTCCACTTGGTCGGCCAGCTCATGCTCAGCCCAATTCCATTTCGCACGATCCACGTTGCGGTCAATCATCGCAAAGAACTCCTTGCGCTGCTCATCCGTCACGCAACCCTCCGTCACCAGATAGTCCGTCGTTTCCTTGAACGTCTGCGCCAACTGCCTGATGCAATCCCGCATCCATTCCTTACTCTTCGTCATCAGCAACTTGCGCCGCGTCTCAGGCTGACAATCCTCGATGCACGTCGGCCTCCGCTTCTCTTCCCCTGGGAACGTGTCGAAGATGTAAATCCCCGACAAGTCCCTGCGTTTTAATTCCTTTGCCATAATTAGTGTAATTCGTGAAGAGTGAAGAGCCTACATCTTCGTAGGCTCTTCGTAGAACATATCGCTAAATTCCTTTGGCACGATACAATCCACCTCGAAGGGCAGAGCCTTGCGGATGGTCGTGCGTCGTTCATCCTCGACACGGAAGCCGTCTTCTTTCTCGCGCTCGGCCTTCATGATGTCGAGCAGACGGGCGATGCGTTCCTTTGCCTGACCGACATCCTTTGCCGCCACAATGTAGTAGGTGTCCGACTTCTTCAGCTTGCCGTCCTCTACCCATTCCGTGCGCACTTGCACCTTGAAGTAGTCCTTGCGCTCGTCGGCTGGTGTGCGGTCGGCTTCGGGAATGCAAGCGTGGTCGTCTGGCACGATGTTCGCGTCAATCGTCACCACTCGCGTTGCACGGATGAAACCGTCGAAACCTCGGTACATCTGCCCAAACTCTGCGGCTATCTGGATAGCCTGCGGGATGGTCTGCGCTCGCACGGCGAAGTGGTTCTTGGTGATGGTGCCCGCGCTGAAGATGGGTATCTCCACCATGAAGTTCGTAACGTACTTCGGCGTGTAGAGCGTCATGTCTTGCACGTCGTCCTCGCTCACCTCCACGTCGGTAATGTCGCCCGACTGAATGGCAAACTGAATCTCCTGTAACTTCTCGTCCGAGATGTAACCACGCTCAACGACTATCTGATTGCGCTCGATGCTTACCACCTCGCCAGTGTCTTCGTCGCGGAAGTCCTCATTCCATGTTTTCACTGCGTGCTTCGGCATGTACTTGCCGAGCATTTCCTTTGGGTCACTCGTTCGGAAGGTCACCACGTCTTGCGGTCGCTTCCATTGTTTCTTCTCTGTCATAGTTCCTTTTATTTAATTTGCCCTTTGGCTTACGCCGCTTCCCGTTTGGCGGGAACGCTCAAACGTCCACCATGCAAAGCACGTCGCCCAGTATCGGCAGCGCATTCTTCGGGTTAATCACTCGGCAGATGTTCTTCACCGCCATTTCCAGTCTCGTCTTTGAAATTACAATCTTCATAGTTGCTTATTATTTAGTGATTCATTCCCTCATACCGCTCATACAGGTCGAGAGCCATGATGATGGCTTGAACGGGGTCTATCTTGCACGAGTCGGTCTGTGCTCGCTTAACGGGGCGTTTGTTGCCGCGACCGTCCACCTCCAGTACGGCATTGCCGAAGCAGAAGGGCCACAGGGGACTGTTGCTAAACGAGATGAACGGAACGGGCGCAAACATCGCCTTGTATAGATCGTCCGTCGGGCCGTCGAACTCGCTATTCAACTGGCTCACCACTTGTATGTATGGGTCGGGGTTCGTTACCTTCATCACACTTTGCAAGAATGCTTTGAGCGTGTTGATGGGGTCTTTCGACTTGTACTTGTCATAGCCCCAATACATGAACTGACAGCCCTTGCCGAAAAGCTCACCAAGTCGGTTCGTGTATAGCGACGGCTCAAAGATCTGCCCAGGCGAATAGTGCAACCACCCGTCTTTCACCCATTGTTCATATAGCGGACTGATGGCCGACTTCTCTGCCGTGGATTCCTTCACCCAACAATCACAGTCGGCAAAGAACTCGGTGCCTCTGCCTGACGGGTGCTTCCTTGCCGCGAGGTATGCCGCCGTATGCAAGTCGTCGCCCTGACTGAAGTCCAATCCCGTAAAAATCACCCAACCCTTGTCCTTAGTGCAATCGTCTATCCTCATGTCGCGTTGCAAGGGTCGTATCTGCTCCGCCTTGATCCACTCCTGGATGATGCCGCTGCGATAGACGTTGAACAGCTTGCTGACACACTCGGCAAACTTCTGCTCGCCGTCCTGCCGTGCCTTGGCCATCTCGCGGTCGTAGAAGTCATACTGAACGATGATACCCAGCATCGGGTTAATCTTACGGCGAAGTGCGTGCGATGTCAGGATGTATTCTTCGTTGGTCTTCTCGTACTCGTCAGGCTCCAGCAGTAGGCACATCTGCGAGTCGAACATCAGCTGCGGTTCTGCCTCGCCGCTTTCGTACTTAAACTCCTGAAGCAACAGGTCGTGACGACCACGTAGCATGTCGATAAACGGCCCCGTGGTGATGGTGCCCGCAGTGGTGGTGCCGAAGGTGAGTGGTGCGCGACGCATACCCATTGACGACTGACATACGTTGATGTGCGCTTGCATGTCGCTCTTGTTGTTGATGTAGGGGCTGCTGCCCAGCTCATCCCAGTTCAGCAGTTCGGTGTTCGTACCGTCAGGAGCCTTGCCGCCACCTGTCAGCGGTACGATCATCGAGTTGCGTATCTCGTCGCGGTACTTAGGTAGCCAGTCTATCACCTTCTCCGTCATGCGGAACAGCGGGTTTCCCTCGTCGCTCACATTCATCTGGCGCAGCATGAACTTCGTGCGGTTATAGAGAATCTTCGACTGGTTCTCAGTCATGGCCAGCGAATAAATCTCTGAGTTGAAATCGCCGAAGAGGAAGAACACCAACTGAATGAACGATGACAGTCCCGTCTTGTCAATCTTACGGGGGCCATACATGATGAACTCTGCCACCATCCTGCGGAAGTCCCACACAAAACCGTCTTTCTCGCGCTCAGTATCGAGCAGCACATCCTTGGTGCCTTCCTCTACCTTTGTATTTATCCAAGTGTAGAATCCGAACACCGACGCGAGCACGAACACCTGGAATGGTTGCCAGCGATAGACCTTTGCGCCATTGGTAGATGGCAGCTTCAGACCGCCCTCCACGTATCGCCATGCCTTGCCCTGCTTGCGCCAAACGCCCTCACGCAACCGAAGGTAGAACTGTACCTTCTTGGTGTTGAAATGGTAGGTGTTGAACATGCGGATGAACTTGGCCGCGCAAAGCAACTCCCACATGCCGTGCCGGTCGTGCTCGTCGGCAAACACATTACTCACGTTCGTGGCGCAATCGTCGAAGTAGGCCAGCAGCCGTTCATCAACGTCTTTCAGCCGCTTGCGCACATCCTCAGTCAGTCGCTTGCGCAACAGGTCGATAGCATCTTGTTTCAGTTGGTAAAAATCGTCGTTCATTATTAAATGTCTGGAATATCGTTTACGTCATCTTGTGCGGAATTGATGATTGAGGTCAGCCCTGCCTTTTCAGAATCAACTCCCTTCTTGGTGTCTTCCTTCACCTTGCTTGGGGTGGTGGAGTAGTTCAACCCCAGGGCCTCGAATTGCATAAGCAGAGTGCGCTGGAGTTTGTCGTAATGCGGCAGCAGCGGGTGAGCCTCGAACTTCATTTGACCCGTCGAACCGTCGTTCCAGTCGGCCAACTTTCGTTTGGGGTCACACAACGCTTCCTGTACCTTGTCGAGCATCACCTGGTTCATGGCCGTTGCCCTCACTTGCGGCAGCAGCCACATTTCCATCTTGGCACCCGTGCGGCTCTCTATCATCTTGCGCAGCTCCAGTTCGTAAGCGTGCGCCGTCTTCTGTTTTGCCATAGTTATTTGCTTTTTGGTTTTCGTCCTCTCTTATTGTGGAATATGATGGGCAACTGCTGCGACCGTTCCCACGGATCACGGTAGCGGCTCACGTCAATCTTGCGTACAGGCAACTTGCCGAAGTACGGTTCCTCCTGCCACCGCTCCCACTCGTCATCGCACCAGCGTTTCAGTGGGTGCTTCGGCGTGTGCTCACTCTTGCGGCTCCGTGCTATCCTGGCGTTCAGAGCGTGACGGGTGCCCAGACAGACAAGCGTCTCCTGGCTCCCGAACTCACGCTCCGTTTCGGGTATCAGTCCAAGCAGCGGGCACTCATTGCAACAGTCCGGCTGCTCAGGGTGTAGTTGTATCTGCTTAAAAGGTTTTGCTGGCATAATCAAAATTTATTTTGCTGTTCGTGGGGATTGTGAGTTATTGGGTGAAACATCCGTCGGTGTCCGTGCCCCATTCCTCGGAGCGTCTGCCGTTGGGCCGTAGAAAAACGAGAATTTCAAAAATTCCCCTATCGAGAGTAGATTTCGGTAGGGGATTTCGGAAGATTTGTCCTTCGAATCTAAATGACCCTATATGGTGGTTAAAGTCGAGTCGGTCAACCATTGCCGAACACCTCGGAGATTGCCTTGTCAACCTCGGCCTCGATGGTTGCTGCCACCTCTTGCATGTAGTGGTCAGAGATGTTGCCGAACCAGTTGCGGGCCGCGATGCGTCCACGGCTACCAGTGTTCACCGTCTTACCGTACTTGCTCACGTCGCCACCCTGGATGCCTCGCCTAACCTTTGCGCGATGCTCATCAACCTTGAAGTTTGTTCTGCCGAGTGAACGATTGCCGCCACCGACGCGGGCACCTGAGTTCTGGAAGCGAAGGATGAACGAGCGGTCGGCTCCCTCGTAGCCCTCCATGCGGATGGTGCGCTCGCTGCGCGTCTTGCGGTTGCCGCCTCGCCCTGATGACGGGTGCCGCTCAGGTGTGTAACCAGTCGCTGCTCCACGCTGCTTGCCGTGCAAGATGTTCAGGTTACCACCGAGTATGCGCCGATACACTGTGTACCTGATAGCCTTCGCCGCGTGGCGCGGGTCGCTCTTCAGCACGCTCGTATCGACATACTTCTCCAGCGACTTCTCGGCCTTGCGCAGTGCCCGACCGATGATGTGCTGTATCTTCTTCTCCATCTTCGGGTCTTTCAGCAGCAGTGCGTCGAGTTTCTTGCTCAACTCTGCCAAACCCGTCACCTCAAACGAGTGGTTGATGTCCGCACTCTTGAAGGCGTACTCGCCTAAGTTCCATGCAAATCCTACTGGCATAATCTTTAATCTTTTTGGTTTGTTGTTTCTTGTTCATCATTGAAATGAGGGTCATTGCGCCGCAAGAAGGCGATGCGCTTCTTGGCCTTGCGCTCCTGAATATTCTCCTTTGTGTCCTTTCCCATTGACTGATGGATTTCAGTATGGTGTCGGACACACAGAGCCATGAGATTGTTCGGATCATAACAGACGCGTGCCATCGCCGTCTCGCCCTGGTCAATCACCGACTCAACTGGAATCTTGTGATGGATGTCCACCGCCAGCGCGTCGATGCCTCGCCACCCTTCAGCGTAGCATATCTCGCAGTACCCCTCCGTCTGCCTCAGTTTCCACGCCCGCAGCTCCTTCCATCGCTTGCTGTTCAACAGCTTCTGGTACCTTGGGTCTCTACTCATACCATCCCCTCCCTTGGTTTCAGTCCCAACTGCTTGCACAGCGCAAGGAATCGCTCGCGTGGTGTCAGTTCCCGCTTCGGTTGCGGATGCTGCCACTCGAAGTCTATCCTTCGGCTGAGCGTGTCGATGATTTCGTCTTCACAGCTCACACCGATGACACCTTCGGGATGGATGCTCAGCTCTTGGTCTTCCCATTCTGGATTGAAGGCCGTCGTTATCATGTTACTCATACTCGTCACCACTCATCGCCGTGAGGTCTCCACGGTAGGCTCTCCAGATACGCAAGCGTTTCTGCTGCCCGCCGCTTCTCCTCCTCGGTCGGTTCTCGTTTCGGCTGCTTAGTCGGCAGTCGGTAGTTGCTCTCATCTATCATGCCACTCGTCCTCCCAGTCTTCTTGTTGATACCCAGCCTCCATGTCGGCCAGCTTCTTGTCGTCATCGTCAAACACGATGTGCGTTTGCTGGAATCGTTGGTCGTCGGCTACGCTGTCCGGCGTTCGGTACTGTAGACTCTTAGTCTTCTGTCCGTAGGCATATCCCTTTCCGTTGTCAGCCCTGGCGGCATCCTCGAAGTCCTTGCGGAATCCCTCGTTCAACTGCTCGATGACCTGTGCATCTGCCAGTCGGTTTATCACCTCGCTGACCGTATCGCACTCCAAAATGATTCGGGCACGGAACAGCTTCATGTAGAGTTCAGGCATACATATATTCATGATGCGCTCGAAGATGTGCATGACGTTTGAGTCCTCATCCCACAAGCCCATAAACGGCTTATTCACCATCTTGGCGCGAAATCCCTTCTTCTTGCCGTCAGCATCCTGGAATATATAGACCGCTTGTGCAACTTCCTTGTTCACTGTCGGGTCGACCAGGTTGAGCGCATCAGCCCAGCCCACCATGTGCTCAAAGATTGACATCGCCCGCTCCATTTCTTCCGTCAAGTTATGCCGGTCGTCCATATATCGGATGAGCGTATCAACCACCATCTGGATGAGCTCGTATATCGTCAGCCCTTTGCGCTTCGCTATCCGCGCCAGTTGCTCAGCCGCGTGCCTCGACACCTTCGTCGCCAGCGTCACGTACCGCTCATCTTGCTGTTGTGTGTATTGTTCGTTATTCATCGTCAGTTATCTTTAGGTTAAGTTTGTTTATCAGCGGTGCTGCGACGGGCATGACTGCCTTCACCTCGCCGATGTTCGTCATTGGCTTGCGCTCATTCATTATCCGTACCACCACGTCAGCTATGTCGGCCTTCTCGCCGTCGCATGGTTGCCACCATTTAGTCACCGGCACGTCGTCAACCAGTATGCGGTCGTAGTGTAACTGTTCAACCTTCTGCCGCCATTTCTCTACGCCGTCGCGGTCAGGATAGACGATGATGTTACGTCGTTGGTCAATCAGTGGTTGTATTCTCGTTCGCGTCAGGTTCTCCAATCCGCCGCACGCCATCCACACTTGCTTCGGGTGGTTGCCGTAGGCGATGGCCATCAGTAGGGCTGTCTTCTCACTCTCGACGATGCACACCGTCTGCTCGATGTCCTTGCGCTTCCATTGGTCAAGCAGGTGCATGCCGAACAACGTCTGCTTCATCTCCTGTTTGTCTTCGTCGTATTCAGGGTGTCGCTTGTCGCGGAAGAGTGCCGAGTGAATCCAGTCGAAGGTGTAGGCACCATCGCGCTTGTCGCGGTGGCCGTCCATCTTATAGAGCATCATCTTGCCAGTGCGCACTTGTTGGTCTTCGTCTATCTGCCAGAAGATGGTCATGCCATTCTTAGGTGAGTGACCTATGCGGTAGACCGTTAGCATCTCGTCAACGCGCTTGCGCTGAATGGTGTCCCAGTTTATGCCCATACGAATCCAACGCACCAGAATATTGTCGTCGATGTCTTTCATGCGTGCATTGACCATAGCGTCTGGCAGCACCAACATGGGAAGCGGCTCCGGCTTAGGTCGTGGTGGCGGTGGTGTGTAGTTGAAGTCTGTCATATCGGTCTCAATATTATATTTCTTTCCTAACCAGCGAATCGCGTCTGGGTATGATAGCCGCTCATGCTTCATCAGGAAGTCCACGACACCGCCCTTCGCTCCGCAGCTGAAGCACTTGTAGCAGTTGCCCTTTGGATATACTACGAAAGAGCCCCTGTGACGGTCTTCGTGGAACGGGCACAGCCCGAGGTAGCGCACGCCCTTCTTCTTCAGTTCAACGTCAGGGAAGTCGCCGACGACCTCCTCAATCTTCGCCGTGTCCAGAATGCGCTCGATGATGTATTTCTCGATTCTCGCCATAAATATCAATGCTGTATGTCGTGTGTGCGCGTCGCGCGTGTGAGGACGCTTGCCCCTTGCACCGCCCGCCCTCCAAGCGGGCAGGGTGCATGGTGCATGCGGACCACGCGAGTTGAACCAAGGTTTAACTCTCCTACCCCTTTAGGGGTAGAGTGTCGTTGGTTTAACTCAGAAGGGTAAGTCTTCAGGAGGCTGGAGCATAGGATGCCCGCCACTCTTCATTGTGCTCTCTTCAAGGTAGCCCATGTTAAGTGCTGCCTGAAGGTCGGCCTGCTGTTTTCCGTCGTTCTTCTGTCCGCCAATCTCGCCAAAGACTGTCTTCTTAATCTGAACACGGCTCATTGGCCATTCGTAGGTGTCCTTTGCCTGATCTATCCATGCACGTATATCTCGTGGATCGTCGCAGGTAGGTTGCTCCTTTGACTTCGAGTTGAGGTTGGTGCCACTCGTAATAATGCGAGGCACACCGAGGTTGCCGGCTTCGTCGGTTATCTCGAACTTCCAATCGTCGAGGTCTTTGTCGCGAGCATCTTGCTGCTTGACTGTAAACGTCACGCCGCTGGCGGTCTTCGACTTAATAGAGATGAGCGTGTCGCTCACCTTGTTTCCCAGCTCAGTACCAATCCATCCACGCATCTTGTCGTCAGCAGCGTCGCCTGCCTTCGGGTTCTGGTGCAAGGCGCACCATATCGACATATTGCGCTCCTCAGCAAGCGATCCGAGTTCGTCGAGTATCTGTGTACCAGACTCCTCATCGTTGATGGATTGCAACAGGTCGCGGATGCCGTCAATGAACACCACATCGGGTTCTATGGCTTCAATGGCCATCTTTATCAGCTCGTAGCGTTTTCGGTGTGGTCGCTGGTTCTCGTCCTTTGGCATATTCTTTAGCCACAAGACTGAGAAGCGTTCGTTGGGGTACATCATGTCCCATCCGCAAAGCCAGTGGACTCGTCGCAGTACCTTGGCACTCGACAGCTTCTCCATCTCCGTGTCGCAGTAGAGCACCTTGGGCAGATGTCCCAGATAGTCGATGGTTCGCTCCGGCACCTTCAGTCCTGGCAGGAACTGCTGTGTGCGCTCGCTGTCACATCCGAGTATTGCAGCCATCAGTTGAGTCAGCACGAACGACTTACCGTTCTTCTTTTGGCCGCTGATAGCTGCTAAGCCTCCAACCTTCGAGAACGGTACGCCGTTGTATTCCAGCATGTGATATGGTTCTGGATAATTCTCGCGCGGGTCGAGTAGGAATGGCCGCAGCGTGTCCCACCGTATCTGCTCAGGCGAACGTGTCTCCATTATTTCTTGTCTCTCGTCGCTCATAGTTCCTTCGTTTGGCGAGAATTTCCTCGCGGTGTCTCACGTAGTAATCGTGATTAATTTCTTGCCGAGTTTTGCTTGCATGCTTTTTGTTCTCCACATAATTTTTGATGAAGTTACGCTCGCGCCGCTTTTCTTTCAATTCCTCCTTATGCGCAGCGTAGTATTCGCGCTGATACTTGCACCGCTCATCACGGTGCAGCATGTAACGCCTGTGGTCGCTGTCTTGCTTGCTCATATCTCGCATTAGGCATTAAATTCCTTGAACGCGATCACCACCCTGTCGGATGGCTCTCGCTGAAATAGTGGTCGTTAGAAGGGTAAGTCATCATCTTTCTCGCTTCCATTAGTTTGACTGCTTGGCAAACCGAACGCACCACCACCTGGAATGGCTTGTTGCGGTTGATCTGCTGTTTGTTCCGCTCCCGCTTCTGTTGATGGGGTATCTGTTGGATTCACTGCCAACTTAAACATATAGATGGTAAGATGATTGTAGTAGTTCCCTTTATACTCGCTTACCTTGTGTCCGAATCCGATACGAACGTTCACGCCCTCCTTCAACTGTTCCATGATTTTCGTGTCCATCGTCTCCAGCACCACCTTATCCGAGAATCTGTCCGTCGGGGTCTCGTAGTACTCGAAGATAAACTGCTGCGACTTCCATTCATTACCAGTCTTTTGGCTGACACCAGTTCGTGGTTCAAACACCTTTTCAATTCTTCCTGTAAATTCCATTGTCTTTATTTTTTATTGGTTTCTTGTTTTTTTCTCTCTCGTCTATCAGCAGCACGCTTCCGTGCATCCTCCATATTCTTCAGTACCGTCAGTTCTTTTTGTAGCTTAATGGCCAGCCGCTTCTCACGATTGTAGAGGTTGTAGGCATCTTCAGCACGTCTCAGAGCTTTGTCCATCTGGTCGGCCTTAGCCTTTGCAATGATATATTTTCCCTTCAGTTCCTTGTATTCGGCTGCTTGCGCGTCAATCTTCGTAGCGATAGTGCTGTTCTGTTGGCGTGCAACTCGTGCGTCACGTCGTGCTTCCTGAATCTCCGCCATTATCTTGGCGTTGCCTTCAATGGATGCACCAACAGTCGGCCACGTTGCAGCCGCAATCATCAGGTTTTCGCTTAGGTCTTTGTCAACATATTCCTCTTTATCGAGCAGGAGATGGTGGAACACCGCTGCCACCAGCTCCTTGACACTGAATGTCATATAAGTGCGACGTTCTACCTTTAGCTCGTAGCCGTTAGGGTGAGTTCTTACCGTAATCTTTTTCGTTGCTTTTCCCATAGTTTATTTTGTTTTATTATTTTTTTTTCTTCCATTTATTCTGATCACCTCCACGCCGCTGAATGAACTCGATGTGCTGTTTTCGCAGATATTCCACGGCCTCCTGACGTGCCTCCTTGCTTTTGATAACACCAAGCACCCTGGCGACCTCACGAATCCTATCAACTGGTATATTGAACTCCAGAACCAAGTCCTTGTCAGGAGTGAACGGGTACAGAGCCATCAGCGATGCCAATATGTCAACGTGTCGGTCAGCAATATTCTGGCTGATGAGTTCCCGGCCTGATTTATGTCTTAGTTTGGCATTAATCTCCAAAGCAACGTCTATCCGCTCATTCAGTTCCTCAACCTCCCGCTTCCTGTCAGCTCGCTCACTTTCAAGTTCGCCTTGCAAGTGTTTAATCTTTGCAATCAGCACATCGTCAGGCGGTGTTTCCATTTCCTGCTTTCCGAGTTTCTCGCGCAGTTTCAGACATTCCGATTCATTCTGATTCAGCCGTCTCTCCAGCTCAGCAATCCGCTGTCTGAAAATCTGGCGTTCCTCTTCACTTATCTTGTCCCTTCTATACTCCACGCGGTTCGATGGCCGTTGGTCATACATCACGCCGCCGTGATGCACCAGCGTCCCAACCTTACCCTTCACGTAGAGCACACCGCCATGAGCTTCCAACCGCTCGATGTCACCATTGATGGTATGACTGCCACCATGAATTTCGTACTCCATAGCGTTTCGTCGATTACGTCGTCATTTCATGGCGACAACTTCCAACCAACTGCCCAAGATGGTGATAATAATCAGCACCGCTGGTGCGATGATGCCGTACACAATTTTCTCTTCCTTCGTGAAGTCCTCCTCCCGGTAGTCCTTCTCGAATACTTTCAGCATTTCCTTCATAGTCGTTATTGTTTAGTGATTATTTTTTTTGCGTTTCCATAGTTCTGTGAAAAAGGACGCGGCATGCGCTATCATGCTCTCGGCGGTTGTTCCGCGCAGTTTTGAATTTCTAAAGGATTCTTGTTTCACTTTGTTGATTGCAGGTTGCAACCACCTACGGGACATACCCGGCGTCCACCACATTAATAATACTATGGAAATGCTTTAATCTCTTTGTTGCCGCAGCAGGACTCGAACCTGCGACCGATTTCTTCCTCCGTGGTTCCATAAGCATTTTCACCCTTCGGCCAGAGCCGCTCTACCGACTGAGCTACACGGCATACCGTTTTTTATGTTCGTTTTTCAATGTCACCGAAGCCGTCTCAACTGTTTTGCCTTGCGGCATCCCTTTCTCTCCGGTTCCATTCTTTATTCGAATACGTTCTTTATATCCAGCCATTACGCTGGCACATTCGGCTTCCATCTCATCACGCTTTCCTCGGCCTTACACTACTACCTATCGCAACGTACATCTATCACGTAGATGGTCGGATTCGGAATTTACCTCTATTCTTTCGGCTGTACTTACGGGTTGGGTACCGTCTCTTTCCACTCCATCAGTTTCTGAGGTCTCTTTCGCTGCCGTTTCGATTTGTGTAACGTACAGGCTTGCGCCCTGGCTGCTTACACTCGTCAGTGATTCATCAATGTTTTCGCCTACTTACCGGGTTTGCACTCTGCACGACCCTCGGCGTGTGCGGAAGGTGAGGGATTCGAACCCCCGTGCCACTGTGTGACAGCCACGTTAGCGGTGTGGTGCTTTCAGCCTCTCAGCCAACCTTCCTGTCCTGTCGCTATGCCGTAGCAACCACGGCCCTACATCTCAGGTCTTCAATCTCCCCAGATGCAAAAAGCCGCTGAATCTTATTGCGTGCATATAGCCTCGATGTACTGTGCTTCTCTCCATTCTCGTCAGTCCACCCTGGCTGTCTCACGCAGTTCTGAGGAAGAGCCTGCCAGTTCCTATCCAGCCACGACGGTTTCAGCGTGCCAAAGTATTTGCACAGCTCGTCAGCCGTCAGCCATACCTCGGAGTACATTTCCATCTGCTCCTCCATCGTGCGCCTGACCACAGCCTTCAGCTCCATTATTTCTTCCCTTGTCATCATGATTGTTTCGTTTTAGGCATTGTTGTTGTTCCTTTCTTTTCTCCTCTCACTCCCTGTGCACTTCAGCGGCATTCTTGCCGCTGTCTTCCCATTACTTCGTTCTCTTGAACGCGATTGTCAGCGGCTCGGCCACCTTGATACGCTCAAACTCATAATGCTCGAACTTCTTCACATCCTGGGCGGCTACTCTTGCGCTTTCAACAGCCCTCTCGTCGGGCAATGTGAATACGCCTGTCTCGCCTACTTTCAGCTGCTTCCAGTCGTTTCTGCCAACTTTTTCCTTAATCATAGTTTATTAAAATTACTTAATACTTTACTTACATTTCGCTAAAATCGGGAAAATAGCCGTATCTTTGTAGCCCGTTACCTCTGCAAAGTGCCGTGTGCGCTTTATGTGAAAAGACGCTACAGCGTCTGACGGCTATCTTTATGCCCGATTGTTTGCTACTTACTTACTTTCGTCGGCAAAGATATAAAACATTTTTCAAACTTGCTTTAATTCACTTTAATTATTAACATACTTTAATAAATACACTTATATTATGCCAGTAATATCACCACTATATATGCGGATGAAACAAGCCGTACAATGGCTGAAGCAAAACAAAAACATGCTTCAAAAGGATATTGCTTCTAAAATGGGAATGAGTGAGGTGGCATTTAGCAACGGAATGAAACGAATACAGATGAAGTGGGATGAAGATTTTATAATCTCATTCCATCAAGCCACAGGTGAAATATTCTCCCTTGACTGGCTTCTGAATGGAACTGGTGATAAGTTCGCCGAAAAAATCAAACCGCAGGAACAGCAGCCAGCCGCTCCTTCACTTGATACATCCTCTTACCTGAATGCCCTCCTCGCTAAAACAGACGAGACGATCGCCTCCTTGAAGCGTGAACTCGCCACGAAGGACGAAATAATCGCAGTAAAAGATGAGCGCATCGCCGACCTCGCCAAACTTGCAGAAGAGCGTCTGCACCGCATCGCCGAACTCCGCCGCATCATCGACGCAAACAACTACTCCATCACCGGCTACCCATTCGCCCCAGGCGTGGCCGATAATGCCACAGTAAAGGACTGTAAATAACCAAATGTTTACCCACGCATCTGAAATAATGTTAATCAAACCCTTCGCATCCCCCACAAACACGCATGGCCTCAAATCCGCATTCGACTCCCTCCAGCTCCACAATTATAAAATTTGGATTCCGCCGTAAATAGGCTGGAAAACCGATAAAAAGGGAGGTTTAAGATAATAGTGAGAAACACGGATGAAACGCAATTCTTCGCAAAATCCCGCAAAAATGGGAAAATGTTTACCCAAATGTTTACCCAGAGTTTACCCATGAGAGGGTGTTTGGGTAAACAATGGGTAAACATTTGGCGGGAATGCCCATAAATAGACGGGTAAACAGCATGTTTTTAACGTAAAAATTGAACAAAACAAATGATACATATTTCGTTAATATTCGACCACAGAAAAAGAACACCGAAGGGAGAGGAAGGCCCAATCGAGGTTCGCGTGACCGTCAACCGTAAACCATACTACATTAATACAGGCGTGCGCGTGCGAAAGAGCCGTCTGGTTGGCAATTCTGTGCGCGATGACGAGGAATCTACGAATGCGGACACGCTGAATGAGCGGCTGACTACTATCGTGGGGCTGGTTGAGAAGGAAGTGAACCGATGCCTCGAAGAGCAGCGGCCCATCGACGTGGCCGAGATACGCCGCAAGGTGTGGGACATCTCGCCTGCAAAGGATTCGGACAAAGATACACCTACGATGGTCAAATGGATCAAGGAGTATATCAAGACAGCCAACATATCGAAGAGTACTGTGAAGCGTTACATTACGGTATGCAACTGCCTGACGGACTTCGGGCGCATGGTCCGCTGGGAGCAGCTGACGGTCGATAATATCTACGCTTGGGACGTTTGGCTGCGACAACGGCAAATACCGCTGACGGCGAATCAGAAGGCCGCTGGGGTGGAGGAGGCGCACATCAGTAACGATGCGGCATACAATTACCACAAGTGCCTGAAGGCCGCAGTGAATAAGGCCATGAAGTTCGGTGTCGTGACCGCGAATCCTTACGACCGCCTGAAGGGTGTCTTCAAGCGTGACAAGCGTGAGAAAGTTGACTATCTCACTGAAGACCAGATGCAGCGCATCATGGAACTCACGCCCGTGCCAGGTTCTCAGGCTGCGATGGCCCGCGACCTCTTCATATTCCAGATGTTCACTGGCTTGGGCTATGCTGACACGCAAGTGTTCGACATCTCGCAGTACCGTGAAGTCGATGGCCGTTGGCGTTTCATCGGCGAGCGTGTCAAGACCGGAGTTCCTTATGTCTCAATGCTGTTGCCGCCTGTTGTCGATGTTCTGAAGCGTAACGGCTGGAAGGTGCCGAAGATGAATAACCAGCGCTACAACCAGATGTTGAAGGCCATCGGCATGGTCATCGGCATTGAGAACCTGCACTCGCACATGGGGCGTCATACCTTCGCCACCTGGATGCTAAGTCAGGGCGCGAAGATAGAGAACGTCAGCCGCATGCTGGGGCATACTACTGTCAAGCAGACGGAGCGTTACGCCAAGGTGCTGGCCACGAACATCTACGACGAATATGACCGCGTAGCAGATAAACTAAACCCTAAAAACACATAAATCATGAAACAAACCTATTACATTCTCCTCTCGCTGCTGCTCTTCACAGCCTGCGAGAAGGTCGCTATCGACGATGACGACCTCGGCAATGTCCGCCTATCCTTTGTCCCCACGACCTCCGACACTCGCGCAACGGTTGCCATCGGCGACTATTTCACGAAGCTCAACGTCATGCTCTTTGACGTTGACGGGGCAAAGGTGTTTGACAAAGTGCGCACACAGACTTCCGCCGACACCGACTTCGGCACGCTCAACCTATCCCTCGCCGCTGGTACCTACACCGCGGTCGCTGTCGGTCACTCGTCTGCCGTCTCTGCCACCATCAAGTCGCCAGAGATGGTGCAATTCACCGCGAAAGACGGCGAAAAGCTGACGGACACATTCTGCTATTGCGGTCGCGTCACCATCAGTGAAGACGGTGGCACGCACGAGCTCCGCATGAACCGCGTCACGGCGATGGTACGCCTGCGACTTACCGACACCCAGATGCCGCAGTCCTTCGCCCGCCTAAAGGTCGATTACTCGGGCGGCTCGGCGAACTTCAATCCCACCACCTTCGAGGGCTGCACAAAGTCCTCCCAGTCCGAGACACGCACGGCCCCAGCCACCGAGTACTACTTCTTCACCTTCCCTTACCTCGCCCGCAGCGGCTACCTCAAAATGACACTCTCCGCGCTGACCGCCGATGGCACGGTCCTCTGTCAGAAGACCATCAGCGAAGTGCCTGTCACCCGTAACCGAATCACCACCTACTCCGGCACCCTCTTCGACGACGCGCCGGGCGACATCACGCAGACCGCTTTCGGCATCACAGTCAATCCCCAGTGGGACGGTGAGGACTTTTACCACTTCTCCCGTCCCGTCACCTTCACCGTCTCGGGCGACTTCACCTGTACGCCCATGACGCGCTCCCTCACTGCCGACGGTCGTGACATGACCGACATCTGGGTGCTCGACTATCCAGAAGGCTCCACCGCGCCATCTGCCGTCATCCATCAGACCTCCGCCGACGCAGACTTCGGCACGCCCACCATGACGCTCTCCCTCGGCACTCATCACCTCTACTTCGTCGCCAGCCGTGGCTCCGAGCCCGTTCTCGACACCGACGCTCACATCATCACCTTCGGCACCGTTCGTGACACCTTCTGGAAGGACCTCGCGCTGTCCGTCACCGCCACCTCCAGCGGTTCCTGCGCCGTCGCCCTCGATCGTGTCGTCACCAAGCTGCGCGTCAACATTACCGACCTTGTTCCGCCCGCCTGTGCCTCACTCACCGTCACCCCCTCTACCTGGTACTCCGGCATCGACTACCTCACCGCCGACCCCGTCTCATACGTGCAATCCGGCGACGTTCTCGTCGCCGTGCCTGCAACCTACGCTGGCACCACCGGCCAGCTCAACATCAGCATCTTCGGATTCTCCTCCGCCGACGAGTGGACCACCGACATCGCCCTCACCGCCAAAGACACCGACGGCTCGACCGTCGGTCAAGCCACCATCCTGTCCGCCCCCTTCCGTCGCAACCGCCTGACGGAATACAGCGGCCCGCTCTTCAGTAAATCCCCTGCCATGTCGCTTAGTCTCAATTCTGACTGGTTAGACGATTACACAGCGTCTTGGCAATAAAAATAGCGGATGAGTGTTCATCCGCTATTCGGTATTTCCGTTTTGGAACTAACTTAAACTCTGCTCATACGGCCTCCAGTCAATATTCTTCTTGCGCTGCCATCCTTCTTTCAGACAGCGATTAATGTAGTCTATGCCCCCGAGATAGAAAGCAGCCAGTTCCTGGATGTTATCGAAGTACTCATTGATGGGAGTTTTGTCCTCTGTCTCGCTGACCTTGTACTCAATAGGCCAGTCTGCTTCCTGCGGGTACATCACCGCTGCGTCATGCATGGCCTTAAAGTTGCGCTGGTTCTCGTCAGACAGCCATACCTTCACTGTCTTACCTTCATCGGGGCCGTGCAGTATGGTCCACTCATAGCCGCAGAGAATCTTCTCATCTGTCTCAGCGTCAATGTCGCCGAGAATGACATCCTTCACCTCCTTTAGCGTCGGCTTATGGTCAAAGACCACCTCGTTATACTCGTAGCTCACCTCCTCCGACTCTTCATCCTGTACTTCGCGGCATCCCCACAGCAGCTGCCATTTGCCCTTCGCATTGTTGATGCAGTGCAGTCCCGTCATGTCCGCGCTGCCTGAATAGATTTTCTTAGCCATATTCCTTTCCTTTCTTCTATGTAAAACAATATTTCTTTTTCCCGTCGCCGAAGGGCTGGCTCCTGATAACCGTCCTGAACGGCATCTCTCCGGCAGCCCTCACCTTGTCGAGAATCTGCTTCATCTCTTCCGAGTTGGTGAAGAACTTACGTTCACGGCTCTCTTCGTCCTCTATCAGCACCACATAGCGTCCGTCACCCTCGCGCGTCTTAATGTTTGTCTCGAAGTCCTTGACCACGATACGGGTGTTCTGTATCGAGTCCAGACGTACCGTAGGCACGTCGAAACGCTTCTTGCCGTCCTGACTGACATACTTGATTCCGAGTTCCGCAAAGTCCTTCATGTTCCAACCTGTTATCGTCTTGAATAAATTCCTGCAATCTCCGTGTTTGGCTATTCCGTAGAACGAGCCTGCCAGTTCCTTTTTCCTTCTCCAGCTCCGCACTCTCCGCCAACAGCGTGCAAAGCGTTGCTTTGTCCTTTTCCTGATGCGGATGTTGCCGTCAGCCGTCAGCACATAGCCGAGGAAGTCCAGCGGGCGATGGGTGATACAGAACACCTGCTCAGTACCCTTTATCTCCAACCCTGCCGCTTCTGCGCAGTCGTGGACGGCATTGATGTACGGTGTCAGTTCTGCTGCGCTCTCAGCGCCTATCACGATGTCGTCGCAGTAACGCCAGTACCACTTGCATCCCATCCGGTCTTTCAGTCTGTGGTCGAAGTACTCTGACATGTAGAGGTTCCCCAGTTCCTGACTGCTGCGCAGGCCGATGGAGATACCGCGTCCGGTCACCGTCACACACTCTGCGAGGAACTGTCTCACGCTCCTCTCACGGAACCGCCTGTCTATCACCGCCAGCATCTTCTCCTGCGGTATCGACTCGTAGAACTTCCTGATGTCGCACTTGTAGAACCACGTCAGCCTTCCGTTGTCTGCCAAGGTATTCCTTATCCTCTTGTGGAGCCACAGAGCACCGCGCCCTTCTATCGACGAGGCCGTGTCCGTTATCAGTCCGGGCAGCATCTTGCGCTGCACCTCCTTCATCACGGCGTTCACTGCCACGCGGTCACGGAGGCTTATACACTGGATTCTGCGCTCCTTGCCGCGCTCTACCACCTTATGCTCGGTATAGCGGCCTATCCTCCACGTGCCGGAGGTCAGCTGCTGCTGGAGTGTCTTGATAAACTCGTCGCGGTGTTCCAGAATCCATCGCCCCGAAGCCCTGCGCTTGCGCTCGGTACCGCGGAGAACGTAGTCTACCGACTCGCTGAGAGCCGCCTGCGTCGTCGCCCGTTCCAGGATGCCTCCGTAACTCTTCATCGTTTAGCCTTCCTTCCTGGCGGCCCGACCATATTGGCCTTACGGCTACTAATCGTCATATTGGCCGCCTTTTCCGCTGTTTTTCACCTCTGCCGTGGCAGTGTGGTGCGGCATGTGCTGTATGCCATCGTTGCCGATGAGTCTTGTTTGTCGAGACGGGAGCCGTTGTTCGTGTTCGTGTTCGAAGCATCGTTCGTCGTGTTCGCGTAGGCGACACCGCCGTTCGCGTTCGAGTTGTTGTTGGAACGGCGCACGACGCGCGACCCGTCACAGCACTCAGCCTTGTAGGAATCTGTTCAAGTTAAGTTAATACTAATGTTAATTGTCATTCGTTGTTCTCTTCCACGCTGTCTATCTCTCCCACGTAGTCGGGGGCAGACTTGAAGTCCGCCACGCTCTCCGCTTTCACGATTTGGCCGCGGAAGGCGAGACGGGAGCCGACGCTCGCGCTCGTGTACGAAGCATCGTTCGTCGTGCTCGCGCAGGCGACACCGCCGCTCGCGTTCGAGCCGTTGATGGAACGGCGCACGACGCGCGACCCGTCGTTGTTGATATTTACTCTGTCGCAGTAGTATGTCGAAGAGCTTCCTGCCTCCTGTACGCCGCGTGGGATAATGTCAAGATTGTCGCCAAGCACCAGATTCTGCGGATAGGTGTTAAAGGTCGTCTCACCTTCCGGCACAACAGTTCCCTGTACGTCCCTCGTCGTGCCGTCGGCCTTGGTTATGCGCCATATACCCAGCATCGGCTCCTCGGTCTCCGTACCCGTTTCCGGGTCGGTCACCGTGTGCATCGGGTTCACCTCCACATTGTCGACGTTCTCGTAGAAGCCTCCCCAGAAGCCCTCGATGCCCCAGAAGTTCGGAACCTCGTTCTGACCCGCAAGATTGGTCGAGTCCTTCATGCCGTCGGCATCGTGTACGCCCGTGGTGGCGGTGCCCTTACCGTTGCCCAGCGTCGCTTGACAGTCGGTGTTGCCGTACATCGCATAGTAGAGCACGGCCATGATGCAGTGCTGCTCCCATAGTATGAGCGAGTAGCCAGTGCCTTTGTTACGTGCCTTCAGCTTGAAATTCGCCTGCGACACGCTTCGCTGGATAGTGGCTCCGCTGATGCTCCGCAGTATGCCGTAGCCGTCGTCTGAACTGCCAGCATGACCATCCTTATCCTGCGCAGTTGCGGCCTTGAACACGGCCAGCAGGTTATCGTTCTTCCACTCCTTCCAACCTGTGCCCTTCGACTCTTTAGAGAATCCGATGCGCCACAGCTTAGGAGCCACCTCAGTAGTCTCAGTCCAGAATGTAGGCATCCACATCCATACGTCACCCTCCGAGCCTGTCAGTACGGCAGTGCTGCCGTCATCGGCATACAGGTTAGAGTTTGAGTCATCCAACTGGCACACCGTCATCACACCGTCGGCAGTTCTCTTGCCGAGGAAGCGGTGAGAGTTCTTTCTTATCCATTGAATAACAAGGCCGTTCACGTCACCATATACACGGGTAAACGGGTCGGCAATGTTCTCGTCAATATATATGTAGTCAATACCGCCCTCGTGCAGACTCTTCAGATAGTCTATCTGCTCCTGCTTGTCCTCCAGTCCGTCATACACACACTTCGCACTCGGGTACTGCGTATCTGTTGACTCCGCACTCAGCGATGTCACCTTGTTGGATTTGTCCTCCTTGCCATTCAGCAGCGTTGTCAGCTCGCTGTTCGTCGGCAGGTCGCCCAGCTTCGTCACCAGACCGCTGGTGATGCCCGAGTTGAGAGCCGCCCACTGCGCAGCCGTGAATCCTGAGTTGTTCAGACTAAACTCGAAGGCCCATGCCGTGCCGTTGAACTTGTATCTGTCCACACGGGCGATCTCCGTCGGCGTAGCGTCGGAAG